>Ga0272448_1000577_pt1 | contig 56344 bp, 56 predicted proteins | sample YNPCB0191_FD_202220 | JGI IMG/M metagenome (GOLD analysis project Ga0272448, IMG submission 202220) | Hot spring sediment microbial communities from Yellowstone National Park, WY, United States - YNP-CB-019-1 | ecosystem: Environmental > Aquatic > Thermal springs > Hot (42-90C) > Sediment... | reverse complement strand
TTGCCGTTGGCAGTGGTTTGGCTTCGCCCGGATTTACTTTTATTTTACCAGCTGCTTGCAAACAAACTTTTTGGGACAAAATTATCGCTCTCGGCGCAGTACCAATGAGCGATCGCGCCTGGGAGGTTTTGCGAATTGTACAAGGACGCCCCGCTTGCGAACACGAACTTACTGAAGATTACAATCCCCTAGAAGCAGGTTTGTGGCAAACTATTTCCTTTCACAAAGGTTGCTATATCGGTCAGGAAACCATTGCTCGTTTAAATACCTATAAAGGTGTCAAACAACACCTTTGGGGAATACGCTTAAATGCTTTTGTGGAACCAGGAACAACCATTACAGTTGAAGAGGAAAAAGTAGGCAAGCTCACCAGCATCACTGAAACCACTGAAGGTTATCGTGGTTTAGGCTACATCCGTACCAAAGCAGGTGGTGTCGGTTTAAAAGTTCAAGTTGGAGAAGTTGCAGGTGAAGTAGTAGAAGTTCCCTTTGTTTCCCACGAGTATCCCGAATAAGTACTCTTGAGGATGAAAATTGAGATTCAAACTTAAGCTATAACAACGCGATCGCAGTTGCTATTTACTTTCCACAAAAAGTGGACCATCCGCTGGAATTGCAACTTCAAAATTGACAAAGTTACCAATAGCATTAACAACGGCGCAAACCTATCTCACTGGGAATGAAACCGATGGTAGAGCATCTGCTTCACTTTTTGATTGCCCAACAAATGCTGTTCCACTATCAAAGGTACTTCAGCTACACGAACACCACTATACCACACCATATCTGGTAAAACTAATACCATAGGTCCATTACCGCATTGTCCCAAACAGCTGCTACCTATTACCGTTACTCCAGGAATAGACATAGCTTCAAAAGCTGCCAATACTTTAGCAGCACCTTGCTTGCGACAAGTACGATTTTGGCAAACACGCACGCAGCGATGGGAAACTGTAGGTGAGGTTTCAGAAGAATTTGCTGGGTCAAAAGCTTTGTTCATTTATCAACCATTATGAAAGTTAGTTACTGTTACTAACTTTAGTAGTTAGGAGCGATCGCTTTTTTAGCAGCAATACAAGTGCTCACTACAAGCAAAGAAGTTAGTAGTAAGTACTTTTATACTAGTATTTGCTACAAGCGGAGGAATGTAACTACTGAGTGTCTGTCTATTCTGGCAATAAACCCTTTGATTTTAGCCACTCAGGATTAAATATACGCGATTGGTAACGAGAACCACTATCGCACAAAATAGTAACAATAGTGTGTCCGGGTCCCATCTGTTTGGCAAGGGTAACAGCAGCAGCAACGTTAATACCAGTAGAACCACCCATAAACAAACCATCTTTTCGCAGCAGTTGATAAACTACCCGTATAGCTTCCCTATCGTTAATTTGAATTGCATCATCTGCTGGTGCACCTTCCATATTAGCGGTGATTCGACTGTTGCCAATTCCTTCGGTAATCGAATTGCCTTCTATTTTGATTTCGCCTGTTTTAATATAACTGTAAATACCGCTACCCATGGGATCGGCTACTACGCATTTAATGTCTGGATTCTTTTCCTTCAAGAACATAGCTACGCCTGCGTATGTACCGCCAGTTCCGGTAGATGTAACCCAAGCATCTATTGTACCGTCTGTTTGAGTCCAAATTTCTGGACCAGTGGTTTCGTAGTGAGCCTGACGGTTTGCTAAGTTATCAAACTGATTTGCCCAAACGGCGTTTTCCATCTCGGCAGCGATTCTGCCAGAAAGTTTAACATAGTTGTTAGGATCTCTGTAGGGTACGGCAGGAACCAGACGAACTTCTGCACCTAACGCTCTTAACGCATCTATTTTTTCTTGGGATTGGGTATTAGGTATAATAATTAAGCATTTATAGCCCTTGGCATTGCAGATATGAGCAAGTCCAATACCAGTATTTCCTGCAGTTCCTTCTACTACCGTACCACCAGGTTTGATTAAGCCTTTTTTTTCCGCATCTTCAATAATATAAAGTGCAGCGCGGTCTTTTACAGAACCTCCAGGATTGAGAAATTCTGCTTTCCCGAGAATTTCGCAACCAGTTTCTTGGCTAAAGCTATTTAAGCGAATCAGGGGTGTGTTACCAACGGTACCTACAAAGCCGTTCTTGATATCCATTTTGAATTAACCTATGTTTTACTATAAAAATTCTTACCTAGAGTGGTACTGGAATTTCAAGTTGAGATTCTTACTGCAGGCGATCGCGCTTCCATTAAAAATTCAGTATACTTCAAGTCACCCTTTACTTTTGTTGTCATCAAATAGCATTCTATCTTTTAATTTTAATACATCTGACCACTATTGACAGTACAGATATTACCGAAAATTTCCAAAATAATCGAATTTTGCCAAACACAGATTCTACTCAAAAATAAAATTGATAACTGCTGGATAGTCTTAAATTATTTCTAATTTCTTGTTTAAAGTTTTTTTGCTGCAACAAATATCTATAGTTTAGTGTTTTTTTTTAACTTTAATTCCCTGTAGATTTTGTAATAAAATTCTTCTGAAAGCTGAATTACTATTTTTCAACTTTGTTTGGCTAGATAATTTCTTTGGAAAACAATTCGAGAGATTGAAAGTTAACTATTTGCAAATGATAAGAACAAAATATGCTTTTTATTATAAAATACTGGTTTTAAGCACTCAAGTGCTTACTAATAATTTTTGCTTTGAAAATGGAAAAAGGTGGGTAATGCCCACCCTGCTAATTTAACATGAAATATGTTGAGGATTTACTTGTTGGGTTGAGGAGTTAAGCGCAAGTAAGGCTTGATTTCCTGATAACCTTTGGGGAATTTCTCCTTCAGAACTTCTGGATCTGTTAGTGAGGGAACGATGACGCAATCGTCTCCATCTTTCCAATCAGCTGGTGTTGCAACGCTGTAGTTATCAGTCAATTGCAGTGAATCGATGACCCGTAAAATTTCATCAAAGTTGCGTCCGGTGCTGGGAGGATAGGTAAGGGTCAGACGTAGTTTCTTGTTGGGATCGATAATGAATACCGTCCGTACGGTAACGTTGGGGTTAGCGTTGGGATGGATCATGTCGTATAGTTCGGAGACTTTACGATCCGCATCTGCCAAAATGGGATAATTGAGTTTGGTGTTTTGGGTTTCCTCGATATCGCCAATCCATCCTTTGTGGGATTCTACATCATCAACGCTAAGGGCTATGACTTTAACATTACGCTTGTCAAATTCTGGCTTGAGTTTGGCAACAACGCCTAATTCGGTGGTGCAAACAGGTGTATAGTCTGCGGGGTGGGAAAATAATACTACCCAGCTATCACCAGCCCACTCGTAAAAATTAATTTCGCCATGCGTGGAGGCTTGAGTAAAATTAGGTACTGTATCACCGAGATGAAGAGCCATGTTACTTCCCTGTCAATAGATAAGGTATGGGTGTTCTAATTTGCATGATGACACAAAACACCGATTCTCCGATAGGACTATTGTAGTTCGCAACAAAATTTTAAGTTGTGAAAGCAAAAATGCTAGTCCAAAACCATCTTTCGAACCAGTGGATTTGTTAGCTTTACAGTCCTTGCAGGAAGAATGCTTTGGTGTTGCTGTCGAGCCATTACACACTTTACCACTTTTGCACACTGAAACAGAAGATGAGTTTCAGTGTTAAAGGCAGCAATTTAATCAAGCAAGTGGATGAATCTTTGCGTTTATCTAGGTTGTAACTGCTGTATACTTGCAGTCTTTTGCTGAAATGTAGATTTCTCCAGAACTGTTGAGTTAATATCAGCCTATCACAAGCTGGTAGTATAAAAGCAAGGCGGAAATCAAAGTTAAAGCTTACGCAAGCGTGTGATGTCGTGGTTTGGTTTGCTATGATTGTTGTGCCAGAAGGATTTGTTGATACACTTGAATCATTTGGCGGGCGATCGCATCCCAGGAGTAATGTTGCAGTGCATATTCCTTAGCGCGCAAACCTCGTCTTTGGCATTCGTGGGGATTTTGCAAAGCAACGCGCAGCAATTTTGCCAGTGCTGAAACTTCTAGTTTGCTGACCCATCCTGATTCACTTTCTTGAACTTGTTGACAAATATGTACTTGTTCAGAAACGATCACAGGTGTTCCTGCTACCATTGCTTCCGCAACAGCAACACCAAAGTTTTCATAATATGAAGGTAAAACAAAAATATCGGCGGCCTGCAAGAGGGCAGATTTTAATTCTCCCGTGACAAAGCCGGTTATGGTAGTATGCTCTCGCAAGGGAGAATGATATATCTGCAATTTGATTTTCTCTTCATAATCCCGATTTTGGGGATTAGTCCCAGCTAAAACAAAGTGAAAATTTAATCCTTCTTTTAAAAGCTTCTCCAAAGCTGGAATTAATAGATTTAACCCCTTTTTGGGATCGATGCGTGACAGAAACAGCACCAATGGCGTATTTGCAGGAATAGCAAATCGAGTGTGTATCGTAGCTTTGTGATTTTCCTGTTTATTTGGGGGAGTGACTCCCAGGGGAATTACCAAATCTCGCGTCGATACCCCAAATCTTTCTGAAATTTTAGCTTCCTGAGGGCTGGTAAAGTGAATGGCTGCTGCATTTGCTAAATTTGCACTTTCTAATATCAGTGCATAAAGTTGTTTTAATAGCCTTTTTTTGCGTAAATCTGCGGGATCGAGAGTACCCAAGGGGCGCAAAATATAAGGAAGCTTTTGCTGGTGACAAATCTTGGCTGCAAAACTGCTTATGGGAGAAAATAAAGCATGGATATGGGCTAAATCATACTTGTGAGCTTGAAGATTTAACCATTTGAGTAAATCAAGAGAAAATTTATAACGGCGAAATGGAGTGCAACGAAAATAGATAATTTCATAGCCATCTTGTGGGACAGGAACGTTTAAGGGAACATCCAGAGGTTTTTGACCGGTATCGCCATTACTGTTAGTTGCGATCGCAGTAACTTTTATACCCTCTCGTGCTAAAGCAGCAGACAGTTCCAGTACCACTTGACTGGGACCGCCGTAAACTAAGGAAATTGAGGGGATTATTTGCAGAATTCGCATCTTCTTGAAGTTAACTGCTCACAATTTCTTTATAAAAATCTAATTGTTGTTTTGCTAACGCTTTATTTGTATATTGCGCCGTGACTCTTTGATAGCCCTTTTCACCTAAATATTGAGCGAAATCTGGTTTTTCCATCAATTTAATTATGCAGTTTGCCAGTGCTTTGCCATCTTTTTCTGGAAATATTAAACCTGCATCGCCGATCACGTGAGGAATTTCTCCAGAATTCGAACCAATTACAGGTACTTGACAAGCCATTGCCTCTATTAAAACATGACCAAATTGTTCTTTCCATCCGCAAGAACCGAAAGTTTTAAATTGATACGTTGTCTCAGAAGGCAATACTAAAGTATTCATCAAATTAATGTATTGCGCTACTTGCTCGTGGGGAACGCTTTCTCGAAAAATAATTCTGTCTTCCCAATTGTTTTCCCTTGCTTTTTGTCTTAATTCTAATTCTAGTTCTCCCCGCCCTAATAATAGTAATTTCCAAGGTTTATCAGATAAGATTTTCAGGGCATCAAAAAGTGTTAGCAATCCTTTTTCTGGGACAAAACGTCCGACAAATCCGATGACGAATTCCTCGGGTTTAATACCTAATTTTTTAGCTAATTCTGGTTGATATTGACGTTTGAATACGCGTTCGTCAACACCTAATTGGGGTATGACTTTAATTTGTCCTTTGTATCCCCGCTGTCTTAGTATTTCCGCTCCTTCTTGATTTCCACAAATAATACCATCGCTATGACGAAGATTGTATTTTTCTAGGAGCGAAACAGGAAATTTTAATTGATAAGGAAGATTCCACCAAGTAAAAAATACATTTTTAGCTTGCAGTCTCAAGATTTTGTTCAGAGCAATCATTTGACTGTAAGCAAGACTTTTAGAACCTTGTTCTACTTGGATAATATGAGGTCGAAATTGCCGCAGTAGGGATATCAAATCATAACCAAAAGCCATCAAGGATTGATGATTTTGATGAAAATTAGAAATCGGTACAAGGCGAAATTTTCCTTGTTGATGGTAATGCGTTTCAATAATTCTATTTTGCACGCCACCTGGTTGCCATTTTTTGGGTACGACAACCGTTACTTCTAGATTTTGTTCTAGTTGAGATAAAGCACGTAATTTCTCACAATTGAGATCGATAATATAAGTGTGGCTTGCTACTAAAATTTTCATATATTTTTTCAAAAAATTTAATTATCCAGGAGAATGATTAGCAGTTATCAATTGGATTGTGGTCTTGCTGTTGTTCCTCGAAACGAGTATATATTTGACCATCGTTCCAAGGAGATTGAATAATTGTACCCAAAGCTTTTAGAAAGCCCAAAAAGTAGAAAATAGCACGGGTAAAGATTTTGATAGGAGAACCGCTTTTGTGACAAGGGGGACGTCCAAGGACGTGACAGTCAAACAAACGGACATAAAGACGTAAAGCTTGACTAGGAGTGAGATTTTTTAAGCCCATTAAAAAATGGTTGTGGTAAAAAGTAAGTTGGTACTGGAGCGATCGCATGCTAATATCGTGGCAACCACCCGTCTCTTCTCCTAAATGCACCAAATAAGCTTCTGGATCGTACCAAATCTTATATCCAGTTTGCCGCAGCCGCAAACAAAAATCAGATTCTTCTCGTACCGCACTTCCGCAAAACCTTTCATCAAACCACAGTCCGTATTTAGTAAAAATTTCACGGCGAAACGACATATTACAACCTCTGGCGGTTAGAACTTCCTGAGGTTTGACGGTGTGTACAAAATCAATATAGTACCAAGCAATACCAGGATCCATAGCTTGAGGAGGCAGGTATTCTATAGTCTTATCAGTTACACCTGCATCAGCGATTTTCATGCGGTCAAACACTCGTCCGGCGATCGCTCCAATTTCTGGTTTTTCCAAAAAATTTTTGGCATGAGCCGCTAAAAAGCCAGGATGCAAGCGAATATCGTCATCAATAAATAAAATTATCTCACCTTTTGCTCGCCGTATTCCATAATTGCGCGCTCCTGGTAAACTAGCCCAATTGACGCGGAACCATTTAATTTTACCTGCTGCATGTTGTTCCGCTAAGAATACTTCAATTTCTGGTTGATGTTTTGCAGTTTGATCTACCACCAAAACTTCAAAGTTCGGATAATCCTGTTTTAGGACATCTAAAATACTATTGCGCAATACTTCTTCACGACCGTAGGTGGGAATAATAACAGACAATAAAGGAAAATCCATAGCAGATAATTAAATAAATACAGTAAATAAATTGATTGACAATTATTTATTTTCATCCCCCTTGCTGTTGCAATTTTTCCCCCTATCTATAACTGGTAACTTCAACAAAACCCCAGCAGCAAACCAATAATAAACAGCTACCGGATCCACATCCAAAGGGTAATAGTAAGTGTTGTAGCTAATAAAAAGTATAAACACCCACATAGCAGCAGCGTAACTGCGTAAATTACGGTTTTTGATTTGACGATAGGTGCGATAGCAAGTAACTGTTAAAGTCGTAACCAAAGCCACGAATCCAAGCAATCCAAAAATTCCCACTTCATAAAGAATCTTGGGATAATAAGTTTCCACCAGCTTGGTTTGACCTAGAGCACGAGCAGAATTGGTAGCGCGACCCAAACCACTTCCTAAAATGCCATCTACGTTTTTCCAATTCTCTTGAAATTGTTGGACGATAAAGTCGTAAGGAGGCGAAGCATTCCAGCGAGCGATAAAGCTGTCTGTTCTCTCTTGGACAACCGTAGGATTGGTAACCATCGCTACACCCAAAATGAGTGCAAGACCTACAAAGATCGGGATAAAGCGCTTGAGGTTTCCAATTTGACCGGTTAGCAACAATAACATCACAAAGCAGATTGGTACTAAGGCCAAGGCGATTCTTTGTCCGGAAATGACAGCGTTGATAAACACCAATGCTGTTGAAACCAAACTGACAATTCGCCAAACAATCAAAGGATCGCTAAAAGCTGTAGCAAAGGTAAAAAAAGTACTGGAAATTAAAAACCACGCCCATTGCCAAGGAGCGACAAAAGTTCCTGGTAAGCGAATAACTCCTTGACTGGGACTGTAAACAAGCGAACCACCAAAAAAGCATCGCGCTTCTAGAGAAGCCCGAAATAAGTCTGCTCCAACTGCATCTCTTGTACCGTGACATATGCCAGTTAACAGTAAAAAGTATTGAATAATACCTAGAATGCAGCAAATAAGTATCAAAACTACTTGCAAGCGGGAAACTAATAGAAAATCGTGGCGATCGCGAATCCAATAGTAAGTACAACTAATTAAAGGTAGATACCCCAAAAACACTTTCAAACCCAGAATCCCCATCGCAATGGGAAATTCTTTGGCAGCTTCTTCAAATAGTCCATCAGAAGGGGGATAAAGCTGCTGCGAACCATTTACAAACAGTAACGTCAGCATGCATATACCTAATAAAATATACAGAGGAGTTTTGATAGTTTGGGGAATAAGCAAAGGTTGTCGTTTTTGATAGCAAGTTTGCCAAATACTGACAAGGGCGGGAAAGTAAAAAGAGTCTTTTGCTAATTGCAAGATAGGACTGTTGCCTATGTAGTAAGTGATTGTTCCCCCAAATGGTATGTAAATAATAAAAGCAAACAAAGCTTCTCTGGGGTATTTATAGGAAAAAGACATGACGATAATTCCCAGCACTACTGGAATTGCTATCTTGATTCCACCTAATAAAAAAAGAATCAAACCAACAAATAAGCCAACAGTGACAGTAGTGGTAAGTAAATTCGTGAATTCTTTGCGTGCTTGAGCTTGTTTGCGCTTTTGGGCTAAACGTTCTTTCCGGCTAAGGGTAGAATTTTGACTTTGGAATTTCTTCTTTGATAGGGATTTTGGCATGGCAATACCGGTTCTCAGCCATTTGAGTAGCCAATTATACTTTATAGCAGTGGCGAGTTGACCGGTATCAGCAGCAAATCAACACGCACAAAGCAGGCGATCGCTGTTTGATGTGATTACAAACTAAATTCCGCTATATCTTCATCCACATCTTGTCCTGCAACAGTGGGTTGAAAATCACCACCGTGAATCAAATCATCAAAAGAGATTCCTGAATTTTGATAAAGAACATTCAGCACGCTAATCAAATCCCGTACTATTTCCCCGGGAGTCAACAGCGCTTGTGCGCCTAAACGATTGACAATTTCTTGCACAAATGCTTTTAAATCGTCAATTTTTAAAGTTTGCTCGTAATTAAAGTTGAGGGCGTGGATCTCGACCAGTCTTTGCAGCAGCGTGAGAATTTCTGCTTCCGTTAATGGATAAAGGCGCATTACCGGCCCAAAAAACTCCTGTACTTTGGCTTTGGTTACAAAACTACTTTCTTTTGTGCGCCTGCGCCAAGCTGCATCTGCAAAAAGTCCGCGATGGGGATCTTCTAAAAAATTTGTTGTACCGCTGACAAAAACACCCAAATGCTCTGCTTTGCACTGCATGGTGTCGTTGAATATTGCTAACAGTCTGTTGTAATTTTTCTCGCGAGTTACTGTAGTTGGAATTTGACAGATTTGGGCGGCTTCATCTAGTAAGACTAACAGTCCCCGATAGCCAATTTCCGCTACAAATTTAGCTATTAATTTAATGTAGTCATACCAACTGTCGTCATCAATAATTACACGCACGCCCAAGGCAGCTTTTGCTTCAGTTTTTGTGGTGTACTCTCCTCGCAACCACCGCAAAGCGGCACTTTTGAGCTGTTCGTCATCCGAACGGTAACCGCGCCAATAAGCAATAATCACACTGCCAAAATCAAAACCGTGAACTAAATCTTCTATGTATTGAACTACTTCCCTAATTTTGGTTTCGACTCGATCGTCAAAGCCATCGTCATTGGGATGCATTCCAGTTTCTTTGGCTACTTCTTGCTGGATTTTATTAATCCATCCTTCTAAAATAGAAACTAAAGCACCACCTTCAGGACGAGCTTTTGTTGCCAGACGGCTCATTAATTCTCGATAGGTCGCTAAACCCTCGTTATTTGTTCCTGCTAGTCGGCGTTCGGAAGATAAATCAGCATCGGCAACAACAAAGCCTTGCTCAATGGCGCGGTGACGGAGCAATTGTAACATAAAGCTTTTGCCACAACCGTAGTTGCCGATGAGAAAGCGAAATGCTGCGACGCCTTCGGCAATATCATTGAGGTTTTGCAACAGGCTTTGCATTTCCTTTTCTCGACCTACTGCTAAATACTCCAGTCCTACTCTTGGTACTACCCCTGCACCGAGAGAGTTGATGATTGCAGCAGCGACTTTTTTCGAGATTTTCTGCTTTGCCATGGCGAGCACCTCACTTCGGTTTATTTTAACTTGGCCATAGGTCTAGTTTTCAAAACTAGCTAGCTGCTCCCCTTATTGGGTTTGCAAAGACAAAATAGGAAGTAGATCGTATTTTGCATTTTGCAGACGCAGTTAATACCTCATCCGCTTGCTATCCGTACAATCAAAGTGCGATCTGCGCTGCTGTTTGAAAGCTCATGACTGAAAACTTTTTTCTTCATAAAAAGCAACTATTTGACTGCTGGGCGTCTACTTACGACTGGCTGTTTCCTTCGGTATTTTACCAAGCTATTCACAAGCGATTGCTGGAATACGTTGATTTACCACCCCGAGCAAACGTACTGGACTTGGGTTGCGGTACTGGACGACTGCTTAACCGTCTTGCCAAAACTTTTCCAGACTTACACGGTATGGGAGTCGATCTGTCCTCCCAAATGTTGCAGGTAGCACGACGCAATAATTGCTACCATCCGCGTTTAATCTTTGTAGAGGGAAAAGCCGAATCTCTTTTTTTTGCTCAAGAGCAATTTGATGCTGTTTTTAGCACTATTAGTTTCTTGCACTATCCCGAACCCAAACAGGTTTTTGCAGAAGTAACACGGGTCCTCAAGGTCGGTGGAAAATTCTACTTGGTTGACTTTAGCGTTCCCCATCAGGAAGAATTGCAAATCAAACACATAGTTGGTGGTATCAGACTTTACAGCCCAAACCAGCGCCAATTTTTAGGCTCTTGTTGCGGACTTAAATGTGTGGCTCACCATAATTTGCTTGGCCCTGTTTTACTGACAATTTTTACCAAACCTTTAACCATCCACCTTCTGCATAAACACCACAGGAACAATATGTAGCTTTCTTCCTAATTCAGACCACCGAAACTTGCTTTGAAGCGATCGCGGTAATTCCTGGAAACCAATGGGTACAAAACCAAAGCGGCGGTAAAACTTTGCCAATCGCTGACCCAAACATTCTAAATATAATGGCTGGGTAGCACAGGAAATCAAATACTGAGTGAGAAAACTCCCCAAACCGCGACCCCGCCAAGCTGACGCTACCACTAAACTGCCCAATTCTTGCGCGTTTGGAAAATTGCGCAACTGTCCGCAGGCTACTATTTTCCCATCACATTCAATTACCCAAAATTGTTGCCAGTAAATTTGTGTAGGATCGAGCTTGGCCGAGAACACTAAGTAGCGAATTGACCAAATATCACCAGAAGTTGCTTTCCTAAGCGTACAAGCATCTGGAAGGGATAACAAGTTGCGATTTTGCATAATCGTCCTTGTCAACTAACTCTGGAAATGAATAAGTACACTTATCCTCAAAATTGACTTACAGAACGATTTTACTTTGGTAGCACCCCAGTAAAAATTGCAGGAACAGGTGAAAAAGTACTGTAAATACTGCAATTAGTAAATGCCTTTCCTGGTGTTTCGCGCCCTGTTATCCACGTTATCCGTCTTTATCTACCAGATGGTAGCAATTTTCATGCCTGTCGTAGAGAGATGGTTGAAAATGATACACAAATTCTGGCTACCGTTACAATTGACGTGGAATTGGTTGAGGAATTAAAATCAGACAAATTTCGTTTGGCATCAGCACAGTTGCTTGCAGGGAAATTTCAGTTATTTGCTAAAAATGGGGATGCCTTCTAGCAAACTTCTCTTGCAGACCATCTTGCTGCACTGGAAACGCAGTTGTATTTTGTGGTTATAATTTTTCCAATTGTCCCCATGCTTCTATAAATTATGGTGCGAGCATGTGAGATTTTGGCCTTATCTTGGTATTGACTGGCTTACGTGTTAGTCTGGACGGCTAATAGTATTAATAAGCTGACAATTTTAATTAATTTTAGTTATAAAATCCACTCTGTTGCTCTTTCTCCCAAATCTATGGGAATGCTTACAGCTTTGCCAAGACGGGGCCGCTCCCGGGTTTGTTGGATATAATTTCGCACTTTGGTCGTTCCACCCAAATAATTTAAATAACTAGCAATACTATCTAGATGTTCTTGGTATTCTGCTTCATTAAGGGGAAAAGAAGCTTGCTCTAGGTATTTCCACATAATTTGCACGAATATCTTTCCTTGTGTGCGGCGCAGCTGGATATCGTAAGAGCGTCCCCATTTCTCAAGCAACAACTGGCGCAATTCCTGTCCTGTCATAAGTCTTCTCAATCAGATTTTACATTTGGTGACGATATTAAGTTCAGTGACTCAAGTATGATAGGAATATAAAGAAATGTAATGCTGTGTTTGTCAAAGATGCGAGATATTTCTTTGAAGAGATCATCTGGCATCTTCAAAAAAAGAAGCATCTGCTCTCAGACAAGAGTTTCTCAAAAACTAGAACTCAAGTCAAAAGAAGTTAACAAAATACACCAAGAAAGCGTAGATTATGGCTCAATTTTCAGAATCAATGGACGTTCCCGATATGGGGCGGCGTCAGTTTATGAACCTTCTGGCTTTTGGAACTGTAACTGGAGTAGCTTTGGGGGCATTGTATCCCCTTGTCAAGTACTTTATTCCACCTTCTGGCGGTGCAGTTGGTGGCGGTACCACTGCCAAAGACAAACTGGGTAACAATGTTAAGGTCAGCAAGTTTTTAGAAAGCCATAATGCGGGCGATCGCGTTCTGGTGCAGGGACTCAAAGGCGATCCTACCTATATTGTGGTAGAAAGCAAAGAAGCAATTCGCGATTACGGTATTAACGCTGTTTGCACCCACTTAGGTTGTGTTGTCCCTTGGAACGCTGCCGAAAACAAATTCAAATGTCCCTGTCACGGTTCCCAGTACGATGAAACCGGTAAAGTAATTCGGGGACCTGCGCCGCTATCTTTGGCTTTGTGTCACGCCACAGTACAAGACGATAACATTGTCCTCACCCCTTGGACTGAAACTGACTTTCGCACTGGGGAAAAACCCTGGTGGGTTTAAAGCGTTTGAGAATTGCATCTCAAATCAACACACCTGGCCTCCTTATTTTGTATTATCTACTTTGCTTTGAGACTCTTGATCCTTAAAAGATGAGAAATTCTTGTAAAAAAGCGAGACGAACTCGCCCTCTAAAAGCAACTATACAAGCGTTGCTTGTGGCGATCGCGACGATGACATTTTTCTTCACTAGCGATATAGCCCTTCCCCAATCCGCCGCTGCTTATCCATTTTGGGCACAGCAAACTTACCCAGAAACACCACGCGAACCAACTGGAAGTATTGTCTGCGCTAACTGCCATCTAGCAGCCAAACCGGCGGAAGTGGAAGTTCCCCAATCCGTTCTTCCTGACACGGTATTTAAAGCAGTAGTCAAAATTCCCTACGACACCAAACTCCAGCAAGTAGCCGCTGACGGTTCTAAAGTTGGGTTGAACGTCGGTGCTGTGCTGATGCTACCAGAAGGCTTCAAAATTGCTCCTGAGGAACGCATTCCTGAGGAACTCAAAAAAGAAGTTGGCGATGTGTACTTCCAACCCTACAAAGAAGGACAAGACAACGTTCTGCTCGTAGGTCCTCTTCCTGGCGAACAATATCAAGAAATCGTCTTTCCAGTTCTTTCTCCCAACCCCACCACCGACAAGAACATCCACTTCGGGAAATATGCTATTCATTTAGGTGCTAACCGCGGGCGCGGACAAATTTATCCCACCGGTGAAAAAAGCAACAATAATGTTTTTACCGCTTCTGCTACTGGTACCATAACTAAAATTGCCAAAGAGGAAGACGAATACGGTAACGTCAAATACCAAGTCAGCATTCAAACCGACTCTGGAAAAACAGTGGTTGACACTATTCCTGCCGGTCCAGAATTAATCGTCTCGGAAGGACAAGCAGTAAAAGCTGGGGAGGCCCTCACTAACAACCCGAACGTGGGTGGCTTCGGCCAAGATGATACTGAAATCGTACTGCAAGACCCAAACCGAGTTAAATGGATGATTGCCTTTATCTGTTTGGTGATGCTTGCTCAGCTGATGCTGATTCTCAAGAAAAAACAAGTGGAAAAAGTGCAAGCAGCTGAGATGAATTTCTAAATTTTGTTGAAATTTTGTTGGCGTGCAAATTACATAATTTAGACAGGCTAGATCGTGCCTGTCTTTTTCGTTGCCGCAGCTTTCCCCCCCTGTTAAAAATCACTGCTTGCAAACAACAGTGGTAACATTTCCTGTTAGATAGCCGGAATCCACCACACAGCAAACAAGGAAAACACCTGTTAGTATTTCTATGGCTCGTACTGGTTACACCTTACCAGTTTTTGCAGTAGCTGCTGCCAAAGCCGCTTTGATGCACCTGCAGCAAAAAATAGACACCGGTCAGACAATAGAAATAGATCTGCTTCCCGGAACAGCGGAAATACCAATCTCGCAAATAGCAGCTTTAGATAAATGCAGCGCTTTAGCAATTACCTTGAGCGATCCGGGCGATAACCTCGATTTGACCCGAAATACTCCTGTTTGGGCTTGGATACGGTTATCACCCAGAAAATCCCAAGCTCTGATTTTAGAAGCTGGAGAAGGTTTGGGCAAAACAGCCACAGGAGCTGCAGCTATTTATAGCTACGCTCGTCGTTTGTTCGATGCCAATTTATTACCGCTGATTCCCCAACAGCAAACCGCAACAGTATCAATTATCCTTCCTGAAGGCCGTCAACTTGCACAACGTACCTCTAATGAAGCCTTTGGCATTTTAGAAGGATTAGCTTTGTTAGGGACGAGCGGTATTTCTCAACCCCTGTCTGTAGCCGAGCATTTGCAGGAATTTCGCCTGCAATTGCAAACTAAGGTAAAAAATTGTTCTCACTTAGTTTTTTGTATTGGTAGCAATGGTATGCAGGTAGCACAACGTTTAGGCATACCAGATTCAGCTATTGTGCAAACCGGTAACTGGATTGGTGCTTTGTTGGTAGAAGCTGGCTTGTACCAGGCAAATTCTGTTTTGTTACTGGGGTACCACGGTAAACTGATCAAGCTTGCAGGTGGTATTTTTAACACCTCCAGTCACATAGCCGACGCCAAATTAGAAATTATGGGTGCTGCAACCGTTGCAGCTGGCGGTGATATGGAAGCAGTAAGAAGCGTTTTAGAAGCTAAAACTGCGGACGGGGCACACAAAAAATTGATAGAGCTTGGGCTAGCAGAATCAGTATTTGGGATATTGGCTGCAAAGATTAGTCAAAAAGCTACTGCCTACGTGCAAAAATATGCTAACGTCACCCTCAAGGTCGGTACTATTTTGTTTGACCGTCAAGGCGAAATTATCAGTCAAGATTTGCAAGCTCAACAACTAACCGGAGAATTACTAAATTGAGAATATGAAACGCGTTCTTATTCTTGGCGGAACAAGCGAGGCCACTGCATTGGCAGCGAAAGTTTCCACCTGGCCAGATGTAGAAGTGATTACATCTTTAGCCGGTCGAACCCAGCATCCTTCAGTTCCGGTAGGAGGAACCCTGCGCATTGGTGGGTTTGGCGGGGAAAAAGGACTATCTCAATATCTCCTGGATAACAGAATTGATGTATTGATTGATGCCACTCATCCCTTTGCCGTTCAAATATCTTTTCATGCCGCAGCTGCTGCTGTTGACTGTAAAATTCCGCACTTAATGCTGGTTCGTCCGGCGTGGAAACGACTTCCACCAGACCAATGGATTGAAGTTGACAGCATTGAAGCAGGAGCTGCCATTTTACCCACATGCGGGCGGCGGGTATTTCTAACAGTGGGCAGACAGCAATTAGCACCCTTTGCCGGTCTCAAAGATATTTGGTTTTTGATGCGATTGATCGATCCTCCAGCGTTTGATGCATTAGTTCCGCCAGGAAAGATTTTGTACGCGCGCGGTCCTTTTAGTTTAGACAATGAACGAAAACTCTTGCTAGAACATCAAATTGATACCATTGTGACTAAAAATAGTGGCGGTAGTGCTACCTACGCCAAAATCCTTGCCGCGCGGGAGTTAGGGTTAAAAGTAGTGATGGTGAAGCGTCCACCTGCTCCACCAGCAGAAACGGTGGCTGATGTGGAAAGTGCGCAAAATTGGTTGTTAGAAAAGTTACAATTCTAAATTTTGACCGCTATCCACTGGGTCACTGGTACCATCGCTTTCCACCCTAAAAAACCGCCAATCGGGGCAGCTTGCTGCACGGCGACACGAATTAAATCCCCACCTTTTTGCTTGTGCCACTGCAGTAACTTGTATTCGCTGGAGAGGGTTACCGCATTAGCAACAAAACGTCCGCCAGGACGCAAAGCTTCCCAGCAAGTCTCGAACAAGTTTTCTGAAGTAGCGCCGCCACCTATGAAAATGGCGTCTGGTTGGGGTAAGTTAAAAAGCGCGGCGGGAGCCTTACCTGCGACAATTTGCAAATCGGGTGTACCAAGGGCAGCAGCGTTGGCAGCAATGTACTGCAGGCGGGTAGGGTTTTGTTCGATAGCGATCGCTCGACAGCGAGGATGGCTGCGCATCCACTCAATTGCGATCGAACCGCATCCAGCTCCCACATCCCACAACAACTGTCCCGGTATGGGAGCTAAAGCAGACAGGGTGATAGCTCGCATCTGACGTTTGGTCAACTGACCGTCATGCTGGTAAACATCATCCGGTAGCCCCGCTAACCGAGATAAAGGTACAGCAGAAGCATCAGCAATGCACTCCACAGCAACGGTATTCAAATCTGCTAATTCTGTTTTTGTCCAGGAGGCGGCTGTTCCTTCCACGATTCGTTCCTGGGAACCGCCCATACGTTCCAAAACAATTATTTTACTACCACCAAAGCCACGTTTTGTCAAGATATCGGCTACAACAGCCGGTGTTTGACTGTCTTGACTTAAAATTAGCAACCGCGCTCCAGGATAAATAAAAGCTTGCAGCAGCGCCGGGGAACGGCCGCACAAACTCAATGTTTCCACTTCCGCCAGCGACCATCCCAGTCTAGCACAAGCCAGGCTAAAGGCTGAAGGTGCAGGAACAACAGTCATTTCAGATGTGGGAATTTCCCGAGCCAGGGTAACACCAACACCAAAACACATCGGATCGCCACTGGCCAAAACGCACACAGCCTGACCGCGATGGCGGAGAATTTCCCTTACAGACAGGGAAATAGGCGAAGACCAGGCGATTTTTTGGCGCTCGTCTGGCGGTAGCATGGCAAGATGGCGACTTCCACCAAATATTACCTCTGCACGCTCAACCAAAAAACGGGCGATCGCGCTCAATCCCGATAACCCATCTTCACCTATACCCACCACCGATAACCATTTTTTGTCATTCGTCATCTGTCAGAAATTGGTAGTTAGTGGTTGTTTCTCTACCTAAAAACAACTAACAACAAGTAAAAAAATATTGTATCCACAAGTAAAGCAATTGCCTCATGTTATAATACCCTCACTTAGAGTCGGGAAAGTCTGGTGAAAATCCAGCACTGTGCCGCAGCTGTGATCCGATGTTGGTAGTTAGTCAAACTAACATAAACTAACATTAATAAATTCGGTTAAGTCAGAATGCCGACTCTAGGAGTGTCACACCGACACGATTACGATCTGCTCCCTGCGTCGCACGGGGAAGGAGTTACTTTTGTTGTTGCCACGTGATTTCGTCAGTTGTCCTGGTTTATATTACGGCACCTCAACACTGGATGGCGAACTATACCGCATTCGCATTCCTGGAGGGATCCTCAGCAGCGAACAGTTTTGTGCCATAGCAGATCTAGCAGACAACTTTGGTAGTAGCTGCGTTCAAATTACCAATCGCGCCAACCTGCAAATTCGTAAAATCTCTACAAACATCTGCCAAAAAGATATCTTGCTCAAACTCCAGAAAAGTGGAGTTGCTTTTGCGATTCCCCAGGTCGATCACCTTCGCAACATCATGGGTAGTCCCACCGCGGGTATCGACCCCCAGGAATTAATCGATACTCGTCCCTTGGTGCAAGAATTAAATAACTGTATTGCTACCCATCCCGAATGGGCACCCCTTTCACCTAAATTTAGCATTGCTGTTGACGGTGGTGGTTGCGTTTCGATTAGCGATCGCCCCAACGATATTCTCCTGGCTGCTGTGATGTTAAATGGGGAAATATACTTTCGCCTGCAACTAAGAACAGGCCAATCTGAATTTGTAAAAACAAACATTCTTCTCAAACCACAACAGTGCTTGCCTGTTGTCGCTGCCTCAGTAGCAGTATACTTGCAGAACTTACAAATCAAAATACAAAAAGTAAATTCCCATCGCAAATCCCACCAACCTCGTTTTTTTGAGGTCTTAAATTACCTAGGTATAGAAAAATTTCTGCAAGCAGTTGCATCTACCCTGAATTTTCCACTACCAAGATTTACTTCCCTCCCAAACGATAACTGCACAGCAAATAACAAAACACCCCAGTACCAACATCTTGGTATCCGTCCCCAACGACAATCAGGATTTTTCTACATCGGTACTGTTGTCCCCCTGGGTCGACTAGAAACTTGGCAAATGCGCTTGTTAGGAGATATCGCCCTTCGCTGCGGTAGCAGCACCCTCAGACTTACACCTTGGCAAAATTTATTACTCCCAGACATTCCCCATCAGCACATCCCTACCGTACTCACTCAAATTGAGAACACCAAACTATCCTGGTCTGCAAACAACATACACGGTGCTTTAGTCGCCTGTACCGGTAATCAAGGATGCGCTTCCTCCGCTACCGACACTCAAAATCACGCCTGGAAATTAGCTCAATATCTGCACGAACGAATAAAGTTGGACCAACCTGTAAACATTCACTTCACAGGCTGTGAAAAATCCTGCGCGCAGCAGCTAGAAAGCGATATTACCCTCCTGGGTCACCTCCAGGAAAACTCCACCACCGCTAGCAAGCTTGCAGGATATCGAGTATTCGTCGGCAATGCTGGTAACAACAAATTTGGAAGACAACTGTGCAGTTGGATTTCCTCAGCGAAATTACCTTTACTGCTAGAACGAATGTTGCAAGTTTACCTTGCCAAACGCACAGCTTCAACCGAGTCGTTTCGGACATTCGTAAATCGACACACCACAGCACAGTTGCAAGCAATGTTTGAAATTCCGCAAGCTTTCCACCCAGAAGCAAACAGCTAACAAATAAAAAATGACCCATAATTACATTCGAGATGGAAAGGAAATATATCGTCAATCCTTCGCGCTTATCCGCTCGGAAGCAAATTTATCCATACTTGCTCCTGATTTATCGCAGGTGGCGGTGCGCCTGATCCACGCTTGCGGTATGACCGACATCGTCTACGACCTCGCAGCGTCACCAACAGCAGTCAAAACCGGGCGTACCGCTATTGCTAGTGGAGCGGTTATTCTCTGCGATTGTCGCATGGTCGCAGAAGGTATTACCCGCAAGCGATTACCCGCACAAAACGCCATCCTTTGCACCCTCGATCGCCCAGAAGTACCGCAACTAGCTGAAAAATTAGGAACTACCCGCTCCGCTGCAGCTTTGGAATTGTGGCGACCAAATCTCGAAGGAGCGGTGGTAGCAATAGGTAACGCACCCACCGCCTTATTTCGCCTTCTGGAAATTTTGGATGAAGGTGCAGCAAAACCAGCCTTAATTTTAGGTTTTCCCGTCGGATTTGTGGGCGCTGCAGAATCGAAAGCAGCACTGGCGGCAAACAGTCGCGGTGTGCCATTTATGACATTACACGGGCGGCGAGGCGGAAGCGCGATCGCAGCTGCTGCAGTTAATGCTTTAGCAATGGAGGAAGAATAATGGCAAAAGGCCGCCTTTACGGAGTTGGCGTGGGTCCTGGCGATCCGGAACTATTAACGCTCAAAGCTTTGCGATTGTTGCGCTCTTGCCCTGTAGTAGCCTATCAATCGGCAGAAGATAAAACTAGCATTGCCAGAAGTATTGTCTCTGAATATCTTCCAGGCAACCAAATCGAGGTACTGTACCACTTACCTCGCGCTCTCGATCCGCAAGCAGCTCAACCTATTTACGATCGAGTTGTTACCCCCATAGCCGAACATCTTGCAGCTGGACGCGATGTAGCTGTCCTGTGCGAAGGCGATCCGTTATTTTACGGCTCTTTTATGTACGTATTCACGCGTTTATCCGATCAGTACGAGACGGAAATCGTACCGGGAGTTTCCTGCGCCATGGGATGCGCCTCCGCATTATCAGTACCCTTAAGTTACCGCGATGATATTTTCACCGTGCTACCAGCAACCCTACCTGCAGAAGTACTGGAAACACAATTATCAAACACTGATGCAGCAGCGATCATTAAACTGCGACGACATTTTGCCAAAGTTCGAGATGTTCTGCAGAAATTAAACATGACATCGCGAGCACACTACATTGAACGAGGAACCATGGCAACTCAGAAGATTATTCCCTTACAGCAAGTAGATCCCGAACAAGTGCCTTATTTTGCAATGATTCTAGTACCGAGTCAGAGTAAACTGTAATGACAAAACTTGCTGCTGCCGTTGTTGTTTTGAATAACAACACTATCCCCGTTGCACAAAAAATTATTAGCGCCGTTGCGGGAGCGCAACTATACGGGCTGGCTGGACGTACTTTTGGCGTAGATGTTAGCTTCTCGCAATTTCAAGTCACGCTGCAGGAATTATTCACCAGCGGTACGCCTATTGTTGGTATTTGCGCTACGGGTATTTTGATCCGAACTTTGGCGCCACTGCTTGCTAACAAGCAACAAGAACCCCCAGTCGTTGCAGTTGCAGAAGATGGTAGCGCAGTTGTACCGCTTTTGGGCGGACTGAATGGTGTAAATAATTTAGCTCAGCAAATTGCCGCCGCCTTAGGTGTAAAAGCTGCGATCACAACTGCTGGTGACATTCGTTTTGGAATCAGTTTGGCAAATCCGCCAGATGGCTATCGTTTATCTGAAGGCTCGGATCTCAAGGCTTTTATCTCAGACTTGCTAGCAGGAAGTACCGTTAGATTAGAAGGTCATGCACCTTGGTTGAGCAATAGCTCCTTGCCTTTAACAGAGGACGGGCAAAGAGTTATCCAAATTACAGAAAAGCAAGTAATTTCCACGCAAGAGCGCCTGGTTTATCATCCCGCCACCATCGCTATCGGGGTGAGTACGTGCGGGCGAAAAAATTGCAGCCATTCGCTCCCAATTGCTGGTATACAACAAATGCTTGTAGATGCACAGCTATCTCCAGCCTCTGTTGCCGGAGTATTTACCAGTACCGCTGATGCTGCCAATCCAGCAATGACGGCGATCGCGGATTCCTTGGGTGTACCGATTCGCTTCTTTACAGCCAAAGAACTGCAAAAAGTTATGTCACAAAACAATACCGCCGATGCAGCTGTAGGATCGGCCTTGGCTGCAACAACCGGACGTTTGGTCATGCACAGGCAATTTTCTGACATCAGCTGCGCCATTGCAATCGCACCGGTACCTATCAATCTCCACACCACGGGTAGACCGCGGGGACGATTGGCGATCGTCGGTATTGGTCCAGGCAAAAAAGACTGGATTTCACCGGAAGTTAGAGACATTCTCTCCCAAGCTACTGATGTTATTGGTTATTCTACGTACTTAGATTTCATCCGCCCTTTCATCGGGAACAAAAAGCAGCATAAATTTGACAATCGAGAAGAAATCACACGAGCGCGAACAGCACTCGATTTAGCTGCAGAAGGTCGTTTGGCAGTACTAGTCTCCTCAGGTGACCCCGGTATATACGCAATGGCAGCGGCAGTATTTGAAACTTTAGATCAAGAACGCAAACCAGAATGGGAAAGTATTGAAATTTACGTCGCACCAGGTATCTCTGCCATGCAAGCAGCAGCAGCAAAAATCGGCGCGCCCCTCGGTCACGACTTTTGTGCCATCTCTCTTTCAGATATTTTAAAGCCCTGGTCGGTGATAGAAAAGCGAATCCATGCTGCTGCAGAAGCTGATTTTGCCATCGCATTTTACAATCCAGTATCCAAACAACGAACTTGGCAACTACAACAAGCACGAAATATATTGCTGCAGTATCGCCGTCTTGATACCACCGTAGTAATTGCGCGTCATGTGGGTAGAGAGGGAGAATCTGTCAAAATTTCTACCCTAGAACAACTGTCGCCCCTCGACGCAGATATGCAGACTGTTATTATTGTTGGTTCTAGTCACACCCGGACTGTGCAACAAGACAATGGTAATACTTGGGTTTATACTCCCCGTCGATACATACAACAACAGCTGTAGTTTACTTAGGTCTTGGGGTAAAGTTGCCCAATGAAACTGGAAAATCACGGCAAGCCGGCACGTACGACCCGCAATTTGTCGAAGCTTAGCTGTACAACTTCCTTGTTCTTCCCCATACTCGGTCGGGCGATATGCTATCCGGTAGGCTTCGCGATTACCTCCGGTACGCTTCGCGATCGCTGCTAATCTAAAATTTTTAGAATAAATCATTCTCAGGATGGATGTTTTTATAAACATATTTCTATCGCTGGAAGATTACACTTAACTTATAAGCAAAGGCAGTGTAGAAACAGGGCTGTTCCCAACCGCATTTTTTGTGCGTTACCTGTGACCGTCTAGCTTCCCAAACAGCCTGGAGAAGCTTTGAGAAGGAGGAATATATATGAGTGACTTTTGCCCGATTCAGCGATTTGACCACCTAGAATTTTATGTTGGTAACGCTAAGCAGGCAGCACTCTTTTATGCAAAATGTTTCGGATTTACAAACACAGCTTATCGAGGATTGGAAACGGGAAGCCGCGAAATAGCATCCTACACGATGCAGCAAGGAGATATTCGATTTGTTTTCAGCACTGGATTAACCCCGGAGCACCCCATCTCCAAAAGCGTTCTCAAGCACGGTGACGCAGTAGGAGTTATTGCTGTAGAAGTACCAGATGCAGTCAGCGCTTACAAACAAACAACCGCACGAGGAGCTGTGGGAGCAATACCTCCCACCCTCGAAGAAGATGCTCACGGAATATTGCGTTACTCAGCCATTTACGCCTATGGAGATGTGTTAATCAAGTTTGTAGAACGCAGTGATTATAAAGGTGTATTTGCTCCTGGTTTTAGACCTTCCAATCACGCACACCTCAAAGGAATTCAAATGGGTCTAAACTCCATCGATCACGTAGTTGGTAATGTCGAACTCGGTGCAATGGATCGATGGGTAGAATTTTTTGCCAAGACCATGGGATTTAGCCTTTTAGTGCATTTTGACGACAAAACTATTTCCACAGAATACTCAGCCTTAATGTCTAAGGTGATGCAAAATAGTAGCGGCAAAATTAAATTACCCATTAACGAACCAGCTCGAGGCAAACACAAATCCCAAATAGAAGAGTATCTAGAATATAATTGCGGTCCCGGAGTGCAACACGTAGCACTTTCTACCGACAACATTATTGAAACGGTGACTCGCATGAAAGCAGCAGGTGTTGAGTTTCTCAGCACTCCACAAACCTATTACGAAGATTTAGAACAACGGGTAGGAAAAATAGAAGAACCTATAGAAAAACTAGCAGAGTTAGGAATATTGGTAGATAGGGACCCAGACGGATACTTACTTCAGATTTTTACCCAACCGGTACAAGATAGACCAACGCTATTTTTTGAAGTTATTGAGCGCCATGGAGCGCAGGGATTCGGTGAAGGAAACTTCAAAGCCTTGTTTGAAGCTATTGAACGCGAACAAGCACGGCGCGGGAATCTTGTCACCATATAAAAAAAGGGGGAGTGAAATTATGACTTATTACTATAGATTAGGAAAAATTCCCCGCAAGCGACACACCCAATTTCGCCAACCCAATGGCTGCTTGTATCACGAAGAATTAATTAGTATTCTCGGCTTTTCTGGCGTGCAATCTTTACTGTACCATCTACGTCCGCCAACCCAGATTCACAAAATTTTGCTGCAGCGATCGCCAGATATTCCCCCAGAGGAGTCAGGACCTTTACGTCCTCGCCACCTGCGAACAGCAACCGTAGCAGCAAGCGGCGATGCGGTAGAAGCACGAGTTCCTTTGATGCTAAATGCAGATCTTTGCATTGGAGTTGCTCGTCCTACCCAATCCATGCAGTATTGGTATCGCTGCGCTGACGGAGATGAGGTCATTTTCGTTCACGAAGGCAGTGGTGTCTTCGAAAGCCAATATGGTATCCTTCGTTACAAAACAGGAGATTATTTAGTTATTCCTACTGGTGTACTGTGGCGAATTATTCCTGATGAGGGAATCGAGCAGCGCATGCTTTTTATAGAAGCTTGCGGACACATCGAGCCTCCAAAGCGTTACCTCAACAGTTACGGTCAATTCCTCGAACACTCTCCCTACTGCGAACGCGACATTCGCCCACCCCAGGAATTGATTACCCACGATGAGGAAGGCGAGTTCGAGGTGCGAGTTAAAGCTAGAAACCAAATTACTAGTTATATTTATCACTATCATCCCTTAGATGTAGTAGGTTGGGACGGACATCTTTGGCCTTTTGCCTTCAACATCGAAGATTTTGAACCGATTACGGGACGAATTCACCAACCTCCCCCCGTACATCAAACTTTTGAAGGACCGGGATTTGTATTGTGCTCGTTTGTACCGCGTCTTTTTGATTATCATCCCCTAGCGATTCCAGCTCCTTACAACCATTCCAACGTTGATTCCGACGAAGTCCTCTACTACGCCCGAGGAAACTTTATGTCGCGCCAGGGCATTGAGGCAGCATCGATTACCCTTCATCCCCGGGGTATTCCCCACGGTCCTCATCCAGGAACTTATGAAGGTTCGATCGGGAAAGAACGAACGGAAGAATTGGCAGTGATGATCGATACTTTTCGCCCGCTGCAGCTGACAAAATACGCGCTGGCTTTAGAAGACAAAGATTACCCCTATAGTTGGATTTCGCGATCGGAAATTGGAAAATAGAGGTGTTTTCTATGACGAACGTGACGGTAACAACACCCAGAAATTTAAGTGTTTCCTCGCGGATACAAGAACGTTTGCATCGAGGAGAACTCACCCCAGCTCAGGTAGAAGATTTTCGTGATTTTCTGGCGGAGGTGGAGCAGAAATTTTTGCATCACCGCATCATCACTAATAACGCCTACACTCGTTGGTTTCGTAACGGTACGGCAACAGATGAACAATTGCGGCACTTTATCAAACAATTTTCCGTTTTCTCCAACCAATTTTTAATCGCAGCTTTGTTGAAAGAAATCAACTCGCCTACCCTAGAGCAGTCGCGAGCAAGTCGAGAGATTTTATTAAACGAACTAGGCGTTATTTACCGTCAACCCGAACAAGCAGTAAACCAAATACAAGTCCAAACAGAAGAGGAAAAAGATAGAGAAGGCGACCCGGAATTAGTGAGCACCCAAGGAACGGTGGATGGCGGTATCTATCGTTTTCGAGCAGCTCATTTTGAATGGTTGCTGACGGTTGCCCAGGATTTGGGACTGCATTACGAAGATATCGGCAAACGCAAGCACGGAACAGCTACAACTTTACATTTTTGTGATGAATTGATCCGCCTTTACGGCAGTGAAGACCCGCAAATTGCAGAAGGTGCTAGTTTTGCAGTGGAGAATTGGGCCGCAGCAGGTTTTTGGCAAGAGTTGGAAGACGGATTGCTTCAGATTAAAAAGACGCGACATCCCCAGTTACACTTGGCCTTCTTCAGCTGGCACAATCGCGTCGAAGCCCAGCATGCTGGACATACGCTTTTGGAATTGGAAGAAGTTTACTTTCAGCCAGACTTCGATCGCAGCAAATTTATACAAGGAGGACAAGAAATTTTAAATGCGATCGCCGTTTTCTGGGATGGATTGAATAATGACCGTTGGCAACACCTTTAAAAGCATGCCTTCGTTCGCGGAGCGTGCCGGAGCGGAGGGCATATCACTATCCCAAGGTGCTTTTGACCGCTAAAACCAATTTTTCTGCACCCACCTTGCCTTTATTAACCGCTACTGTTCTTTCACCATTATTTTTACAAAACGCATGAGCAAGCAAGTGTCACTCGCACAACTTCTTGGCTGTGGCTTGGAAGCAAAGGCCGCTGGTGCACTGCTATTGGAGATAAATCAATGCCTTCTTAGCTGTGCAAGTGCTTGTGAATGTTGGCAATATCTAATTCAGAACATTCTCAAACCCAGCCATCCCTTTGCGCTTCACCAGCTGCTTTATGAAACGGTTTACCGCGATTGGGACACCAACCAAAAAGGACCGCCTCCAGCTTGGTTTCCCTCAAAACAGCAGATACAAGCAACTAATATAGCGGCGTTTATCAAACAGCTAAAGCTAGATTCCTACCCAGAATTTCATACTTGGTCAGCACAACATCGAGCTGAATTTTGGGAGATGGCGATCGCGCGACTTGGTATCCGCCTGCACGAACCCTACACTCAAATTGTGGACTTATCTGGCGGTGTAGAATTTGCCCAATGGTTGGTAGGAGCTCGTTTAAACATTGCAGAAAGTTGTTTTCTCGCACCTTTAGACCATCCTGCAATTATCTTTCAACAACAGCAAGAAAGTTCCCTAAAAAGCTGGAGTTATGGAGAACTTTTGGCATTAACCAATCGAGTTGCCAATGGACTGGTAGATGCTGGCTTTGCTCCTTTTGATGCGATCGCCATTGTTATGCCCATGACCGCCGAAGCTGTGGCCATCTACCTGGGAATTGTCAAAGCTGGTTGTACAGTAGTCTCCATTCCCGACAGCTTTGCTGCTTGTGAAATTGCCGCACGCTTGCGCCTATCCCAAGCTAAAGCAGTTTTCACCCAAGATTGCATTTGGCGCGGTGGCAAACAATTACCTGTTTATGCCAAAGTAATCGATGCGAATGCACCCAAAACCATTGTTTTGAGTTCATCTGGCTGTGTGAAACTCCGTCTTGGTGATTTAACTTGGGAGCAGTTTCTCAGCGCTAACGACAAATTTGCAGCTGTTTTTACCCATCCTGACGCCTACACTAACATCCTGTTCTCCTCAGGAACAACAGCACAACCCAAAGCAATTCCCTGGACGCAAACAACTCCGATTAAATGTGCGTGTGACGGCCATTTGCATCACGACATTCATCCCCAAGATGTGGTAGCCTGGCCCACTAACTTAGGATGGATGATGGGACCTTGGCTAATTTATGCCACTCTCATCAACAAAGGAACTATTGCTCTTTACTACGGCACGCCTACAGAACAAGGATTTGGTAAGTTTGTTCAGGACGCCCGTGTCAACATATTGGGTGTTGTCCCCAGTTTGGTCAAAACTTGGAAAACAACTGGCTGCATGCAAGGATTGGATTGGAGTGCAATCAAAGCTTTTAGCTCCACAGGCGAATGTTCCCATTCCCAAGATATGCTGTTTTTGATGTCTTTGGCTGGCTACAAACCAGTTGTAGAATACTGCGGCGGTACAGAAATTGGCGGAGCTTATATTACGGGTACCTTAGTACAGCCTGCTATTCCCTCTACCTTCACCACACCAGCTGTGGGTTTGGATGTGGTAATCGTTGACGAAGCAAAAAAAGTGGCGGACAAAGGAGAAGCTTTTATTGTTCCCCCTTCTATTGGACTGTCGGCGGAATTGTTAAATCAGGACCACCACCAAGTTTACTTTGCCAATACTCCCTGTTTGAATATTCCCTTGCGCCGCCACGGCGACCAAATGGAACGGTTACCCAACGGTTACTACCGCGCTCGCGGTCGCGTTGACGATACGATGAACCTAAGCGGTATTAAGGTCAGTTCGGCAGAAATCGAGCAGATCCTCAACGCAGTAGAGGGAATTCAAGAAACCGCCGCGATCGCTGTTTCTCCCCCCCAAGGCGGACCAAGCCAGTTAGTAATTTACGCAACGCTAGAAAAAAATACGCCCCCCGACCAACAAGCACTGCAAACTTCCTTGCAGACAGCGATTCGACAACACCTCAATCCGTTGTTTAAGATTCATGATGTTGTGATTGTCGAGTCTTTACCCCGCACTGCTTCCAACAAAGTTATGCGTCGCCTGTTGCGCGATCGCTACCAAGCCACGCTTCGATCGTAAAAAATCTATGACCAGCATCTTTCCAGAACAAGAAGCCGCACTCAAGCTTGAAGATTACGATGTTAGCCAAGAATGTGGTTTTTTACCGAGTCAATCTCCTGCTCGTGCTCAACTACCACCAGCTTTTGAGCAGGTGCAACAAGCTGCTGCTTTACTCCCGAAATGGCTAACTACCGGTAAGATTCGCTCCCTGATAGAGAACCTCAGGGAAATAAACGCAGACCCAAAAAACTTAGACCAGATGCAACTGCGCCGACTGATGCAGGTATATTCCTTCCTCGCTCACGCCTATGTTTGGGGCGAAGCAACACCCGCAAAAGACTGCCACGCAATCTTGCTGTACCGTATTATCAGATTTCCCAAATGCTAGGTAGACCTCCTGTTTTGTCCTATGCTTCCTATGCTTTGGATAACTGGGTGCGGATTCGGGAAAATCTACCCGTTGAAATCGGTAATATCATTATTTCCCAAAATTTCTTGGGCGGACTGGATGAAGATTGGTTCATTCTCATCCACATTGATATCGTAGACGCGCGAAGCGCGGCTTCTCGTTAGAGAAGCTAAAGCTGCACCTGCACTTGCTGCTATTCCCCCTCTTTTGCAAGCGATCGCTACACAAAAATTTTCCGCCGCGATCGCTGCTTTAGAAGAAATCAAAAAAGCCTGGACAAATATCAACACTACCATGCAGCGCATGCCCCAAGGCTGCGATCCCTACATTTACTTCCACCGTGTTCGCCCCTACATCCATGGCTGGAAAAATAATCCCGCACTACCACAAGGACTCGTCTATGAAGGCGTAGAAGAATACAACCAAAAACCACAACAGTTTCGCGGCGAAACAGGTGCCCAAAGCTCCATACTACCTACCATGGATGCTTTATTCAATATCTCCCACGAACGCGACCCCTTATGGCAATACCTGATGGAAATGCGAAATTACATGCCACCCAAACACCACGCCTTTATCAAAAAAGTGGAAAAACACTCTACCTTGAGGAATTTTGTTATCAAACACAAACAACAAGTACCAACACTTAGAGATTTATATAATGACTGCGTGTCCCTGATCGAAAAATTCCGTACCCAACATTTGGAATTCGCTCACCGCTACATCCACCAGCGAACTGCTAAGTTCTACAACAATACCGATATCGGTACAGGCGGTACACCTTTCCTAAAATATTTGCAAAAACACCGCAACGAAAGCAAACAGCATCTATTATAAGTAGTTGAATTTCCTCTCTCAGTCCTAAAAAAGGAAGCCTATTCCTGCAGGAAAATCTCATAACCTCAGGTAAAAATTCTATTAAAAACATCTTAATGTTTTTGTCCTTTGTCACTTCTGCAGTTTTTTATCAATTCTGACAGGAAGCCCCCATACGAAACACAGTGAAGCTTGGGGATGAAAGCCAGGGCAAAAATTAAAACACTTAACCAAATAACCCTAATTAGTTAAGCGTTATAGAATCAGACGTATGGGAAATAAGGCTTACAAATTCAAAATCTATTCCAATCAAGAGTAATCAGCATTTTTGGCAAAATGTTTTGGTTGTTCGAGATTTTTCTACAACCACTTTTTAAGAGTAACTACTGATGTTTACGTAGAATCCAAGAAATCTCTGCGATACAAAGAATGGGCAAAACTCTTAGTTTCTCTTAAGTCTGAATTTAAATAGCTTAAAGATGTTAATTCCGAATCACTACAACAAACACTACAAGATTTAGAGTCTGCATTTACCAGGTTTTTTAAAAAATTAGGAGGGTATCCCAATTTCAAAAAGAAAGATAATCGACAATCGTTTAGAGTTCCACAGCATTTTTTAAGAGATGAAAAAGGATTTCTAAAACTTCCAATCGTTAGAGATGATGACACGCCTTTTTACGGAAAATTTTTGGATTTGGAAATGCTTGTGGGATATACGGGGAAGGAGCGTAGTGCTGTAGACGCGCGAAGCGCGGCTTCTCGTTAGAGATGAATATCGAAATTTATTTGCTCAAGCTGAGTTTAAGCTAACGCAGATTTTTCCTACGCAGGCTTTGGTAAGTGTAATTGAAGGTGTGCGCAGCTAGCTGAAATAGTCAGCGCTCAAGTGCTTAACTACAGCACTAAAGTGCTGACTATTAACTGTAGCGCTAAGGTCTTGCTACTGGCTGAGTTTATTGTCTAGTCTGGGTATGGGTTGCCGACCGGGATTGAGACGCCCTTGAGATGCGTATCCAACAGAAACGAGAACTAAGATCGCCTAGCGACTCCATACATAAGAGTAACGATGACGATTCGCCAGTCCTGGAGGTTGAAGCTACTGTGTGCTGCAACAGTTAATTCTACCAATTGTCTGAGCAATTGCGGGGGGATGGGGTCTCTGAGTTGAAAGTTTTGATAGAACGACGCTTTTGGATAGCACTCGGGACGTCTAGTGGAGCGATTGAATTAATGGGATTCCCCTAGTATTTGGACTCGGGGGCGATCGCTTTTTAAACTGTCAGTTAATGCGCTTTTTGTAATTCAAGGGTGGGATAATCGGTATAGCCTCTTGCTGTTCCACCGTAAAAGGTAGATTCATCGGGTTCGTTTAGGGGTGCATTATAAAGAAAGCGTTTGGGTAAATCTGGATTAGCTATGAACAGTCTGCCAAAGGAAACTAAATCTGCTTGTTTGGCAGCCAGAACGGAATTAGCTTTTTCCAAGGTATAGCCTCCATTGACCATTAATGTACCTTGGTAGCGTTCCCGTAGGTGACTGGTAGGTACAACAGTTCCTCCATGTCTGATATCTGCTTCTGTTGCTTCATAGATATGTAGATATGCTAAGTCAAATTGATTTAAAGCTTCTGCTACATAACCAAAGGTCAGCAGCGGATCCGAGTCAGACATGTCATTAAATGTCCCGCTAGGAGACAAGCGTACTCCTACCTTTTTTGCACCCCAGACACCAATTACTGCTTGTGTTATTTCCAGCAAAAATCTAGCGCGGTTTTCGAGCGAACTTCCATATCTATCTGTGCGGTGATTTGTACCGTCCCGGAGGAATTGATCGATTAAATAACCGTTGGCGGCGTGAATTTCCACACCATCAAATCCAGCAGCAAGGGCGTTCTGTGCTCCTTGGCGGTACTGCTGTACAATTTCAGGAATTTCCCAAGTTTCTAAAGCGCGGGGTGTAACAAAAGGTTTCATTCCTTCATAGGTCCAGGCTTCTCCTTTAGGCTTGATAGCAGAAGGTGCTACGGGTAACGCTCCGTCCGGTTGCAAATCTGGATGGGAAATGCGTCCGACATGCCATAGTTGCAGGTAAATTCTTCCTCCATTTTGATGTACTGCATCTGTTACTAACTTCCAACCTGCTATTTGTTCGGGCGAATGAATACCTGGTGTAAAAGGATATCCTTGTCCTTGGGGTGAAATTTGAGTGGCTTCAGAAATAATTAATCCTGCAGATGCACGCTGAGCGTAGTATTCTGCGTTAAGCTGGTGGGGTACGTTTCCCTTTCCTGCGCGGTTACGCGTCAGAGGAGCCATAACGATACGATTGGGTAGTTCTAAGTCACCAATTTTGTAAGGTGTGAATAAATTAATGTTAGTATCCATCAGTTAATGTTCCAAAAATTGTCTTTATTTTTATTGACGCTGCAGTTTAGCGATCGCCTGTTTCAGAACGTCGTACTGTCTTCGCCGATTGGTTAAACAACAATTCTCGCGATTTTTGGGGATCTAAGGCTTGATTTTTGAATGCTTCTGCTTTTTCATAGGCGCGAATTGTAGCTGGACGCGCTTTGATTGTCTCAAACCAACGCTTGAGATGGGGGAAATCCTCTAGGTTTTGCCCTTGACGTTCGTAAGGTACAATCCAAGGATAAGATGCAATATCGGCTATGGAATAGTAATTACCAGCAATAAATTCCCGATCGCTCAGTCGTTTATCTAATACGGCGTACAATCGTCCTGTCTCGTTGACGTAGCGGTTGATGGCATAAGGTATCTTTTCTGGTGCATACTGACTAAAGTGGTGGTTCTGTCCCGCCATCGGTCCCAAACCTCCAACTTGCCAAAATAACCATTGCAAGACTTCTACGCGATCGCGCAGGTTGTCGCGAATTAACTTGCCAGTTTTCGAAGCTAAATACAGTAGTATGGCTCCAGATTCAAATACAGAAATTGGCTCGCCACCATCAGCTGGTTCTTTGTCAACGATCGCGGGAATGCGATTGTTGGGTGAAATCTTCAAAAATTCTGGTTTAAACTGATCGCCAGCACCAATATTTACAGGAATAATGGTATAGGGCAATTCAGCTTCTTCAAGGAACATAGTAATTTTGTGACCGTTTGGGGTTGTCCAGTAGTAAAGCTCTATCATCAATTACTTCTCCTAATTTGGTCGTCAAGTTAAGTCGGTGTTTTTTTTAGCTGGCGATTGGTTACTTTCGCTTGGCAAGTTTGTCTGAACTCAAAGTTCTAACCACAAACCTTCGTTTCATGCTTGGTGAGTGCTTTTTAATTCTGTGATATCACTGCATCTACGCAACTGCGTACGCCACTGGCGAAAGTTGAACTACAGTTTGTTTTGTTGCACCAACGCAATTTCTGTGTTTTGCCTTGTTCTCAAGATAGATGCTGTGCTAAAGTTTTAGTCGAGGTTGTTTTTGGCACCACACCCACAACCGTATTGACTTGCCTGCCGCCTTTGAACACCATCAAGGTAGGAATGCTACGAATCCCGTAATGACTAGTAACAGCGGGATTCTGCTCTGTATTCAATTTCACTACTTTTAATTGTCCTGCAAAGTCAATAGCTATCTCATCTACCACTGGAGCCACCATGGGACAAGGACCGCACCAAGGCGCCCAAAAGTCTACTAATACTGGAATTTCGCTTTCTAGAACTTCTTTTTTGAAAGTGGCTTCTGTCACATTCGTAATGGATGACATATTTGCCTGCCTTTATTCGTTTATTCGATAAAATCGAATAAATAAACTATAAGAGATTTTATGAGATAATGCAAGTATGAGATGTTTATATCACCCAGAGCGAAAACATATTTCTTTAGCAGGGGTATTGTATGCCTTAGGGGATCCTGTGCGATTGGAAATTGTGCGACAGTTGGCGACTAAGGGAGAGCAATGTTGTGCAGATTTCGATTTTGCGATCGCTAAGTCCACCATGTCCAATCACTTTAAAATATTAAGGGAGTCGGGGGTAGTTTGGACTCGCAAAGAAGGAACACAACATATAAATTCTTTGCGGCGGGAAGATTTAGAGGCTTTATTTCCGGGGTTGTTAGACGTGGTTTTGCGAGCAACTGCAAAAGGAGTCAATCAAAAGTCGTCGCTTGATGACAAGCAGCAATTAACAGTTAATCACTAGATTGTGGAAACCTTCGCTCTCTTACTTCCAGGCTGTAATTTTGCACTGCTTTGATAATTTCCGAACGTAAATCCGTATAAACTTTAGCAAAAGGCGGCTGTTTTTCGGAAAGTCCAAGTACGTCAGAAGTGACTAAAACTTGACCGTCACAGTAGGGTCCCGCACCAATACCGATGGTGGGGATACTAAGTTTTTCTGTGATTTGGCAAGCCAGATCGGAAGGGATGTGCTCTAGGACGATAGAAAAGACACCAGCTTTTTCCAGAGCGATCGCTTGTTGTAAAATTTGTTGCCGTGCTGCTTCCGTTTTTCCTTGTTGTCGCAAGCCAATTTGATGAACGGATTGTGGAGTCAAGCCAACGTGACCCATAACAGGAATTCCCGCCTCTACCAAACGGGTAATAGTTCTGACCATAGCGGGATATCCCCCTTCTAATTTTACTGCCTGTGCTCCGGTTTCTTTGAGTACGCGGCCAGCAGAGTGTATTGCTTGCGGGATGCTTTCTTGATAGCTCAAAAAAGGCAAATCTACAACTATTAAAGCGCGTTTGACGCCGCGGCGAACAGCTTTGGCATGGTGTAGCATTTCTTCGAGGGTAACTGGTAGTGTAGTTTCATACCCTAACACTACCGCCATGGAATCACCTACCAAGATCAAATCCACACCAGCTGCGTCGAGCAATTGGGCGATGGCGCAATCCCAAGCAGTTAGCGCCACAATTTGACGTTTCTGCTGCTTCCATTGAATTAATTCCCGGGTAGTGATTGCCATTTGAGATTTCAGATTTGCAAGTTAGCAGTTATGGGTTACCAGTACCAGACCTCACTTCACGGCGCGAGTAAAAGCTAAATGAGGCTTTGCACCAGTCATTTTTGGCATCAACCAAGCTAAACCTTCTGTGGTACCGATCCATAATTTCTTACCAACATCCGTAGCAAGAGTCAGCACGCGACTGGAAGGAAGACCGGGAACTTGGCGATCGAGTACAGCTCCTGTATTTGGATTTAATCGTAGCAAACCATTACTAGTACCGATCCAAACACTGCCATCTTGAGCAAAACGTATAGCTTTAACATCCCGTCCCCTTAGGGGAGTTACAGATCGCACTACAGTACCAGTTTTTGGGTTAATTACTAAAAGACTGTTTGGCATTCCCGCCCAAATCAAACCTTCCGGACTAATAGCAACAGCTTGCACAGTACTTCCTGGTAATTGGTCAATCCGCTTCATAATATAAGCGCTAGCAGTGTTAACGCGCACCAGACCATCCAGCGTTCCTACCCACAGTTGACCTTCTGCATCTAAAGTCAAAGCATTAGCACTCACACCGGGAAGATTTTTCAATGTAGTCATAATCAAACCTCGATCGGGACTGATCAAGGCTAAGCCATTATCCGTTCCTACCCATAAATAACCTCGCTTATCAATTAATAAAGATAAAACTCTTTTAGAAGGCAAAAATAAATTTTGTGCAGTAATTTCGCTGGTACGAAGGTCTACTCTTTGCAATCCTTCATAAGTTCCCACCCACAAGCGTCCCACTTTGTCTTGGGCTAAAGCGCTAATGGCGCGATTTGGTAAAGCTACACGAGCCAGTATTTTACCAGTGTTGGGATCGATCCGCGACAATCCCCGCCAAGAAGCTACCCAGAGATTACCTGTATAATCTGGCTGCAAGGCGCTAACGCGATAATCGGTTTCTTGTAATCTTTCTTGTATATCCCGCTCGTCGGGTAAAGGCTGTACTCTTGGTGGTGGAGCAGTAGCTGGGTAAGAAGGAGTTATTCTCGGCGGACTGAGATGAGGAATTTTTGGCAGTGGAGTAGTGTTATCAATTTTTGAGCTAGTGGTTGGATTTGCTAAAGCTAAACTTGGCAAAATTATCAAACTCAGCAAATTCAAGGTTACCCAGAAACTAGTACGCTTGCAAAACACCTTCACGAGACACATCTCCTTGAAAAACAGTTTTCATCGCCTCCGTCCCAACAGGCTGATGTTAATTTCAGTGTTCCCTGCAGACGTACTTTATTAAACTGTATTTGCGATTTTTCTCTTTTGTTGCGAACTAGGTGGTTATTATTTGTATTTAGTGCCCTTACCCCACAGGATGGATGCTTTGTAAAGTATCTTTGATAAAATTTTGAAAATAATTTAAATAAAATATTTAAATATAAAAGTTAAAAAGATCGCAAGAATAACTTATTACATTCTTGATATATTGTGAAACAAGTTACGAATTGCGTGGTGTGCAGATAGTGTTTCGCTCGCTACTCCTTGAGTTGTAAGCCAATCTGCAGAGCGTTCCCAACCTGTAACAGCTCTTGGAAAAGGTGTGGGAGTTGAAAAAGCACTATTAACTTTTTCAAACTCGCCTGCTTTCAAAGCCTTACAGTCAGGACAGCAGCAGGGACGCTTCGGGAGCCAATCAAGCCACATTCGCTAGGCTGGCTGCAGAGTTCTATGGCGCCGAATAACTTGAGTAGAGTGCAAGCAAGCGATGATAAATCCAGTTTTGCTCCTGGAAGTGGGAAAAACTAGAGGAGAAACACGCTCATAGAAAAATGTTCCTGGAGATAGTACAACCAGTAAACTATTTTTCAGGCGCGATCGCCTGGGAAAACTGTGTTCTCAGCTTGCGAAGAGAGCGAAAGAAGAAGTAGCACGCAACGAAATTTGTAAGTATAAAGAGTGACTTCTTGGAAGGAAATTATGTCTTACGCTCAAACGAAGACTCAGACGAAAACAGGGTATCAAGCAGGGGTAAAAGATTATAGACTTACCTACTACACCCCTGATTACACACCCAAGGATACAGATCTTTTAGCAGCATTCCGCGTTACGCCCCAACCCGGGGTACCCCCCGAAGAAGCAGGGGCGGCCGTAGCTGCTGAGTCTTCCACTGGTACTTGGACAACCGTATGGACAGACTTGCTCACCGATCTAGATCGCTACAAAGGTCGTTGCTACGATATTGAACCAGTTCGAGGCGAAGACAACCAATACATCTGCTACGTCGCTTATCCCCTGGATTTATTTGAAGAAGGGTCTGTTACCAACATGTTCACCTCTATTGTTGGTAACGTGTTCGGTTTCAAAGCTCTCAAAGCTTTGCGCTTAGAAGATATACGAGTTCCTGTAGCATATTTGAAGACATTCCAGGGACCTCCCCATGGAATTCAAGTTGAGCGTGACAAATTAAATAAATACGGTCGTCCGTTGCTGGGTTGTACAATCAAACCCAAGTTAGGTTTGTCTGCAAAGAATTACGGACGCGCTGTTTACGAGTGCTTGCGCGGTGGTTTGGACTTTACCAAGGACGACGAAAACATCAACTCCGCACCTTTCCAAAGGTGGCGCGATCGCTATTTGTTCGTAGCCGATGCCATCCACAAAGCTCAAGCCGAAACAGGTGAAATCAAAGGTCACTACCTCAACGTTACTGCTCCCACCTGCGAAGAAATGTTAAAACGGGCAGAGTTCGCCAAAGAACTGAAAATGCCCATTATCATGCACGACTACCTGACCGCAGGCTTTACCGCTAACACCACCCTGTCTCGCTGGTGTCGCGATAACGGTTTGTTGCTTCACATCCACCGAGCTATGCACGCAGTTATCGATCGCCAAAAGAACCACGGCATCCACTTCCGCGTTTTGGCAAAAGCCCTGCGCATGTCTGGTGGCGACCACATCCACACCGGTACCGTAGTTGGAAAATTAGAAGGCGATCGCGCCATCACCATGGGCTTTGTCGACCTGTTGCGGGAAAACTACATTGAACAAGACAAGTCTCGCGGCATCTACTTCACCCAAGATTGGGCTTCTATGCCTGGTGTAATGGCAGTTGCTTCTGGCGGTATCCACGTCTGGCACATGCCAGCTTTGGTAGAAATCTTTGGTGATGACTCCGTACTACAATTTGGTGGCGGTACCCTCGGTCACCCTTGGGGTAATGCTCCTGGCGCTACCGCTAACCGTGTGGCTTTGGAAGCTTGCATCCAAGCTCGCAACGAAGGTCGCGACCTGACTCGCGAAGGAAACGACATTATCCGCGAAGCTGCTAAGTGGTCACCAGAATTGGCAGCCGCTTGCGAACTTTGGAAAGAAATCAAGTTCGAATTTGAGGCAGTTGATACCGTCTAGGCATCATGGCGAAAGTAAAAAGGTAAAAGGTAAAAGAAAATCCTTCTTTTCACTTTTTACTGTTGACCTTTTTACTTAATTGTGTGCTGGGGTCAGGCATGAATCTTAAACAAATTGCAAAAGACACAGCTAAAACGCTGCAAAGCTACCTGACTTATCAGGCGCTAAAGACAGTGCTAAACCAGCTTGGTGAAACAAATCCTCCCTTGGCGCTTTGGCTGCAAAGCTTTTCTGCTGACAAAATTCAAGACAGTGAAGCTTACATTCAAAGTTTGTTTCAAGAAAAAGCAGATTTAGCATTGCGAATCATGACAGTCAGAGAGCATATTGCCGAGGAAATCACCGAATACCTACCAGAGATGGTACGTGACGGCATTCACCAAGCTAACATGCAACACCGTCGACAGCATCTGGAGCGGATGGCGCAAATCAATATGCCTCACCCCAGTTCTCAGTCAGAACAACAACCTACTTCCGATCCGAACTTGGGTAACTCACCCAGCTAGTTCGATAACTGCTTTTTTGTCAGACCTTTGATCAAAAGTCAAACTTCAATTATTTTTAGCTATGCAAACCCTACCAAAAGAGCGTCGTTACGAAACCTTCTCTTACCTTCCTCCTTTGAGTGATGCTCAAATTGTCAAGCAGATTCAGTACATCCTCAATCAAGGTTATATTCCCGCTATTGAGTTCAACGAAACTTCTGAGCCTACCGAACACTACTGGACTTTGTGGAAACTACCTTTATTCGGTGCTAGAAGCACTCAAGAGGTGATGAACGAACTTCAAGCTTGTCGTTCTCAATATCCCAACTGCTTTATCCGCATTGTTGGTTTTGATAACATCAAGCAGTGCCAAGTACTCAGCTTTGTTGTTCACAAACCTAACAGGTACTAAAATACCAAGCTAAAAAAGTCCGCCCGCTGGACTCGCTGTTGATCTTTGTTTCTTTGGAGAAGTAGGTAAGTCTACTTCTCTTTTGTTTTTTGCCTTTTGAGAAATACCCTAACTTGCTTGACCAATAGCGATCTACAGAAAAGATGCTATTATTTATATAGATATTTCTAAATAGTTCTTTTTTACTCTTTTAAAAGGGGATAGTGTTGCCATAACAAAAAGGTTACTGACAAAAACTGCCTCCTCAAACCCCTAGAAGTAATGTTCTTTTCTGTATACCGACTACACGAGTAGCCCTTGAAAAAGCTGCGCTTCATCAAGCCTTTGTTCCATGAGATATTTCCCTGCTAATACTTACCATTGCGTGACATCCCTCCCCAAACATCCCGGATTAGTTCGGTTATCTCCCCAGGCATGGAAACCTAGAGAGGGGTCTCTAGCGTCAATAATATATATATAGTTAGGAGTGGAAGTTAGGAGTGGAGAAAGAAATCTCAACTATTTTTTTGTTAATTGTCAATCTTGAACTATAATGGAATATTTGTCTCGACTACTTTACTAGTGATGAAATTTGTCGTAATATTAAGATAAGTAGAACTCATACTGACTTCATATTTTATTAAGGTCGTAAGTAGCGACCAAAGAAAAAAGAATTATTTAAGACAACAAATGGGTGGTTGTAGAGGTTTGAAAATTTAGGGAGGGTAGGGGGAACCTATCCAGGGAATTAGCCGTCTTGACAGGTTCTAAAAAAGAAAACTCGACCTTTGGTGGTAGTTCCGAGATGTCCAGTGATATATGCACTACCTTTCCCAATCCGCCATAACTATTAAGTATTCTAAGTATTCTTTGTTCTAGGAGAAGAGGAAAACGCACCAATGCCCACTGTTAACACTGAACTAGAAAATACCAACGCCAAATTCACGGCTGATATGGTGCGAACCTATCTGCGCGAGATTGGTCGTGTACCTTTGCTAACCCGGGAACAAGAAATTGTCTACGGGAAGCAGGTACAACAGATGATGGCGCTGCTGGAAGCAAAAGAAGCTTTAGCAAAGAAACTACGTCGCGAACCGACCTTGGAAGAATGGGCTGCGCACGTGAAAAAGTCTGAATCAGAGCTGAATCAGATGGTGTTGCAGGGGAAACGAGCAAAGCAGAAGATGATAGAAGCGAATTTGCGTCTGGTAGTAGCGATCGCGAAAAAATACCAGAAGCGGAACATGGAGTTTCTAGACCTAATTCAAGAAGGAACGCTAGGGCTAGAGCGGGGTGTAGAAAAATTTGACCCGACGCGGGGATACAAGTTTTCAACTTACGCTTACTGGTGGATTCGCCAAGCGATTACTCGTGCTATCGCGCAGCAAGGGCGCACCATTCGCCTGCCCATCCACATTACCGAAAAACTCAACAAAATCAAAAAAGTACAGCGAGAACTCGCACAAAAGTTGGGGCGATCGCCATCTCCAGCAGAAATAGCCAAAGAACTGGAATTAGAACCAGCTCAGATCCGCGAGTACTTGAACATGGCGCGCCAACCAGTTTCTTTAGATGTCAAAGTTGGTGATAACCAAGACACCGAGTTACAAGAGATGCTGGAAGACGAAGGACCATCGCCAGAATCCTACATGACTCAAGAGTTCCTGCGTCAAGATCTGAACACTCTGCTTGCGGAACTAACTCCCCAACAGCGAGAAGTACTTGCTTTGCGCTTCGGACTAGAAGATGGTAATGAAATGTCTTTAGCCAAAGTAGGCGAGCGCTTAAATCTCAGCCGCGAGCGCGTTCGCCAGTTAGAGCATCAAGCCTTGGCGCACTTGCGTCGTCGCCGCGCTAACGTCAAAGAGTACGTTGCTAGCTGAAAATGCTTATCCTCGTTGGCGACGACAAGCCTCCTGAATTCAGGGGGCGATTTTTTTGGTTTTGTCACCATTTCTAAATAAGATCCGGAATTGAGGGAAATTTTTTGTATTTTCAGATAGGTATGCAGCGAGGAAGGTTCTCGGTGATAAAAATCCAGATTTCCGGGTCTAAATCCCAAAAATTTTTCCTGAGCATCTCTCGATCGGATTAATCACATAGGTAAAAGTTTTATAACTTAACCAATGGTAGTCTTGTTTTATCAGCATACACTCATGTTTGCGGAGTTATTTTGCAGGCAATTTGCCTCAATTTTTCCCACTTGAGCGATCGCCCAGCAATTACAACTTACTAGTTAATTTTCGACAGGAGAAATAGGGTGCTCAAATATATCAAAAAGTTTCTTCCCCCTCCTCAGTGGAGAATACCCTTAACAGGGCTACTTTTAATTGTCGGTGTTGTTGGTGAGCAATCTCAATCTGTCTTCAGCAACCAGCTTGCAAAACTTTATATTTCCGCACCCAAACAATTTGAGTATCAAGCAAACACTACCCACGCCCAACAGCAGTCAAATTCAACGCTACAATCACAAGCAAAGGTACTGCAATTGCGCAGGGCTTTGGCCAGGTCAAGTTCCAAAGCAGCACCGGTGCAAGTTTGGGAAGATCGAACAACATTAGTTCCCACCACTACAGCCCAAAAAAGTGTATTGAAAACATCTCCCCAACCAGCACAAACACAACAACAACAAAAATTTCCACAGCAAGATGGTGTTTACCTTTACGGACAGTCGCCAAAGCCGGGACAATTCGGGTATGGCTATATAATTTTTGAAAAACATCAGCGTCAAGTCACAGGCGCTTTGTACGTGCCCAGGTCTGAGTATAGTTGTTTTCAAGGAACTTTAGAACCCTTAGGAAAACTGGCGGTGACCGTGAAGGGTTATCCTGGTGAAGGTAGTTTGCTACAAGTAGCAACAAAGGATAGATTTCCCAGCACCAGCGACAGTGAACCAGTAATTTATGGGCATTCCCTGGCGCTTTCCGATTACTATCGGCTAAGCTCCGTTAGTGCAAGCGATCGCCAGATTTTACAAGCGTGTCAAGCTGACTGGCAAAAATAGATAGTCCACAAAAGAGGGCATTTTAAAATTCAATTCCTGGCTGTGCTTTAACGCCTTGCTCCCGGAAAGGATGTTTAATTAGCGTCATTTCCGTGACTAAGTCGGCGTGTTCAATTAATGCTGCTGGAGCGCCCCGACCTGTTAAAATTACGTGATTTTCTGCTGGCTTTTGCTGCAGTCCTGCTAAAACTTCCTCAACACGCAAATAGCCCAGCTTCATCGCTACATTGATTTCATCGAGCAACACTAACTTGTAGTCTGGGTTACGGAGGAACTCTAATCCTTTTTGCCAAGCAGCTTGCGCCTTTTCCATGTCGCGAGCGCGATTTTGGGTTTCCCAAGTAAAACCTTCACCGAGAGCGTGAAACTGCAATTGCTCCGACCAAAGACTAAAAACCCTTTTTTCAGAAGGTTCCCAGGCTCCCTTGATAAATTGCACGATCGCTACTTTATACCCGTGTCCGAGCGATCGCAACACCATTCCCAGTGCTGCAGTGGTTTTTCCCTTACCGTTACCAGTATGAACAATAACTAAGCCTTTTTCTTGTGTGGCGCGAGCAAGTCTTTGTTCTTGTACTTGCTTGCGGCGCTGCATTTTTTGGCGATACTGCTCGTTACTAAGGCAGGTGGATGATACTTCTTCCATTAAGCTTTTCGCTTCTATGTCTGGGTTTAATTGTGTTAAGTTATTGGTGTTCATCAACTTTTTTTTGAAAGCAACAATATACAAACAAATTCCAGGATGAACCAAAAATAGGAGATGTTTCTCCATCATCGCACTAAATGCCCGGTAAATATTCGTTGAGATTGCAACGCCGGGCGATCGCCACGGCAGCAAAAGTGCACCAAGCTTTATTGTTCAGTTACTCAATAAAAAGCTAAACCCGCGCTGTAGTGCCAAACATCCAGCAACGGGAGGATGTCGCCATTTGAGGCGATCGTGACTTGTTAAAGAAATCTATTAGTTCATCAAATTGATTTTTATAGGTATGTAGTGAGGACTTTAGTCCTGATTCAAGCACGCTTCGTGCTTGCTGCGAACTCCCCTAACCCGTCAAAATCTTTATGGCAGACTACTATTGCCAAACGAGAACTTTGGCTTCGTATGGTCCGATATCAATCATGATGCCATCATTGCCAGCTTCCACATCATAATTACCCGTCCATTCATGCCACCTACCAGCGTTGGGAAAGTTAGGAACATTATAGCCAGCCAAGAAGTTTTCAGAAAAGTTGGCCACAACTACCACCCGCGAACCTTCATCATTCCAGCGACTGTAGGCTAACACTTTTGCTTGTGGATTTTCGTGGATAAAGTCGATATTTTCCGTGTAAAGAGCATGATTGTGTTTGCGCAGGTTAATTAAGCCTTTGTAGTATTCAAGCAAACCGCGATTCAAATCATTGCCCAAAAGTTGCCAGTCAATCTTAGCAGATTCTTGAGTTTTTGGTTTGTACTCGCCAAATTCTTCACCCATCCAAATCAAAGGTACACCCACGGCAGTCATTAAAATTGCAGCGCCTAATTTTGCTCGCCGAAAAGCTTCTTCACCTAGAATATTGCGGTTTCCCAGTTCCGCCATTAAATGGTTGTGGTCGTGATTTGTTAAGTAATTGACGACATTTGTCACGCCCATAAAACCTTGACGCTTGCAATCAATAACATTCTTGAGCTGTTCTATATCAAATGTGTCGCCGCATATATGCGTGGTAATAACATGGCGAAAACTATCATGCCAGCAACCATCCATTGGCCCGTCTGTGTTGGTAATGCTGGTAGTTTCAGGAATATGTTCGGCAATGTTATAGAAGGGTTTGGGACCGGCTGTATTTTTTGCCTCTTTGTACAATCCAGTGCATAAAGTCGTAATTGGCAATTTGGCGGGCAGCATCGTAGCGAATGCCATCTATGTGATATTCTTGAATCCAAAAACGAACTACATCACTGATAAACCGACGCGCTGGATAAGTTTTTAACTTTTCGTCAAAGTGCTCGTAATTAAATTCTGGCCCCCAGTTATTATCTGGATCGCGGGGAGAATGATGGTACCAATAATCGTGGTCAATTTGTGTTAAAGGACAAGATGCTTCTGAATGGTTATAAATTCCGTCTATAATTACACGAATTCCTCTGGCGTGGCACTCATCAATTAAATTTTTTAATTCTGCTGTTGAGCCATAACTTGATTCCGTAGCAAAAAAATAGCGGGGATTGTAGCCCCAACTATAATCGCCTGGATATTCTTTAACTGGCATTAATTCAATAGCGTTAATTCCTAGTTCCCATAAATAATCTAATTTTTCGACCACGTGCTTGTATTTTCCTCGCGCGTAGGGGTCATCTTCACCACCAGAAAAATCTGCCACATGCAGTTCGTAAATGACTAATTCGCGATCGCTAGGCAAAGGTTTGTCGTCATGCTTCCAAACATAAGTATCAATTATTCTTTGCCCGTCTTTGATTCGGACAATGCTGTTGTCATTTCCTCCATATTCATCTATATCGGTGGCGTAGGGATCTGTAATTTCAACCCATTGATCTGGTTCAAAAAACCAGGATCTAGATTGGATGCGGAATTTATATTGATAAACTCCGTCTTCTAATTCCACTGTGGTGCGAAAATAGCCATCTTCCCCTTTTTCCATTGGAATTTCTTTCCAATCAGAAAAAGAACCAATTAAAGCTGCCCCCTTATTATAGGGAGCAAATAAGTTAAATTCAATGGGCGACATAAAAATATTTTTGTAGTCAATGACGGTATGGATATTCTCTGGTTTTTGCTAAATTTAGCCAATCATTCTTGAGAAAGAAATACTTTATTTTTTCCTCTATCTTCAGGGATATTCTCAAAAAATTTAAAAAATAAAACTTGAAGATTGCCACAGAATTAACATGAAAAAGACAAAACTCTGTTAATTTTTTTGCCCAAGATATTGATAATCTAATATACACGTGCTTTTCCTGAGTCCACCTGCACGAGCAGGTGGTTTTTGTATGTTTGTAGAAAAATTTCTTTTCTAAACAAAGAAGATAGTATTCATAGCTTTGCCGTCATGTTGCTGCAGATAACTTAATAGCCAATTTGCTGCTGTTGCCCTTCGAGTTTGACGCGGCCCGAATTCTCCGATTTTGTAACCTGTAAAACCCAATTTTTCTTTCAGAAGTTGTTTGTTTTCTGGAGGGATGGAGCGAGTCAGTTTGACAGTTGCAGGGCGAGAGTTAATAAAATCTGGTGGTTGGGGATACTCCTTTTGCCATTCAGCAGGTACTTGTTGATTGTTCCACTTTTGGGTGGATCGGTCGTAGCGATATCCCAAGCAGTACCACAGCAATTGATTTACCGTAGCATCATCAATTTCATCGTTGAGAATTGACCAAATGGTTTGGGTATTGAGCGGTGGTAAATCGGACATAAAAATCAACAAAAACTAACTTACAACAAAAAAACAGTTATCAGCAAGGTTTTCACAGAAACTGATAACTGCTGGCGATTAATTAACTGGATGCAGAATTAGTTGCTTCCGATACTTTTGCAGCAGGAGCAGCACCCATGCGAATTTCAGAAGTAAAAGAGGCCATGCTAAATCCACCAAAGCGCTTGAGAATACTTACTCGCATGCGTAAATTGGGACTTGCGAACCACAGGCGTTCTTCAGACCACATGGTTTCATATTCTGTCGTCAGGGTCAAAGCACCATCACTGCCCATTTTATAGCTGCCGGCGACTGGTGTTTTCTCAGCGTAACCCATTTCCCGCAGCAATTTTCCTTGTTGGGGATTATCCTCATCAGGTACTGTTACCAATACTGTGGAACCAACATGCTTTTCTTCATCCCATTCCATCGTACCGTTCCAACTGACTCTTGCGCCGCAGCCAGCTCGGTTCGGGTCGATGGAGTACAATTGGCAAAGCTTAATTACATCTGGATGGTCTGCTGGTAGCATTTCGATTGTAATATCGGATTTGCCAGATTCAGATTGCTTAAAGGCCAAATGGTGGCTGGTGCGATGGGAAAACCATTTGCCAACGCTCAACTGAAAAAACTCTTCTATGTTCATCAATTAAATCACCTTGCATTAAAATCTTGACGATCAATCATCCCACTGATTACAAGGTAGCAGCAGGAGGTGTCCAGCTGTTAATAGCTAATCGTTAAAATTATCTTGCGAGCTATTAATTCATGCTCATTCCTGCTTCCTTCAGTCTTTGGAGAGAAATTTTAGCTGCTTGGGCAACGTGTTGGTGCGCGTCTTTTTCAAGATATTTTAAAGCAGAGATGCTTTTGGGTGTGGGAAGGTGACCTAGAGTTTCTGCCAAGCGTTGTCGCACCAACCAATCCTCTGATTGAGCAAAGCGTAAAATGCGGTCTACCGCATCAATGTCTTTTATTTCTCCCAGTGCGGCGATCGCTGCTTGTTGTATTACTACTTCCTGACTTTCCAAAGCTTTATAGAGAATCTCCCGAGCACGAATGTCTTTTATATTACCCAAAGATACGGCAGCACTGAAGCGTACCAACCAATCTGTATCTTCATAAAAAGCTCGAGATAGAGGTTCTAGGGCCCGGTGGTCGCCTAAGTATCCCAAGGCACCAGCAGCATCGGCACGAATGCCATAATCCGGGTCGGTTTCTAGAATTTTTACCAGAATAGAGTAGCACTCGGGAGTTGGTTTGACTCCCAAAGCAAATATTGCCATCGATCGCAACTGTAGGGAATCATCGTCCAAAACCTTTTTAATCAAAGGAACAGCCTCCTCAGCTGGGACATCCCGCAAACAAGCAAGAGCAACCATGCGATCGCGCAAATTTGGACTTTCTAATTGAGTAGAGATTTCCTGTATGTTTAAAATTGGCATGGAGTTGAAGGCACTTGTCGTGCTATCTATAGCTACACAAGTATCATTACCGATCCAGCAACAGATTTGCCAGGAGGATAACCGCCCGATAACAGGGTATGAATTAATTCAAGCTAGAATTTCTAAAAGTTCATGCAGTTGCCAACAAAAGCTTTACGGTTATTACTAATTCTGATGGCGAAAGGATGAAAACATATGGCTTCTGAAAAAACTAAATCTTCGGGCGATCGCTTTGTTTATCGCGAATTCGGTCAAGACAGTTCCCCAGCAGCTTTGCAGAGGTCAAGTCCCCAACTACCTCCTGAAAAACAAAACTTGCGCATTCAAACCACCCGAGCTGGTCGCAAAGGCAAAACTGTAACAGTGATTACCGGTTTTCAAACGTCACCAGAAATCTTACAAACCTTGCTCAAACAGCTAAAAACTCAGTGTGGAACAGGAGGTACGCTCAAAGGCAACGAAATTGAAATTCAAGGCGACCACAAGCCAAAAATTCTCGAAATTTTGACTAAACTCGGTTACAAAGCCAAAATTAGTGGCGGTTAATTATCAACTGGAAATTTTAATAATTTTGTCCGTGTAAAAAATAGTAAAATCGATAGCAAAATAGGAATTTTGTGTTGATTGTCAATTACATGTTCCCTGGCAGCGACGCGATCGCAGGAATGTAGAACATGTCCGATGAAAACAGAACAGGTACTCGCCTGAGCAAAGATGCGGTACAGATTATCAGAGGCTTGATTGTTGGGGAGCTAATTACAATTGCGATTATTGGCGGACTGTGGCTGTGGTTGAGACCGCGTTTGCAAATTGATAAAGGTCGTTTTTCTGTATTTGGTCAAGGTACAACCACCACTTCTACTTCCAGTAATTCGACTTTTGAAACAGTTAGCAATGTTCCCGCTGGCATTTTCAAACATGGTGGAAGTACTGCTTGGGCCCCCATCAGACCATTGCTGACTTCATCGATCCAGCTGTTTCGTCCGGAATTGCAGTTGCGTTATGTAGACCCCCCCAACGGTAGTCCCGGTTCTGGAACAGGAATTCGCATGCTGCTAGATGGAGAATTAGACTTAGCTGAGTCTTCCCGTCCCTTCACAGCAGTAGAACAGTAGAACAGACCATAGCACAACAGCGAGGCTTTAGCCTCAAGGAGCGCTTGGTTGCAATTGATGGTGTAGTAGTAGTAGTCAACCCAACACTTCCGGTTTCTGGTCTGACGGTCGCCCAGCTACAGCAAATATATCAAGGCAAAATTACCAACTGGAAGTACTTAGGTGGTCCAGACCTGGCAATTATACCTTTTTCCCAGCCTCCAGAAAGTGCTGATACAGTACTTTTCTCGGGTCAGCAGTTGTTAGATAACCAAACACTTGGTTCAAACGTACAGTACGTTAATTCTACTACAGAAGCAGTGCGCCGAGTCAGCAAAACCCCCGGCGGTGTCTACTACGCTCCAGCTCGAGGTCTCCTACCGCAGTGTACGATTAAACCTTTAGCTATAGGTACGAACTCAAAGCAGTTTACTTCCCCCTATCGCGAACCTTTGATACCTCCAAATCAGTGTCCCCACAAGCGCAATAAACTGCACAGGGAGGCAATTAAAAACGGTAGTTATCCCTTGAGTGTAAAATTGTACGTGATTAGTAAGGAAAACAAAGGACAGCAGCAGCGAATTGGCGAAGCCTACACCAAGCTTTTGCTGACAGAACAAGGACAAAAAGCGATCGAGGAAGCTGGCTTGATTTCAGTGCGTTAACTGGGATTGCTTGCAGGCAAGAACTTTATTTTATTTTGTTATAAGGTTGAGGAAAACTCCAGTCCGGACGCAATTCAGCCGCGTGACGCAAATATGTGTGGTAAATAGGGTCGCTAGCTGGCAAATAAGCATGAATTAACAATCTAATGCAACGCTCTAAACTACCCTCGACATGCATTTGTTGGACATCCAACATAGCAACGCCATCCCAGTCAGGACGTTGGCGGGCGATCGCGGCCGGAAAAATTGCATCTAAATCTCGTGTTACCGTAAAAGTAACGCTAATAATGTTAGAAGGATGTAATTGGTTGCGTTTTTCCAACTCATCTAACAGTTCCGTCACAGCTTCTCGGATCGCTTCTAATGTATTTTCCGAGACCGTTGTTGCACCGCGAATTGCCCGCATTCGCCATTCCACTAACTAATCCTCCATCACGGTGAGTCATTAGTCATTATTCATCAGTTTGGCACCGCCAGATACATCAGTTTTTACCAATAACTGCTTAAGGTCGATACAGCCACAAAGGTAAACCACTGGTGGACATCTCAAACTCTAACCAGTCAATACCAGCGGCTAATCCTGACGAAACCTCACCAGTTCCCGGTAACAGGCGATTCCAGAAAGGTTTGCGTTCTTCGAGGGTAAATACAGGTGTCTTGTCCGGGTCCAGACCAACTAATTCCGCGGCCCAGCGACGAGCATCTTCTTCGGTTCCCAATTTATCTACAATTCCCAATTCCAATGCTTGTTGACCGGTAAAAATTCGACCATCTGCGAAGCTTTTCACCGTTTCTATCGCTAAATTTCGTGCTTCGGCTACTGTTTGTACAAATTGCTGATAGCTAGTATCAATCAATTCCTGTAAAATATTTTGCTCTGGTTCCGTTAATTCTCGGTCAAAAGCCAGGATGTCTTTGTAGGGTCCAGATTTAATAACTTTAAAGGAAACACCAATTTTTTGCAGCAGGCGTTGCAAATTATTTCCACGTAAAATTACACCAATGCTACCAGTAATACTACCGGGATTAGCCATGATATATTGGGCACCCATCCCTACGTAAACGCCGCCGGAAGCAGAAATATTGCCAAAACTGGCTACAATTTTTACTTTCTCGCGCAAACGCTTGAGAGCACCGTATATTTCCTGAGAGTCTCCCACCGTTCCGCCAGGACTGTCAATACGTAGCAATAAAGCCGGAAATTTTTTCTCTTCTACGGTTTTGAGGGCTTCTAAAACTCGTTTGCGAGTAGCGCTACCAATGGCGCCAGTAATTTCAATGCGAGCAATTTGTTTGCGAAAATTGGGCTGAAAAGGCCAGATCATGGGCAAGTTCAAAATACCTCTGTTCAATCTCAAAAACACAAGTGCTATCTAGTTTTGACCTGCTTTTTCCTAGCAAGCAAAATCAGCAGGTTTGGCACTTATGGGAATTGTAATTTAATTTTTACAACTTGCGCGTGTATTTATTTATATGCTAGCGTGGATGTTTGTTAACCTAATTGCCAAAGCCCAAGACCAATAGTTCCCAATCCCAGTTTCGCAATTACAGACCAGTAAAGATAGTTAATTTCTCTTCCTGCACGAGGAGACTTGTTATCGCAAGATCTGACACCTGTAATAAGCGTAGGTATCAAAAAGTGCTCCTACAAAAACACAGGTCAAACTGATTACTAACATCCCTTTGGTGGCAGTACCGCTACCAAAAACAATCAAAAACTGCAAGATATGGTTGGCGATCGCCTCTGCTACTGCTTGCAAGCCAGGAACGTAACCCATTAGTGATAACATCAACAGCACACCTCCAATCAGAAACATGGGGGTGAGGAAACTGAGAATAATCGTCAGCAGTAGCGAGCGGAAAAAGTTTCTGAGAATCGTCATGCTGGTCTGTGGCTCCATGGTTGAAAAGATAATAGCCGTTTACCTCAGTTGTCACTTTCTACAATAAGCGCGATTGCCGTATTGTGGGCAAGAATTCAACAATCTTAAGTTTTTATTAAAATACCTACACACAATTTCCCAGAAAAACTACCTCCTCTGCCAAAGAAAAAACAGTATCAAATTGACGAAAAATCGGGTTTTGCAATAGTGTTGGAGACACAGCTGAAACTCCCCAGGTACCGATAATTGCCAGATTAATTTCTGAGATGGAATTTAAACTAAGTTAAACAGAATCATCACCAACCTGGAAATTCGTTATTCTAAATGCAGTTACTGAGTTAGCTAGCAAACAACATTGAACGAGACTATATCCAAATCTAGTTTAGGAAAATGGAGTCAGCGATTGCTGGCGGCTATCTTTTTAGGCGGACAAGTATTTGTTCATCTGCTCAAGGGTAAAATTCACCGACGCAACACCCTAGAACAAATGGCAATAGTTGGACCCGACTCCCTATTTATCGCTCTTTTAACAGCTATTTTTGTCGGTGCAGTATTTACAATTCAGGTGGCGCGGGAGTTTATTACCTTTGGCGCTGGAAACCTTGTTGGTGGAGTACTGGCTGTGGCCTTGACGCGAGAATTATCACCCGTGCTCACAGCAGTGATTTTAGCAGGACGGGTTGGTTCGGCGTTTGCAGCAGAAATTGGCACTATGCGCGTCACAGAACAAATTGATGCTTTGTTGATGCTAAAAACAGATCCGGTGGATTATCTAGTTATTCCCCGTGTGATTGCTTGCTTTGTGATGATGCCAATTTTAACTCTTTTGTCTTTGCTGACCGGAATGATGGGAGGATTAATCATTGCCACTAACATCTACAATCTTTCGGAAGCACAATTTTTAGATTCCGCCCGCAACTTTCTTGGCAGCTGGGATATTTTTAGCGCCATGATTAAGGGGTGTTGCTTTGGAGTTTTAATTGCTATTGTCGGTTGCAGTTGGGGCTTAACAACCACAGGAGGAGCCAAAGGCGTGGGACAATCAACCACAACTGCAGTAGTTACAGCGTTGTTAGTAATATTTATCAGTAACTTTTTTCTTTCTTGGTTAATGTTTCAAGGAACTGGTAGTGCATTGTTAAAAGGTTTGTAAATGCTCTTCTTGTGACCTCAAAGCCGTGCCTTAGTTCCTAAAATAAGAATGTTGTTCGCTCACAAACTCAGGATAAAGATCGTGACTGCTTCCAATACGCCATTATCAACATCAACTGTGGAACTAAAACCCAGTTATAAAATACCTGTGGTGTTAGTAATTACGGCCGTTCCCCTGCTTTTGGTGCAACCTTGGGTAGGTGGTGCGATCGCTTTGTTCGGGTTGTTTTTGATGTTTCAAGCAGCAACTGTGCGGCTACAATTTACCGATACTGACCTAGATATATACAGAGGAGAAAGATTAATTCGCCGCTTTCCCTATCTAGAATGGCAAAACTGGCGGATTTTTTGGGATAAGGTTCCCATTTTGTTCTATTTTAAAGAAGTCAAAAGCATTCACTTTTTGCCGATTTTATTTGACCCCAACACGCTCAAAAGTTGTTTGGAACAACGCTGTCCGCGGATATAGGCTTTTTTGGCATTCAACTAGCGAGCAAGCATTTTTTGTGCTTGCTACAAAGGGCGTGGCTATTTTTTGTTATTTAATTTCCTGATGCTAAAATATTAGTCTCTATAAATTTTGTAATAATTATATAAATAGCCACCTTAATTGCTATTAATTTTTTATGACACCAGATGAGATTGAAGCAGCCTTGCAAACAGCGTTTGATCGTTGTGAAATTGCCAGCTGCCCTCTCACTGAAATGCAGAAACAAATATTGCTGCAAGTAGTTGGGCAACTTAAGGGAAATGCAAATCTTAGCATATTAGATGATGCCAATCCTTTAGATGAACTGACTCCAGAACAGCTGCAAGCGTTTTTACGTTTTGTGGAAGCGCAGGAAGAACAAAATATCTCTTGGAAAGTACAGCTACTGAACGATTGGTTGCATGACAACGACTCTGGAGAAGTACAATTTATTCGCGATTGCTATGGTCTGCAGTGGTTGAATCGCATACAGGAACACCACTTTCACAAGTATTTTTCTGAGGACGGTTGGAAACTCAAGCAAGGTTCGCGCATTGAAGTTTGCAATGCATTGTGGGAGTGGGTGCAAGATAACGGTCCTTGTTATCGCGAATGGTTTCCCTGCACTGTTGTTAAAATCGAGCGCGTCGAACGCGGGGACGATTCGTATACCAACTGTATTATCCGCTTTCAAAACGGTGCCGAGTACGAAATTCAAGGTTTTTATGAGTGGAACCGCTACAATTGGCGCCGGATGCAGACATAAATTAGGCAAGTTTTAAGTAGTGACTGGATGTTGTCCGTAGTAGGGCAATGCTTCTGAAAAGTGCGGACGTTTTCCTGCTTGCCAATCTAAATAAGCTAATTGTAAGATGCTAGTAACCGTTGCTGCGAGCCCAACATTTGCTTCTAGTAGCTGGTAAGGTTTATTCCAGCTTGCTAATTTTTCTTGCCACAGTTGTGGTGTAAAAACGCTATCTGCAAGCAAGACATTGAGTTGACAAGTTTCGGGTACAAATTGATAAATAGCAGCAAACAGTTGATTTCGTTGTGCTGGCATTTGGACGGCAATAACATGATTTTGTGCGTGTTCGTGTTTGGCACGTTGCCAGGCGATCGCTGCTAGTGTGGAGACAGCAAATACAGGAATATTTAACTGCTGTCCTAGAGTTCTTGCGATCGCGACTCCCACGCGAGTTCCGGTAAAACCACCCGGTCCTTTAGCAACGGCGACAAAAGCCAAATCCGTCCAAGTTTGGGGTTTGATAAATTCCATCAGATAGGAATGCACAAGGCTGGATAATTCTCCCTCCAAATTCCAAATTTGGGAACGTGTTTGTCCAGAAAAGTTACTGATTGCCAAACCTAATTCTGGAGTTGTAGTGTGTAGTGCTAAACCGTATTTGGATGCAGACAAAGTTAATTACAACTAATTACAAATATTAATACGTTAGATATTTAGGCGGCAAAATTTTATTTCCCCGTGTTTGTCGGGGATTAGGAACCACGGTAGGGTTAGTTGCAGCAAACTTGCTGGCAATAGGTTTTCAAGTTGGTACTAATTCACCGGGACGCAGCTTCGACCACTTACCCATTTCTTTTTTGAAACTGCGACATCCTACAACATCCCATTCCATTTCAATCACATCGCCTCTGGGGCGGATGTTGACATTGATCGATGGTTCATTAGGTTCGAAATCTGGATTTTCAGTTAAATGGGGCTGTTGGTGCTGCGTTTCTACCGCGTGGTAGGTAATGCAGCGGTCTACATAATGGCAATTAACACAAACACACATAGATAGAAGCAACTCCTATGCTTTTATTGTTAATTTAGCTTAAGCCGAACTGTTATTCATTAGTTGCTGGGTTTATTTTTATTACAATGTCTTGTGCTGTTACTTCTACTTTAGCTCCGGAAACCTGGCCTTTTAGTTTAGAGTTACTACCCCAGTCGACTTATGTAGTAGGTGGTGCTGTTAGAGATGCGCTTCTCAAAAGAGTGGGCGAATATCTGGATTTAGATTTTGTTGTCCCATGCGATCCTGTCGAAGTAGCTCGTCAAATAGCCAAGCTTTACAAAGCTGGTTTTGTTTTGCTAGATCCGCAAAGACAAATTGCGCGCGTAGTTTTCAAAAGTGCAACTGCTGACTTTGCTCGAACCCAAGGAGATAGCTTAGAAAGTGATTTGCGGCGACGAGATTTTACAGTGAACGCCATTGCCTACAATCCTCATACTAAGCAAGTTTTCGATCCTTTGGGAGGTTGTGCTGATATTGAAAGGCGTGTATTGAGAATGATATCACCTGCTAATTTAGAAGAGGATCCTTTAAGGTTGCTACGGGCATATCGCCAAGCTTGCCAGCTCGATTTCACGATAGAAGCATCAACTCAAGCAACAATTCGGACATTAGCTCCCTATCTAGTTAAAATTGCCCCGGAACGAATACGTGTCGAAATAGGCTACATGTTGCTAGCTGGCCATGAGGGTAGTTTTTGGCTGCAACAAGCAAATAAAGACGGTTTGCTGCAGCATGTTTTTTCGCATGCAACTCCAGAAAGTTACAAGTACCTGATAGGGGTGGACAAAGCAGGCGTTCGTCTAGCACAAATTTGGCCACGTTTAGGAGAAATGTTGTACTCCGCAGTTCGTCCTACCCTCAAAACTACTTGGTTAGGTATTGCCAAGCTAGCGTGTTTAGTGGATCCAAATCCAGAGGTAGCAGAAATCGAGTTGCAGGAGCTTACCTACAGTCGCGCGGAAATTCAAGCTGTGATTACAGCTTTGAAACATTTTCCTAGACTGTGTCACTCGACGATGTCTTTGCGAGAGCAATACTTTTTCTTTCAGCAAGTAGGTAAAGTCTTTCCGACTACAGCAGTTTTATCCGTTGCTTGGGGTACGCCAGTAGAGGGGATCGCTGATTTAATTAACCGCTATCTCAACCCTGATGACCTGGTTGCCCATCCTGTACCATTAGTCGACGGAAAACAGTTAATGTCGGCATTAAACATTCCTGCTTCCCCGTTGGTAGGTCAACTGTTAACAGAAATTGCGATCGCCCGAATAGAAGGAAAGATTTCTACTGCCGCCCAAGCATTAGCATTTGCTGCTCAATTTGTCAAGGAAAATTGCGGCTAACTTTTTTTTGGCTTATTCTTCTGGCAACAGATCTACACTATATAAATTTTTTCCTTCTAAGTTGTACAAACACACCGTCATTACCTTTGTAATGCCATCGATTTTGACGGTACCAAAAAACTGCAAACCTTCACTGGGAGGTCGATTGGGCTTTAGATCCAAGGGTATGCTTAAAAACTTGACTTCTGGACCAAAGGTATTGTCGAGTTTGTTTGGTCCAAAGGTACCCGAGTTGAGGGGACCTGCTACAAATTCCCAAAAAGGTTTAAAGTCAGTAAACTGTGCTTTAGTAGGATCGTAGTAGTGGGCTGCGGCGTAATGTACGTCTGCGGTTAACCAGACAACATTTTTGATATTTTTTTGCTTGATAAATTGCAGTATCTCCGCCAGTTCTAGTTCTCTTCCTAAAGGTGGTCCGTCTCCGTTAGCCCAATTTTCAAAATCAGTGCTACCGTCTGGAACTATTAGTCCTAGGGGCATATCGGTGGCGATCGCTTTCCACGTGGCAGTGGATTTGTACAGTTGCCTTTTTAACCATTGCAGCTGTTTTCTGCCTAGAAATGCTGTTTCTTCGCTTTGTACTGGTTGGCGATTACTAGTGTTTGGTCCCCGGTAGGTGCGCTCGTCGAGCAGGAAAATATCTAATAGTTGATTGTACTTCAAGTAGCGGTAAATTTTGGCTTCGCTGGCATCGTCTGTTTGCAGCCGAAGGGGCATGTATTCTAAAAATGCTTGCCTTGCTCTTTGTGCTAGCAAAGAAACATCTTTAATCGTATAGCGATCGTCATTTTGGATAATTTGTCCGGGATACCAGTTGTTTCTTGTTTCGTGGTCATCCCATTGGGCAATCACGGGAACTTCGGCGTTGAAACGCCTGACGTTTTCATCGAGCAAATTGTATTTATAATTACCGCGAAATTCCGTTAAGGTTTCTGCAACCTTTGATTTTGCCGGTGTGGTCAGGTTTCTCCAAACAGAACCGTCGTCAAGTTTTACTTCTGAGGAAATGGGGTTATCTGCATAAATGTTGTCGCCGCAGTGGATGAAAAAGTCAGGATTGAGCTTGCGTATTGTTTCGTAAATTTTCATGCCACCAAAGTCAGGATTTATACCCCATCCCTGACCAGCAGTGTCCCCTGACCAAGCAAAAAATACGTCTTGTTTAGATTGAGAGGGAGTTCGAAAGGTACCGCTAAAAGGTGCGCTGTAGAGGTTTGGAGCGGCTAAATCTTGGAAAATAACCCGATAAAATATCTGTCGAGCTGGTGGTAAACCTTGGATATAAGTACGTGCTGTGAAGTCGCTATCTTCTAGAGCATTGGCTCCGAAAACACGCCGCCGTCT
>Ga0272448_1000575_pt1 | contig 56506 bp, 51 predicted proteins | sample YNPCB0191_FD_202220 | JGI IMG/M metagenome (GOLD analysis project Ga0272448, IMG submission 202220) | Hot spring sediment microbial communities from Yellowstone National Park, WY, United States - YNP-CB-019-1 | ecosystem: Environmental > Aquatic > Thermal springs > Hot (42-90C) > Sediment... | reverse complement strand
CGTGTACAGTGCGTTCGGCAACACGTGGTACAGCGCCGACCCTCAGATTTATTTGCGGGTGGGCGATGTATTTGGGGTGTTGTGGGTAACGAAGGGTTGGGCGGAGATCGCGTTGGGAGATTACAATCCGAGCAATCCGTCGAAGGTGGGCCTGCATGGCGGCGGCTACTTTGAGACGCTGCGGATTGTGATTCCCGAGCCGTCCGCGCCGGCCCTCTTGGCCGCCGGTCTAGTGGGCCTGCTCTACTACGCCTGGAGGAAGCGGAGGTAGATTTAGAATTTAGGATGGATGATTTCCGATTCGGCGCGGCTGGGTAGGCCACGGTGGTCTGCCCTCCGCGCCGCGTCGGGATCGGTTTTTATGCATAAGAGGCTGAAAATGTTTTTCTCGACACGGAATATAGCAATGAAAAAACTGAAACATGGTTTTACACTGGTGGAGCTTTTGGTTGTTATTACGATCATTGCCATCTTGATTGCACTGCTTTTGCCGGCGGTGCAGGCGGCGCGCGAGGCGGCGCGGCAGACGCAATGCAAAAACAACCTCAAGCAACTCGCTTTAGGTTTTTTGCATCATGAGCAATTACACGGCTTTTTCCCTACCGGAGGCTGGAGTTTGTACTTGATGGGCGAGCCGGATCGGGGTTTCAACCGGCGCCAACCGGGTGGATGGACTTACAACATCTTGCCGTATATAGAGCAGCAAGCCTTGCGTGACATAGGTTCTACAGCCCCGCGAGAACCCTCCGGTGCCCCTTCGCCGGAAATGCAGCGACAACTCTCGATCCTGGCGCAAACGCCGCTGGCTGTATTTTATTGTCCGACACGCCGACCGGCGATAGCTTATCCAAATGGTACTACTTCTTATACAACACCGTGGAATATCAGCAACTATCCCGTTTCCGTTGCAGCACGCACGGACTACGCCGCCAATTCAGGCTCTCAAAACTTTCTGTGGCGTTGGGAAAAAGGGCTGCCTTACCCCACTACCAAAGTTGATGAGCCTGGCTTTAAGTGGCCCGATCACCCGGATGTTTACGGGAGCTTAGGGTGGCCCTTTGATGGGATTAGCTATGTGATTAGCACAGTAAAACTCACGGATGTTACCGACGGTGCGGCGTACACTTACCTCGTGGGCGAAAAATACTTGCGCGCAGACAACTATCATACAGGAACAGAAGGAACCGACAACAATCCGCTCTATGCCGGTGTAGATTGGGATTGGCATCGCTGGAGCGGCGCGATTGGCAGCACCACGCACTTTCCCCAGCAAGACCGAGAGGGCTACTCCAACTTTGAAATATGGGGTAGTGCCCACGCTGTCGGTTTCCATATGGCTTTCTGTGATGGGTCGGTGCAGATGATTAATTACACTGTCCACCCAGACACACATGCTCGTCTTGGAAAACGCAACGATAACCTTCCCCTGGAGAAACAGTATTAAAAACGTGGACGGAGGGAGTTTCCACCATGTTTCAAAACGGAATCTTCGTTACCCACTGGAGATTACAAAGGGCATTCACCCTCGTGGAGCTGTTGGTCGTCATTACGATTATCGCCATTTTGATTGCGCTGCTGTTACCGGCGGCGCAAGCGGCGCGGGAAGCGGCACGGCTGCTTCAATGTCAAAACAATATGAAGCAATTCGGCCTGGCGGTGCTGAACTACGAGAGCCAGTACCGTATCTTTCCGCCCAGCGCTCATTGGGACTAGGGGACAGTGATTCCCATGGGCGTTCGGCCGGACCTCAGTCGCCTTCGTGAGAATTGGGTGATTTTGGTGTTGCCTTTCCTCGAGCAACAAGCCCTGTATGATCGGTTCAATTTAACCCAGCCGATTCCTGCAGCCGTGAACGCTCTGCCGCGGAGCGAACGCCTCGCGGTCATGCTCTGTCCCAGCGATGCGAAGTACAACCAGCGACCGTTCATGGGCAGTCAGCATTCACAGACCGTTTCCTTGGACGACAACTGGGCGCGGGGTAACTATGGAGCCAACGCCTCTTTGGGGCAAATGTACAACAGTCCCTACGACCCGACCGTGAGATGGTATTTTGCGTTTATGCCTAGCTCTGTGGGTTGGAAGAACAATGACTTACGTGGAGTAATGGGCGCTAACTGCTCTGTGACCATGTCGCAGATTACCGACGGCTCTAGTAACACGGCGCTGTTGGGTGAGTTGCGCGCAGGGGTTACGGATTTCGATGCTCGTGGCACCTGGGCGATGTTTAGCGGTGCGAGCACCTTGTGGGCACACGGCGGAATCTGGGGCGACGACTATGGCCCCAACTGCCCATATATCATTTCCGACGATCCGGTTGCCTGCACGGCGGTTCGCGCCGCTTTCGGTGGCGGCAATCAAACTGTAGGCGCCGAGGCGCTCGTGGCCGAAGGCATGCCCTGCTACTATGCCGACGTGTTCAACGTCCAGCAGACTGCCCGCAGCCTGCACCGCAACGGCGTGAACCTCTGCTTCTGCGACGGCAGCGTACATTTCATCACTGACTTTATCCAGGTATTACCGAGCGGCGGTCAGGACCCGAACACCCCGGACAAGTACAAAGGGCCGCCTTTTTCCGTTTGGGACCGGCTGATGGCCTCGGCCGACGGCTGGCCGGCAATTACCAACTCGTTTTAAGAATAAGGAGCGGCAAATGAACCTCAGGCATGGATTGAAGGTATTGTTAGGGGCTGCGTGTGGTCTGTTGCTGCTCGGCTGCGGCGTGCGGGACCCGTTCACTTATGTCCCTGTTTCCGGCACTCTGACTTACGAAGACGGAACGTTGCTGGCGGTTGACAATGTAACGCTGATGTTTTATCCCCAGAGTCCGCCGAAGAACATGAAGACCCATCCGCGGCCGGGACTGGCTTATATCGACAAGGCGACAGGGCGGTTTGAGAAGGCCACGAGTCATAAGCCGGGCGATGGTTTGGTGCGCGGCAAACACAAGGTAACGGTGGTGGATATTTTTCTGGCGCCTTTGCCGCCGGAAGTGGTGCCGCCGGAGTATGCCAATCCGGCGACGACGCCGCTGGAGGTCGATACGGCCGACGCCCCCTTCCACATCAAAATCCGCAAGCCGGGCAAATAATGCCTCTTGTTATCTTCCCTGTGCCGCCCAGGCTTGCTATTTTGCTTATTTTTCGTAATTGCCGGTTGATTTGGTCTTGACCTGAGGAGCGGGGGTTGGTATTGAAGGGGGCCTTTTCGCCAGGGTTGTCTTTTCGGTTTTCTCGCCCACTCGTTTGTAAAGGAATACGCGGTGAAAATCGCCAGGATTGCAAAAAAGGCCGGCACGTTGGCTGTCGGAATGTGGGCGTTGTACGTTTCGGCGGTTTATGCGCAGCGGGTGCAGTTCGCCACGCCTATAGAATCGCCGGCTACCCCCAACACTACAACTTCGCCGAACTCGCCGCCAATGTTTACCACACAGGGCACAACTCAAGGCTGGGGCGCCAACTCTACTCAGCCCAGCACGACTGCACCTGCATACCCTACTGCACCGCCGTTGATTTCGCCGGGAACTTCGCCGACATATTCTCAGCCGCCAGTTTTTCAGTCGCCGACCTATAGCCAGCCTGGTGCGGGGGCAGGGGGTACTGCGCCGAGCTTGCCGCCGACCTATACGCCGCCTTATGCACCGGGAACGCTGCCACCGGCATCGGCAAACGGTACGGTACAGTCGCCGCCGGCTAATTGGGACCCTTATGCTCCACCTGGCAGCGCTCCAAGCTCACTCTTGCCGCAAGACCCTTACATTCAGTCTTCGCCGGCGTGGAACATCACGTCGGTGCAAAAGTTTATTCAGCATGTGGATTTGGACTATCACTGGTTTGTGGGCCACGGCGAACGCGAGCTGGGAATAAACGACGTGGGGCTGGGCGTTACATGCGCGTTTCCATTATTCTACAACTCGCAGACGCCGCTACTGGTTACGCCGGCCTTTGCCGTGCATTACTGGGAAGGGCCGGTATCGGTACTGCCGGCTCTGCCTGACGATCCTCCACCGGCGGATTTGCCGCCGCGAACTTACGACGCCTATCTGGATGCCGCCTGGAATCCCCAGGTTACCTCATGGTTCGGCGGCGAATTGAGTTTCCGCGTCGGCGTGTACAGCGATTTCAATCGGGTTACAAGCGACAGTCTGCGATACACCGGCAAGGGCATGGCCGTGTTGGTCTTTTCACCGAGCATGAGAATCAAGGCCGGCGTTTGGTATCTCGACCGAAACAAAATCAAGCTTTTGCCTGCCGGCGGTATTTGCTGGACTCCCAACCCTGATGTGTACTTCGACATTCTTTTTCCCAATCCCAAGGTCGGCAAACGACTAACGACTTGGGGAAATACCGAGTGGTGGTTGTATGGAGCAGGCGATTACGGCGGTGGAACGTGGACCATCAAACGGAACACCGGCTTCGACCCGCCCTATCCGACCGACGGCACTTACGATCGTTTCGACTACAACGACATTCGTGTAGCGGCAGGCTTGGAGTTCAAGACGCTCCGCCACTTGAATGGTTTCTTTGAGGTGGGCCTGGCTTGTTCGCGGGAGTTGATCTATCGGAGCGATTCGCCGGAAGCCTACTATCCGCGTAATACCGTGTATCTCGGCGGCGGGTTGTCCTACTAATACCCTATCTCGAGCATCTCACTGGATGAAGTTTCCACGCTGGTTGCTTCCGGTCGCGCTGTTATATGGTTGCTGTATGCCGACCTGGCTTTGTGCTCAGGTTGTTCGGCTGCCGGAGGTCGTCGAAGAGGAACGCGAACCGGCCGGACGGCTCGCATCTCATCCGGACTCTTCGGCGGAAATACTCCGGATGCCGGACGGCGCAGGTCTGCCCACACCGCCGGCGGCCGAAAAGGCGTCAGTCGGTGAAAAGCTGCCGCCGGGAGTGAGGGCGGGCATGTTTCAGAAACTCATTTTTGACGCCGCCTGGCTGCCGAAGCTGGACGAGACGGGCTTAGGCAGCACCGATTTGCAACTGCGCGCGGTTTTTGCGCTGCCTTGCCCTACCACGGCCTCGCCGCTACTCATCACGCCTGGCTTCGCAGAGCATGAGCTTGAACCGGCACGAGAGGTTGATTTGCCTGACCGTTTATACGAAGGCTATGTGCAATTTCGTTGGTTACCGCGACTGGCAGCGCAATGGATGTTGGACCTGGCGATCACGCCGGGCATTTTTAGCGACTTTCAGCAAGAGAGCAGTCGGGCTTTTCGTTTGCCGGGTCATGGGGTCGTGGTGTGGCAATGGCGGGAAAATGTGAAGCTCGCACTCGGTGCAGCCTATCTTGACCGGCCGGACCTGGACGTGATACCTATCGGTGGACTGATCTGGACGCCGCGCAGCAACTTGAGGTATGAGCTGCTTTTTCCCAACTCGAAAATCGCCTGGCGCATCGACCGGGCGGGCAGCGGCCTTTTGGGGCTGGGATGGTTAAAAGCTCCTTTTGCCGCCGAACAAACCGCCGAAGATACCACCGCCGACAATCAGCAAGACTGGATGTATCTCGCCGGTGAGTTTATGAGCGACGCCTGGGCGATAGAACGTGCAACTGGTGCAACCGACCAAGTGGTGCTCAGCGACTGCCGCCTGATTATCGGCGTCGAGCGGAAAGTCAGCGACGGAATCGGCGCAAGTGTGGAGTTCGGCTACGTGTTTAGTCGTCGAGTACGTTATCGCAGCGACACCCCGGACTACGATCCCAGCGATACTTTGATGCTCCGCGGCCGCTTAAGCTATTGAGCCGCCAAAAAAAGCCCTTGACTTTTGCCACATCCCTAAGGCGTTGGGAAAATCAAATCATTCCCACTTTCCCGGCTACGCTAAAAGATGTAGCGGTTGAAAATGTTTTCGATCAATTCCTGACGGCCGCTGCGGTTGGGCGTAACATCGCCTTTGGCGAGCATGTATTTTTCGAGCGATTCGAAATCATGCTTTCCGGCCTCAATTTCGGCGCCGATGCCGCTATCCCAGGAGCTATAACGTTCGCTGAGCATTTTGGCTAGGACGCCGTCGGCGCGAATGGCGGCGGCGATTTTCAGTCCTTGGGCGAAGGCATCCATTCCGCCGATATGGGCGTAGAAGAGGTCCACCGGCTCGAAACTTTCGCGGCGGACCTTGGCGTCGAAGTTTAAGCCGCCGGTGGTAAAGCCGCCGTATTTCAGCAAGATGAGCATGATTTTGGTGGTGAGATAAATATCGGTCGGAAATTGATCGGTGTCCCAGCCGAGCAGCAAATCGCCGGCGTTGGCATCCACAGAGCCGAGAAAGCCTTGGGCGCCGGCGTAATCCAGTTCATGTTCGACGCTATGCCCGGCCAGGGTGGCGTGGTTCGTTTCGATGTTCATTTTTACATGTTCGGCCAGGCCGTAAGTGCGGAGAAAGTTAATGCACGTGGCGCAGTCGTAGTCGTACTGGTGTTTGGTAGGTTCCTTTGGCTTGGGTTCAAAGTAGAACTGGCCGGTAAAGCCGATTTTTTTGGCATAGGCGATAGCCATGTGCATAAAGGCGGCCAAGTGATCCAGCTCGCGGCGCATGTCGGTATTCCAGAGGCATTGATACCCTTCGCGACCGCCCCAAAAGACATAGCCCTGGCCGCCTAATTCCTTTGTTACTTCCAACATTTTCTTGACCTGAGCGGCGGCATAAGCGAAGGCGTCGGCATTACAGCTTGTGGCCGCGCCATGGACGTAGCGGGGATTGCTGAAGAGGTTGGCGGTGCCCCAGAGGAGCTTGATGCCGGTTCGTTCTTGTTCTTCTTTGAGCACTTTGACCACGGCGTCGAGATTTTTGTTGGTTTCGGCGAGCGTATTGCCTTCTGGGGCAACGTCGCGGTCGTGGAAGCAATAAAAATGCACGCCCAGCTTCTCGAAAAACTCAAAAGCCGCGCGGACGCGCGTGATTGCATTATCGAGATTATCCAGCGGACCTTCCCAGGGTCGCAGCATGGTCGGGGCCCCAAAGGGATCGCCGCCTGTGCCGCGCATGGAATGCCAGAAAGCCACACTAAAGCGAAGGTGGTCTTTCATGGGCTTGCCTTCGACCAATGCGTTCTCATCATAATGGCGGAAGGCAAGCGGATTTTTCGAATCGGGACCTTCGTACTGAATCTCGGCAATATCTGGAAAGGCCGGCATAGGTAATCTCCTCCTCAAGCGAGAACCTCGGTTAAAAGGATATGAGCCGGAGCATCACTGTTGATTCCAGCCCTACGATTGACATCTTCAGAACAGAGTATATTTTTCCCATAGTTTGCCGTCTCTGACAAGGGGCACCCCTGCCCTGCGATAAGCAAAAGCTGGGGGCTGCCCGGGATGACGCCGTTTACGCTTCTGACGGAAGGCCCTCGAAGAGGATGCTGCCGAGCCGGATAATCGTGGCGCCCTCGGCGATGGCTTCCTCGAAGTCGCCGCTCATGCCCATCGAAAGCTCGTCAAGCTTGACCTCCGGCGGGGCCAGCGTTCTGAGGCGGTCTCGAAGCTCGCGGAGTGTGGCAAATTGTCTTCGCGCTGCCTCCGGCCCACCTTCCAGCCCGGCCATGCACATCAGGCCGCAGACGGAAATATGTTTGTATTGCGGCAATTCCTCCAAGAGGAGCTCGATTTCTTGCGGCGTAAAGCCGAATTTTGACGACTCGCCGGAAACATTCACTTCCAACAATACACGCACCGACGCCGGGGTGGCCTCCTGATCAATACTCTTCAGCAGTCGCCGGCTGTCCACCGAGTGAATCAAACACACCAGCGGCAGCGTACGGCGGACTTTATTACGCTGCAAATGGCCTACCAAATGCCAATTGACTGACAAGTCTGCAAGCTCCGCGGCCTTGCGCCAAAGCTCTTGCGGCCGGCTCTCGCCTAATTCCGTACAGCCGACAGCCGCCAAAAGCCGAACCACCGGAGAAGAAACGTATTTGGTAACGGCCACCAGCTTGATTTCTTCAGCCGCTCGGCCGGCTTTAATGGCGGCCGCAAAAATCCGCTGCCGAACCCTGACAAGGTTCGCAGCGAGTTTGCCGGCGATTTCGGACATTTTTGTTCTTTTCCGTCTGCTGCTTTTGGGCAGCCTGAATCATTTTTCTAGGTCGCGGAGTTCCACCAGCGTATGTGTAACCAGCGTGTTTCCTTCAGGATAGGTCTCACTGGTAACGGCCCGCAACACTCCCAACAGCTTTCGGGCGGTGCGGATCTGAGAGAGAATTTCTTCGTTTTTCGCAGTGTCCGAATCCTGAGGCAATAATCGCGGGAGGGTGTAATCAATCCAGGGATCGGCGGCTTCGAGCAGTGCCGGCCAATCCAGCCACCCGGCGCCCACTAACGGTCGATTGCTTTCCTTCAGCAGGCCGCCGATTCGCAAAGGTGTCGCCTGCAACAACCGTTCGGTGTGTTCCCGTGTGAGAGAAAAGGCCGCAACGGATTTGGCGATGCCCAGGCTGGGTACGATTCTCTCGTCGAGGCCGTTGTCCTCCGGCAAAGGCAGACAGAAAATCTCGCCCACGGAACTCTCCATTCTCTTCGGTTCCGGCAGACGAAAATCCGGCATTTCGCCGCTATCAATCCCGCGCACGGCGTCGATCAGCTCATTTATCAGCAAGCGATAATCGCTGAGTGCTTGTTTGAAGAGTTCAGCGTCGCTTAGCCCGATGAGTAAGGCCGGCTCAACCATCGGCATTTCTTTCTCCATCTCCGGCAAGTCCTGATGAAATCGGCGGCTATAAAACTTGCCGTCAATTACCAGCGCCCATTGACCGTCGGCGACGGCAGGAATGAATTTTTCCCGCGTAACCTGATCCATCTTCTCGAACAAAGGCAAAGCCCTGTCCAAAAACAACTCCACCTTCACGCGTTCTTCGTCGTCCATCGTCGGCAAGGCAAAATCGCGGAAATAGCCGTAAAGGATCTTGAGCCACTTTGTTAGTACCTCGTAATCGGCCGGCCTGATTTGCTCGCGGCAGAAAAGCGCAAGCAGCGGCCTGCCGCCGACGTGCTCCAGCAACCCCAGCGGCTTCGGTTCGTCGCTGCCTCGGGCCTTGCCCCACTCATATTGATAGCTTTCAATGCCTTCGGAAGTGAGAAAGTTGAAAGTCAGCACCGGCGCCGGCTCGGGAAACAGAGCCTTAAGGTCCCCGGCCAGCGCTTTTGCGTCGGCAACAATGCGCAGTTTGACGTCATCGGAAAGTTCAGATTCGGCCACCCATTGCTCGATCATTTGGAGCATTTCGGCAAGGCTTTGCTTGTTGTCTTTTATCCGCCGATTCAATTCTCGGCTGATGAAACTGACGGCCGTCAGCCGCCGGTCGGCGAACTTTTCCAGCACCTCGAACTCGCTGCGATCAATCAGCCGTTCCTTCTGCCCGAACTTTTCCAGACAAGTTGTGGAAGAACCGATGGAAAACAACAGGTATTCGCCGCGAACGCCTAAGGCAAGCACCAGCTTCATCTCTTTCAGACGGTCGATTACCTTCTCGACGTCTCCTTCGTCAATCGGCAGCTCTTTAAGATTTTCCAAGGGCAATTCCTCCCAGGGAATCATTTCGCCGTCCAGCTCAAGAACAAGGTACTCGTTGTCGTTGATTGTGGTTTTCTTAAAGCGACCGCGCGTCAAGTCATTGCTTTCCAAAATCATGTTCGCCAGCATTTCCAGCTTGATAAGCTGCTCTTTTGCCAGATCGGCGTTTTTCAATCGAAAGCCGAACAGCAAATTCGGCACGTCAATCTTCTCCGTGTTTTGCGCAAGAACGGAAAACAACGCCGCTGTTTGCAGTTGAGCAGGGTCTTCAAATTCGTCTAAATTGCTCAACTGCCGAAAAACCGGCTGGTATTGTACCGCCATCGTTACCTTGCTCATCAGTTCCAGAAAATGGGAAATGCTCTCATCGCCGTAGCAGAACATTTCCGTGGAACCCATGTCCGCCAGGAGGTCGAGGATTTTGCGGACTTCAGGATTCTGTAGCGCCAACTTCAGCGGCGACATCTCGGCTTCAGGGGCGGCGCTCTGCGATTCCAACATCGAACGCAGTTGAGCCACCGCCGGCATCTTTGTCAGTTCAGCCCAGGCGTTGCTGCCAAGCACGGCCTCAAGCTGTTCGCGGTTCCGCATCATGCTCCAGTAAAAGGCGGCATCTGCCGGCACGAATTTCAATGCGCTGTCGAGTTGTTCCAGCCGTTCGCCGGCAAAAGCAAACGGCAGAAGCCAGGTAGCCGAAACCATGGCCGATAGCATTAGAAGACAAAACATTCTCCGCATTAGCCGGTTGTGCAAGTTCATGACAAGCTCCTTAAAAAGAAAGATGTTCTTTAATAGCTTTTCCGATGCTTACTCCCTTCCCCAAAACCTAATTATTTATACCTTATGTATTTGAAGAATACTACTACCTGCGATTTGTTTGCTGTCAGGATTCACACGCCGGTCTGTGCACTGAAGAAAGCCCCCCACACGGAAAGATCGGTGGTTTTTTCGGCGCCTACGCGATAGCCGCCGAGCGTTTAAGCACGATGAACGAGAGGTCTTGACCGGGCTTTTGGGAAAGCACGTTCGCGGAAACTTCTTTTGCAATTTCAGCGGCGGGAAGTTGCAAACGGTCCCGCAGAAGCTGCGACAGTCGAGAAAAGCCTTCTTTGCCCTGGGTGTTTTTCAGGATGCGGTAAAAGCCGGAGGTGGCGAATAACAGTATCCCACCCGGCGGAAGTCGGTATCCTGCCGCAGCGAACATTCTTTCCGGCCCTTTGCCCAATGGTGATGCCCTGCTGGCGTCCAACAGCCGGCAATCGTCCCTGGCAACGAGCATGGCAAACGGTCGGCCGGCGGCACAGACGCGCACCTTGCCGGACGAAGTTTCGACCATGGCCAGCAAGGTTTCCAAGCGGCGATCGCCGGCCGAAGCGGTCCACAGCGTCAGGTTGGTTTGCTGCAAGACTCTTTCGGGCATTCGATAGTAAGGAGCATGAGAGCGCAAGGCGATTCTGAGCGCGGTGGCGCTTAGTACGCCGCCCAAGCCGCGTTCCGCCGCCTGGCCGACCGCCAGGGCCAGCAGGCCGTTGGGCAAAGAAAACCAGTCGTGGAATGCTCCACCGATGCCTTCCGCCTGAAACGTCTCGCCGGCCATTTGCCAGCCGGAAAAAATCGGCGTCGCCAGCGGCAATTCAGTATGTTGCAACCGCTCGACAAGCGTAAGCTGCTTCCGAAACTTCGCTTCCTCCAGTTTTGCGTTCAGCAAAATTTCCCTTTCCAATTCAACAGCCAAGCGTCCTGCGACAACTTCCAGCAAATTGGTCTGCGAGTCCGTAAAATCCCGCGGCGAATTGCTGAACACCCACAGGGTACCTAAAAGTGTGGTGGAAGTGGAGACCGGCAGGCAAACGGCGGCGGGAAAGTTTTCCGGCACATTCCAGGCGGCCCTTATCGTGGGATTGTTCAACACCACGGCATGGCCGAGCAACGCTTCCAGGTCGGCGGTGGCTCCGGCCAACGGTCGGGCTGGAGCAAGAAACTTCTCAAACGGCAGCCCCCAGCAACTACGAAGCTTCAATTCTGTGGTGTTATCATCCAGCAGATAGAGCGCAGCGGCATCGGCTTCTACGGCTTCCACCCCCGCGCGCAAGACCCCCTCCAAACGCACAGCCAACTGCTGCCCTTCCTGGCGATGCGGAATCAAGGGAACAGCGGCGGCCAGCTCGGCTTCCCGAGAGCGTAATGTGTATCGTGTTTGGAGCAGTTCTCCCAGTAACTTGCCTATTGCCCCAGACAATTGGGATGCCGCGGCGCGATTGACGACTCCTTCAGGCTTTGTAGAAGACATGCTTGACGGGGAAGAGCTGGAATCTAAGCCATCCTTTTTAACACTGTTTGCTTTTTCAGCTCCTTCATCCGGTGGTTGAAGGCTCAGAAGCGAAGTGGCACTATTCAACCCGCTAAAGTTTTTCAGCCCCTTTGGCGGACAATAACGAATGGCCCAACCGGTAGCCGTTTGAAACGCGCTTTGCACCTCAGCAAGGCAAGCAACCGTTTCGACTGAGGGCTGAGCTTGCGGCGAGGAACGCTCAACGTACAACTTCAAATGCCTCTGTTTGGAAGAATGCTTAGTCACGGGGCGTTAAAAAAATTGGAAACACATCCAGTCGATTCACTTGCACTATGACAAAAGGTAGTACAAAGTTAAGGCAGGCACGGTTGATACAATCAGGATAATTATCGCATTCCACCTAGCTGTTTTAGATTACGCAAACAGGCTTTTTTTCTCATTCTGTCTATTTTTACTTCGGCGATTTTACTTGCCGGCTGGAGCAAGCTTTTTAGGGTCGCGTCTTTTTTAATAAATCCAACGAAGTATAAAGGTTAGAGCCGTTATGCTTGACAGTATTTCTAAGCCGGTAAACGAATTAAGTAGAAAATGCTGATTTCATGCTTGTACCAGGCTTTTTCGTTTGCCAGGCATTTAGCCGCCGATTTTTCTTCAGTCAGGGCCTCTCCTTTTTCAGCACGTAAATAAATCAGGTTGCGACGACCAACCGGCAGCGCGATAATTACAGGAGATAATTTGCGGAAAATCGAGGAAGGCTAAGGAATCCAAGAAGCCGAGACCATGTCCATGAAAAGGACTTTTTCGTTTTGTTTGCCGATGGTTCTTTTGTTTGGGGCTGCTGTTTTCGCCGGCGACGATGTAAATCGTGCTTTTCAAGAGGCCAGGCGTGCCATTTGTCGAGGGGAGATTGACACAGCCACAGACCTGCTGGAAAAGGCCCTGGAACAATGGCCGAAAGAGGCGAAACTTCTGGGCCTCCGCGGCGTTGTGCGCATCCGTAAATCCGATTATCTTGGCGGCGCAGCCGACATCAAGGCCGCGATTGCTCTAACCCCAGGCGACGCCGGCCGCGATTATCAAGCGACGACGAAAGTTCAACTTTCGGTCGCCGCATTGCAACATGGCCGAAAGCAAGTTGCCGCCATGCTCCGCGATCGTCCGACAATGGCCCATTTCGCGGCAGAAACACAATTTCTTCAGGATTGGGCGGCAAGAAAGTTTGCGGGTGAAGATTTTGGAGAGCCTATCGACTGGGACCCTACGCCGCCCTTGCACTCCGACGCCGAGCACCTGGCGCCTGCCCCGGGCATGAATGCCGCCATTCTCCTGGCGGAAGAAAGTCCAGACGGCCCTCAGGAAGGCAAGCCCCGCTCTTTTGAAGAGCTTTGGGCAGGCGCGGTCTATGAACTGCACAACGTCGCTTTTGCGCGGCGCTTTGTCAAACTCCATGAGGAGGCGGACGAAGGCCGAGTGTCAAAAGAGGAGTTCGTCGCCGGCATCCTCAAATACGAATTGCTGGCCGCCCAACAAACCAGAGCGTTTTACGTTCAAGTCTATCTTCCCTGGGCGGAAAAAAAACGTCTGCCCACCAACCCGACTCTCTGGTTTTGCGATTGGTGGGATACGCCGGATACGGTGTTGAGTTCCTTCACCGACAAGTCCGGCTATCCGTGGCGACCTTACGGCCGCGAACATGATTGGGCGACGGTCCATCGCTATTGGCGCTCCGCCGAGTATCAACAGTCGCTAAAACTTCTCAAGCAAATGAGCATTGAAGAAGGCTATGAGGATGAGGCTTCGGACGTCTGGTACTGGATCGGCCGTTGCTATCTTAAACTCAACCAACCTCAGGAGGCGGTCGAAGCTTTTAGCGAGGCCATTCGCTGGGAACCGCATAACGCCGACGCCTATCGTGCCCGCGGCGAGGCGTACCAACTTCTCGGCCAAAAGGAACGCGCTTCGGCTGATCTGAAAAAAGCCGAAGAGCTGGAAGAAGAAAATTAGAGGTCAGGCAGCTAAGCCGAGGCAGGATTTTCACTCACCTCGCCCGCAGCGGTAGCTACCGGTTGCTGTTCGGTCGGTTGATCTTCGCCTTTTGAGCCGCGGAAATAGAGTTGTTTCTTTCCCGCAACTTCCTTGACTTCGATGTACACTGTATCCATCCCCTGGAACTCGCCTTTGAGCAGTTCTTCGGAGAGCGGGTCTTCGACGTAGTTTTCAATGGCTCGGCGGAGCGGCCGTGCGCCGAAGTCGAGATTGCTGCCCTTGCGAATGAGGAACTTTTTCGCCTCCGGCGTGAGGATCAACTTCAGGCCGCGTTCAGCGAGTCGCTGACGAACCTTGCGCAACTCCATCTCAATCACTTCGCCGAGATCGTCTTGCGTCAAGTGGCGGAAGACGATGATGTCGTCCACGCGGTTGAGAAACTCCGGCCGGAAGACTTTCTCGATCTGCTCCTGGACGCGGGCTTTCATGCTTTCGTAATTCGCATCCTCGTCAGGCTTTTGAAAGCCGAATGCCGCTTCGTTCTTGATGGCTTCCGCACCGGCGTTAGTGGTCATGATGAGAATCGTGTTTCGGAAATCGACGTTCCGGCCGAAGCTGTCGGTCAAACGGCCTTCTTCCATCACCTGGAGGAGCATGTTGAATACATCAGGATGGGCCTTCTCGATTTCGTCGAGCAGGACTACGGCGTAAGGACGGCGGCGGATTTTTTCGGTTAATTGGCCGCCTTCTTCGTAGCCCACGTAGCCCGGCGGCGCACCGATCAACCGGCTGACGTTGTGCTTTTCCATGTATTCGCTCATGTCGATTTGCACCAGGGCGTCTTCGTCGCCGAACATGAACTCGGCCAGGGCCTTAGCCAGCAAGGTTTTGCCCACTCCGGTCGGTCCGGCAAAGATGAAGCAGCCCGTAGGCCGTTTGGGGTCTTTCAGGCCGCTGCGGCTACGGCGTACGGCCTTGGAGACGGAGCGAATCGCTTCATCCTGGCTGACGACGCGCTTATGCAGCTCTTCTTCCATCTTCATCAGCCGCAGAGAGTCTTCGGTCGTCAAGCGTGTGAGCGGTACGCCGGTAATCTTGGAAACCACTTCGGCGATCACTTCTTCATCGACGATGCCGTCGGTTTCGCGCGATTTCTCGCGCCACTGGGCCATAATCATTTGTTTCTTCTTTTTCAACTTGTCGGCTTGATCACGAAGGGCTGCGGCTTTCTCGAAATCTTGATTGGCCACGGCTTCCTCTTTTTCCTTGTTAAGCCGCTCGACCTCGGCGTCGATTTCCTTGAGATCAGGCGGCCGGGTCATGGACTTCAAATGCACGCGCGCCCCAGCCTCGTCAATCACATCGATGGCCTTATCCGGCAGGCAGCGACCGGTGATATAACGGCTGGAAAGCTCGACGGCGGCCTCAATGGCGTCGTCCGTAATGCGCACATGATGGTGTTGTTCGTAGCGGTCGCGCAGTCCTTTGAGGATGTCGATGGTTTCGGCTTTGGTGGAAGGTTCGACGATTACCACCTGGAAGCGACGATCCAGCGCGCTGTCCTTCTCGATATACTTGCGATACTCGTCGAGCGTGGTGGCACCGATACACTGGATTTCACCGCGGCTGAGGGCGGGCTTCAGCACATTGCTGGCATCGATGGCCCCTTCGGCCCCACCGGCGCCAACGAGGGTGTGCAGTTCATCGATGAAAAGAATGATATTCTTCGCGCGCCGCACCTCATTCATTACCGCTTTGATGCGTTCCTCGAATTGACCGCGATATTTCGTGCCGGCGACCATCATGGCCAGGTCGAGCACCACGATGCGGCGGTCCAGGAGCAATTCCGGCACGTTGCCTTCGACAATCCGCTGGGCAAAGCCTTCAACGATGGCTGTTTTTCCCACGCCGGCCTCGCCCAGAAGCACGGGGTTGTTCTTCGTGCGTCGCGTGAGAATTTGCATGGTGCGCTCGATTTCTTTTTCGCGGCCGATTACAGGATCGAGCTTACCTTGTCGGGCAAGCTCCGTGAGATCACGGCCGAAGCTGTCGAGTGCCGGGGTTTTTGATTTGCCGGCGCGTTGCGGCTCGCCGGTGGTACTGCCCAAGCCGCCGCTGCGTTCCATGCCTTCGGGGCCTTCCATGCCATGTCCCAGCAGGTTCAGCACTTCTTCGCGGACTTCCTCTAATTTCAGCCCGAGATTCATCAGCACCTGGGCGGCCACGCCCTCCTGTTCGCGGAGCAGGCCGAGAAGGATATGTTCCGTGCCCACGTAGTTGTGATTCAAGTTGCGCGCTTCCTCCATCGAGTATTCGATGACCTTTTTCGCGCGGGGCGTGTGGGGCAGCTTGCCCATCGTTACCATGTCCGGTCCGCTCTGGACGAGCTTTTCGACTTCCAAACGAATCTTCCGCAAATCAATGTCCAGGTTCCGCAAAACGTTAGCCGCTACGCCGCTCCCTTCTTTTACCAGGCCCAACAAGATATGCTCCGTGCCGATATACTCATGGTTGAAGCGCTGGGCCTCCTGATTAGCAAGCTGCATAACCTTTCGGGCACGATCAGTGAAACGCTCGTACATTGGTTGTTCTCCCAAAGAGCTTGAACGCTGTCAGTTTTGGCCGCAGCCAAACAGACAACGATATTCGTTTAGTAAAAACCTCAACCTTTTCTACATGCCTATTTTACCAATGTCCCACACTATTTTCGGGAAGCTGGATGGGATTCACGGAGCATTGCCGGCGGCACCGGCAGCTTCGGCCACCAACTTACGTTCGCGGGCAATTTCCAGTTCCCATTTTTCGCTTCCCTCCAGTTTTGCCAGGCTATCTAGTTCCTCTGTTGCATATTCGAAACGTTTAGTTCGGCGAAGCAAAGTTGCCAGCATCAGCCGCGAATCGAGGTCCCTTTGATTTTTGCCCAATAATTTCCTGAATAATTGTTCCGCCTGATGGTAATCGCCTTTCAAGTAATGTTCGACGGCGAGCATATAATCGTCTGTACCTAATAGAGCGTTCAAGAATCCTTGCCGCTGAAAAACCCACCACGACCAAAACCAGGCTGCGGTCCATAATACCACATAACCCACCCATAGTATGGTACGCCACTTCGGCTCAATAAGTTCACTCCAGCCGAAACTGGCCGCCCCTAAGGCATTTAAGGCCGCAGCCAATCCGAGTGCCAGGGCCAGAAACCGCCAGCTCCTGAACGACCACACCTGTGGAAGCCCCGGCCACAAGTACATCGTCCACGGCATCCTGCGCATTATATCCGGCTCCGCGTCGCCTAGCCCGTTAAGCGACATGGAATTTTAACTCTCAAAATCCGGCTGAGCAAGGCAATTAGCCGCTGGAACCCTCCCTGAGCGTACCGGATTGTAACACTCCTCCAATAGATAAGATATGCCTTTCCTGGCACTCAATTCAAGGTTGGTTTTTGATGGATGTTAGGATAGTGCCATAGGCCGCCGCCTGTCTCGAGAGGCGCTGAGGAGAACCTATTGTAACCCTTTGGGCTTTATAGGAAAAAGCCTTAAAACCGGAATCACGGCCTGAAACCAGGCTTTTTAGCCTTCGACCGTTTAGGCCGGGACTCATTGCAAAAACCGCTTTCCTGCACTGGGAACGTGCTTCAGAAGGCGTCTATGCCTCTCCATCCCTGAATGCTAAAATTACCGCTTGTTTATTTCGTCCGACTGGAGGGTGTCTTGTTCCTTCAGCCGGTCGTGTTTCACAAAATATTTCTTCAAGCCTTTCAGGAGCAAGTGCATGACAAACGAACGACTGATGAACCGCTGGTGGGTGGTGGTGGGGGCGATTCTGATTCAGCTTTGCCTTGGGGCCATCTACGCCTGGAGCGTATTTACCACCGAGTTGCAAGCCGCTCCCTATAATTTCACGAAGACGCAAACGCAGATTATCTTCAGCGTCGGTTTGGCTTCATTCGCCTTCGTGATGATTCTGGCCGGAAGGATGCAGGCCAAGTTCCCCCCGCGACTTGTGGCCCTTCTCGGCGGACTGGTGATGGGAGCAGGCTACGCCGCCGCACGCTTTGTCGGCACAAGCTTCATCGGCCATGTGTTGACAATCGGCCTAATCGGTGGCAGCGGGATCGGGCTGGCATACGTCGTGCCCATCGCAGTCGGCGTCAAGTGGTTCCCCGACAAAAAAGGGCTGCTGACAGGCTTGGCGGTGGCAGGCTTCGGCTTCGGGGCCTTGCTTTGGGTTAAGCTGGCCGGCACCTGGGGGCATCTTATCGAACGATGGGGAGTGGCAAACGTCTTTCTGGTTTACGGGCTTATTTTCGCTGTCGTGGTGCTGATCGGTTCTCTCTGGATGGTCAACCCGCCGGCCGGCTACAAGCCTGCCGGTTGGAATCCTCCGGAGCATCTCGCCAAAAGCAGCGGCGCCATTGACGTTTCCAGCATGGAAATGCTTTGCACTCCGCAGTTTTATGCCTTGTGGCTGATGTTCTTTAGCGGCGCGATGGCCGGACTGATGGTCATCGGCGTTATCAAATTGTTTTCTACCGAAACCCTCCAACATGCAGGACTCTCGAAAGCCGCCGCCACCGCCGCCGCCGAAACGGCAATGGGCGTATGTTTCGCACTGGCCAACGGGTTCGGGAGAATACTCTGGGGCATCATCTCCGACAAGCTGGGACGCAAGGCCAGCCTGTTTCTGATGTTTCTCATTCAAGGGCTGGTCATGCTTGGCTTTTATTCGCTGGGTTTCCGCGTGGAAACTCTTTATCTTGCAGCCACTCTGGCAGGCTTCAACTTCGGCGGCTGTTTTGCGCTTTTCCCCGCCGCTACGGCCGATTATTTCGGAAACAAGAATGTCGGCCCGAACTACGGTTGGGTGTTCACCTCTTACGGCGTCGGCGGGATCGTCGGTCCTATCGTGGCGGGACGCTTTGGCGACTTTGCCCGCTCCAGCGGGCAGATCGGTCAATGGCTTTGGCCGTTTATAGTCGTAGGAATCGCCTGCCTCGTAGCTGCCGCTCTGGCGCTTACGCTTAAACCGCCAAAGCATAAACATTAGAAATTATTGTCGGACACATATAGCAACTATGTATCTCCCGCGACCGCGGTCGCGGGAGATACCCGTTTCCTACAACCCGCCAACAAATAAAACCGAGCACTCAACCCCATGCTCGCCTGGAATGGCTGGTATCACGTTAACGGCAACACTTATGGTACGTGGCTGCCGGGCGATCCGCGTGGTTGGCGTGAGCGGAAGCATAAGAAGCACATAGCGGGCGACTACAAGAATCCGCCCCTACCAGGATCCGGCGACGCCCTACACCGTTACGCGAAAATGCTGTTGAAGCAACCGCCTGTTCATCTTACGGTTGCCCAGCGAGTAGTTGCCGGACGTGCGCTGGTGGAAATGTTAGTAGATCAAGAAATCGAAATGCTTGTGCTTTCGCTGGACGCCATTCACTTTCACCTGCTCGGACGGTTTTGCAATGCACAAGTGCGACCGATCGTCGGGCACGCGAAGAAACACGCTTATTTCCAGTTGCGAAATTTGGGATTCGTCGGCCGTCTCTGGGAGAATGGTACACATGTTGTGCCGATTACTGACAGGAAGCATCAACTCCATGCTTTCCGCTATATCTGCAACCATGGGGCAAAAGGGGCATGGGTGTGGACGTTTCGTGAAGGGCTTTATTGGCGCGAAAAGGGGTAAGGGGTGAGCGCGTAAGCAGCGTGCTAGCCCCCCGCGACCGCGGTCGCGGGGCGTTGTAAATGCTTACAGTTACATTTACATTAAGAAGAACTGTCTCGAATAAACGCCCCGCGACTGTGGTCGCGGGGGAAACACCACCAGGAGCATCCTCCCTATGCGCAATCTTCGATTTCTGAATCTGTCGCTCTGGCTCGTCCTTTTTACGATAGCATTAGGGGCCGCGCCGTTATTGGCACAGGAACGTATAGACGCTGAAGCCGTGTTCGGCGTGCCGTTCGGCGTGGGGCGTATTACCTGCTTTCTCACCGAAGAGCAACTACCCCAACCATTGGGCGCTGAAGGACTGGGAATAACGGAAAAGGACGGTCGTGTGATGTATCCCGCCCTGGAGATTCCGGCGTTCGGCAAGCTGGCTGGAGAATTGCTCCATAGTCCGACCCCCTTAACTCGCGGCGGGCCGGTCAGAGAAGGCATGAGCGGCTTGCTTAAGCAAATGCTGGATCGGCCGCCGCGCATCACGATTTATTTTCTTTTCCGCGGCGAGCAGCCGTTGGAGGTTTCGTTGTCGGCGGAGAAGAGCGTACGGTTGCGGATCGTGCCGCGAAACCAGCCTGCCGCCCAGCAACGTCTGTTGCAACTTTGGTGGCGGAGCTACAGCAAACCTTCCGGCCTATTGAAACCGCGGCCGGACTATCCGCCGGTAGTGGATAATTTTCTCGTCAGTACGCTTGCCCGACGGCTGAATCTTCGTCTGCCTGAAAAAAGACAAGCTCCTTCGCCGTACGACACTATGCGGCGGGAAGCAGGCTTGTTGTTGGGCACGGAATGGCTGCGCCTGGCAATGGAGCAGGACCGCATCCTCGGCCTGCACAATCTGCATGAGTCGGCGGATCAGCCCTTGCCGGAGCCGCTCTTATTTGCACCACCTCCGACGCTGGAGAAGAGCGAAGATGTTGAGGTAGAGCCGTTAGCCGAGCACGTACCGGAGGAGTGTTTTTATCTGCGGTTCGGCGGTTTTGCCAACTTCCTTTGGCTACAAGACACGCTGGCCCGTTGGGGCGGCGATCTCGCCAATCTGGTTGCTGCACGGGGCATCAGCTACGGCCTCAGCGAACGCATGGAAAAGCAACTCGTGTTGAAACAAACTTTGCTTTCACGCATGTTGGGCGAGACGGTGATCGCCGACGTGGCCGTCATCGGCACGGACATGCTCTTTTCCGACGGCGCTTCTTACGGCCTACTCTTCCACGCCCGAAACAACTTTGCTTTAACCACAAGCATCAACCAACAGCGCAGCGAACGAATAGCCGCCGGCGGCGTGAGCGAAGAACAGCTTTCTCTTAATGGGCGGAATGTTTCCTATCTCTCTTCGGCTGATGGGACGGTCCGTTCCTATTATCTTCGGGATGGCGACTTTCATTTCGTAACCAGTTCCAAACATTTGGCCGAACGATTCCTGGCCGTCGCCGGCGGAAAAGGCTCTCTGGCCTCCACACCTGAGTTTCGCCATGCCAGAAAGCTCATGCCGATAAACCAGAATTACACCGTTTGGGCATACCTTTCACCGGCGTTTTTTCAACATCTTTGCAGCCCGAAATACCGCATCGAACTAGCGCGAAGACTGCAAGCAGCGGCGGACATCGATTTGGTCGAATTGGCTCTTCCGGCCGCGCCTGTCGAGGGTCGTCGCGCTGAAACCGTAGAAGAACTGAAAGCGCTGGGGCTTCTGCCGCCTGACTTCGGCCCACTGCCGGATGGGAGCTATACCTTGATCGCCGAGGGACGGGCACGAAACAGCCTTCGCGGTCGGCGGGGGGCGATGCTGCCGGTAATGGATGTAAACCTGGAAAAAGTAACCCCTACCGAAGCCGCTGAATATCGCAAATTCGCCGCCTATTTTCTGGAACATTGGGGGCGGATGGATCCGATCGTGGTCGGGCTGAAACGCGCTGCCTTATCAAATAAGCAGGAACGTTTGGAGATCGACGCGGCAATCAGTCCTCTGGCCATGCGGCATTTCCAACTGCTCAGCAAAATGCTCGGTCTTGGGAGTAGTAAACGCCTGGCGCCTTTGCCGCACAGCTTGGCTACCTTCGAACTGGCCCTGCCGAACCAGCATCTTTTCGGCGGCATCCGAGATTTACCGCCGGAGAGACTGGAAGAGAAACGCACAGGCGTATTTCAGTGGAGCAACTTCCCCTGGGGTTATTTGGGCTATAGCGGTGAAGCAGGTTTGTTGCGTTTCCTGGACCTCGGTATGTCGGCGACCGATGCTGCCGGCTATGCCCGCTCACCTCTTGGCGGCTGGCGCCGTGAAATCGGCCAGTTTCGGCTTTACAGTTTTCAACGGGATGTGCTCGACACGATAGGGCCGGAATTGCGTTTTGAAAGCCACCCGCGGCCGGCCCATTTACGGCTTAATATCTCCGACCCTACTCAGGCACGACTTGCCCCGCTGCTGAATGATTTAAGTTACGCACGCACACGGGAAACTTCATTAAACAATCTGCGGCTGTTGCACACCATAAATCAACAACTCCACGTTCCTCCGGCTGATTGCCGTCAAGTGGCGGAGCTGCTAATGAATGCCAAATTGGTCTGCCCATTGGGCGGAGAATATGTGCTTGAGAAAAAAGACGACCTGCAACGCTGGACATCAACTGCCCTTAACAATGCCACCGCGACAGGATTGTTGGGGCCGAAGTCGCCAGAGGGCTTCCAATCGCCGCCGCTAAGCTGGTTCCGCGGCCTCGACCTAGAAGCCTCAGTGACGGAAAAAGGCATAGTGCTTCATGCCGAATTGATAATGCAATTGCCATAACCGGCGTAGATGGATAAAGAATGGATAAAGAAGGCAGCATCATTTCCATACTAAATGGTGGTAATTATCTACAAACAATGGTTATTTATTCGGCTGGTTTTCTCCAAACGCCGCAAGTTCCCAGGTTTGCGTAGCTTGTGGTTGACACTGTAAATCGGGCGAAGTTATACTAAAGAAGCTTACCCTAGGGTTGGGTAAATCTAACCAAGAGGGCGATTTTTGGCGCCAAACAGGGACGACTAACCTCTCCAAGGCGGAACAAGTATGAATCTTGTTGGAAAAATATTTGTGGTCTTAATCTTCGTAATGAGCCTGGTGTTTATGTCTTTCGCCATGGCAGTTTACTCCACCCATAAAAACTGGCGAGAGATCGTGTTAAACGAACAGGCCGGGCCCGGCAAACCCCTGGGTTTGGTTCACCAGTTAAAAAATGAACAAGCCAGAAACAAGGAACTGAGCGACCAATTGGAGAAAGCCAAGCAGCAGATCGAGTTTGAGAAAAACGCGCGCATTCAGGCCCTCACAAAGCTGGAAAATGAATTGGAGCAAGAGCGAAAAGACCGGCGAGCGTTGGAAGCCGGCTATGCGGCGGAGAAAAAGGACACACGCGACGCTATCGCCGCCATGAGTGCCACGCAGAAAAACGCTACCGACTACCGCCAGGAATTGGAAAAACTTCGCACCGCGGTTGTCGAAGCTCAACAAGACCGGGACGCGCATTTCAAGGAAGTAGTCCGGCTCACCGACGAATTGCACCAGACGGTCAATGAGAAAGAGTTGCTGCGCAAGCGCATGGAAGACCTTAGCAAAGACCTGGCCAAAGCGCGGGAAGCCTTGCGGTACTTCGACATCAACGAAAACAGCGATTATAAGAGCAAGACCCCGCCGCGTGTGGAAGGTGTTGTTCTATCCGTGGCCGGCGATGGGTTGATTGAAATCTCCATCGGCTCCGATATGGGGCTGCGCAAAGGACATCAACTCCAGGTGTATCGCATCGATCGCGGCGAGAACGCCTATGTCGGTCGCATCGAGGTCTTAAGGACAACTGCTGATAGAGCAGTTTGCAAAATTGATCCCAGGTTCCAGAACAGCCCAGTAATGAAGGGTGACCGTGTCGCTTCCAAACTCGACTAGTCCTGTTCCGCCGCCGCAGTTCCGTCCCAGCGGTGCACGCCGCAAAGCTCAGCCGGACCTCTATACGGTCCTTTTGGTAATTGCTTTGCTGGCCGTACTGTTAGGCATTTTATTTCTTTACCTTTTCATGCGGGAATACAACTTTGAGCTTAGCGGCGGGCCGAGCGTGGTTCTCCGCGATACTTTACCGACGCCTCTAACTATCTGCTTGCCTGCATGGCTGCATTCGGCGTGGCTTCTTTGAGCAACCACCGGACGGCTGCTTCCTCTAAGTTTTCCTCTGTCGGCGGTGAGATTGCGAGTTTATCTTCGTCGGCCGAAGCCCGGTAAGCATCCTGCACAAGCTGCATCTCCGCTTCCGGCTCTCCGGCAATCCACAAAGGCAGCGGAGCCGAAAGGGCCATCAAACCGGGCAGATCGTCGTATTTCGCCCCGCCAGGCATAAAATCCGGGGCGTCAATCGCCTTCAGCGCAGCAAAACGAAAGCCCACAGTATCCACGGCCGCCCAACGGACGGTTTCACCGACTATCGCCCTGGCGGCCGCCACCCAATGACCGGCGCCTTCCAGACCAACCATCGCAACCGCCTCGGCGGCGTGTTGTTTGCCGGAAGCGTAGGCTGAAAGGGTGAGTAAATCATGCACTCGCCTGGCAAACAACGGATGGTTATAACCAAAGGTGAAGCCGGCGTAATATGCCCAGGAATCGTCTTTGCCGGCATGTCGGTTGCGGACCAGCGGGGCTTTACTCAGCGGGGCGCCGTCAGGGGTGAATTCGCCTTGCCCAAAAAGGTCGGCGCCCACGACGCAAAAGCCGTGCTCAAGCAATTTCTGCACGCCGGAACGTAAGCGGCCTGATGTGTCAAACAGCGAGATTTTGCCGTTTTTGCCAACCCAAATCACCGTCCGGCGATTCCAGGCCCGAGGTTCTAATTGTATGACAGGCAATTCTTCACCCGCCCTGGCATATCGGAGCAAGAAGGTTTTCATGCACCAGGAGTCATACTCCTGAGACCTTAACTGCTGGATTTGCAGGTCGTCAGGGTCGGGCAGTTTCCGGCTGAGCATAATTTCCCAGGCTCCGCCGACGATTGCGCGATACCTTCCCCAACCGGCTTTGTCCTTGGGCCGGAGAGCGTCTAGTTGACGACGGCTTTGCTCGGTGAGGCGTTGCAACAGCTCACGTTCGAAGTCGTCGCCGCCAGGCGGAGGCGGATGGTGCTCGTCCCAAACGCTCATCTCGGTCTTTGTCAGTGGGCGAAAATCTTCTTCCACAATCGGTGCTTCCAGACCTAACTTCAAGTGTTTGTTCATCCACTGATACATCACCGCCCTACTCACATAATTGTAATTATGCGGGAATTGCAACAGCGGCCTGGCCATGATGTTTTTTTCGGCGTCGAAAAGCTGATAGTGGCGCCTGAGTTCCGGCAAGCCGTGAACGGCGATTTCTTTGGTCCAATCGTTGGCGGCGATCAGTCCGAGCGGCTTTGGAGCCATGAGACCGGCCAATTCCACGTTGCCGGTATCAATGCGGAGATACGAAGCATTTTCGCAGGGACACCCGCCCTGCATAGCCGTAGAAACCATGACCACCGGTACGGCGAGAAGCGGTCGTGGGTCAATGGCGCAGAGGATGAAGGTTTGCGTCCCGCCTCCGCTGGCGCCGGTTACTGCCACGCGCTCCGGGTCCACGTCGGGCAGTGTACAGAGGAAATCCAGGGCCCGAATGGAATTGTAGGTTTGCAGTCCGAAGATGGTTTGCAAGCGGGCTTCAGCCTGAGGACTGAAAAATCCCCACCGGCGGCCATCGTTTATTTCCGGCCGCATGCCGGCACGATGCACCAACTGCCGGCTGTCCCCATAGCCGACCATGTCGTACATGAACACCACACAGCCCATTCGGGCCAATTGCACGCAACGCGCCTGAAGCGGATAGCGTCCTCCGACTTCAAAACGCTCCGCTCCTTCCACAATCTGGCTGAGGACCTCTTTCAGGGCGGCTTCGTAAAAGCGGCCTTCGGGCCAATGACCGTGCGGGCAAAGAACGGCGGGCAGTTTTCCTGAACGACCTTTCGGACGATACAGGTTGCCTGTTACATAATAGCCGGGATAGCTCTCAAAAAATACTTTTTCCACCGTGTAATCAGGACGGTCGATGCGGCCGTGGATTACGGCGTTTAGGGGGGTTTTGGGGGGCATGGGCCAGAGACCGGCAGCCAACAACACCCGCCGGCGCAGCGCTTCAGCCCGCTTTTCTGCGGCCGCGCGCGTTTCGCAGGGAACAAAAGGAAAGAAACCGTCCAGGTCCTTCAGCGGACCTAAGCGTCGATCGCTGGGCAACCTGCCCGGCGGCAAGACGCGCGGTAGCTGCGCATATAGCGGGGTCGCGATAAAAAATGCGAGCATTAACCTAAGTGCTTGACACACTGACAATCCGCTCCTCATCGCTTGTCCTCCTCCGCCATGACGTCGAGTCGCCGCGTGGTTTCCCCTCCAAAATGCAGGCAAGTATGATGATTGCTTCCCCATTGTCAGACTTTGAGTAATGCTTGTCAATCAGGCGAAAACCGCCATCTGCCGGCACTGGCAGCCCGGTAAAGGCACTTCTTGTCCTCCCACTAACAAGCTCTAAGGCGAAAGTTGAATAGGTTTTAGCGGTTTCACAAAACCGGCGTTGACAATTTTGCATATTTGGCTAAAATTGCAAATAAAGGATACCGATTTTAATGATAATGATTGATTGAACCGGACGAGCTGACTACCAGGCTGGGAGGATGTGAAGGAAAGGAAGCTGATTGCAACTGCGTAGTCCCCTCATTTTCTCCCGTTTGTCTCGAAAAGGTCGCTTTTTTTCAGAAAGGTGTTTCGTTGATGGACGTCAGGATCTCTGCCAAGTACAAAGCGTGGGCAAAAGTCATTAAGGCGCTGGCTCATCCTACACGGCTTTATATAGTCGATGCCCTGGCCCACGGCAAACCGCGTTGCGTCTGCGAATTGACTAAACTCGTGGGCAACGACATTTCCACGGTCTCGCGGCATTTAGCGATTCTTAAGAACGCAGGCATCATCGAGGACGAAAGATGCGGTACGCAAGTTTTTTACCACCTGTGCATCTCCTGCGTGCCGGATTTTCTGCAGTGCGTCGCAGGGATGTTGGAACGGAATGCCAAAAAACACCGGAAATTGATGGTATCGTAAACCCACCATCTCCGGCGTGGAGCTGCTGCCGGAAAGCCGGCGCAATGTTCGACGCGGTGCGAGCGCCGGCGATTTTGAAATCCACCATATTTTGTCGCCTATTATTGCTTTTTTGGCCAAAGACGCAAAAATATATCACACGAGGTAAAACATGAACAGAGAATGGGCTGTGTTCTTCGGTTTGTTGACGGTCTTCCTGCTGGCCTACTTTCTGAACTTCAGTAACGACAACATTCAACATGCGGTGATGGAAGCATTTTACATGCTTCAGTGGTACGCGAGAAACCACACCCTGGCTTGCGTCGTGCCGGCCATGTTCATCGCCGGAGCAATCGCCGCGTTTTTTTCCAAAGAGAACATCCTGCGGCATCTCGGTCCGAAAGCCAATAAGGTAGAAGCCTACGGCGTGGCGTCCGTTTCCGGCACGGTGCTGGCCGTCTGTTCGTGCAGTGTGTTGCCGATGTTTGCCGGCATTTATCGGGTAGGGGCAGGTCTGGGGCCGGCCGCCGCGTTCCTCTACTCCGGTCCGGCAATCAACGTCATGGCCATTTTTCTCACCGCCCGCGTTCTAGGGCTGGACCTGGGCGCGGCCCGCTTGATCGGCAGCGTGGGGTTCGCCATAATCATTGGGCTGATTATGGCCGCCCTATTCCGCCGCGAAGAGGAGCGGCGCGAGCAAAAGTTCCTGCAACTGCCGCCTTCCCCCCCGCCGAAACGCACGCTCCTGCAAACAGCCCTCTTCTTTATTGCTATGATTGCTTTCCTGGTGTTCAGCGATTGGGCCAGCCCCAGCCAGACGGTCATCGAAACAAGCGACGGCAAACGCATCCAAGTAGCCGTGTTGCTGGAAACGACGAATATGCTGCGCGTCCAAGTGGAGCAACCCACGGAAACGATGCGAAAAGGCCTGAAACTCACGATCCCCAAAAGCGAAATTCTGAAGATGAAATCCTCTACGCCGTCCGGCTACGAATGGGCGGCCTGGGTTTATCGTTATCGCTGGTATTTCGCCCTGGCCTGTCTGGCAGCCACATTGCTTATGCTGGCCGGCTGGTTTGACAGGAGCGACATCAACGAATGGTTGAGCCAAACCTGGGACTTCGCCAAGTCGATTATTCCCTTGCTTTTCGGCGGCGTATTTGTCACCGGGTTCGTCGGCGCGCTAATCCCTGATGAAATCGTGAGCCGCTGGGTCGGCGGCGACAGTCTCACGGCCAACCTGGTCGCGTCGGTCATCGGCGCTTTGTGGTATTTTGCCACTTTGACGGAAATACCGATTCTCGAGATGCTAACCGGTCTGGGGATGGGTCGCGGGCCGGCTTTAGCGCTGCTACTTGCCGGACCGGCACTTTCCCTGCCGAGCATCGCCGTAATCTACAGCGTATGGGGCTTTAAGAAGACTGCCGTCTTCGTTTCGCTGGTCATAGTTTTCAGCACTATTGCCGGCATGATTTTCGGTTGGTTCTTTGTTCCGCAAGCGGCCTCCGTTGCGGCCGCATTATAATTTACCGTAAAGGAGGTAAACACATGTCCAGGTTTATTCAAATTATGGGTCCTGGTTGTCCGAAGTGTGAAAAGCTCAAACAAAACGCCGAAGAAGCCGCCCGACAGCTCGGCATCGAGGCCCTGGTGGAAAAAGTTACCGACATCGGCACGATTACTTCTTTCGGCGTGATGATGACGCCGGCACTGGTCGTCGATGGGGAAGTGAAGTCGATGGGCACAGTGCTGTCGCCGGAAGAAATCAAGAAGTTTTTGAGCTAGAACCGCCATGAGCGAAAACGTTCCACAAACTCCGCCTCCGTCCACCGGACTGAAGCCGGCCGCTATTGTCGGCATCTTGCTGCTTTTGGCGGTGGTTATGTTCGTTGCCCAACGAAACGGCAGTCGCTGTAGCTGCTTGCCGTTTTTCGGGAGCAATGACGAGACCGGCAAAGCGACTGCCCCGGCACGGCAAGCAGGCGAATCGGCGAAAGAAACTGAACGTTCTGTTTCGGCGAGCGAGCGGGCGCGCTCCGGAAGGCCCAAGCTTTTGGACCTCGGCGCTGACAAGTGCATCCCCTGTAAAATGATGGCGCCGATCCTCGAAGAATTAAAAGAGGAGTACGCCGGCAGGCTGGATGTGGAGTTTATCGACGTCTGGAAAAATCCGCAGGCCGCGCGGCGCTACGGCATCGAATCCATCCCTACGCAGATTTTCTTTGACGCCGAAGGAAACGAACTCGACCGACACGCTGGATTTATCAGCAAAGAAGACATCTTGCGGAAATGGCGGGAATTAGGTATTGAGCTGTAGCACGTAAGTGTCAAGGAGTTCCAACCAATGAGCAATTGTTGCAAGCCTGAGCCGCCGAGCTGTTGTTGCGGCGCCCAGGTGTTGATTTTTGCTTGCTCGGGGGCGTCGAACGTGGGCCAACTTACGGACCTCGCTGCACGAAAAATCACGCAGGAAGGCTGGGCCCGGATGGGCTGTTTGGCCGCCGTCGCCGCACACGTGCCGAGCACCGAAGAAGCGGCGCGCGCCGCTGAGACTCTGTTGGTTCTCGACGGATGCCCCTTCTCCTGCGCCAAAAAAACCGTCGAACAAGCAGGTGTCGAACACATCCATCATCTCCTGTTGAGCAATTTAGGACTCCTGCGCGGCAAGGCGGATGTGTCCACGGAAAATATCGACCGTGTCGTCCATGCAGCGAAGGATATGCTGGCAGCTCATTCAGGTAAAGCAACCAATGAACTTTAAAACCGATGGGAGAAACGAATATGACGCTGAAGGAAGCCATCGCCCATTCGTTGTTAATGTTTGTGGCAGCCAGTTGCGTAGTGCTGATCGTGCGCGCATTGCCGCAGCCGGAGAGAATGAAATCATCCGAAACCGCGCCGGCAGGCGGAACTAACGCCGGCCTCGAAAGCGCAGCGTCAATGCCTACTCCGGCCGACGGCGTGGTCGTGTACTACTTTCACGGCAACATTCGTTGCCCAACGTGCCGGACTATCGAAGCCTACGCTGAAGAAACCGTGCGCCGTGAGTTTGCCGAGCAAATCCGCCGGGGTGAACTCCAGTGGCGGGTAGTAAACTATGAAACTCCCGGCAATGAACATTTTATGACTCAGTTTCAGCTTGTTGCGCCGACGCTGGTGTTAGCAAAATATCAGCGCGGCAGGCCGGCTCGTTGGGAGTCCTTGCAGGAAGTCTGGGAACACGTCAATAACAAAACGGCTTTCGACAGATTTGTCGCGGCGAAAGTACACGATTTTTTGGCGGAAAAAGTCGCCCATCGCTCGGAAAAAGCTCCTTCATGGGAAAAAGAAACATCATTCCCAACGGAGCTGCCGATTCCGGAATGATAATCGTTATTGCAGCCGATAAAGTGTATTAGCAAAGGATTGGAGAAAAAGCCATGAGAGCATCAGATGCCCGAATTGTCGCCGGCGGAATTTTGCTGAAGACAGCGGTCTGTTGTGCATGCACAGCGGCCTGTTTGGGTTTGCTTTCGCAGCGCAGCCGTGCGGCGGATCAAGCACAGTCGAACGTCCCCGATCGGCAAATCATAGTTTGCTACTTCCACCGCACTGTGCGTTGTCCGACATGTCTGAAAATAGGTGCAGCGATTGAGCAAGTGGTACAGGCGAAGTTTGCCGAACAACTGCGTGCGGGAACAGTACGACTTAAGTTTGTGGATTTCCAAAACCCGAAAAACAAGAAAATCGCCGAGGCATACCATATCACCGGACCGACGTTGGTAATTCTCGACGTGCACGGCGGAAAAGTGTCATCCTGGAAGACGGCCCCGAAAGTATGGTCGCTGGTCGGGAAGTGGGATGCTTTCTACCGGTATGTGGAAGACGAGATTCGAAGCACTTTGATGAGCGACCGGACGGCTGAATCTGGTCCCGGCCGTCGATAAACGCTTGCAGGAGGAAGCAGCAATGCAGGAGCTGGTGTTCGGCGTGGCGGCGGCAATGTGGCTGGGCATTCTGACCTCCGTCAGCCCTTGCCCTTTGGCGACCAATATTGCCGCCATTTCCTACATCGGTCGTCGGGTGGACAGTCCGCGATATGTCTTTTTATGCGGTCTGCTTTACACGTTGGGCCGGACGCTGACGTATCTTGTGCTGGCAATCGTTCTTGTCGCCGGTCTCTTGGCCGTGCCGCAGATTGCCGCCTTCCTGCAAAAATACATGAACCTCGTGCTCGGCCCGATTTTAATCCTCGTCGGCATGTTCCTGCTGGAAATGATTACCATCGCCCAAAGCGGCACCGGCATGAACGACAGCCTGCGCAAAAAGATAGAATCGCTGGGCATTTGGGGAGCGTTGCTGCTGGGCATTCTCTTTGCACTGGCTTTTTGCCCTACCTCGGCCGCTTTGTTCTTTGGGAGCCTGGTGCCCCTTTCGCTAAAGGTCAATTCCAATGTCATACTGCCGTCAGCCTATGGAATCGGCACAGCTCTGCCGGTAATCGTGTTTGCCGTCCTGCTGGCTACGGCTACGCAATACGTGGCCAAAGCTTACAACGTCCTGGCCGTTGTGGAATGGTGGGTGCGGATGATTACCGGTTGGGCTTTCGTGCTGGTCGGCATCTATTTCTGCCTGAAATATGTGTTTCAGGTAATCTGAGAGTTCGGCACGGATTCGGACCTCTTGAGACATTCCGCAAAAAAAGCGGCTTACGGTCGCCCGCCCCCTGACGAAATCGGCTGCTATGGCGTAAAATCCAGAACATGGAAGTTCTCTTCTGGACACAACTCCTGGCAGCCAGCGAATGGGCGATTCGGTTAACGATGTTGCCGATTATCGTCCTTCGCAAAGAAAAGCCGGAAGCCTGCCTGGCTTGGTTGGCGCTGGTGTTTTTCGAGCCGTGGATCGGGCTGGCGCTCTACTTGTTGATCGGCGAGAACCGCCTGGGGCGGCGGCGTTTGGCCGATCGTCAGCAGCGGCGTCTGCTGTGGTCGGTCTGTAACGGTAAAAACGACCCGGAAAGGGATTTGTCTTCTGAAAGATTCGCTTCCCTGGACGATTTATTCGGCCGTCTGGAAGGTCTGCCGATGGTCGGCGGCAATCAGCTCATACTGATGTCGGACACGGATACGGTCATAGACCGACTCATTGCGGACATCGACGCTGCGCAGCATCATGTGCATCTCTTGTTCTACATTTTTAAGGACGATGAAGTCGGCCGGCGCGTCGGCGAGGCGTTAATCAGAGCGACCGGCCGCGGGGTGATCTGCCGAGTGCTGGCCGATGCTGTTGGGTCGCGGAAACTCTTTCGTCGCCTGGCGCCGTCTCTGCGGCGGGCAGGCGTGCGCATCCTGCCTGCTTTGCCCGCCACGCTCTGGCGTTTGCCTTTTGCCAGACTGGACCTGCGGAACCATCGAAAGCTGGCCGTCATCGACGGACGCATCGCCTATACCGGTTCGCAGAATATCGTCGAAGCCACCTACGGACATAAGCGCGCAGGTGCATGGCACGACCTCATGGCCCGACTCACCGGCCCCGTCGTTCATCAATTACAGGGTATTTTTTTGGAAGACTGGTTTTACGAGTCGGGCGAGCTGCTGGAAGACCCGGCTTTGTTTCCCGCTTGTCCCCAGGATGGTTCCGTGGTGATCCAGGTAGTTCCCACCGGTCCTGATCAGCCTACGGAATTGTTTCAGGACTTGTTGGTGCGGGCGATATTTTTCGCCAAACGCCAGGTAGTGATCACTTCGCCATATTTCATTCCCAATGAATCGATGCTTCTGGCGTTACGGTTGGCGGCGTTGCGTAAGGTGCACGTGGAGTTGGCCTTGCCGCGCCGCAGCGACCATCCCTTAGTGGCTGCCGCCGGCGGCTTTTACTGCCGGCACTTAATGCGGCACGGCGTGCGCGTGTTTCTCTTCGGCGAAGGAATGTTACACGCCAAAACGCTGACGATTGATGATGAACTGGCGATGTTCGGCTCGGCGAATTACGACATCCGCTCTTTCGATCTTAACTTCGAGTTGAACCTGGTGCTCTATTCCAGCGAGGCGGTACGCGAGGTGCGGCGACTCCAGCAGAATTACATTGCACGTTCTCAAGAGGCCCGATTGGAAGACTGGCCGGCGCCGACGTTCGGCAGCCGCTTGAAAGTCAACCTGGCAAAACTCTTCAGCCCATTGTTGTAGGCTTCTTCTCTGCGGCGGATTCCGGCAAGGGTGGAGCGGGGTTGAGAATTACGGTGAACGTAGCGCCCTGGCCCAGTGCGCTGCGCACCTCGATCCGCCCGCCCATCTCGGAAATCAGCATCCGACAAAGACTAAGTCCCAGACCGGTCCCGCCGTTTTGTGCCCGCGTGGTGAAGAACGGCTCGAAAATCCGCTCCAGATTCACCCGCGGTATCCCCACGCCGGTATCGCTGACATCGATGGCCACAGACCCCATCTGGTCCTCATCCTTGCTACCCAGTGCATAGGTGCGCAAAGCGAGCGTTCCCCCGTTAGGCATGGCATACAAGGCATTAGTGCAAAGGTTGAAGAGGACTTCTTGCAGGGTGTAAGGGTCGCCTTGTACCGGGGGCACGTTTCCCAACTCCTTTCGAACGCGAATATTCCGCCCGTGCAACGGCCCAAGAACCTCCAGGGTCGCCTCCACAGCCTGGTTGACGTCGGTGCGTTCCAAAGCGACGCCGCGTGGACGGGCAAAAGCCTGGACGCGCTTCGCCGTCTGCTCGATACGTTGCAGGGCTTCGCCCATCAATTGGACGTATTCGCTCAAATGCGGATCGTCTCCTACTTCTTCCCCGATTCGCCGCAGACAGTTCTGAATACCGTCCAAGGGGTTGGCGATTTGATGGGCGATGCCGGCCACTAACTGCCCGATGCCCAGCATCTTTTCCTTTTGCCGAATCTCGGCGTGCGCGCGGTCCACATAGCGACGAATGGACGTAGTAAAGTAGGTGGTCAACCATAAGGCGCTGGCAAACGCCAGAAAAACGCCTGCTAAATCCAACCCATCCAACGGCGGCATCTGCGGCGGGTCGGAAGGAAATCGCAAAGGATGTGCCGGAAGCCAACCCAAATACAATAAGACCATCACGCCGCCGACCAGAACCGTCGCAAACGCGGCAAAAAAATACGGCGCCCAACCTCGTAAATACATCCCCGCGATTATCATGTGGAACACAAAATAAAACAGAAACGGATTTCGCGGCAGGTCGGCGAAATACAGCAGCAACGTGAGCGCCAGCAAATCGAACAACACTTGCAAAAAGATGTCGCGCTCCACATACCCTTCGCCGGCTGATTTATCCCTCTGGGCAAGATAAAACAGCGTATTGTAGCCGGCCATCGCACAAGCAATGAGATACAGCGGCCAAGGATTCTCCAGCACCTCCACCACATCCGAGGCCAACCATGTAACCAACACTACCGCTGCACATGCCGGCCAACGCAAAGTTACCAACCATCGTGCGCCTTCCGGTGGAAGTTTCATAGATGGCGAGCCAACAGGAAAAACAACAACAGTTAGACTGCTGCTAATTGTGGTGTGTAGTTGCTTCCTCAATGTACAAAGGAAATTGTATCATTTGGCAGCCGAGAGGACTATTCTTCGGAAGTCTATTGACAAATACCCAGGACATTATTCAATCCAGCCGCCGCCGAGAACCTGGTCGCCATGGTAACACACGGCAGCTTGGCCGGGTGTAATCCCGTAGCAAGGCCGCTCGAACAGCACCCTGAACCGACTTTGCGGCAGCAATTCCACCACGCCTGGCGAAGCAGGACTGCGATAACGAATTTTGATCTCCGCGTGAAACCGCGAGGGAAGTTTATTGCCTTCTTTCGGCAGCGCAGCGGCGTCGGCTTCCAGCGCCACCAGCCAATTGGCCTTAGTGGCCGAAAGCTCCTGTCGCGCAAGCTCTGCCCGCGTGCCAATCACCACACGGCGTGTGTCCGCTTCGATGCGCACCACATAGCGCCGTTCTCCGAAAGCCAGACGCAATCCTTTTCGCTGACCGACGGTAAAGTGCTCAATCCCCGCATGGCGGCCCAAAAATGTTCCGTCAGTACTGACGATTTCACCGGATGTGTCCAGGTCGCCCAGCCGCCGACGCACGAATCCGACGTGATCGTCATCCGGCACGAAGCATATTTCCTGGCTTTCTCGTTTTCCGGAAACAGGCAGTTTTAATTTTTCGGCGATGCGGCGTATCTCCGCCTTGGTATGCTCGCCTACAGGCAGCAACAACCGAGACAACAATCTTCGCGGGATGCCGAACAGGGCGTAGGACTGATCTTTTGCGGGATCGCGGCCGCGAAGCAAGGCAAGTTCGCCGCCGGTCGGCGCAGCCACGCGCGCATGATGACCCGTGGCCACGAATTCCGCCCCCACTGCATCGGCATAGTCGAACAGCCGGCCGAATTTCAGTTGCGTATTGCAAAGGATGCAAGGATTAGGCGTTCGGCCGACGGCGTACTCCGCCGCAAAATAATCCATAATTTGTGCGAACTCGCGCTGAAAGTTGACGGCATAGAAGGGGATTTCGAGCAATTCCGCCACCCGTCGTGCATCCGCAGCATCGGTGGCCGAACAACAGCCCTGTCGCAGTTGCGGTTTACAAGAAGCTTGCGGAGCATCTACGCCGTGTTGGAGAAAGACGCCGATTACTTCGTGGCCTTGTTCCTTGAGGAGCCAGGCAGCCACGCTGCTGTCAACCCCGCCGGACATCGCCAAAAGAACACGTGCCATACACTGTGGTTTTTGAAAATCCGTTTACGGAGCAGAAGATGAAGGACTTGCGAAATGCTCTGCCGGTGCGGCTAACCGAACGAGCAGGCGTTCCAAAATCAGTTGCGGCGGCAAGCGGCTATCGCCTTTCAGTTGTAGATCGGCTTCCAGAAGCCGGCGATAAAGTCTTACGCCGCGATGCCGGCCGAGCTTTCGCAGTTGCGTTTCGGCCTCACGCAGGACGAAGGGCCGCACGCCGGCTTGCGCCAAAGCTTCCTTGAGTTGCATCCGCCGACCGGCCGCTTCGGCTTGAAGCACCAGCCGCGTGGCGGCGGCAAACCGACGCAGAGAAGCCGACACCTGGGCTAAAATCGCTATCGGTTGTTCGCCGCTCCCCAGCAAACGTTCCAGCAACTTCAAGGCCGTGGGAAGATTTCCCGCCAACGCCGCATCCAGCATATCCCAAACGTTCTTGATGCGCCAGTTGCTGACCAGGTTTCGGACCATCTCCGGCGAGATTGTTTTATCTTCGCCGATGGAAAGCGACAACTTGGCGATTTCCTGTTCCAACAAACCCAATTCCGGTCCCACGGCTTCGATAAGCTCTTCCGCCGCCTCAGGCGAAAGTTTGGCGTGGTACTGCCGGCGCGTGCGTTCGATGAGCCACTTGCTGAGGCGATATTCCCCCGGCGGTTTACAGTCAATCAACAGCCCCTTTGAGGCAAAAAACCTATACAAGCGGGTGTTTGCCGGAAGTGAGTCCAATTCCAGCACCAACACGCCGCAAGGGCTTGGTCGTGCAATATAGTCTTCCAATTGCTCCCGATACCGACTGACGAAATCATCAGCCTGTTCGACGACGGCCAAGCGTTTATCCGCTCCGAACATGGCCACGGTCTGCAATTCTTCGAGCACTTCGACAAAGGCGGCCTCGCGGCCGTCAAAAGTCCGCTGCGAAAAACCGCCGTCTTCATGGCCGCCGAGTACTGCGATCCGCAAGCTTGCAAGCACTTGCCGCCGAAGATAAATTTCGCTGCCGAAGACGGCAGCTACCGGACCAGGAGGATATTTTTCCGGCTGCAATAGATAATCCAGGGCGGAAACCAGGCGTTCACTCATTGTTAACCACTAGCTGAGCGTGAGCTACTTCTCTTCCTTCGGGTAATCCGGTTGCGAAGGCGGCGACTCTGCGGTGTCGCTTGCTTCGAGTTGTTCCAAAAAACTGAAGATTTCTTGCGATTCGTCTTCTTCCAACCGGCTGATGGCAAAACCGACATGAATCAACAGGTAATCGCCGATCTGCGCCTCAGGTGTGTAGGCTAGGCAAATTTCTTTCGAGATGCCGCCCAGCTCCACCTTGCCCATCGGCAGGCCGTCCCGCTGAAAAACTTCCACCAATTTAGCCGGAACTCCGAGGCACATACGTCTGTTCTTTCCTTTCGCGGAGGGCGATGAAAATTTGCCCTAAAGCAATGCCGCCGTCGTTGGGCGGAACCTGCTTGTGAGTGTACACCGTGAACCCTGACGCTGACAACCGGTGGTATGCCAGTCGTTCCAGCAAGGCGTTTTGGAAGCAGCCGCCGCTCAGAACCACCGGCAGACGGGCGGACGGGTCGAGCGTTTGCGCAATTCTTACAATTATTTCCGCCATGCTCTGATGGAACCGTGCGCTCAGTTCGCCTAAAGGCACGTTGTTCGTTCGCGCGTCGAGCAGGGCCTTTATCAGGGGCGCCCAATCTATTATCAGACATCCGTCGTTATCGCTCAGCGAACAGTCGATAGGGAAGCTTTCCTGGCAGAGTTCGTCGGCGGCATATTCCAGGGCCATGGCAGCCTCGCCCTCAAAGCTGACTTGCGGCATCAGTCCACACAAAGCGGCGACGGCATCAAACAGCCGGCCTATGCTGCTGGTCCATGGCGAATTGACGCGACTGCTTAATAGCTTTATGAGTACATCCGATTTGACGCCGGAAAAGCAGGAAGAAGCCGTTTTCGCCGCCTCGGGACCGAACAATTCGTAAAGTATGCCCAGTGCGGCACGCCGTGGCTGACGCACGGCCTGTTCGCCGCCGGGCAAGGCAAAATGGCGCAAGCGTGCTACCCTGCGGAAGGCGGCCCCGTCGTAAAAGAAAGTTTCTCCGCCCCAAACGGTTCCGTCCAGGCCGTAGCCGGTTCCATCCCACGCGAAGCCGAGGGCAGGTCCGCTCAAACCATGTTCGGCCAGGCAGGCGGCTATATGCGCTTGATGGTGCTGCACACGCACCAGCGGCACGTGCCATTGCGCGGCCAGTTGTTCAGCATAGCGCGTGGAAGCATAATCAGGATGCAGATCGCAGACTACGGCTTCAGGCTGAAGACGAAAGAACTCCAGCAGATCGACAATGGCACGGCGAAAAACCTGAATGCTCATCGTGCCGTCCAGGTCGCCGATATGCGCACTGAGAACAACTTGCGGCGGAGCCTGGGCTTGAGGAACGGCCAGTGCTATGGTGTTTTTAAGATGTCCGCCCACGGCCAACACGCTCGCCCCACCCGAAGGAAATTGTTGCAACACGAGAGGCAACGGCGCATAGCCCCGCGCCCGACGTAAAACCACCGGGCCCGATATACCCCACCGCACCAGCGAATCATCCACCGGCCTGACGATCGGCCTGTCATGGGCAAGTATCAGGTCGGCGATCGGGCCGAGGCGTTCTACGGCGTCGGCAATTTCAATGGCCATCGGCTCTTCGGAAAGATTGCCGCTCGTGCAAATCAGCGGTCGGCCGACCTCGTGCAAAATCAATTCATGGTACGGCGTATAGGGGAGCATCGCCCCAATGTAAGGATTGCCTGGCGCCACCTCGGGGACAATTTCTCCAATTAGAGAAGCTGTTGATGTGGCCTGCTCCGCCGCAGCCGAAACGCCTGGCGCCCGACGGCGCAGCAGCAGAATCGGTGCTTGGGGGGAGCTGAGCAAACGTGCTTCTTCTTCGGAACAATGGCAGTATCGCCTAACATCCTCCAGCGAAGGAAACATAACGGCGAACGGCCGTGTAGGGCGGTGCTTCCGCACCCGGAGTCGGCGGACGGCCTGGCGGTTGCACGCGTCGGCTAGAAGTTGGAAGCCGCCGAGTCCTTTTAGCGCGATAATCCGCCCACTGGATAATGCCTTCTCAGCTTCCTGTAACGCGGCTTCGCCTTCCGCCAATAGCCCGCCGTGATTGTCGAGCAATTGCAACTTCGGGCCGCAGCGAGGGCAGGCGATCGGCTGGGCGTGAAATCGCCGGTCTGCCGGGTTTTCATATTCCTGCCGGCAGTCATCACACATTGCAAAACCGGACATCGAGGTGCGCGGCCGGTCATACGGTAGGCTGCAAATTATCGACCAGCGCGGACCGCAACGAGTGCAATTGGTAAACGGGTAGCGATAGCGCCGTGCAGCGGGATCGCGTATCTCGGCCGAACATTCCGCGCATACGGCCAAATCCGCCGGTAAGGAGGGTTGTACAGCCGCTGCGTCCCGGCTGGCGAGAATCTGAAAAGAATGCTGCTCAACGCCGGAGGAAATTTCAGTCGGTGGCAGTTCTTGAATCTCTATGGCGTCAATCCGTGCCGGCGGGGGGTGCTCTGCTTGCAGGGCTTGCAGGAAGCTTTGCAATACCGCCCGTTCGCCGGCGGCTTCGATGCGCACCTTGTCGGCTTCGTTGCAAACCCAGCCCGTGAGACCGTAGCGCTCAGCGAGGTTGTAAACGAACGGCCGAAATCCCACGCCTTGCACGATGCCGCGAACCGTGAGCGACCAACGTGAAAGCTGCCGCCGAGAGGCCGACATTTCGCCTGCGGCTTTAACGCCCTGGATTGTTGATACTATTTCTTTCACAAGCGAAGGCTTCAGGCATTGCCAAAATTGCCAAACAAATGCCCATCGAAACACGCCCGACCCACGGTTTCCGGCGGAATTATGGGAAGGACAAAATAATTCTACGAAGGTTGGGCAGTTTTGTCCAATTTTGCCTGCGCAAGCTGGGCCTGGAGCCAGGAAGCGGCTGCTTCTATGCCGTCGCCCGTTAGGGCGGAAACCTGAAACACCGCCGCCGTCGGCGCGAGCCGCCGAAAATCGCGCAGCAATCGCTCGACGTGGAAATTACAATGCGGAAGCAAATCCGTTTTCGTGATGCACAACGCTTGAATGCCTTGAAAAATAAACGGATACTTCGCTGCCTTGTCGTCCCCTTCGCTTACACTAAGCACGAGGAGTCGGGCATGTTCGCCGAGGTCGAAGTCGGCGGTACACACCAAATTGCCCACGTTTTCAATCGCCAGCATATCCACGCCTGACAGTTCCAGTTGTTCCACAGCGGCGGAAACCATACCGGCATCGAGATGACACGCTCCGGCAGTGTTAATCTGGACGACCGGCAGGCCCAATTGTTCGAAGCGTTGCGCGTCAATGGTTCCGGCGATATCGCCTTCGATAACCGCCGGACGCACATGCCCTTGAAGGCGGCGAAAGAGGGCCTCGAGCAGTGTGGTTTTTCCGGCGCCGGGGGAACCGAGGATGTTCACCACAAACACGCCGGCCGCTTGGAATCGAGCACGATTTTCCGCGGCGATTTGTTCGTTGGCTTGAAGAATTCTTCTGGCGGCGACAATTTTCATCAGCCGGTTTCCTCTACATCGATGCCCTGCAATACCAATTCCCGCCCGCCTTCAATCGTTATTTCCTCGCTGCCGCAACGTGGGCAAACCAACGGCAATTCTTCGTTTTCGATTTCACAGCGGGCTTTGCAGCTTTGACAGCGACAACGGGCTTTGGGTTGCCGGATAAGTACCTCGGCGTCCTCCAGAAGCGTGCCGGGCACAAGCAGTTCGAAAGCAAAACAAAAGGCCTCGCAGTTCACGCCTGACAAACGTCCGATGCTCAGTTCTATTCGTGCTACTCGGCCTTCACATTTGGCTTCGGCCAGCGTCTCTTTCACCTGTTCAATCAAAGCTTCGGCAATGGCAAGCTCGTGCATGTGGAAAAGCCGAAATTATGAGGAAGTAACCTTTGTTCTGCTTTATATGGCTTCGCCGCCGCGTTCGCCGGTGCGGATACGAATACAATCTTCCAACGGCAGGACAAAAATCTTACCATCGCCGATCTCGCCCGTCGGGCCGGTGCGCCCGCCTTTGAGAATGGCGTTTATCGTAGGTTCCACAAAGTTGTCGTTGACGGCGATGAGCAATTGCACTTTTCGGGAGAGATTGACGGAAAGTTCATGGCCGCGATAGACTTCTGCTTGGGCGCGTTCGCGGCCGAAGCCTTGCACATCCATCACCGTAAGGCGAAAGACCTCGACCTCGGCCAGGGCCTGCTTTACGGCCTCGAGACGGTGCGGCTGAATGACGGCCATAATCAACTTCATCTTTGTTTGCCCTTCAAAAACCTACCGTACTTTTGTTATCTTATCGCTCTCCACAGGGTGAGGCAAGCCTGCCATCAGGCAATTCATGTGACCTTTTTGAACGCCGAAGCCGTAGCAAGGGTTTCGCAGGGAAGATGGTTGGCTGTTTTTCTGGGATATGCCAAGATTCTCTTCCAGCAATAAACCGAATCTGGTAAACTGCTGATAAGAAGGTACTACAGACGGATTTTGCTATGGCGGATTATGTAGTGCGCTACGGTTCGATGCGGCTGCTCGGCGTGTTTTCGTCCGGCGAAAAGACGTACAACCGCGGTAGAAAAGTTATCGTCCGCACCGAACGCGGCTTGGAAGTCGGCGTCTTGCTCTGTGAAGCTGCGCCGGAAGTCTTGCAACATTTAACCGACCCCAGTGGCGGGCAGATTCTCCGCGAAATGACGCCGGAAGATCTGCATGAAGAAAGCCGCCTGCAACAACAAGCCCGGCACCACATGGAAATTTGTCAGCAATATATTGAGCGTCTCGGCTTGAAGATGCAACTGGTGTACATCGAGCATCTCTTCGGCGGCGAACGCATCGTGATCTACTATTTGGCGGAGAATCGGGTGGATTTTCGCGAGTTGGTACGGCTGCTGGCCGCCGAGTTTCAGACCCGTATCGAGATGCGGCAGATCGGCGTGCGGGATGAGGCCAAGTTGCTGGCCGACTATGGCGATTGTGGCTGTCCGGTTTGTTGCAACACGCACCTGGTGGAAATGCCGCCGGTTTCCATGCGTATGGCCAAGCTGCAAAAAGCCACTCTCGACCCCACCAAGATTTCCGGTCGGTGCGGGCGGTTAAAATGCTGCCTGCGATTTGAATACGACGAATACGAGCAGGCTGCGCAAGCCGGTGAAGCCAAACTGGCGGAAGATATGGAAGAGGAAATGCCGCTTCAGGCTTCGGAAGAGGAGGTTTCCGATTCGGATGATTGAGCGCCATGCTTGAGGAACTCCATCCCTTATTGCAATTGGTGAAAGAAGACCGCCGCTACTCCCTTGAGGCGTATATCTTCTTGTTCGAGGCCATGCAATATGCGCAAGACGTATTGGGCATGGGTGCGGAAAAGCCTACCGAGCCATTGCCCGGCGAAAAAGAGCCTCCTGCCTTGCAAAAGCACGTAAGCGGCCGGGAACTATGCGAAGCCATTCGTCTTTATGCCCTGGAACAGTTCGGCTATATGGCAAAAACAGTACTCAACAAGTGGGGAATACATACGACCGGCGATTTCGGCGAGATGGTTTTTAACTTGATTCGCATCGGCCAGATGCGCAAAACGCCCAGCGACACCCAGGTGGATTTTGAGAACATCTACGATTTCGATGTCGCCTTTCAACAAGAGTTCAAGCTTTCTCCACCGGAGTAGGAAATCCACACTCTACAGCGACCTTTTTATCCATGCGCCAAACGCTGTTTTATATTCCCGCAGTGATTGCCGGTCGGCCGGTTTTCGGTTTCGGTCTGTTGTTGTTTGTTTGGGCGGTTGTGAGCGCCGCCGTGCTGCTCCGACTCTGGCGGCGACATGGCTTTGGCCGGGAATTAGCCGAGGTGTTGCCCACGCTACTGCTCGTCGGCGCCATAATAGCCTGGATATTGCCTGCGCTCGTAGAATATGATGGCGATGGCGTTCCGCTGGGGCTTCCCATTCGCGGCTACGGCGTGATGGTCTTGCTGGCCATAACGGCCGCCACGGCCCTGGCCGCCTGGCGAGCAAAATCTTACGGCTTAAACGCAGAGCAAGTCTTGACGTTGCTTTTTTGGCTGCTCGTTCCCGGCATTATCGGCGCCCGCGCTTTCTACGTTATCGAGTACTGGCCGGAGTATTGGCGGGCTTATACTGAACCAGGCGGCGGTTTGCGGCCGTTTCTGGTCGGAGTAGTGAATATCGCGCGCGGCGGATTGGTCATCTATGGCGCCATTCTCGGCGGTCTGGCCGGACTCTGGCTTTTTGCACGAAAGTATCGCCACCCCCCGCTGACGGTGGCCGATCTCGTTTCGCCCAGTTTGATGCTCGGCTTGGCCCTGGGTCGGATCGGCTGCTTCCTGAACGGCTGCTGCTTCGGTGGTGTTTGCGAATGTTCCTGGGCGGTTCGCTTTCCACCGGAAGCCCCGGCTTATCTTGCCCAGGTCCAACGCGGGCAATTCTACGGCTTTGCTCTAACCAATAATTCCGCCGCGGAGCCGAAAGTGTTGGAGGTGAAGGCAGGCTCGCCGGCCGATCAGGCAGGCTTGCAGCCGGGCGATGTTATTCTGAACATCAACCGGCTTGCGGTGTCCAACGCCGGCGAGGCGTTTGCCGTTTTGGCGGAAATGTTCCATCAACGTCAGCCGCTGGAACTCCGCCTGAAAGGCCGCTCTGAATTGCTTATCATTCCCGCCGTCGAGCCGCCGCCGAGAAGTCTGCCGGTCTATCCCACGCAGCTTATCAGTGCCGTAAATGCCCTGCTGCTGAGTTTGGTGTTGCTGGGGCGATCCTGTTTTCGCCGTCGGGAAGGCGAAATATCCGCGCTGATGTTTACGCTTTACCCTGTGGTGCGTTTTGTTGAGGAAATCTTGCGCGACGACGAAGCGGCCGTATTTGGAACCGGCATGAGCATTTCACAAAATATCAGTGTGATATTGCTGGTCTGTGCCGTCGGTTTATGGTGCTACATTTTGCACTGCCCCACGAAGAACCGTGTCGCTCCCGCACTTTCTTCCAGCCCTGTCGCAGCCAAGGACACGGCATCCTCAAAATCTCGAAGCGGGAAATAAGTTTCCCTGGTTTTTCGGCCCTTGCAGCCGCTTTCGGCGCCGAGTAGGATTACACACATCGCTATACGTTTTCAGACCCTTGCGACGACTTCCAATATGTATCCTAGCGACGGATATTACGAAGAAGATTATCGCCGAATAGCAGATGAAATCGGGCCGACATCGACTCTGCCTGATACGACAATCGAGATTATCCGCCCGCCGAAAAACTTTTCGCCGCGACATGTGCTTTTCGACTTCGACGGCACGCTCAGCTTGATCCGCGAAGGGTGGCAAGGCGTGATGATTCCGCTGATGGTCGAGGAATTGCAAGCTACCGGCACGAGCGAAACGCCGGAAGAACTGTATCGCCTTTGCGAGGATTTTGTAAGTGCTCTGACAGGCAAGCAGACGATCTATCAGACGATTCGTCTGGCCGAAGAGATCGCACGTCGCGGCGGCCGGCCGGAAGACCCCCGGGTTTACAAAAGACGTTATCTCGATCGGTTGATGCAGCGCATCGAGAGCCGGCGCGAGGGCTTGCGTTGCGGGCGAATCGCGCCGGAAGAGATGCTCGTCCCCTATGCTTTGCCATTGCTGGAAGAACTAACCCGCCGGGGAGTATCGCTCTACTTGGCCAGTGGGACTGATGAACCCTACGTGATAGAAGAGGCCCGGCTTCTGGGTTTGGACCGGTACTTTGGGGAGCACATCTACGGCGCACGCGATGATTATCGTTCTTTTTCCAAAGCTCATGTGATTGGGCGCATCTTGCAGGAGAACAAAGTCAAAGGTTCTTCGCTGCTGGGCTTCGGCGACGGCTATGTGGAGATTTGCAACGTGAAGACCGTCGGCGGGACGGCCGTGGCCGTAGCTAGCGACGAAGCCGCGCGCAGCGGATGGCCTGATCCCTGGAAACGCGACCGGCTCATCGGCGCCGGTGCGGACATCGTCATTCCTGATTTCCGCGATTATCAAGCACTGGTAGAATACCTTTGGAATAGCAAGGGCAAAGGATAATGCCATATCCGCGATTTGATCGGCGTTTACTCCGGCTGCGACCGCTGGCCGAACGGAAGCACGAGATAGACCGTTCCGTGTTGATTTTTCCTGATGGGCCGCGCCGGCCGTTTGCGCATCCTGCCTTGCCGGTTTTGGCTGAGCGGATCGTGGCCGCGGCACGCAACGGACGGGCGGTGATTTTTTTCTGCGGCGCACACGTGTTGCGCAAAGGCAACGGCCCGCTGCTGATCGACTTGATGAAGCGCGGCCTGCTCAGCCACCTCGCCTTAAACGGGGCGGGAGCCATCCATGACTTTGAAATGGCCCTCATCGGCGCCACCACCGAGAGCGTCGCCAGATATGTTTCCGAAGGCTGCTTCGGCTTGTGGCAAGAAACCGGAAAAATCAACGACGCCGCGCGTCTGGCCGCACAAGAAAACCTCGGCTTCGGCGAAGCCGTCGGCCTGATGATCGAACGCGAACAATTTCCTTACCGGGAAACAAGCGTTCTGGCCGCCGGCGTGCGATACAAAGTGCCTGTTACCCTGCATGTAGGCATAGGGTTGGACATCATCCACGAACATCCCAATTGCGACGGGGCCGCGTTGGGAGCCGCCTCATACACCGATTTTTTAATCTTCGCACAAAGCGTTACACGCCTTGAGGGCGGAGTGTTTTTAAATATCGGCACCGCAGTTACCGGCCCGGAAGTCTATCTGAAGGCCCTGGCGATGGCGCGCAATGTCGCGCATCAGCAAGGCCGGCGAATCGCCGATTTCATTACCGCCGTATTTGACCTCGTGCCGTTGGGAGACGAGCTGCACACAGAAGCAGAGAGAACCGATCCCCGGTATTATTTCCGCCCTTATAAAACCGTACTGGTGCGGAGCGTGGCCGATGGCGGCAGCAGCTTCTATGTGCAAGGAGATCATGCCGCTACGGTGCCGGCGTTGTACGATCAAATCCTTTCTGTTTTAAAGAAATGAGCCGCCTCTTCGCCAGGAATTATCGTTAACCAGAATGTGCAACTTTGCGTCCGGAAAGATAAGATATGGATACGCTTGCGATGGATGAATTGCGGGATTTTTCCCTGTCGCGGCTGGCTGAACTTTCCGCCAGGTTTCCTGAGCTTCGCGTGGCGGTAGTAGGCGATTTTTTTCTTGATAAATATCTGGATGTCGATCCCAGCTTAGCCGAAACCAGCGTAGAGACCGGCAAAATCGCGCATCAGGTGGTGGCCGTCAGACACAGCCCCGGTGCGGCAGGGACGATCGTTTCCAACCTTGCCGCCCTGGATGCCGGCGAATTATACGCCATTGGGTTCACCGGCGATGACGGCGAAGGTTACGATTTGCGGTCGGGCCTTCAGAAAATCGGCTGCTCTACGGAATATTTGTACGCCGATCGCCGTTTGATGACGCCCACCTATCTTAAGCCCCGCGACATAAACCAAACCGGCCTGGCAGGCGAACATTCACGCTATGACACGAAGAATCGAAAGCCGACGGCGGCGGAACTGGAAGAAAAAATCATTCACGCCCTGGAAATGCTTGTCCCACGAGTTGACGCCGTGATCGCCCAGGACCAGGTGGAAGAAGACGGCTGCGGTGTGCTGACGAGCAAGGTTGTGGAAACATTGAGCGACTTAGCCGAGCGTTATCCGGAAAATGTGTTTTGGGCCGACAGTCGCTATCGGATTCGTCGTTTTCGCGGGCAAATCGTCAAGCCCAATCAATACGAGGTCCTGGGACTAGTCCGCCATACGCCGGAGATGCCGGTCGAGATGTCGGTATTGTACGCGGCTGTGATTTCTCTGCGAAATGAAGTTCAATCGCCGGTATGTTGCACACTCGGCGCTGGGGGAATGCTTGTCAGCGATCCCCATCCGACTCTGGTTCCAGGAGTGAAACTGTCAGGGCCGACCGATCCCACCGGTGCCGGCGACAGCGCCACGGCCGGAGCGGTGTTAGCTCTTGCAGCCTGCGCAACCTTGCCGGAAGCCGCCTTGATCGGCAACCTCGTGGCCTCGCTCACCGTGGAACAGCTCGGTACGACGGGCACGGCACGACGCGAACAGTTGCCCGACAGACTCCAGTTGTGGCTTTCTCAGCGGCATGATACTGTTCGGGTAAGAAAAGAGGGCTGAGAGGCTCAAAACTCCATCCGCTCAAAGGCGCGAAAACCGAAGCGGAGCGGCAGTAACGTGGCGATTGCGCCTAGCAGCAGGCTGGCTCCTGTTCCACCCAGCCACCAGACGGACAACCACCATCGGGAGCGTACAAGCTGTTCGAGGTCCTCGCCCGATCGAACAATCTCAGCAGCCAGATGGAAATGGGTGGGCAAAGCCGTGAGCATCACGACAATGAGAATGTAGAGCGTACTTAATACCAGACAGAGCGTGCCCCCAAAACCGGCCGCAATTCGGGAGGGCGATTCTTCTCGAAGATTAGGCAAACATGCTCCCAAACCTACCGCGAGGCCGGCCAAACCGAAACAGAGAACCAGGCACGTCAATTGATGGCTGGCAACGACCGGCAAAGACACGCCCAACATCAGGTCGCTGAACAGCACCAAACCGGAACATGGCAAAATCGAACCGACGGCGGCAAACAAGAACTTGCCGAAGAGGATCGTCCGCCGCGATACGCCCAAGAGGCCGAGGAACCAAAACCGTCGGCCTTCCAGGCTGATCATCGGATAGATGAAGCGCGTCGTAAAGGTCGAAAGCAACAGCCCCACCACGGCCAGGTTGAGAAAGCTGACCATGTTCACCCAGCCGATGGAAACGATGTCGTAAGTAAAGCGGCGGATGTTGGAGAAGTAGATCGCCAGCAGGCCGAAAAAAATCAGAAACTGCGACCATTGCAAAGGATCGCGGCGAAAAATCCGCACGTCCTTGAGCATCAACAGTCGCAAACGGGCCGGCAAAAAGGCAAACATGCGTTCTCCCAAAGCATCCAGCAGTCGCCGCCGCGGCCGACGCCGACGCCGAGAGAAATCATTCAAGGCGTTATAGGCCGGACGGTAAAGCCGGTGCGCCGTCCACAAAGCGACCTGGCGGAAAAACAGGGCATTAGAAAGCATCACCCCCAAAAACAATATGCTTTCCGACCACGTTCCTTCGGCCGCTTCCAGCAAACCGGCGCTCAGCCACCAACTGGGTAAAAGTCGTTGATCGGAGATTTGCAGCCGATTGAGAATTTCCTGAAACCAGCCGGGCGTGAGCAAGTCGTCGCGGGGAGCGGCAAAGATGCCCCAGGCTACCCAGACTATCAACCCCAGCACTAACCCGCAGGCGGCCACCAATGCTACCGTTCGATTGGCCGGAAAGTAATACATCACCAGCAAACAAGCGATGGCGCCGAGCGCTACTGGAATATAGATAAACCCAATGACAAAGCCGGGCAGGAAAACGTAATAGAACCAGGGAGCTTCGGCCACAACACCATAGGCCAAAATAATTGGGCTGCCCAACAGGACAAAACCCCAACTCGTGAGCACCAGGGCTTCCTGAAATTTGTAAAGGAATATCCGACCATCTCGCGCCGGCAGGGTCAACAGTAGGCCCACTTCCCGCGAGCGAAATAGCGAACCATACAAAATGACTGCCGAAGAAAAAATGAGCATCAGCATCAAAGCCCCGAAAAACGCCGAAAATACCGCACTGACGGCGCGGGCATGAGTGCCGGGATCGCTGATCATCACTTCCAAAAAATGGAAGCCGTCGTGGAACAGCCAGAACATCCCGCTCCACAAGATGCCGGTGAGAAACAATACCAATGAAGAACGCAAACGGGCATGCTTAAAGGTATGCCGCAAGAAAGCAGCCAGCAACTGGCCACGCAAACGCCAAAATACTTTCGCTTCCCTTTCGGGCGGCAAGAAATCCCTTTCCTCCACCCGATTGGAGGCAGGAGAATGCAACCAGTGGGCAAAGTTCTGTTCGGAGGAGGGAACCATATTTTCAGGGAAAAAGTTACCGGCGACGCGCCAGCCGACGCAAGGCTTCGACGCCGCGATGGAGCGTTTCTTCGGAAGCCGCGTAAGAGATCCGGAAATGCGTATCTCGTCGGCTGAAAACATTGCCTGGAATAATCAGCAAACCGTATTTTTCCACGGCTGCCGCGGCGAACTCCATGCCGGCGCCCCAGGGCAATTTCGGAAACACGTAAAAGGCGCCTTCCGGCTTGACGATCTCATAGTCTTCGGATAAACCGTTCAGCACCAAATCGCGCTTGCGACGATAATCATCAATATAAGGCTGTACGTTCACATCCAGCGCCGCCACGCCCGCCCATTGAAACGGGTGCGGGGCACAAATGAATGTGTACTGCTGAAACTTAATCATTTCCCGAATAATCTCGCTGGGGCCATGAGCAAACCCTAATCGCCAACCTGGCATCGCATAGCTCTTACTGAACCCATCTACTACCAGCGTTCGCGGATTATATTTCGCCGGCGAAACAAACGCCCGCTCGTAGCAAAATGAACGATAAATCTCGTCGCTGATTAGAATCACATTGTGTCGGGCGGCCAATTCGGCCAATTCACGGATTGTTTGTTCATCGGCGACTACGCCGGTCGGATTGGCAGGGCTGTTGAAAATTATCACTTTCGTGCGCGGCGTGATGGCCGCTCCCAACCGATTCAAGTCAATGCGGAAATCAGGATATGTATCTACGTACACCACCTGGCCGCCGACGATCGCCGTCAATGAATTGTATAACACAAAATAGGGATCGAACACGATGACTTCGTCGCCGGGATTTATCAGCGTAAGAAGCGCCAGCACGATCGCTCCGCTCGTACCCGATGTAATCATCAACTCCCGATCTTCGTGATTGTATTCCCGGCGAACGCGGTCCAGTAATTTCTCCCGTAAGGCAGGAATGCCCTGGGACAGCGCGTAGCCGTTTTTTCGGCTTTCGATGGCGGCCAGGGCGGCCTTGCGGACATCCTCCGGCACGTCGAAATCAGGCTGACCGATGGACAGGTCGATCTTCTCCTTGAGTTTCGAGCCTAACTCAAACACCCGACGGATACCAGATGTATCAAACAAACGTGTTCTCTCGGCCAGCCAATGCTTGCTCATAAAAACCGCCTTCCAAAAAGTGCCTTAATAGGGATATTTTACCGCCAAGAAGAATGCTAGTCGAGCTTTGCCCAGCATGAAGGATGCCTCGTTCGGCGACAGAGTCGGTTAATGCCCTCACTCGCGGGCTACAGTTCGAGGTTACAACCTGGACCGCAGCAAGGAGATTGACCGCAAACTTTGCCGGCCGGACAACTAGACGGCGCGCCACCGGTGCTATGTGCCGCCGCAACGCTCAACCGCCGTTCCAGGCGACGACCTTCGCAGTGAGGGCATTGCGGCTCTTCACTGCCGCGAATCAACTCCTCGAACTCTTGACCGCAGTCCAGACACTTGTATTCGTAAATCGGCATGAAACCATTCCTCCCCTACACTCGGTCAATGGCAGCTTAAGTTCACCATTATATTCGATTGCGAACAATGATAAAATGGTGCCGAAGAGCAACCTTAGCAGAACAGGAAACGCATCCCATGCAACCTATCGTTCTGACTCGCAAGCAATGCCGGCTGGTGGATCGGCTGGCGGTGGAAGAATACGGTTTTTCGGGGTTGGTGCTCATGGAAAATGCCGGCCGAGGCGTGGCCGATGTCCTGTGTAGTCTGGGAATCGTCGGGCCGGTCGTTATTTGCTGCGGCAAAGGAAACAACGCCGGCGATGGGTTCGTCATCGCGCGACATCTCGCTCTTCGCGGCCACAAAGTCGAAGTCATGCTCTGGGCGACGCCGGAAAGGTTGACGCCGGACGCCGCGGCCAATTACAAAATTCTTGCTAAAAGCAATGTCCCGATAAAAATTTTCGGCGACGTTTGCTGTGCGGTTGAAACGCGGCAGACTTTGGCCGACGCCGCCTGGATTGTCGATGCTCTGTTGGGCACAGGCGCTCATGGCGAACCGCTACCGCCTTTGGATGCGGTTATCGACCTTCTCAATGCCTCGCCGGCGCCGAAGCTGGCTGTGGACTTGCCGAGCGGGCTGGACTGCGATACCGGCCAGGCTGCGCGGCATACCGTCCGCGCACGGGAAACCTGTACTTTCGCCGCCGCCAAGCCCGGCTTGCTCAAGCCGGAAGCCGCGCCGTATGTCGGTCGGCTGCACGTGCTGGACATCGGCGTGCCACGCAAGCTTCTGGAAGAAGTCCAGGCCGCAACTCAAGTCGCGGAGCCTTGACCGCACCATTCAGCCCCATAGCTCTCGCTGACAGCGTCGCAAAGCTATTCGGTCTGCTCGATGGCCTTGCAAAGCAAAGCCGGCAGGTGCCTTAATTGTCGGGCGTCGTCCGCCAGTCGGGGATGTATGAACAGTCGTACACGCTTAACATAATCGTCGAACTGCTCTCCGGCCAGGGTGCGAATGACCGGCGAGACTTCGCCCAGCGTGCGATAGCAGTCCTCCTTGGCGAAATAGATTTGGATATTGAACTGGACTTCCCGCGTAGGCGGAGGCGAATCCAGCAACACTTCATGCGGCGCCACCACCCGACCCAACGCGGTGCTCAACTCGGCGGCCAGTCGTTCCGCACAAGCCACCAGCCAGGGATAAGGGCGACGGGCAAGCCGTTTATACAGCTCCGGCTGCTCAAAAAAACTGTATTGTGCAAGACGTTTGTAAAGCTGTCGCGTCGGTCCGAAGAGTCCTTCCAGCAGCTCGTCCGCCGCTCTGCCTTCTCCCGCCCGACGCATTTCGTCGATCATTTCGTGTTCGGTCATGCGGAATAAAGAGTCCAGATCGAGTGAGCCGTGAAGGAGATAAAAAGCTCGCTGCAACATGGCCGTGGCCGCCCGCACCCCATGATGCCAGTACACCTCGCTGAACATGACATATCGGGCGAAGACCATCAGTTCTGCGGCGGTCTTGCCTTTCTCGCTTACGGCCAGGCCGTCGCCGGCTTGATTCAAGCACAAGCTGCCTAATAAACGCTGCTGATCGAAGTGCCGACCATAGGGCACGCCGGCATGAAGACTGTCCCGATAAAGATAATCCATTTTGTCGATGTCGATCGGGCCGGAAAGGATGCCGGACAGAATTTTGGCCGCCGGCGTGCGCGGCTTTTCGCTCAACAGAGCCACTACAGCGCGGGGATTCAGTCGCCAATCATTTCGCAATACGTCGCCGATCTCGCCTTCCAACAAAAAGCTGTTGGCAAACAATTCATGGCTAGGCACACTCGGCAAACCCATATCTTCAATGGGATGACAAAACGGCCAATGGCCCAAATCGTGTAACAACGCTGCGGCAAGCAACGTTTCGGCCTCTTCGCAGCTAACTGCGGAGAGGAAACGTTCGTCGTAAGCGAGTTGCTTGAGATAAAGCAGCGCCAAACGGTACACGCCCAGGCTGTGTTCAAAGCGGCTATGGTTCGCCGCCGGATAGACGAGCGCGACTAAGCCCAACTGGCTAATACGTGCCAGTCGGCGAAACTCGGCGGTGTCGATCAATTGCCGCACTCGCGGCGTCAGCGGCACGTCCGTCTCCGGCGGAATGCGGATTAGTCCCCGCCGCGCATCCAGCGTAACCACTTCAGGAATATGTAAAATCGCATTCGCAGCCATTATCCTCTAGCAGCCCAAAAGCCACCTGTCCGCAATCGTCGCAAAGGAAACATGCTATACTTATCCTTCGACGTACCAGCTCCACGGTATCGCCGCCAACCAGCGCAAGAGCAGCGTAACGATCAAATAGAAACTGCAATGTAACACGGCGGCGCCGTATTCCAGGTCAAAAGCAGCCAGGGCCATAAGTCCGCCGATAGCTACGAAAGGCGGCAAAATGAACACCCAATTCCACAATTCGCCGGTCAAAGCAGGCGCGATAAACAAGGCAAACACACCCCAGAGAATTGCATAACCCAACCCACACAACCCGGCCCGAATATACAGCGCCAAGCCGCGATACGGTTCCAATTCGTCATCCCGCAGAATTTCGTATGCTGCCAACGTTAGCGGCGGCGAAATCAACAGCAGGCCGATCGCCGTAGCAAGCGGGTGTAAGAACAAACCCATCCGCCCGCCTAACCAGGTAACCATCATGGTCGCAAGAGTCGCACTGCCCACCAGGGCCATGACCACCGGTTGAAACTTCGGATACTGCCGCGCAATCGGCTTCAACAGGAGTTTGCCTTCCCTGGAGCGTCCGCCGTGTGCGAACTGGGTAGGAACGTGAATTTTTACCTCCTCATCCTTGGTCGGCACACGAATGAGATGCTTGCAGTTTGGGCAGGGACCGGTACGCCCGGCAAACTTATCGCTTACCTTGAAACTCTTGCGGCATCCAGGACAGACAACGATAATCGACACGAAGAAAATCTCCCCCCTCACTCCTGATAGTCAAACTCTACCTTTTCGGCGTCGAACACCGGCCCTTCGACACAAATGCGGCGATAGTCCCAGCGGCCTTCGGCATCCTGTATTTTGCGCACACAACCGAAACAAATGCCAGTGCCGCAAGCCATAGGGCTTTCCAACGAAACTTGACAAGGAACACCCAACTTTTTGGCCAATGCAGCCGCGGCGGCCAACATCGCCTCCGGTCCGCAACATACCAATCGACAAGAGTATGCCGAGCCTTCGATTGCCGGCCGAATCAAATCCGTAACCGGTCCGCAGTGTCCCGCCGTACCGTCATCGGTGCTTACCAACACTTCCACCCCACTCCGACGAAAGTCCTCCACGCCGGCGAGATACGCCTGGGTGCGAACGCCATAGCAAAGCGTAACCTTTTTTACCGGAGTGACGATGCGGGGCGGGCGGCCGTAGCGTTTTAACCCTAGCGACTCATGCGCAAGGGCCAAAAACGGCGTTTGTCCGATTCCGCCGGCGACCAGAATCAAATGTTCGGCAGCCGGAGCAGGCGAAAAACCGTTGCCCAACGGCCCCCAGACCTCCAGTCCGCCGCCGGGCTGAAGTTGCGCCAGCAACCGTGTCATCTTGCCCACCACGAGATATACTACCTCCACAAAGCGGGGCCGGCCGTGCGCGTCTTCTGAAATGTCGTATAAAGCCAGAGGGCGGCCGAGCAGAGGATCATTGCAACCACTCAAGCGAAACATCATAAACTGGCCCGGTACGATCCGTTGGGCGATTTCCGGACAGACAAAACGCAAGCGGTAAGTGTCGCGCGCCAGCGGCGTATTCTCCACGATTGCCACCCGTCCGTGCCACAACCGCTCATCCTGGAAGGAGGTAAATGTCATAAAGGGAATGCAAAAATTGGTTACCTGCGAAATTGCTGCTTACCGCCCAAGCCGCTTTCTCGTTTTAGCGCCCTGATTTCCTCACGAGTAAGCGGGCGGAACTCACCGGGCTGTAGATTGCCCAATCGCACCGGCCCTACAGCCAATCGTTTCAGGCGCAACACTTTGTGTCCTAGACGGGCAAAGAGGCGGCGAATTTCGCGGTTCTTTCCTTCCCGCAAAACTACTTCCAAAAAGGTGCTTTCTTTAAGGTGCGATTTGAGAGTCAGCCGCTCCACCCTTGCCGGCCCTTCGGCCAGCCAAACGCCGCGGCGCAATTTTTTGAGTGTTTCCGGTTCCGGCCGGCCGGCTACCTGGACCCGATAGGTTTTGCTTACGCCATAGCGGGGATGCGTAAGCCGGTCGGCCAGTTCGCCGTCGTTGGTAACGAGAATCAGTCCTTCGCTGGTGCGGTCGAGGCGGCCGACGGTAAACAAGCGGCCGAGATTTTTCGGCAGCAAGTCGATAACCCTGGTTCGACCTGCCGGGTCCCGATTCGTACACAGCACCCCTACCGGCTTGTTCACAGCGAAATAAACCGGCTTCACTTTCGGCAGCGGTGAGCCGTCAACGCGAATTTCCTGGCTTTCGGGATCGACGCGCGTGCCCAACTCGGAAACGACACGGCGATCGACTTCCACCCGACCGGCCACGATCAATTCCTCGCACTGTCGGCGGCTGCCCAAGCCTGCGGCTGCCAAAACCTTTTGTAATCGCGGCAACTTTTCCCGTTGTTCCATATCGCTACCGTTCTTTGTGCGGCAAGGGGGCCTCGCGTCCTGAAAGCAAAAAACAGCATAAGGCCGCCGACTGTAAAACGGAAGGGGGGAGAAGCGAGTTCTCCCCCCCACACACACACACAGGCTCGCAACTTTCGGCCGTGGGGCGGCTTTTCAGAAAATGCCCCGATACTCCGCCCCCCTGCTTCCTGCCTAGGGCAGCAGACCGCGCGAAAGAATCCCGTCCACGACGCGCGACACGGCGATGTCCATCGCCGCATGACGCATCGGTTCGCCCTTTCGCTGCGAATAGTCGTGGACTTGATTAAAGGTGCTTTGCATACGCTGCGTTAATCGCTGCTCGACCTCTTCGCGCGTGATTTGGTCGCGTTGGGTCTCCTGAGTGTATTCAAGATAGGACACGAATACACCGCCGGCATTGCAAAGGATGTCCGGGATAATAAACACGCCGCGCTCGTTGAGGATTTCGTCCGCCTGGGGCGTCAAGGGAGCATTGGCCCCTTCGGCAATGATGCGGGCCTTGATTCGGCCGGCGTTCTCTTCCGTGATTACCGAGCCGCCGGCGGCAGGTATGAGGACGTCACAGTCGCTTTCAAGAACTTCTTCGTTGGAAATTCCCTTGCCGCCTGGAAAACCCTTGACGCCGCCGGTCATGGAGACATGTTCGGCGAGTTTAACGACATCCAGGCCGTCTTTGTTATACGTGCCGCCGGTGATGTCGGAAACGGCAAACACCGTGGCCCCTTTCTCGGCAATGGTCAACGCACTGACGGAGCCGACATTGCCGAAACCTTGCACCGCGACACGGAGTCGGGAAAGTTTCAGGTTCAGACGCTCGCAGGCTGCGGCGATGGTAGCCACGACGCCGTGGCCGGTGGCTTCGCGGCGGCCGACAATGCCTCCAAGTACGACCGGCTTCCCGGTAACAAAGCAGCCGGCGGTAATGGACACGCCTTCGCTATAGGAAATGCAATCCTTGATATGGCCCATATCCACTTCGTTGGTGCCCATGTCAGGCGCCGGCACATATATTTCCGGGCCGATATGGCGGCGAATTCCGCGGGTAAAGGCGCGAATGAGGATTTCCTTTTCCGTGGGTGTAAGCTGCGCAGGATCGTAGCGAATGCCGGATTTTCCGCCGCCGAACGGCACGCCGATCAACGAAGTCTTCCAGGTCATTTCCATCGCCAAACCGGTAACCTCGTTCAGGTTGACGGTAGGCGTCATGCGGATTCCGCCCTTGGAGGGACCAAGTACGTCATTATGCCGCACCACGTACACGTGTGCATGGAGCATTCGCCCGTTGGGAACTTGTGGGTGGATTACCGTGCGAATCTGCTCCATCGGCTCGATGATGCGGCGCGTCAGGTCTTCGTTAAGCCGCAGTCGGAAAGCCGCTTGCTGGGCGTTCCATAAGGCGGTTTGTAGGATGCCGCTTTTCTGGGAACCGACAACAATTGAACTTTGGTGCATAATCAACGATACTCCTCACAATGCCAGACGTTTCCTTTGGTCATGCGAATCGTACAACCAGGCCGATTTTCGCAATTGCAACATAATCCATCTACCGCCTCGGCGGTATCATGCACCTTTTCAGGGGATTGAACCTCCTGGGCGATAGCGTTTACGTCCACGTCGAACAGCTCGCAGAACAATTTCGGCCGCTCGGCCGTGCCGCGATACATGCACTCCGCTGCATAAGCGCAAATGCAACAGAGATCGTTGACGTCGGCTTCTTTTTCAGGCGTGCAGGGCGCATCCACCGTAGGTTTGCCCATCACTATCCGCCAGGATTCGTCAAGCCAGGGATAGACGGGCGGATTGACGGCTGACTGCCCGCCGTTAAAGCTGGATTGGTTTCGGGACATGGAACAGGCCTCCTCTCGAATGGGAAAGACGTGTCAACCGGACACAAAACGGCCCGCAAGCGCGGGAAGCATTTTAACTCACGAGCGATAAG
>Ga0272448_1000574_pt1 | contig 56549 bp, 37 predicted proteins | sample YNPCB0191_FD_202220 | JGI IMG/M metagenome (GOLD analysis project Ga0272448, IMG submission 202220) | Hot spring sediment microbial communities from Yellowstone National Park, WY, United States - YNP-CB-019-1 | ecosystem: Environmental > Aquatic > Thermal springs > Hot (42-90C) > Sediment... | reverse complement strand
TGAGGTTTTAAAGGGTTTAGGTAGGGATGATATGCAGATAAAGAAAAATCATACTATAAGAAAGTTCTCTGAATTTGATACACTGCTAAGAAACGAGTTGGTGTTTTTAAGGGCGGCCCGTAAAAAGATTCTACCTGAGAAATATATCAGGGCTATAGCATCTTATCCTGGGCTTAGCATTCATCATATTGCCCAGTCTGCGCATAGGAATCCCAATCCACTTGAGGCAGAGAAGATATTAGACCTTGCCAGATGGGATTTTTTAGATGAGTTAGCAATGGGTCATTATTTTGACTTAGATTTCTTGATTGTTTATGGCCTTAAACTCTTGATATTACAGCGCTGGGTAAGGATTGACCAGGCGGATAAGGAAGCGCTCATAGAAAAATTAACAGGGGTTCGCTAACAAAGGTAAAGATGCCAGAGAAAAGAATAGGTTTTATCACCAAGATTAACGCAAATATGGTGACAGTAAGGTTTGACACTTACGTCATCCAGAACGAAGTGGCTTATATAATTCACGGAAATGAGCGTTTAAAGTCAGAGGTAATCCGCGTCCGAAATAATAGCGCTGAACTACAGGTTTACGAGCGCACTATTGATTTAAGGGTGGCAGAGGCAGTTGAATTTAGCGGAGAACTTCTTTCAGCGCAGTTAGGGCCAGGGCTTTTAGGCAGGATTTTTGACGGACTACAAAACCCGCTTTCTTTGATTGCTGAAAAACACGGTTTTTTCTTAAAGCGCGGGGTTTATTTAGATGCCCTTGATAAAGATTCCATCTGGGAATTTACTCCAATTGTGCAGATAGGAGATAAGATTTTGCCTGGGCAAAGACTTGGATTCGTTCCTGAAAAAATAATTAAACACTACATTATGGCGCCTTTTTCCCTAAATGGGATTCTTGAGGTTGTTTTTATAGCCAAGGCAGGCAGGTATAATTTAAAAGAGCCGATAGCGAGGTTAAAGGATTCTGAAGGAAAAGAAACAGAGGTTTATCTTTATCAGATATGGCCTGTAAAGATACCTATCCCAGGATACACCGAAAGATTAAAACCACAGGAGACATTGGTTACAAAAATCCGTTTGATTGATTCCCTTTTCCCAATTGCCCTTGGCGGAACTTATTGCGTGCCAGGGCCTTTTGGCTCTGGGAAAACAGTCCTTCAGCAATTAATCAGCAGACATGCCGAGGCTGATGTTGTTATTATTGCTGCCTGCGGAGAGCGTGCAGGAGAAGTTGTAGAGACATTAAAGACATTCCCAAATTTAATAGACCCGCGCACAAATAAGCCTCTGATGGACAGGACAATTATTATCTGCAATACGAGTTCTATGCCTGTTGCTGCAAGAGAGGCAAGCGTTTATACTGCTGTAACGTTGGCAGAATACTACAGGCAGATGGGCTTACAGGTCTTGCTTTTAGCAGACTCAACTTCGCGCTGGGCACAGGCTATGCGCGAGATGTCCGGGAGATTAGAGGAAATCCCAGGGGAAGAGGCATTCCCGGCGTATTTGGAATCCCGCATAGCGGCGTTTTATGAGCGCGCTGGGGTAGTTCGGCTTTATGATGGCAGTATCGGCTCAGTAACTATTGGCGGCGCAGTCAGCCCTGCAGGAGGAAACTTTGAAGAACCTGTTACCCAGGCAACATTAAAAGTCGTTGGGGCATTCCACGGGCTTTCGCGGGAACGCTCTGATTCAAGAAGATACCCTGCTATTGACCCTTTAATAAGTTGGAGTAAATACCCAAGTTTCATAGAAGAAGAACAAAGGCTTACTGGCCAACAAATCCTGCACAAGAGCAACGAAGTGGCACAGATGATGAAGGTTATAGGCGAAGAAGGGACATCCCTTACAGATTACGTAGATTACTTAAAGGGTGAATTTTTTGATTTTGTTTATCTGCAGCAGAACGCATTTGATAAGGTTGATGAGGCAACAAGCAAGGATAGGCAGATTTATGTATTTGATTTTATTTACGCCAATGTCTTAAAGAGAGAGTTTTCTTTTAAGGATAAAGAAGAGGCGTTGCATTTCTTTCAGCAACTAAGGCAACTTTTTAAAGGCTGGAATTCCAGCGCTTTTAAATCAGAGGAATTCAAGAAAACAGAAGAGGAAATCTCCGGTCTTTTAAAAAGTCACTTTGTAGGGTAAAAGGAAGAATTCAATGCAGAAGACATATACTAACATCATTCAGATTGCAGGCGATGTCATTACAGTAGAGGCCCAGGGCGTTGGTTATTTAGAGATTGCCCAGGTTTTTAGTCGCCGCGGGACATCCTTGGCACAGGTAATTCGGATTGATGAGACAAAGGTTTTTCTACAGGTCTTTGCCGGAAGCAAAGGCATCTCCACAGGAGACAAGGTTAGATTCCTTGGACATCCTATGCGCATTGCAAGCGGAGATGACTTATTAGGCCGCGTCTTTAATGGAAGCGGCCTGCCACTTGATAAGGGACCGCACATTAGCGACAATCTTATTGACATAGGCACCCCAACTGTAAACCCTGTAAAGAGGATTATCCCGAATAAAATGATTCGCACAGGTATCCCTATGATAGATGTTTTTAATTCCCTTGTAGAATCCCAGAAACTGCCTATTTTTTCTATTCCAGGAGAGCCGTATAACGAATTACTTGCAAGGATTGCCATTCAGGCAGAGGTGGATATCATTATTTTAGGTGGTATGGGCTTAAAATACGACGACTTTCTATTTTTTAAAGACACATTAGAAGAAAAAGGTGCCCTTACGCGTTCAGTTATGTTTATCCATACAGCGGCTGACCCTGTTGTAGAGTGCCTCCTGGTTCCGGATATAAGCCTTGCTGTTGCTGAAAACTTTGCCCTTTCAGGAAAACGTGTATTAGTGCTTTTGACAGATATGACTAATTTCTGCGACGCATTAAAAGAAATAGCCATCACAATGGAGCAGGTCCCTTCTAATCGCGGCTATCCAGGGGACCTTTACTCGCAACTTGCAAGCCGCTATGAAAAGGCGGTTGATTTTGAAGGTGCAGGCTCAATTACCATATTAGCGGCAACTACAATGCCCGGGGATGATGTAACACACCCTGTGCCTGACAACACAGGTTACATTACAGAAGGCCAGTTTTATTTAAAGAATGGCTCAATTGAGCCATTTGGTTCGCTTAGCAGACTTAAGCAGCAGGTTAATGGCAAGACCCGAGATGACCACCGCACAATTATGGATACGATGATTCAATTATTCGCTAATTACCGCCAGACATTAGAGAAACAGGCAATGGGTTTTCAGATGAGCAACTGGGACAAAAAACTCTTACGCTACGGCAAAATTTTTGAAGAGGAGATGATGTCTTTAAAGGTTAATATCCCGCTTGAGAAGGCCCTGGATAGGGGTTGGCAGATTCTGGCTGAGTGTTTTAGGCCTGAAGAAACAGGAATAAAAAAATCAATGATTGAAAGATACTGGCCGAATAAATCATTAGAGACTTAAAAACTAAGCAGGCGTGTTTTATGAAGATAAGGCTTACCAAGGGAGAACTTAAACGGCAGCGGGATGCCTTAAGGCAATATGAGAGGTATCTTCCCACGCTGCAACTTAAAAAGCAGCAGTTACAACTTGAGATTCTTAAACAATTGAATCTCCTGGAAGAAAAAAGGCAACTTAAGGATAGAAAAAAAGATGCAATAATGACTTGGGCAGGTTTATTGTCAGAGGATGTCTCAGGTCTTAAAGAATGGCTTACCCCAATTAAAGTCATAAGGAATGAAAGAAGTATAGCAGGGGTAGATATCCCTGTTTTTGAAGGGGTGGATTTTGCCGAAGCGGATTATGACCTTTTTCTTCTGCCGCTTTGGGTTGATGTAGGGCTTGAATACTTAAGGCAGATAGTTTCCTTAAAAGAGGAAATCAATATCATAGAGGAGGGTATCAAGATACTAAGGCAGGAGTTGCGCATTACAACGCAAAGGGTCAATCTGTTTGAAAAAGTAAAAATCCCAGAGGCAAAAGAGGCAATCAGGAGGATTAAGATTTATATCGGAGATCAGATGGCAAATGCCGTTGGCCGCAGCAAAATAGCCAAAAGAAAAATAGAAGAAGCGGTATTTGAAGAGGTATCTGTATGATTGTCAAGATGAAAAAAATAGCCGTGATTATGCGGCCTCAGGATGTAGATAAAGGCATTAAACAGTTGCGCAAACACGGCATTTTGCATATTGAGCATCAGAGGCAGCCTAAGGGTAAGGACATCACCTTACTTCGTGATGATTTAAAGATATTAGAACAAGCCATTAATATTCTGTCTGAGGAAGGGTTTGTTGGGCAGTCTATATTTTCTTCTGAAGCCAGGCACACAGTAGATTTTAAAACTATATCGCAACGCATTGTAGATTTGTGGAAGAGGATAAACCATCTTGAGGAATTCGCACTTAACCTTAGGCAGCAAATTTCAGAATGGCAGATATGGGGAAATTTTGACCCTCTCCTTGTGCAGGGGCTTTTAGATAAAGGCATTCAGGTTAAATTTTACAAGATACCTTTAAGAGAATTTAAGAAATTCTCGCCTGCGGCAATTGTAAAAAAGGTCTGCGTAGAAAACGGCAATGTTTACTGTCTGGTGATTGCTAAAGGACAAATACAATGCGAATTCAAAGAAATCGGATTGCCGAAGATAAGCCTTATTCAGATGAAAAGCCGGCTTAGAGAAGATGAGGCTTATATGGCTGAGTTAAGAAGGCAATTAAAAGAATACTTAACTTACCGGGGTGCGCTTTTAGAGGCAAGAGACCAAATTATAAAAGAAATTGAATTCCAGGAAGCCATCTACGGTATGGGGCAATCCCAGGGGCTTACATATTTAGTCGGATACGCCCCTTCAGAAACACAGCAGACCCTTAAGGAACTTGCAAAAAAAGAAAAATGGGGCATCCTTATCACAGAGCCTTCAGAGACAGATAATGTCCCTGTTTTAATCAGAAACCCAAGGTGGGTTTCCATCATTAACCCGTTATTTAAATTCTTAGAGATACTTCCAGGGTATCGCGAACTGGATATCAGTCTGCCGTTTTTGATTTTTATCAGTATCTTCTTCGGGGTATTGATAGGGGATGCCGGATACGGCATTGTATATGCCTCTATAGGTTTTATAGTTCATCAAAAGGCCCGGCAAAAAAAACAAAACACAGGCGTTTTTTTTCTCTTTTATGTTTTAAGTTTTTGCGCTATCATATGGGGTATATTAACAGGGACGTTTTTCGGCCATGAATGGGTTTTACGCGCAGGTTATAAACCCCTTGTCCCTGCATTAGCAAATGATAAGGGCTTGCAGAGGTTCTGTTTTTTCTTAGGGGCCCTACATTTATCCTTGGCACATACCTGGCGGGGCATATTGAAACTACCTTCTCTAAGCGCCCTTTCTGATGTCGGCTGGATATGCCTGCTCTGGGCTGCGTTTTATATAGCAAGGATGCTTGTCTTAGGAGATGGTTTTCCTTTTTTTACTAAATGGCTGATTATCTGGGGTATTTTTTTAGTGGTCATTTTTAGCAATCCGCAAAAAAACATTTTCAAGGCATTCGGGAAGGGATTAGGGGCGCTTGCATTAAACATAATGAGCAGTTTCACAGACTTAGTTTCTTATATACGTCTTTTTGCTGTTGGCCTGGCAGGTGTTGCAATAGCGGATGCATTTAATGCTATGGCATCTATGGTTGCCAGGGGCAATTTTTTTATGCTTATAGCAGGCGCCTTGATTGCCTTAATAGGAAATGCCTTAGGGATTGTTCTTGGTCCAGTATCTGTATTGGTTCATGGCGTCAGACTCAATGTCCTTGAATTTTCAAGCCACGCGAATGTTTCCTGGAGCGGGATTGAATATAAGCCGTTAAAGGAATAAACAGGGACTGTCCCCGAAGGGGGCTGCCCCTGAATAAATCACAAAAAAAGGAGATTGGAATGGGCACAGGGCTATTAGGACAGTTTAAGGATTTAGGTGCGATATTGGTGCTTAGTCTGGCTGCTGTTGGCTCTGGTTTAGGCACCGGGATTGCCGGGATGTCTGCTATAGGCTCCTGGAAAAAAAATTTCTCGCAGAATAAACCGGCTTCCTTTATGCTTGTTGTTTTTACGGCAGCCCCTCTTACCCAAACAGTATATGGTATGATTGTAATGAGGCAGTTAATGGCAGTAGCAAATAAAGGCCAGTATCTCTGGAGTATCGGCGCTTTTTCAGGCCTGGCTATCGGGCTTTCTGCTTTATGGCAGGGCAAATGCGCTGCCTGCGCCTGCGATGCTATGGCAGAGACAGGCAAGGGTTTTGGCAATTACTTAGTGGTCTTAGGGATGACAGAAACAGTTGCGCTTTTAGTTATGGCATTTACCCTTATGCTATTAGGTATAGTCTCAGGCGGTGCATAAACCTTGAGTAGGATTTGGGCGCTTAGCTCAGTTGGTTAGAGCGAGTGACTTACATTCACTAGGTCAGGGGTTCAAGTCCTCTAGCGCCCACCATAATTCAAGATATGGTTATCTTGGAAAAATCTAATAGGATAAAAGATATCGAAAATAAGTTCAACGCGTCTATAAAAGACTTACTTTATCAAATGCATTGGCCGGAAGATATGATGCATAAAGAAATTGGGCAAGTAATAAATATTCCTCGCACGACCGTAACTAAATGGTTTAATCATTTTACAATACCAACACAAAGCTGCCGCAGGTTTACCAATAAGAATCTTACGAGTTGGTTTTATAAAACCGGGAAACTTAAAAAGAAGTTTCGGTACGGGGGTCCTGATAGGCGAGTTCAAAGAACTAAAGCCTGTATAAACGTAGATTTTTTTAAAAAATGGTCACCAGAAATGGCCTATGTTTTAGGTTATTTTGCTGCGGATGGCTGTATGTTTACAAATTCTGGAGGCTCAAAATATATCTCATTTACCTCTACTGATTACAACCTTTTAGAAAAAGTTAAAAAGTTAGTAAATTCTAAACATAAGATAACTTTAAAAAAGAAATATAACCAGAATTGCAAAGATGCGTTTTTATTACAGATTGGCTGTAAAGAGATGTACGAAGATTTGATTAATTTAGGTTTTTTGCCTAATAAAGAATCAAGATTAAAATTACCCAAGATTCCTAAAAAATATTTTCGGCATTTTATCAGGGGTTATTTTGATGGCGATGGATGTGTGGCATATGGTTATTTTAAAAGGAGTGATAGAAATAATAAAGATTATCCTTACGTGCAGGTATGTTTTGCTTATGCAAATATAGGATTTTTGAAACATATTTCTAAAATACTTTCTGAAAATTTAGGCACAAATCAGGGTTATATAAATAAATACAGAGACCACCTTTATTATTCTAAAAAAGATGCTATAAAATTATTCCATTATATGTATAAAAATGTATCTAAGAATCATTATTTAGAAAGGAAATACAACAAATTTAAAAAGGCAATTGCGTGCTGAGCTAAGTTCTTTGTAATCTATCCTGATGAAACGTTCAGAAGAGGCAGTAAACGTCTGTCAGCTGCATAGCGAGGGGCAAGAGGTAAGAGGTAATCCTTGTTCTTTAAGTCACCTGACAAAGTCTTCTACAGGAAGGCGACGTAAAGCCGTAGACTGTAACGAAAATGTAGTTTAGTTATTTTATTAAAGAAGTCTGTAGGCAGGGTAGATGAATAGGAAGAAGAAGGTTTATTCTCTTTCGAGGTATCAGGGATGGTATTCAGATAAATATTATGAAAGAAATCTGGGGTCGTGGTGTAGCCTGGTCTAACACGCCACCCTGTCACGGTGGAGACCGCGGGTTCAAATCCCGTCGACCCCGCCAGTTGAGACGCCCTACGGTTTTTGCGACTAAATCGTAGGGCTTTTTATATGTAACACATAAAGTTGTGTCTTTTAAGAAGAGGTTCGAGCCGCAAATTGAATTGCACCTTTTTTCTTTCTATGGCAGAGAAAATGCGGGGATTTTATTTGTATTTTATTTGCGCTTATCCTTGACGTAGTTACTCTTTTCCACGTTTTTTGCGTATGCCTTTAATTCAGCGCCAATCTCGCCTATCTGGGCGACATGCTCAATTTTTTTGTTTTCATTTGAAACCACGCCAATGGATACTGTTAAAAAATTAAACCTCTGTTCTTTGCCCTGGCGGTCCTTAGAGATTATGTAGCCATTTTTCCTGTCAGTTTCATTATAAAAGTTAGGCGCAGTTTTATCAAAATCCTCTATTATCCTTTGGCAAATGGCATCTGTCTTATCAGGGGTGGTAACGATTACAAAGTCATCTCCGCCGATATGCCCGATAAAATCCTGGGGGTTGCCGCATTCCTGGGTTGCGCGCATTATTATCCGCGCAGTCTCGCGAATCACATCATCTCCGTGTTCAAAGCCGTATGCATCGTTATATGCCTTGAATTTATCCAGGTCAAGGTAGCAGACTGCGAATAGGGAATTGTCTTCTAATCTACGGGTTAGTTCGTTTAGTATGGATACATTTCCTGGCAGGCGGGTTAATGGGTTTGCCTCAAGGTCGCGTTGGGTGCGTCTTAAAACCATACGTATACGGGCGAGGAGTTCTCTTGGTTCAAATGGTTTTACAATATAATCATCCGCCCCTGCGTTAATGCCGCCTATCTTATCATCCAATTCCCCTTTCCCGGTCACCATTATTATAGGTATATGTTGCAGGAGCAGGTCTTGTTTTGTTTTAAGGCAGACCTGGTAGCCATTCATTTTAGGCATATTGTAGTCAAGCAGTATTAAGTCAAGGGGCTTGGATTTAATAATCCGCATTGCCTCCTCTCCGTCGTATGCCTTTAGGATTTCATAATTTTCTTCCGAGAGGGTGATTTCAAGGACGTCAAGGATATCAGGGTCGTCATCTGCTAACAATATACGGGGTTTAGCCATAGTTATCCTTATTTTAATGGTAAGGTAAATTTAAATGTGCTTCCTTTGTTCATTACGCTTTCTACCCATATTTTGCCCTGGTGGGCTTCCACAATATGTTTTACTAAAGATAATCCTAAACCAGTGCCTTTTACCTGTTGGTTTATAGGGTTATCCACGCGATAAAACTCCTGAAAGAGATTATGCAATGCCTCCTGCGGTATGCCTATGCCTGTATCGGATATGCCTATTTCAAGTTCTGTATCGTTTGCCTTTACCCTGATAGCAATTTCGCCATTTTGAGGGGTAAATTTGACGGCATTTCCCAAGAGGTTTATAAAGACGCGTTCTATCTGGCTGCGGTCAGCAAAGACAGGAGGGATTGAATCAGGCAGGTCTATGATTAAATTTATATTTTTGTTTTTGCATTGTATCATAATTAAGTCAGCGACATTGGCGATAATATTTTTTAAGTTTTGTTCTTCCTTCTTCATTATTGTTTTTCCTGCTTCTATGCGGGCTATGTCCAGGAGGTCATTTACCATATGCACAAGTTCGTCGCTATGGGTATTAATTTTTTCAAGTCTCTCCCTGACAGCGGGCGGCAGGGCGCCCAATCTTTCTTCCAATAATATTGCGGCGTATCCCTTTATGGATGTTAAAGGCGTCCTTAATTCATGTGAGACGGCAGAGATAAAATCTGTCTTGCGTTTGCTGATAATTTTTACATCCTCAAGCGCCTGGGTTAATGCGCGGGTTCTTTCTTCAATTTTTTTCTCAAGGTCCTGTTGGGCGCGCCAGGTTTTTTCAAATAGCCTGGCGTTTTCCAGGGCCTGGCCTATTTGATTAGCCAGAATTGTAATAAGTTCTTCATCCCCCTCGGTTAAGGATTTATCGGTATTTTCAGTGCCCACAAACAGAAAACCCTTGTTTCCTTCTTTTGGCAAAAGCGGCGCAATAACAAAATATATTACGCCAAAAATATTGTTTAACCTCTGTTTATATGATTCCTCCTGTGAATAGGAGATGGATGAAAAAGTCCTTTCGTTTTTTATTATATCAAGATAAATTCCCATATCAGCATCTACTGCGGATTTTATGATTTTAATTTCATTTTCTAAGTAGCCGATCTTAAGGTAAGGCAAGAATTTTTTTTCTTTGTCGTTCCATAAAAACCCGCAGGCCTTTTCAAATCCAAGGTCCTCAAGATGTCCTGGCTCAATCATTTTAAATATAAGGTCCTCCTGCAGGGTAGTGGCTATTGTTCGGGAGAGTCTCTGCAGGGCATAAAGCCCTGTTATCTTTTTATCCAGTTCTTCTTGGGTTTTGTTCAACTCCATATCTGTGCGCACTATAAGTTTTGCCTGTTCGTCCATTTCGTCAAGGGATTTTTTTAAACTATCCACTGCTTTTTGCAGTTTTTCTATTTTGTTTATTTTTATGAAAAGGGTTATGCCAAGAGATATAATAGTAAGAAGTACTGCCAACCACAGCATCGCTACTATATTATTGTATCCTAAGACAGGCATATATGTTTAACCTCCAATAGCCAGAATAGTGATGGTTTGATTATGAGAATACGCCTTTCCCTGATAACTGATTGCCCTTAAAGGGGCCTGCTCACCATATGTATAAAAGCCGATTATCGGCGTATCAGCCCCGAACTCTTTTTTAATAATTTCAAGTTCCTGATGCGCCTGTCTGCCTAATAATATGTATCTTGAGATTGAATCAAACACAAATACAAAATCGCCCTTGCGTCCGAATAGACCCTTTTTGGCTTCGTCAACAGCCTCTTTTACTGCTAAAAGACAGGATTCCTTTGTGCCAATCATAAGTCTTATTTGCGCATCCTCTGGGATATTGCCCTGGCAGACTATAGACCCATCATCTTTTATCAGGCGGATATTTCTAAGGAGGAATTCTTCTTCCCCTGGTATATATATACCTATAGGATAAAAAATAGATACGCGTTTTAATTCTTTTTTTAATTTATCCAGGCCAGAGGCTAAGTATTCCTCATACAGTTTGGCAGCAGGGGCTCCGTCTATTTCATAGACAGTGTTTCCGCTTGCTTTGGTTACGCGCCTTGGCTTGCCCAGAGGTTTCCAGCCGTGTTTTATGCCTAAGCCAAAATTTAATTTTCCACCCCAGAGCATTCCGCATATAGCGTTGCTTACAACCTCTTCATTGATATAGAGGAAGGTCTTATGAAACTTAAGATTATCTGAGGCTGATGCCCCTACTAATGGAAAACTTCTGCCCAATCTTTCCTGAAGCCCAGAGATGAGACCTGTCCCGTCTTCAAGAAGGCCATCAGATAAAATTATTCCTAAATCACGGCGTATATCCCTAAAGCCAAAAAGCAATTTTTCTCCGAGTTTTTGTCCTGAGACTAAGGCATTTGACGAATCTATATTTTTAACAGATGCAGCGTTAAAATAAACGCCCTCCCCTTCAGAGAGCCCGATGAGCATAATTACTATACCGTGTTTAAATATCCCCTTATTTGATATAATTGCGGCAGATGTGCAGCCTATTAGCGCAACCGGATGTAGCAGACTATTAATAATTTTTATAGTATTTATATGGGCGAATTCAATAGAAGTAAATACAACTGCCAGGGAGATTTTTGCAGTTTTTATATTTTTTTTAGCCTGTAGCACAGCCTCCTTGGCTGCCTGCAGGGTGTCTTTTTCTGTGCTTATACCTATGCCTATATTCATATTTTTATTATTCTATCCCAAAAAGGCAGTTTGTTCAATAAAATATTGACTTAAATAATGGTTATAGTAAAATACATCTGAAATTTCCAGTGGCCCCATCGTCTAGCCCGGTCTAGGACGAATGGTTCTCAGCCATTAAACACCGGTTCAAATCCGGTTGGGGCTAATGTTAGTTGAAAAAATTTTACCTCATAGTGATTAATAGTTCGCAAGCAGGATTCCTTCTTGAGTTTTAGAGATGGTAGGCGAAATTTCTGCAGGATTAATATAACCCATAATTATATTAAATAAATTAAGGGGCATATAGAATGCGGTATCCGTAATAATTGGTTTATTTCTTATTCAGATAAAAATGGTAATGGATATAGGCGTCTTTTATTTATTTGCTAAAATGCAAAAGTTGTGTTAAAGTAAAAATTGGTATGAAGAGACGCCTTATTTTAATCCTTTCTTTAGGTTTAGTTTTGGGCTTAAACATTTATTTCAGGACCTTCCCCATCAACTTCCCCCAGTTAAAATCCCAAGCAAGAAATACGATAGAAGATAAAATATACCAGGATATAACTAAAGAAATCGATAAGCAATTCCCGGAAATTAATAAACTGGCAAGGAGTGCATTAATAAAAAGTTCAGTCTCTAAGTATATGAAGAATAATAAACTGACAGTGGAAAGCGAGATTCAGCAGGAGTACCTTAAATTAAAAGATAAATATCAGGATACAGGCAGACAAACTTATCTTATGGAATTGGATTGTTGGCATTGGGCAAGATATACTGAGAATGTCTACCGCTTGGGACATCCAGGTGATCAAATTATAAATAGTAGACAAAAGGATAATTTAATGCTGGCACCATTTGGCACATATTTACCCTGGAATCATTTTCTTTTTTATTTTTCTGCCTGGCTTTATAAAATCTTTTCTCTTATATTTAGCGGCATTCCTATTTTTACCTTTTTATTTTATCTCCCTTTATTTTTTGTCACAATTTTTATAATTGTATTGTACCTATTCTGTTTTTATCGTTGGGGTAATCTGTGTGCTGCGTTGACATGCATTTTTGTAGGTTTATCTCCAGCATTTTTATCGCGCAGTTATGCTGGTTGGTTTGATATGGATATTTTTAATTTATTTTTTCCATTTTTAATTTGCTGGACATATATTAAAGCTTACGATACCCTCTCTTTTAAATCAAGAATTGTCTGGTTATGTTTTTCTGCCTTTTGTTTAGGTCTATTCTGTTTTACGTGGGTGAATTGGTGGTTTATCCTTTTTATTATCGTCGCATATGAAGTATATTCTTCTATAACATTGGTTTTTTATCATTACCACCATAAAAATGATAATATAATTTTACTCAAGCGGCATATTTTTACCTTCTTTTTATTTTTAGTTTTTAGCCTTTTTTGGATTGTTCTTTATTCTGGGGTAGAACCCTTAAGGGCATTATATTCGCAGATAAAAGGTGCGCTGGTTTTAAATAGCCCATTAATCGATTCAATCTGGCCCAATGTTTTTTTTACAGTTGGAGAACTAAGACAAGCAAATCTTTTTCAGATAGCAGATAATATCGGCAGTCCAACACTATTCATATTATCCTTTGCCTGCCTGTCTATTTTATTCTTGCGAATCCTGCGCAATCCGAAATACATAGGCTTTGAACGCGAATTTATGACTATTTTGGTTTTTTGGTTTGTGGGTATGCTCTTTGCTTGTTCTAAGGGGGAGAGGTTTTCTATGTTTCTGCTCATACCATTGGGGATTGGTTTGGGGAGGTTAATAGGTGATGTCTATAGAAGTTTTAAGGAGAAGAAGCAGATTGCCTTTGTCATATTAATGTCCATGCTTATTTTAAACATAGAACTTATTAATAACGCTTCTAGTATAGCCAAAAGGTTATTCCCGATGATGGACGATACTTCGTATAAGGTATTAATTGCCATAGGACAAAAGACACCCAAAGACGCCGTGATTAATTCCTGGTGGGATTTTGGAGACTGGTTTAAAGCGGTTTCTCACAGAAGGGTTATTTTCGACGGTCAGAGTCAAAATATTCCGCAGGCATACTGGATGGCAAATGTTTTGCTAAGTAGCAATGAAAAAGAGGCGATAGGAATTCTACGTATGCTCAATAACGGAGGCAACAAGGCATTTGAAATTATAAACCAGCACCTCAGGGAGCCATTTTTATCTGTTTTGTTATTGAAGAGGATAATTGGCTCTGATCCCCAAAGGGCAAAAGAAATCTTATTGAAATTTTTACCATCCCAGAAAATAGACGAGGTTATAAGGTTAATTTTTGGTAAACCACAGAGCGCTTATTTTGTCGTTGATTACACTATGTTAAATAAAATATATTCCATCTCTTTCTTGGGAAATTGGGATTTTACTAAAGTTTATCTAAGCAGGAATTTAAATAAGAAAGACGAAGATAAGGCTTTGGATTACCTTATAAAATCCGGTATAGGCAAACAAGAGGCAGAAAGATTCTATCAAGAGGCAAGGCTTATATATCCTAAAAATTTACACAATTGGATTTCGCATCCAGTGAGATTTTACAGTAAATTGATTAAGGGGCAGGAAAAAGATAATATTATACTATTTGATAACGGCATGGTTTATAACCCAGAAGAAAAAACTGTTTATCTGTATCCGTTGGGTGGAGGTGGTTATAAAATACCTAAAAGCCTCTTTCTTTTTAATGAAAATAGAATGGAAGAAATTACCTATCCCAATAACGATTTAGATTATTCAGCGTTGGTTTTTAAAGCCCAAGATGGTTATCAGTCAATACTGCTTGATCACGAATTAGCAAATTGTATATTTGTGCGTTTGTATTTTCTAGAAGGGAACGGTCTATTATATTTTAAACCATTGATAGAAGAGAAAGACGAAAATAATAACTATATACGCGTTTTTGAAATTATTTGGAGTTAAAAATGAACCAGGATATTGAAGTTTCTGTGGTAATGCCTTGTTTAAACGAAGAGGATACAATTGGGATATGCATAAAGAAAATCAAAGAAGTCTTTGATAAAGAAAAGATTGCGGGAGAGATTATTGTCTCGGACAACGGCTCAACTGATCGTTCTAGAGAGATAGCCCATGATGAAGGGGTGGAAGTGGTTATTGAGCGAAGCAAGGGTTACGGTGCGGCTTACTTACGTGGATTAAAAGAGGCAAAAGGCAAATATATAATTATGGCTGATAGTGATAATACCTACGATTTTTATGCCATTTGCGATTTTCTTAAAAAATTAAGAGAGGGATATGATTTTGTGATGGGTTCAAGATTTAAGGGCAGGATAAGAAAAGGAGCGATGCCTTGGTCTCATCGTTATCTCGGAAATCCTATTCTCTCAGGGATGTGTCGTTTATTTTTTCATACCCAACTTTCTGATATTCATTGTGGTATGCGTGCTTTAAATTCAAAGGCTTATCGCAAGATGCGATTAAGAAGTTTGGGGATGGAATTTGCCACAGAAATGGTGGTAGCCGCTTTACAGAAAAACCTTAAATTATGCGAGGTACCTATTGATTATAACCCCAGACAAGGTAAATCTAAACTAAAGCCTTTTTCTGACGCTTGGCGTCATATCAGATTTATGCTGCTTTACTGTCCGGCATGGCTATATTTTATTCCAGGAATGGCAGGGTTTATATTGGGATTATTTTTACTTTTAGTTTTGTTGAGAGGGCCATTTTTATTCTTAGGGCATTATTGGGATATCCACCTGATGATTTTTGGAAGTGTGATAAGCATACTATCCTTCCAGATTTTAAATTTAGGCATATATGCTCATACGTATGCCATAAAACAGAGATTTTTGAAGTACGATAAGTTCACGCGTTTATTTCAACGTAATTTTAATCTTGAGAAAGGTCTTGTGTTGGGCACAGTTATTTTTTTAACGGGATTGGTGATAAACATACTTATTCTAATAGAGTGGTTCTCCAAGAAGTTTGGCGCATTGTATAGAATAAGAGAGTCTATCTTTGCTATGACGTTATTGGTTATCGGCCTTCAGACAATTTTTTCCTCCTTTTTTATTAGCCTTTTGTTTTTAAAAAGAAAATAACATATCTTTAAATTTAATCAATAAAGATAAATTTTTATGCAATGGTTATTCGCAAGGTGCACATTATAAAAGAAACCGCTGCGACTAAAAAGGTTGTTTGAAGTTCAACTTTATTACAATGAAAGTCTTGATAATCAACGAACCTTTTATTCCCCGATATTGCCGTTGTCAGCGTTGGCCTGCCAGGACGCGCGGACGGGCGTTAAGGCCACCTGACTGGCTATGTTATGCCACCGCTGTTTTAGAGAAAATCGGAGTGGATGTAGAACTCTATGATTTCGTTGCTAACAACTGGGACAAGAGAAGATTAGGCGAATTAGTAAAACAAAAAAAACCAGATTTCATTGTCCTTGATTCAACGACCCCTTCCATATATTCTGATATAGAATGTGCGAAGTTATGCAAAGAAAAAAGCGGCGCAAAGGTAATCATGGTAGGCACCCATGCTACTGCCTTACCCGAGGAAACAATAAATCTGGCAAAGGGAAACATTGATGTAATTGCCTTAGGTGAATTTGACTATACAGTCAAAGATATAGTCTTAAGTGGCGGACATCTGGATGAGGTAGCCGGGGTATGCTATTTAGCAGACGGACAAGTTAAATTTACAACTCAGCGGCCGTTAATTGAAGATTTAGACAGCCTTCCTTTTCCTAGTTGGAAACATTTAAATATTATGAAATATTTTGATGCCGGAAGGCTTTATCCCTATATTGATATTATAGGCGGAAGGGGGTGTCCTTACCGCTGCATATTCTGTCAGTGGCCGCAGGTGATGTTCGGCCATAAATACAGATTCCGTTCACCAGTCAATATCGTAGATGAGATAGAATATGATTTAAGATTATTCCCCAGATTAAAATACGGTGAATTCTTTTTCGAAGACGATACATTCACGGTGAATAAAGAACGAGCCTACGCTATCTGCCAGGAGATATCACGTAGAGGGCTGAGGATTAACTGGTCTATAAACGCCCGTCCGGATATCTACGATTTAAAGCTCTTTCGTGAAATGAAACGTTTAGGTTGCAGGGAGTTTCTTGTGGGTTTTGAATCCGGGGACCAGGGGATACTTGACAATGCCAAGAAGGGTTTTAAGTTAGAGATAGTAAAAGATTTTGTACAAACTGCCAAACAAGCAAAAATTAACATACACGGCTGTTTTGTTTTAGGGTTACCCGGAGAGACGAAAGAAACCGCACAAAAAACAATAGATTTTGCTTTAAGGCTCGGTGTTAATACCTTGCAATTTTCTGCTGCAGTGCCATTGCCCGGGTCAGAGTATTTTAATTATTGTCAGATTCAATCCCTCCTTAAGGCCAAGTCTTGGGATGCCTGGCTTGATGGAGGAGAGCAGGGGGCAATAGTGAATTATCCAGGCTTAAGCATAAGACAGATAAATAGCCTTGTAGACGGAGGACTTAAGAAGTTTTATTTAAGACCACAATTTATCTTAAGATTTATCATACAGAATAAAAACTTGTTTGATTTCTATCGTAAGATTAGGGGGGCTTTTAACTTTTTATCTTATCTTATTTCTAATAGATGAACACTCCTTTAGTTTCAATTATAATTCCTGCTAGAAATGCCCAGTCTACTATGAGGAAATGCCTGGATTCTGTTTTTAATTTAAACTATCCCAATTACGAAATAATCGTTATTAATGATGGTTCAACCGACAATACAGCAAAGATTTTGTCCGGTTATAATAATATTAAAGTATTAATCACAGCCGGCGAAGGGCCCTCGAAAGCAAGGAATACGGCACTTAAAGAAGCCAGGGGTGAGTTTATAGCGTTTACCGATTCGGACTGCATAGTGGATGCAGAATGGCTTACAGAATTATTAAAAGGTTTTACAGATGAGAAGGTTGGTGGGGTAGGTGGGATACAGAAGGTTCCTGAAGATGATTCGGCGTTCGGCAAAGCAGTTCAGGAATTCTTAAGTCTGTTTGGTTTTATCTCCGACTATATGAAATCCGACCTTAAAATGCGGCAGACCAATCACAATCCTACCTGTAATGTTATGTATCGCAAGGCATTGCTGCTGGAATTAGGGGGTTTTTTAGTAAATCTCTGGCCGGGTGAGGACGTGGAAATTGACTACCGTATCAGAAAGAGGGGTTATCGCCTGATGTTTAACCCGAAGGCAGTCGTTTTTCACTACAGGGTTGATAATTTTAGCGATTATAGCAGAATGATGTTCAGGTATGGGTGCGCCCAGGGACAACTGGTTAGAAAATACGGCTTTTTTAGAAGGATACATTTTTTGCCTGTATTTATATTTATCTTTGGAATATTTTTAGGATATAACATATTTTTGGGGTTGTTGATTTCGTTGTTATTTCTTATCTGGCTTTTTGGAATAGCGTTAACAAAATCCAGAAATCCGATTCTTTTGCTGAGACTTTTTTTTATAACCGTGTTTATGTGGAATATAGGTTTTCTAAAAGGGCTGGCAAAGAAATAAATCAAATCACTGCATTGTGAAAAGAATTATTTTCAGGGTCATAGATAATTATATTTGTCTGGCATTGCTTGTATTGATTGGGGTATTTGATAAACTATCAAAGATTTTTCACGCGGAGAACCCCAAAAACGAATATAAAAAATACTTATTATAAAACTATCTGCCCTGGGTGACACGATAATGATGATACCTATATTGAGGGCATTGCGCAGTGCATTGCCTGACTCGTATATTTGCGTAGCGGCGACACGGATAAATAGCGAGGCTATCGCCAGCTGCCCTTATTTAAATAAAATAGAGATTTTAGATTTGGATAATCCGGTTAATTTCTTGAGAGATATTTTTAGATTGCGTAAAGAGGGTTTTGATTTATCCATTGATTTTGAACAGCGAATAAAGATAAGCGCCTTAATATCCTATTTCACAGGTTCGCGCCAGCGGATAGGATTCCGGACAAAAGGCTATTACCGCCATTACCTTTATACTATAAAAGTGCATCATAGGAGGGATTGGCACGAATTCTGGTGTATGGCCGAGTTACTCAAAGGTATTGCCCCAAAGATAACGGATAGCCATCCTGAATTCTGGATTTCCGATGAAGATAAAAAATGGGCTGATGAGTTTGTGTATAAACATAGTTTATCTGGAAAAAGAATAATTGTTTTGCATCCCGGTTGTGGTATTAGATACCTTAAAGGGGCAAGGGCCAGGGAATGGCCAAAAGAAAATTTTGCGGTATTAGGAGATATTTTAACCCGAACTTACAACGCACAGATAATTATTACTGGCGGTAGAGATGAGATAGGTCTAGCGCAGGAGATTTATGGCCTGATGAAGATTAAGCCGCTGATTTTATCAAGTCGGCTTAATATAGGTAGATTAGCTGCCATACTTGTGCGCTCCGCTTTGTTTATATCAGGCGATACAGGTATTATGCATTTAGCCTCAGCCTTAGGAGTAAATACGCTTTCAATTTTTGGGCCTTCGGATGAGAAGCGCTGGGTACCCCTTGGCTCAAAGAGTAAGATAGTCCTCAACGAGCAATGCCGATGCCGCCCCTGTCAACTTTTTGGGATCGATAAGCCAAAATGCAATAAATATAAATGTATAAGGCCGTAACCGTAAAAGATGTATTAAACAATATCCCGAATATATGAAGGGCGTTGAGTCATTTTGTTTTATTTGCGGAAAACCAACAAAGGCATCCGTGGTATATACGAATAAATCTATGAGTATCATCCGTTGTCTCGTATGCAAAACTCTTTTCAGGCCCAAGGAGGAGCACAATATATTTAATCCGGTTGACAACGCCTCGAAGTACTATTCAGAAAGTCACAGATGTGTGCTTGGCAATAGAATGTTCTTTCGATTGGTCCTTAAGGATTTAGTAAAGAAATACCCGCATATTAAAAAGGGTAATTTCTTGGATTTTGGTTCTGGTATAGGCAATGCACTTTTGGAAGCAAGGGGCTTAGGTTTTAATGCACTAGGTCTAGATTGCTCTAAATGGGCAATTGACCACTGTCGTAAATTGGGCCTGGAGATACTTTCATCTTTCGAAGATTTGGAGAATAAAAAGACAAAATTCGATTTAATAAACCTTAATCATGTTTTAGAGCACATCTGTCAACCCGTAGATTTACTTATTAAACTTAAAGACTTTTTAAGAGAAGACGGCATTCTTAGGATAGAAGTGCCTAATTGCAGTAAATTTTTTATTTGGAAACATATCCCTCGATGTAAGTATATCGTGAACAAACCCAGCAGCGACCATATCTACTATTTTGATATTAACACGTTAAGGAACGTCCTGTTGAAGTCTGGATTAGAAGTAATAGATATACATAAGGAAGGATTTGGCGACCGCATAAGACATAAAGTAACTATGTTGAATCCAGATATATTTGCGAGGTGCCTTTCTACATTTTTTTATTTCACTAAGATTGAGAAGGCTACGAATCTTGAGAGTTTTCTTATCGCTGTCGCAAAGAAAAAGTTAACAGGTTAATGCATATAAGCTAATGGGTGTGCCCTCAAAGTCCGGTTATTATAATTATTGTCCCCCTGCGCTAAGCGTTTTTTAATCAAATAGTTAGGCTAAAGCCAGGTTAGGTTGTGGGGGTCGGCTTAATTAAAAATTTCACTTGCAATTTTAATGGCTTTATGATAAAAAATATCGTATATATCCTTAAAAAGGTTATATGGAAATAACCATTTAGGGTTTTAAAGGCATTGAAGGTGATGCGAAAAATCTGTGCGTGATTTTTTGTTTTTAAGGGAATGATTAACTAAGGAGGAGAAGACAATTATGAAGAAAAACGTAATTATTCTAACGGGTTGTTTATTTCTTTTTTTTATGCTTGAGGGATGCGATAAAATCAATTTTTTAAATCCCAAAAAAATCACAAAAAAAACAGAAGCAACTATTCCGGTAAGGGCAGTTAAAGGGACAATTATCGCTAAAGTAAATAATATGCCCGTTACCCTGGAAGACCTAAATCAAGAGATAGATTCCTATAATTCCATAGTGCCGGCAGAGAGGCCTGAGGCAAAGATTACGACCCGCGAGCAGAAAATTAATTATCTCAAGAATCAATTAGTACGCAATATGTTGCTTTATCAGGAAGGCCTGAATCGCGGGTTGGACAGGAAAGAAGAGGTATTAAATGATTTAGAGAAGACCAAGATGAATCTTGTGATAGTGGAATTGGTAAAACAAGAATCAGAGAAGGTTGATGTGAGTTCCAAAGAGATCGAAGACTATTATAATACATATAAAGACCAGTTAAAAGAGCCTGAGGAAAGGCAGGTTCGCGAGATAGTAGTTCCTACAGAACAGGAGGCCAAAGATATACTGGTTCAGCTTCTGCAGGGTGCTGATTTTGCTACTTTAGCCAAGGAAAAGTCTAAATCAGCAAGCAGTACTAATGGAGGGGATTTAGGTTTCATTCCTAGGGGTAAGAAATTTGCTCAATTTGATGCTGCCGCATTCTCTGACACCCTTGAGCCGGGTAGCGTAAGTAATATTTTTAAAGGGCCTGATGGTTACTATATAATTAAACTGGAAGCAAAACGGGGTGGTAAACAGAAGTCACTCTCTGAGTTGTGGGATGACATTAAGCGGGCACTTTTGTTTATAAAACAGGAGCAGAAAATAGAGGACCTCGTGGGTAAGCTTTCACGCGAAGGAAAACTGGAGATTTATGAAAGCGAGATAAAATAGAGATGCAGAGATCGCAATTTGTTCAGATAGTCATCGGAATTATTCTTATCGGAATTGCATTATTTTTTGTTAATGTTTATCTTAATACACAAAAAAATATGGTTGTAGAGCAGGCAAGGAGAAAATTAGAGCAGATTCAGGCTAGTCAGACAGCAGTGCTTGTAGCAAGAGATGATATACCCAAGGGGGCGACTATTACTCCGGACAACATGGAGATCCGTATAATCCCTAATCAATTTGTGCAACCTCAGGCAGTGACCTCCTTGGATAGGATTGCTGGAATGCTCACCATTGCTCCTATTTCAAAAGGGGAACAGATTACACTGAGTAAACTTGCGCAGACCAGACAGGCTGGAGGTTTGGCTGAGGTTACCCCTGTAGGCAAAAGGGCAATTACTATTTCTGTGGATAACTTAGCTACTTTAGCGGGAATGCTTAAGCCCGGAGATTATGTGGATGTCCTGGCAATGATTCCTGTGCCTATACAGACAATGGATGGCAGGCAGCAAAACGAGATGACAGTCGTTCCTATATTCCAGAATATACTGATTCTGGCAATAGGTCAGGAGGTAGGGGCGGTGGTGAGAGAGACTGGGCGGTATAAGACAGAACAGCCGAAGGAATCGTCTCCATTGGTTACTTTAGCCCTTACACCCCAACAGGCTAACCTTATTGCCTTTGTTCAAGAGCAAGGGAAAATTCGTTTAACCCTGCGTTCACCAGTTGATGCGCAAATAGAACCAATTCAGCCTGCAAGCTGGGAAGCATTATTTCGATATTTGATGCCTCCGCAAGAGACCACTAGTGCGCCAGAGCCTAAGAAAGAGGCTGAGCCAGTTACATATGTAGAGATATATCGTGGACTTGTCAAAGAAAAAATTCCTTTATCTAAATAAAGGAGTGGTAATGAAAAAAGGTTTTTTAATATGCCTTTTAATGGTTGTCGGACTTTTGATTTTACCGTGCAAGGCTTACAGTTTGGATGAGATAGGACAAGAGGTCAGATTGTATTTGGGCGAAGTGAAATTTATCTCTGTAAATAATCCTGTCCGCATTGCCATAGGCAACCCGAACATAGCCGATGTTACAAACGTAACCGTAAAAGAAATCACAGTTACTCCCAAATCAGCGGGTAGAACCACATTGATAGTTTGGGATAATTTTGGCGAGCAGCTTTATAACTTAATAGTGCTTGTGGAAAATATGCAGGAGACCAAACGGCGTATAGACAATATACTGGAGAAACTTAATCTGCCAGAGGTTTATACTAAAGCAGAGGATGAGGAAGGCAAAGTCTTTCTTTTAGGAAAGGTCAAGACTGCGCAGGATAGAGAGAAATTAAATATGGCCTTGGGGGGATTTAAAGATAAGATTATGGATTTCATTGAGATAAAAGAAGAAGAGGCTATGCTGGACATTGATGTTCAGGTATTAGAGTTGGATAGCGATGCCACCAGGACTCTAGGATTGACTGTCCCTTCATCAATAACTCTTACCGAGCAAGGTTCTGCCGGTATTACCAGCGTTGGAACAAAGTGGTCAGCATTATTTAAGGTATTAAATTTAAATCGGGAGGCATTTGTCTGGATATTAGATGCATTGGTCCAAGAAGGCAAAGCCCGGATTCTCTCCAGGCCAAGACTCGTCTGCCAAAGCGGTAGAGAAGCAGAACTGTTAGTCGGAGGGGAAAAGCCCACCTTTACTACCGAGGTGGTTTCAGGAGGAGGGGCTGGCACAACTGTAGAGTATAAAGAATATGGTATCAAATTAAAAATAAAACCCAGATTAACCGAAAAAGACCGCATTAAGTTGGCACTGAATGTTGAGGTAAGCGAAGTAGGGGCTCCAGAGTCTATTGGGACAACGACTACAGGCACTACTACAGCCAGGGCTTACCCTTTAACCAAACGCAATGTTTCTACAGAACTTTCCTTAAATAACGGCGAGACGGTTGCTATAGGTGGCCTAATTAAACAAAAAACCGAAGAAGATATCCGTAAACTTCCGGGGTTAGGCGATGTGCCGATCCTAGGATTATTTTTTCGTAAGAAAACTACAAAGATAGGTGGTGGGCAAGGTGAAAGGGGCAATACTGAATTATTCATTACACTTACCCCTAAAATAGCAACAGAGGAGAAACAAGGGGCTTCTAAGCCCGCGCCCGCGCCGGAACCTCTTAAATCAAAAGAGGAGTCAATAAAGGAGTTAAAGGTAAAGGAGAAACCTAATGAAGAACCTCAAAAGGTGGAGCCAAAGAAGAAAATCAGTCCGTCTATACCATCAATAGGGCAGAATCTAAGTGGTCCTATACCAGAATACTCCGCGATTATTCAAAAACGGATATTGAATAACCTTTCTTATCCTACTTCTGCCAAAAATGCCGGCTTTCAGGGAACTGTAAAATTAAGCCTTTTATTATCTTATCGAGGGGAACTTCTGGATGTGAAAATTAAAGAGTCATCCGGATATAACCTACTTGATGAATATACCCTTAAAGTGGCTAAAGACATTGGTTCTTATCCACCTTTTCCTCCTTCCATAGAATCAAAGGAAATTTGGATAGACGTCCCTGTGGTTTATAAATTGGATTAGACCCAATAATAAGAAAATGGCAAAGGTAATTGTAGTATTTAGCACAAAAGGTGGCGTAGGTAAGACCTTAATTGCTACTAATCTTGCAGTGTCTTTATCTAAAGAATACGCCAGCCGTGTGTGTTTGGTAGATTTGGACCTACAAGGGACAGGGGATATGGCAAGAATGATAGACCTTGTCCCTAGGAAATCGATGGCAGATTTTATAAACGCCCTTAATACCCTTAAAATACAGCCAAGCGATTTTAAAAAAGGTGATTTTTTAACCCACAATTCTTCTCTGGGCATTGATTTATTGCCGGGGGTATTAAAACCACAGCAATCGCCACATATTGATACAGGGCGTATTAAAGACATATTTGCTATATTGGAAAGATATTATGATTATATAATTATAGATGCTGGCAAGGAATTTGACGAGGTCCTTTTGGCTGTTTTGAATCAGGCTAACCTTATTCTTCTTGTAGTAGCTCCTGATATCCTTTCTATATATCAAACTAAATGGGCAGTGGATATGTTGCAGTTTCTGCACCTACCCTTGGCTATGATTAAGATTATTTTAAATAGGGCGGAGTCTGCATCGGGAATCAGTGCGCAGGATGTCAAGGCCAGCTTATCCGCCGATATTATTGCCCAGATACCATCGGAAGGCAGAATAGTGGTTCAGGCAATAAACCGTGGCATACCCATAGTTATTAGTGCCCCCCGGGCGAAGATTACCCAGGCGATAAAAAGACTTGCCCAGGTATTAAACAAAAATGAGAGATTTTTTATTGAACGGCAGACCATAGACCAGTTGAAACTCAAAGAGGCGGTAGTCGATAAGGCCAGTGATTTCTGGAAAAAACAGGGTCTCATTGAACCCCTGATGGATTTAGACCTTACTGAGGGGGATGTGAAAGATGAACTCACTATACTTAAGCGCCGCATACACAACCGGCTTATTGAAGAGTTGAATCTTAAGAGATTAGATTTCAGGATATTCAGCGACTCCAAGAAGACAAAAGAATTAAGAGACAAGGCTGAAATTATGATTGCTAATTTCTTGACAGAAGAGACAAACAGTATTATTTCCTCCCAGGAGGTGCGCAGCAAAGTGATAAAGGAAATTCTGGATGAGGCCTTGGGGTTAGGTCCATTAGAGGATTTGTTGGCAGACCCCACTATAAATGATATTATGGTCAACAACAAGGATGAGATATATGTTGAAAGACAGGGTAAAATCGAGTTAACCGAAAAAAAGTTTATTTCCGATGACCAGGTAAGGACTATTATTGAGCGGATTATTGCACCCATAGGCAGGCGTATTGATGAGTCTGTGCCAATGGTTGATGCTCGTCTGCCTGACGGTTCACGTGTAAATGCCATAATTCCGCCACTCTCTTTAACCGGTCCATCCCTTACCATCAGGAAGTTTAGAAAAGAAAGATTCCGCATAGATGAATTGATCGGGTTTAATACTTTAAATAAAGAAATGGCAGAATTTCTCAGGGCCTGCGTGGTGTCTAGGAAAAATATTATTGTTTCAGGCGGCACTGGTAGCGGTAAAACTACAGTCCTAAATGTATTATCAGCTTTTATTCCAAACGACGAACGCATTATTACGATTGAAGATGCCGCAGAATTAAAGTTGCATCAGACACACTGGATAAGACTGGAGTCTCGTCCTGCTAACATTGAAGGTAAGGGTGCAATTACCATAAGGGACTTATTCAGGAATACCTTGAGGATGCGCCCTGACAGAATTATCATAGGCGAGTGTCGCGGTATCGAAACCCTGGATATGCTTCAGGCAATGAATACAGGCCATGACGGCTCAATGACTACACTACATGCCAATTCTACTCATGATGTCCTAACGAGACTTGATTCTATGATTTTAATGTCAGGGATTGAATTGCCTATTAGGGCGATACGCGAGATGATTGCCTCAGCGATAGATATAATTGTACATACCGCCAGGCTCTCAGATGGCACGCGCAAGGTTATACAAATAACTGAAATCGCTGGCATGAAAGATGATTTACAGGTTGACCTGAGGGATATATTTGTTTTCAAACAAACAGGTATCGGCGAAAAAGGAGCTGTCTTAGGAAATTTCTTTGCCACAGGCTATGTACCCATATGTTTTGAAGAAATAAAAATAAAAGGCATCTCTCTTCCCGAAGATATTTTTAAATCCCCCTGATTTAAAAACCGCTTATAAATAGCACGTTAATCTAATGATAAGGTTTTTTCGTATTTCCAACGAATAAGATTTAGGTATAAAAGTGAGGATTATTAACAAAGACAAAAATACTATTTTGGCTGAAGAAGCGGTTATTGCCGATACAGTATTAAAAAGAATAAAAGGGCTTTTGGGTAAGAAAGGACTTAAGAGTGGCGAGGCAATTATTTTAGAGCCTTGCAATTCCATCCACACGTTTTTTATGAGGTTTACTATAGACATTGTTTTTGTTGATAAGCAAAACAAGGTGATTAAAGCAATTTCGGGTATTAAACCTTGGAGAATAACTGGGGTATATTTTCCTTCTCGGTTATGTATTGAATTGCCCCCAGGCACAATTAAATCCACCCTTACATCTTACGGAGATACCCTCCTATTTATAAAAAGATAATTTGTATCCTATGGTATAATTTTCCTACGCAGTTTATGCGACGTCTATCATTTTGGAGGTAAATTTACCTAATAGAATATATTTTTTATTTTTTATAATCATTAAGAATTAAGAAGGCGTTGGTAGGAGTGAATTTTCCAAAATAATATGGGTCTACATATCCGGATCCAAACTTCCAGTTTGCCATACTTTCGTAAATATTATTAAGATATCCTCCTCCTAACTTGTAAGGGTTTATACTATCAGAGAGCATACCTGCCAGCACCATATTTTTAACGTAATCAAAATCAGGTATGCTAGAGTGTTCAAGATACAGGCCTCTTGTGTGTTGGAGAATATGGGTAAACTCATGATTAAGAACATCGCAGTCTTTCAGCGCAACGATAACACTTCCTGGCATAGTAACTCCACCGTATAACCGCACGTCGTCGGGGTTATTAAAAGTGAATATAGGAGTTCCGTAATTAATACTTTCCCGGATATCAAATCTTGGCTTAGCCTTACGATTTAAAACAACAAAATGGAGAACGGAGTGTATGGACGTAGAGTATAATCTAAATTCATCAATTCCTATAGTAATTCCCCTTTTGCCTTCTCCAATCCGAAGGATTAACGGACCAAAATCTAAAGCGAATTGTTTATACCATTTTTTATTTTCCGGATTGATGAAACCGGAACTCCCTATTGAATATATAGCTTTGCCCACCAGGCCTTCTCCCAAGAATTTATTTCTTGTACCTATATAACCTCCTGCATACATAAGACCAAGCCCTATTACCTGATTCCGCATGATTTTAGCCGGATTTGATTCATTTACCTGGTTGGGGGTTTTTCTTAGTGTGTATAATGGTGCAAGTCGGCTCTCCATGACATTGACACTACTTATAAAAACAGAATGGGCAAGTTCTCTGCCTAAGGATTTTAAGAACGGCTGTTTTGAAGCAAAATGATTGTATTCAACAATCCTTAAAACAAAGTTAAAATTAACCGGATTAACTTTAACGTCCCCATTAACATTTCTTGAAAAACCTCTGCCCTGGGTGATAAAATCTTCATATCCCGAAGAAAAAATTTTTTTGACATCGCCTGCCATATTTGCCAATATATTTCCTGAATATACAGGTTCCCCTTTCCATGTGACTCCCAAAGAATCAGCCAACTTCATAGTAAGATTGCTTACAGCCACAGTAAGCAAAACGTGGTTTAGAAAATTAAGACTCTGGTTTTTGTATTCGCTGCGGAATTTCATACTTAAGGCAATTACACCTGCCTGCCTAAAGAAGGACGGATTAATAAAAGTATTTTTTATATTTGTTTTAAGGCTTCTTAAGGAAAATCCTTCATTCAATAAATTATAAAATGTCTTTCCTATTGTTGCGGCAGCTAAATTGGTCAAGGTGGGGTCCCACTTTCTCCCTAAACTATAAACTCCACTGGTAACTGCCATTGATAAACCTATTTTTAAGCCTGTGCGATTAAAGTTAAAACCAAAAAATTTATCATTACCAACAAGAAAACCGGTTGTAAAACCGGTTAGCGTATTCCTCAACGCCTCTGATTTCACCCCCCATATACCTGAAGGCGGTATTCAAGCCATAGGATATTGCATAATTTTTTATACCTTCTAAGAATATATTAGGAGACGTGATGGCGTTTGCATAGACAATGTTGTTAAAAAACAAAGAGGAGGCAGTAGAAAGAAGAAATGGTCCAAGATTACTCTTTCTTTTTGCGTAAGCAAAGGGGTGAGAAAAATGAAGTAATAGAGATACTAATACAACTATTGAGATACCTTTAATGAGCCATGGCCTCATTGTAAGGCACCCCTTCCTTTAAATATCAGTCTAATTAAGTTAAACATATGAATGAGGTGTTTTTAAGGGTAAATGGGGCATATTAAGAAAGCGCTTTCACTGGATACATCAACTCAATTACTATTATTCTGCAGGTAAAATTATTTAACTGCCTTTGTAGTTTTCCGTCATAATTAGAATCTGTTATTTAATCTACTTATTGATTTGGGGTAATCTTTGCAGAGTTGACAAATGGAAGCAGATATAATATACTCTTCTTAAAAATAATAGTGTCCAATCTGGGGGTCGCAGTCCCGACGAATAAGTCGGGACACGTTTTGCGACGCCGCCGAGAAGGTGAGGCGGCAGGGGGTCGCAGTCCCGACGAATAAGTCGGGACACGTTTTGCGACGCCGTCCGAGTTGGTGAGGGCAGCAGGGGGTAATATGGGTGTTATTCATAAGTTAAAACCCGAAGTTAGGGATTACATAATTACCCAAAAGAAAATCAAGCCGATTTTAAGTTGCAGGGAATTTGTTTCTTTGGTAGATAAAAAGTTCAAGATAAAGATATCAAAATCCAGTATTAACACCCTGATTAAAAAAGCAGGATTAAGTATGCCTGTAGGAAGAAGGCGCAAGAGAAGACACAGGAGAGTTGAGTCTGAAGGGTTAGGGGCTATCTTGCTTAAATCAGCAGATTGTCTGTTCGGGGGAGTTTTGGGCATAACGGAGATTATAAAAAATCGTTTAAGAATCGAAGATAAAGACCTCCTTACAAAGACAGAGGCATTTTTATATTCGCCTTTATTTAATTTATCCGGCTCAGTTAGTGATAAGCAGAAATTAGGATTAGAATTTTTAGTTGATAGAAAGATCTCCGAGAGGGATATATCTTCATATTATACTGTATTACAAACAGCTCCAGATTTACCCCAGGAAATATCTCAGGCGATTCCTCATATACTTCAAGAAGCGCGTTGTATTAAAGTTATGTTAAATAATACCCCTTTTTATTTTGATGGTCAGTTCCATACAATTTGGTCCACGCCTTATATCCCCTACGATTTTTCAGGGACAATATATAATACAAAAAGTTACATTAAAAAATATTTTAAAGAAGGGGCTACCTTGGTGCTTTTTATGGCACCGGGATACAATACGCCTACTAAAGAATTTTTTGATTTTATTCTAAGCCAACAGGATAAAGAGAAAAAGACAGTGGAATTGACCTTATACAATAATGATATCAAGGAATTGGAAATTATAAAACTGGAGCCGGCGGCTAATCTAAATTTTATTTTCGGAATGTGGCCTTGGCAATTTACTCAGTATCGGAAAGCAAGGATTATAGGTGAATTTATGCCGTTTTATTCCTATCTTCTGAAAGACAACTTTTATGTAGCCCCTTTAGAATTGGAATTGTTACAACCAAATGTAAATAAAAGAGTTACATTAAGAGGTTGTGCCTTAAAGAAGGAACTGAATGAAAAAATAAGAATAATTATCTTGAGCAATCTTACCCCAGAGAAAGCCAAGACTGAATATTTAGCAGATATGTATCTTTGCCGTTGGCCAAACCTAGAAGAGGCATTTAATGATTTTAACCGCAAAATAGAACTCTTTACTTATACTGTTAATTCCCATCGCTTTTTCTCACCTAAAATTATAGACAAATATACTGTTCAGGATATAAAGGCGTTGTTTGATTACTATCTTGAAGCACTCCATCAATATGTCTGCTGGCATTTCTTGCCGCCTGGTTATGAAGAGAAGGGTTTTTCTGACATAAATGAACAATTTTATAAGTTAAAAGCCCGCATAAAAAAACAAAAAAATTACTTTTTAGTAACTTTCTGTCCTCAACCAGGATACAGTTTCCTATCCCAACTTGAATATGCCTGCCGTCGGTTAAATGAGAGGGATATTGTATTTAACGGCCATAAGGCGTGGTTCTCTTGCGGTCTCTACGGGGCCTAAAGAAAGCGCTTTCTTGTTATCGGCAAATATCCTTGACAAGTATATTATTAAATGTTATAGTATAAGTGCAAATATTATAAAAATAGTAATTGGTAATACGGCGGCAACGGATGCTATTCCGCTGAAGAGGCAGCGGAATGAGCAAAGCCACGGGACGATGCTCGCCTACTATATATATTTGGTTTTCGCTTAGGGTCAGAAGCGGGAACGTTAACCGGGTTACCGAAAGCCGTAAATAGGTTTAAGTTTGGTGACGCGGTTTTTATTTTATGGGGTGTTTATAATGAATTTAAAAAACAACTTAAAAAGTAGAAAGGCGCAAAGCGCAATAGAATACTTAGGGGTAACCATAGTTATTTTTTTAGCGCTATTGACGGTTAATCTCGTGTCTTCTATGAGTCCTACTAATCCATATGGTGGAATTGTAATTGATGCCTTTAGGGCCACAACTGACAGGGTAATGTCTGGGGTGTTTGGGGCAATTGTAAGTAATGCTTCTCTATCGCAGTTGCCTGATTATGATATAGTTCGCCCCGTGGTATACTCAGGCGATGAAGGCTATTTAGCCCCGGATGTTCCAATTCCGCCGGAGCTGAACCCGGGAACTTAACCTCAATCTTACTGGGTGGTGTAAATGTGTAAGCGTGCTCAAAGTTTAGTTGAATATAGTGTTCTCTTGACAGTATTTTTAGCAGCTATAATTGTTATGTCTGTCTATATAAAAAGAGCGGTACAAGGTAATTGGCATAGCAATGTGGCATCACTTTATCCTGATGTATATGAACAGAATATAACGAGTGAAACTGTGCCTTTGAGTATCACAGTTTCAAATTATAGTTTAAGTATTCAAGAAGAGAGCAACCAACCTTATACCAGGAGACCCGCTCCATGGGGAGGGGGGTGGCAGGTATGGTCAAATCATTAAATAAAAATGCACAAAGCACAATTGAATATGCATTGTTGTTTACCGTAGTTATGGCTGCCTTCATAGCTGTGCAATTCTATATTAATCGCCATGTCCAAGGTAGATTAAAGCAGATTCAGGATGAGATAAACGAACCCGTGGTGGATGAAACAGGAACACCATTTTAGGAAAATAAATATAGACTATTATTTTTAATTATGGTAGATTATAAATGGGTAGATGTAAGTTTTTAAAAAAGGGACAGAGTAGTCTGGATTACGTTGCATTAATTACAGCAATGGCAGCAGTAATTTTATTTGTTGTATGGTCAAGTGCAGGACGCACGTCTTTTCTACAGCAGACTTTTGAATCTGCCTTTAGGACTGTAGGCAACAGGTTAACTGCTGATATTCAAAGGGTCAGGTAAGATAAAGAGAAGGAGGTGGAGAGAGAATGAGGATAAGCAGAAAAGAAAGAGGCCAGAGCGCGTTAGAATACGCTGCGCTGATAACTTTGTTAGCGGGCATAGTATTCTTATTAGTTTACGGTAACAATCCAATTACTTTGCAGGAGCACGTCAATAGCACATATAGCACAGTGATTAGTAAGGTTAATCAAACCACAGGTTGGTACAACAATACAATCAGATAATTGCAACAACCAAGTTAAGGAGGTGAAAAACATGTTATTGAGCAGAAAAGGTCAAAGCACCGCAGAATACGCAATTATTATTGGCGCCGTAGTGGGCGCAATTATGGCAATAGGCGTATTTTTAAGAGGCGCAATTGAAGGAAAGGTCAGGCATATGGGCAACCTGTATTTGGCAAATGGAACTATGCCTTCCAATTATACTACAGGGACAATTAGTATGACCTCTGATTATGAGACGCGGTCTGCTAGTTATACCTCAACAATGGAAAACGCCGCAACCGGTATGGATATCCTGGTTGGTAATGGAACCGAGCAGGGTGCAGAGGCTTCGAGTTATTCAAAGAGGGTAGGAAACGTAACTTATTTTGGGAGATAAGGCGCAAACCTTTCTTAACTAAGAAAAACACTTCTCAGATAGGAGGTGAAGATAATGTTCTGTAAGTTAGATAGAAGAGGACAGTCAGCCTTAGAGTATGGCGTGCTTCTGACAATAATCGTGGCAGCGATTATAGTTATGCAGGTGTATATAAAAAGGGGCATCCAGGGTAGGTTTAAAGAATCAGCCGATGATATAGGCGAACAATTCGACCCGGGGCATCAGGTATATGAATCTTATGTAAAAAGCAACTCTACTGTCCATGAGACTGTAGATAGAGACGGTACCACCAGGCAGGCTTTGGAAGATAGACATGGTAATGAGGTAAACCAGACCACCTTAAGATGGGGCAGGACTTCAACACATGGCCTGAGCGATACAACCTGGCACTGGTAAATTTTGCTTAGCGGTCAAAACCTTGGATAAGAATGCCTGTGAGGTGAATTGTCTTTTATTATATCACATAAGGCATTTTTTATTTTATGGTGTAGGAAAGTATAAAACACTTTCCTAACCACTGAAAATCGCATTGAAGTTATCGCGAAGCGATTTTCTTGATTAAGCGGCGGGGAAGATGAGATTATTGCTTAAGACAAAGGACGTCATAAAAGGCCGAAATGCCGGCCAGGCAGCGATAGAGTTGGCGCTGTTCGGTGCTGTCGCCTTTATGATTATAGCGGCGATGCTCAATTATGCCCAAACAATAGCTATGCAGCAGGAAGTAGGTATGTATGCCTTTCGCCGGACGCTGCAGCTCAGTAAAAATAGAGGCAGGACCGGCGCCTCGCGTCAGGTAGACCTGACGGTCTTCAAAGAGGTCTACCCGGTCTCTCTGTTTGATTCTAATATTGATAGGCAAAAGGTCAGCAGTTCTGCATCTATAGATTGGGAATACGACTCTGAAACATTAGACCGTGAGGAACGCGACAGTTACCCCGCGCATTACTGGCAGTTTGGCAGGAGAATGATAGCTAGAAATGAACTAATAGAATTACCCACTATGCATGTAAGAGTGAGAAATGATAAAGAGAAGGAAAGTAGGTCATTTTTTAAAAATATGTATCGGTATCTTATTACCGGCGGAAACAGTGGGATGCCAGACTATAGTGATGTCTGGCAGGCTGCGCCAGTAGAATTAACCCTGACGGATAACCTGAAAACCACTGTAGCCCAAGATAGCACCCAGGAACAAAGTGGCTCTATAACCAGCAGACAAAATGTTGTAGCCAGGGAAGATAACCGGATGGTTATGCAGATGCAGCCGAATGATAAAATAATCAATTGGAGTTATAGTTACGTTAGAGGTGGCTACCAGAATAAGATTGTCCAGATTTATTCAAAGCCTGGCGATGTCACCATTAATGAACAGGAGGATATAACCAAAGAAAGAGTCTGGACAACGCCGTTAAGATGAACAGAAAATCTCAGGTTGTAATAGAGACAGCAATGGTTATTGTGGTGCTGGCTATATTTCTCATTGGCGTCACGCGGATTTGGGTATGGTTTGTCAATACTTATTCTGATAGATGGCGCAGTTATGATAACAGCAGAGTTCAGGCAGGAAAGATTTCTTCGGATTTTATCCCCGACGGTTATAATAAAACCGCAAATAGATTGAATTTATTCAGATAATGTGATAAAATAAATTTATGTTTTTTACAATTAAGATTAAGTTGCATGCGCAAAGGACTATCGGTCTACTGGGTTTATTAACCATGGTGATGATAGTCCTTTTATTTGTTAATAATGTGGATAAACTAAAAGATTCTTTTCAGATGGCCTTAAATAAGGCTGTATTAAACATAGATTTAGATAAGCTTAAAAAAATAGACCTTAAGTTACAGAATAATTATCAGACGTTACAACGGTTATTGTTGTCAAAGACCTGGGTGAAAAAATACGCCATTTATCAGGATGAAAAAATAGTCAAATACTACTTAGGTCCTGGCAGCAGGAACGCAGATTTATTCTTACAGGCGAAGCGTATCGGGAAAAAACACAATTTTGAGGTAATGCCGCAATTTGCGTTATTGACTTATTTTTACAAAGACGAGAATGAAAAAATTATATTAGGTTTTATAGGTCTGGATTGTGCCAGAATCAGCGTCACTCAGCCGGCTAACCAGTAGGAGACGTGTTTTATGAGAAGAATTTTATTTTCGATATTATTATTCTCTTTGGCCCTTATAACTCCCTGCCGGTATCTTGGTGCAGAAAATACAGTTACTACCGTAGATTTTGGTCAAGGGGTAATCCTGCCTGTATTCCGGGGCGCTAAGGACATTTGGGGTGGGCCGCAAATAACAGAAATTAATACTTTACCGGTAAAAATCGCCTGTTTCAATTCCAACAGCCTGCCTACTGAGATTATCAATTTCTATAAAGGCCGCCTGATTGAACTGGGTTGGCAATTGGAAATGGATTTACCGTGGTTAAATTTAATCTACTTTAAAAAAGATGCGAACTTTCTTTATGTAGGCGGAAGTGGTATTTTTGGAATAGAAGAGAACGTCTCAACCACAAACTTTGTATTAGTCTTAGCACAACAACCAATACATCTGTGCGTTAATTTTGGACCAAACTTTAAAGAAACGCCGGGAAAGGATTTTACATTCATACCCCGTTATCCTGGCTCAGTGCGGGTTGCTAGTATCACCAGAGAGGAGAAGGAAGGTTTTTTTGTATATATAAGCAGGGATTTTGCCAGGAATATCGCTGACTTTTACTATAAGAATTTGCCCAGACATGGTTGGCAGGTGGACAGGGAGGGCAGAAATTTTAGCCCCATAAATAGTTTAATGAATGCCTCGTATTCTTTGCAATTCAAGCGTGGCTCTAGAGATAGGTTGAATATTTATATTACCTTTTGTAATGATAATCAGGTAAATGTGGTGATAGTTTCTTACAATAATGTTTTTAACGAAAGCGCGATTTGGACCTTTGGCGGAGCTTTTGGCACGGCTTTATGGTAACCAAAAGTTAAAAAATGACAAATGGTGTTTTTATCAAATTCGGAAAACTTAAAAAAGGAGAGAACGGTCAAATCGCCGCCTTTTTAATAGTGATGCTGGTTATTCTCCTTGTAGCTGCTATTTCCTTGATAAACGTCGGTAAGGTAAGCCTCCACAAAATGTATACTGCTAATGCCGCTGACGCAGGAGCCATTGCCGGAGCAGTAGCGATTGCTGGAATAGCTAATACCGTAGCCCGTGGAAATCTTTGGATGATAGCGCGTTTTTTAGCCATTAAATTAATTATTCAGGGCAGCCTTTGGGGTGTTCCTAATCCGAAAAGCTGTGGCCGTTCTTTGCTTGGTTTTATGGGGTTGGGATTATGTAAGATGACGCCCTGTCCTAGACAGTTGTCAGATTTTCTATATTATATAGACGTGGTAATACGGCAGTTGTTTTTAGGCTACCTATTCTTGCAAATTCAGGCCTGGGATGGCTTTAACACTGCCAGGGCACAGGCGCATAGGACGGCTTTTGCCAACGCAGGTATTGAAGAACCGAAGAGAAGGGACAGGGCGACAGGAGAAATTTTGCAGCCGCGTTTTAGCCAATGGTTAAATGGTTTAGCGGTTACTGATCCAGATGTTCCTTCGCCCAGAGATATGCGGGATAGGACTTATACTTTCAGGTGGTATAGTTACAGTATAGATATAGCCACCGGAAGAGAGGCGAGAGAGCGGCCCGAACCCAATGAAGTAACTAGCAGGGTGGAAATGAACGATTGCGGCCTGGTTTTAGTGCCGGCCCCTGATCAAACCTTAAGGGGTTTATATGAGTTTGAAGTGACCGGTATCCGCGCTAACCCTAAGGCTTTTTGTTATCCCTGCGCATGTGAAACTGACGCCTCTTGTCCCCCAATTGATATGCAGGCTTGGAGTAATTGGCTCACAAGAATTATACCCATAGAGAATACTATAGCTAAGTTTGGTTATTTTATAACCAAGATAGTTCCTTTTGCCAATGGTTTTAGGTGTTTTCGCTGGCAGACTCAGCTCTTATTGGTAAGTCAGATAGTTACGACACTTCTTCAGCTTATCTGGGGTAAAGATGCGGTTTCAGTGGAATTTGCCTGGCCCCCTAGTAATTTCTGCAGTAAACCCAAGTGGAGATGCGATTGCGGTAATCCATTGCTTGCAGAAGCCAAGGATCGCGGCAGGGCAATGATAAGATATTTAGTTCCAGTGCCTTTTTTACTGGGTATTGCTAACATTGACCCACCCTGGCTATACACGAATTATTTTGGTGAGCATATCAGAGTTACCTGTACGGTTAGTTATTACGAGCCGGCTAAAAACTTTGGGTTCTGGCAGAGAAGGGGGACCCGAGTTTCAAGTAGCGCAGTAGGGGAGGTAAAATGTGGTTTCACTGGCGGAATAGGATGTTTTGCTGTCCCAGGACACTATATCGGAGAGTTGGCGGATTAAGGAGGGTTAATTAAAATGAAAAAACAAATATTATATTTATTCATGAGCGCAGCGTTAATTATCCCTACCTATCCTGGAAGCCAAAAAACAGAAGAAAGAAAGGAAATTCTGAATGATGCCAGAATTACCATTCTGAATTACCAAAGCTCAGATTCTCCAGGTAATATTATGAAGTTTTACCTTGACAAACTCCAGGAAGATGGTTGGATTGTAGTATATAAAAATAAAGATTCTTCCAGTGCTCGCTTAATAGGTAAAGATAGTTCTAGTCTTACCATAAATTGTTTTCAAGACACCCGAGAAGGAATTACATATATAAATATCACTTATGCCTCTAAGCCTACTCTGGCGTCCCAAGAGGCAATGGCGACAAATACGGATATGCCTGGTAAAGATATTCCCTCCATACCCAGATATCCCGGTTCAGTAAGAAAACAGTATTATAAAGGCGACAAAGTAGAAAATGTCTCCTACGTATCTAATCAAGTCTGCTTTAATTGCGTGGTAGAATTCTACCGCGCAGAGTTAGTCGCCAGAGGATGGCAGTTGTTTAATGAAATAAATTCCACATTAGGTGAACAACTTAATATAGAGAATCTACCCGAATGGGTTAAAGAAGGGACAAACGAAGAGTTGAAAGAAGAGTTTAGAAAATCTATGGAGGAATTAAAGCAGGAATACAAGCCTGTAATTGAAGGGTTTAAGAAGGAGTCAGAAAAGTTAGCTACTTGCCCATTTGTGGTGCTTATTTTTGGAAAGAAGTCAGAACAAGCCTACATCGCTTTAACTAAAAAAGATAACGTGATTTTAATTGATACAAACCTCATTTCAGTAAGATAGGATACTATGCTTCCATTACTTAAAATACTTATTTTTCTGTTATTCTTTATTTCGGGAATTTTATTGTATAGAGAATTGTATCCTTTGCTTATGAAGCGCCTGGAAAGATGGCAGAAGAAGAGGATAGATAAAATTGCCCCGCAATTGGAGCGTGTGTGGTTAAACATACCTATAGAAAAACTCGTAATTATAAACATTACCCTGCCCTTTTTATTGGGTGGGATAGGGTGGTTTTTCTTAAAGAGTCCAGTTGGGTTAATAGGGGGATTTGTCTTTGGTTTAGTTATGCCCTTTGTAGTTCTGCGTTTCTTAGAAACAAGGCGTAGAAATAAATTTGCTTCCCAGTTGGTTGACGGCATAATGCTGCTTTCCAGTTCGTTGCGGGCAGGGCTTTCGCTGTTGCAGTCTTTTGAGGTCTTGGTAGAAGAAATGCCACCCCCTATCAGTCAGGAATTTGGATTGGTATTAAGAGAGAATAAAATAGGCGTTCCTTTTGAAGACAGCCTTATTTCTTTAAATAAGAGAATGAATATAGAAGAATTAGAGTTGTTGGTTGATTCTATCCTTGTTGCAAGAGAGACCGGCGGCGACCTAACCAAGGTTTTTAGCCGGCTGACAACTACTATAAGAGACAGGCATAAGTTAAAAGAAAAGGTAAAGACGCTCACCATACAGGGGAGGTTGCAGGGTATGATAATGTCGGTGCTACCTTTCCTATTCGCCTGGTGGGTAAATAAGATTGACCCGCATCATTTTGATGTAATGCTGAAGACCGAAACAGGGAGATTCCTTTTAATTTTGGCTGTAGTTTTTCAGGCAGTAGGTATATTTTTGATTCGTAAGTTTAGCACAATCAAAGTCTAAGATAGCAAAATGATTTTTTTAATTCTGGTTTATGTATCTTTAAGTATAAGTATAATCCTTATTATTAAAAGTCTATCCGACCCCCTTATCCAGAGGCGTATGCTTTATGCACGCCTCCCTAAAGAAGCTCCAAAGAAGGCAAAGGCAGAGCAGATTCGTTTTATTTTTAGCCCCTTGTTTGCAATAAGCAATTTTATATTGACCCAACTAAGGTTGGAAGAAGGTTTAAAGAAGAAAATCACAGCTGCCCATATAAAATTAGAGCCCAAAGAATTTTTTACCATAAAGTTAATCTTTATGGCGGGTTTATTTATGTTGGCTTATTTTGTTTTTAAGACAATAGATACACCTAAAGGACTCATCTGTTTCTTCTTGGGCTATGTGCTACCCGATATATGGCTGAGGGAGAAAGTTAGAAGGCGTAAAAAAGAGATTGCCAGGATTTTGCCAGAGACCGTAGATTTAATTGGCCTTTGCATTGAGGCAGGTTTAGATTTTACTATGGCTGTAAAGTGGGTAGTGGATATGGCCCGGCCCAACCCCTTACTTGAAGAGTTGGCATTTGTTTTAGAGGAGATAAAATGGGGCAAGCCTCGTACACAAGCCCTTAGAGATATGTCTAAAAGATTGAATATATCCGAGGTAACTTCTTTTGTGCAATTTATTATTCAGGCAGAGCGAATGGGTACCCCTATATCAGAGGCCTTCAGCATACTTTCCGAAGATAGCCGTACACAAAGGTTTGAAAGGGGAGAAAGGTTAGCACTGCAGGCACCACTAAAAATATTATTACCCCTCTTATTTTTTATATTACCGGTAATCGGCATTATCGTTATGGGACCGGTATTCCTGCGTTTCCTCGGCCAAAAAGACCTCATAAATTTTTAACCTTTTATCAATACACCCATTACAATAGACTTTAAAAGGGAATAAATCCAATTTTGATAGGAAAAGTATAATTTACATCGTTAACTTGAGAAAATATAAGATTTACACATTTCTTCATATCCATATTGTAATTTTTATTATACCACATATCTTACTATTTGGTATTTGCAACAGGACTATAGTTTAAGCAAGTCTTCTTTTACTCAATACCCCTTCTTTACTACTAAAATTAAACAGTGGCGAGGCAGGCTTTCTGTTTTATACCTGATGTATGTAGAGTCCAGATATGAATCTTATTTTTCAATAAGACAGTATTGCTGGAGAGACCATTATTTTAGTATACCTTATGCAGATTAACAACAAGCGCAGAAATCACATTCAGGTTGTTAAACTATATCTTTTAGATTTTTAGCAATCCCTGCTATCTATATAGTAAGAGAAAAACTGCCTTACCTGAAGGTTTTTATTTTTGAAACACAATATCTACAGCGCTTCTATAACAACGCGGGGTGGTTTTTTGAGATTAGCCTTATCAGTCATTTTGTTTGCCAATAGTTTGCTAAGCGTAGTGGCATATTCACAACTAAATAATTTAGCTAATACTTCTCATTTTCTAAAGACAAAGCTGATAGTAACCTATTAAACGTTTCTAATATCTCATATAAGTATTGGCAAAACAGTTTTATTAGTTTTCTTATAATTTGATTAAAGTATAACTAATAACAATTGGCTTTGTTAAGCCTAATTCATAGGTTTTAGACAGGTATTGGCCTAAAGTCAACAGGGGTTCTCTACTATTAAAGCAGAAAGAGGTGTTTTTGTGTCTTCAAATGCCTAATGTCTGGTGACTGTTTTGTTGTAAAAATATAGCCAATTTTTAAAGCACAGGATATTTATTTCCAGAAATAGAATTTGTTAATATTTAAACAGATTGGACAATTTTATATATAAAATATAATAATAAACATATCCCATTTTTATTTTTGAATTATTTAAGAAAATTTTTATAAAAATGAGACATTAGATGATTATAAATGATTATTATACAAAAAGTCTATTTAATAAAATTATAAAGCAAATATTATATATAAAAATGTCCAATGTAATATTTTTTAATATTAAAAACATATTTAATTTTTTTACTTGATAAAAATAAACATAACTGATTTATTTCATATAAATTAATCTAAGTTTGATTTATAAATTAATATATTAAATATTTATATATAAAAATGTCCAATCTGTTCAATACTTCTTATCCAGTTAATAATAATTGTTATTTATAAGCCAACAAATATAAGTTTTATTAAAATAAAATTATTTTGATTCCCGCTGTTTTTTATAAATGAAACAAACTTTACTTATGAGCACATAGATATGCACAAATCACATATTAGGACTGCAAAGCAATGGTATTTTAAGTGAAGTAGGAATTAGGCACTTTAAGTTCTGCAAATGACATCTGGAGGCTAAAAATTGGTTACGAAAAACTCTACAAAAGGATTTAAAGAAGTCACTTAAAAATTTAAGGTAGTGACTAAGAAAACGTTATCTTTTTAGAAGAAAATTCACTTGACATATAGGATTATGATATGTTATACTTTGGATGCTTAAAAGATATGATTGGAACGAAAAGGCAAATCCACTGTGAAGTGGAGACGCAAAGCCACGGGTCTTGGAAACAATAAGTAATAATAAATAGATATAAAAAAGATAGCCGGGTTGCCGAAGACCAACGAGAAGTTAGTCTCTGACAACCCGTTTTTATTTAAGTAATTATTAAGTGGTTTTAAAAAGATTTAATTTAGTTTATGCAAAGCACACAAGCAATTGCTATGAATAAGAAAATATTCGGGGTAAGGGGGAAACTTGCTTTTTATATTTTTAACATAGGTAAAAACAAAAATGGCGGATAAAGAACCCAAAAAATCCGAACCTGAGCCGGAAATACTCATAACCCATAAAGAAGAATTTAAATCCAGTTTTAAAACCTGGATGAGGGTAGTGGCTTTTATTTTAGTAGTTGTTTTCTTGCCAGAGCAAGTTGCCCAAGCAATCGAATATGATTTCAGGACTATTTGGCAAAGGCCTAACATCGGCACATTCACCCCAGCCTACCTTAACAATATAAATATAAAACATATCGATATACCTCTGACTGTAAAGAATATTCTCAAGGATGTGAGCAATAAACATATAAATGCAATTAAGATTTCTTCTAATCTGACAGTAGAATTAGAAAGACCCTTAAATATATCCCAACAGAGAATAGAAGAAATTTACAACTGGTTAAAGGGAAGGCCGTGCGGCTCAAAAGCCCTTTACGATTACTTAAGCTATCAGGGAATAAACGTTAGCGAGCAGGATATCGCAGTTTTAGCCCTGACCATAGATATATTAAATGACGTAGTTAAACCCGTAGGTAACCCTGAGGTCATCAAGAGTTCGCTCTATGCCTTATCCAAGGCCTCTGAATTCTTTGGATTAAAACTCTACCCGGTTGAGATTCCCAACCTAACACCTAACACCTATCACCTAACACCTTTTATCGCCCACTTAAAAGGCGACCATTATATTTTAATCAATAGGGTTAACGATGATAAGGTTTATTTCATTGACGAGCATAAAGAGGAATTTCTGCCCAAAGAAAAATTCCTTCAGGAATTTAGCGGCTATGCCTTAGTCTTAAGTCCAGATGAAAACACTACAGTAATAACACCACAGCAGGCCAAGAAGATTTTAGGTGCCAAGCGTAAAAGCGGCTGGAGTCAGGTTGCCCAGATAGCCGCAAGTTTTGCCTTTAGTTATATGGCTGGTTCAGCCACCCGTGGTTTTACATCCTTAGGTCAGGGATTCCTGTATACCTTTGCCCAACCGATGATAAGCGCTGCTACTTATGCCGGCTTACGTCAAACCGGGCTTAATCCCACTATGTCTAGAATTGGTGCAGCAATGATAGGAGCAGGATTTACCACTAAGTTTGACAAGATGGTGCGGTATGACAAAGGCATAATGGCAAACGGAAAGATGGGCTGGGTAACACAACCTCTTGATAAGATAGTGCTGCAACGCGGCACCTGGACACAAGCCATTGGTTCAGCTTTTAATGCTGGCATTGTCACTGGTGTAGGAGAGTTAGGCAGAAGATATGGTTCAGAGAGGAATTACCTAGTGCAGGCAGCAACCAACATTGCCCAGGTTTATGCTGGAGAGATTTTTAATCACATCTATTATTCTGCTCTTAAACAACCCAATCCCAGCAGGATGATTATAGAGAGGCAGGTCATTAGTCCTTACACCGGCGCCATTGGTGCGGATGCCAATAAAGAAATCACCGCTATTAAAAAAAATATTGAAGACCTTAAGAAAGCAAGAGCCTCAGAAGCACAAATCCAGGCAGAAAAACTGAAGTTAAAACAGTATGCCTGGGTAGATGTTTCTGTTTATTCTAACCACACTACTTTTCGCACAATATTTGGCCCGGGTTGGCTGACAAGGCAGATAATTATTGGAGTAACCAATCACTTAGTGTTGGGTAAAATACCAGGTCCTTATGATAAGAAAGTCACGGTCAGGCAGATTTACGGGATGAATATGGGCCAGGCATTTGGTGATTTAGCCCAGCGCTTAATAGATACCAGGATGGGCGGCCAGAGAATAAGCAGGGGTCAGCTCTTCCGGGAGATAGGCAATGGCTTGGTAGCAGGTGGAATACAAAGTGTCACCTCCTCCTATCTTCAGAAATTAAATACTAAATTAGGCTGGAATCCTACTGCCTTTAACGCAGTGCTGATGGCTGGAATGGGTGTTACCAAAGGTTTATATGGGTTTTTAAGACCTGATGAGTTTAGCAAAGCCCGGGGCCTTAAATTATTCTACAATATCACCAAAGACACTATGCGCTTTGGTGTGAACAGGGCAATTGAGGAATCCTTAACCTTTGGCCGCGGATGGGCAGCTACACATTACGGTATAGGAAAGAACTCACTGTATGCAGCCCAGGTTGCGGAATTTAATTCCACCTTAAGCAGATACGGTTTCTTAAACGCCCTGGAAAATTTAACTGCCTCCAAACTCCACTACATTGCCTTAGACTCACTGGCTATGACTGCCCACGATGCCTTAAGAGGTGCGCGTTATGGCTACGGCATAGATATGGATAAACTCTTAAGAACCTTAGACAAACAACAACACGGTTTGGCTGCCGAGGCATTAAAAAATTTAGGCCTACCTGAAAACCAGATTCCCACTGTTTTAAGGCAGGCAAACATAGAAGTTCCCAAAGAGATGCTTAACCAGCAGGACTTTAGAGGAATTATTGGTTTCTTAATAAGTAATCTCTCTAACCAATTGTCCAAATTCAATATAAACATCCCCTTGCTTTCAGAAATGAACAATGCTTTAAATGCCCACATAAATATTGTCGATTATATGCCTTTAGATGTGGCGGAAATTTACCGCGGGGCCTACAAGAGTTTAGGTAGAATGTCCCTGGCAGGTGGTGTAAAAGATAAAGGCATCTGGTTTAGCCCCTTACATAGAGAACAGTGGTTTGCAGTGGGTGAGCATACAGCTTTTAGAACTGGGTTAACTGGTGTGGATGTAGGCAGGCTCCCGCTTAATAATCTTCCTGAAGATATCCGCAGACAACTGGAAGCTTTAACAGGCGGTAGCATCAAGGATTTAGCCGCCTTAGCACAAATGGAAGCAGAAATCCAGAAAAGAATGCGCGCCTTGGAACAGAGTTTAAAGCCAGGGGCTGCTAATACGGCTGATTCTATGGAGCAACTTACAGCCCGTATGGATGAATTAGGCCGCCAGCAAAAACAATTAAGAGAAGTGCAGGGTTTTAAACAGCAACTGGATAAACAGATAAACAACACCTTCTGGGATAAAGTCTACCCCGGACTAAGCGCTGCCCAAAAGAAAATGGTTGACCAAAAGATTACTACCCAATATAGAGCTACGGGCAGTTTTGAGCAGAAAACTAACTATTCCCTGATAGGTAATCCTATGGAAGTTACAAGTTTTACCACAAAGAATGTCCAGGCTTGGTATAGGTATGGAGAAGACAAGAGTAAACGCTGGATAGGAATCACAGGCCCCATAAGTGGTGAACTGCTCGACAAAATTACTCCTGTCTTAAGGTTCTCCAAAAACGCAGCTATACCTATGTCCGGAAGTTCGGTTTTTGATAAATTCTGGGGTCCAAACTTCAGTGGTGGCGCAGGAGCCAGCCCTAACGCAAACAATGCTACCGGCACCTTTTCTGATTTGGATAATACCGGCAGAACTATACTCACCGCAGGAGATAAGGGTATTTTGGCTACAGTGGATATGCAGCAGGGGATTATGGACCCTGTAGGCGCATTGAGTTTAGGCGGCAGATTCAATTTCCCGGAAAATAAGACCTGGATGTATATGTATAAGCCCATAGAAAACCAAACTGACTACTATACCGGCGGTTTCCGCACTGTAAGTATCTCCGAGCATTTAAGGATGGTAAATTTCGGCAAAAATGCCCAGGTGGTTTTAGATGCCGGCGATGCCCAGAAATCTTACAATATAACACAGTTGGTGGCAATACCCGGCACTACTATTAACTGGACCAATTACGATAATAAAGGATTAACCAGATTAAGAGAACTCAGGTTGCAAGACCGTAATTTAGATGCCCAATTAAGTGATATTGAGAATAGGATGAATAGATTAGATTCCGCTCATCAAACCAGGCAGAATGAGCTGGGAAGACAAAAAGAAGATTTGACCAGGCGTCTTAAGCAAATTGAGCCAGAAGTAGGAAGGACAGAAGGTAACATTCCTGGCATTGAATATGAGCAGACCTTTAGGCAACTAAAGAACTTAGAAAAGCGAATTACAGAGGAAGAACAGAACCACAATGCACAGTTAAACGGACTAAAGGACCAATATAGGCAAGCCCTTACTGCTGCGGGAGTCAGGCCTGAGGATTTTGATGAGTATGATTTAAACAATCAGGTGCGGGGTGAGGCAAGGCTGACAAATTTATTGCAGGTAGTCAACTACGGCAGTACGCCCAATTCGGCAAAAACCGTTATTTTCGGTTTTAATACTGACCCTGCTAAATCCTATATTCAGACCCAGACTGCGACGCGGGTGAATGAGAAAGCGCGATATAATTATTCTGATTGGGATAGGCTGGCCAATATTCGGCCTGTCATTCATGAAGGCCAGGCTATTATCTTGGGACAAGGTAATTTTAATCTCACCCGTTATGAAGTAGCCAGAGGGTTATTAGCCAGGTCGGATATAAATCCCAATAATCTACCGAAGCCGGATAATGACTCATCTCCCTTAGCAGGAATAGGCGGCGCTTTAGATGTTAAAGGCGCATTCGGTAAATTTACCTCTAGCGAGAATAAATCCTTACCCATTGCCTTTGATATCAATAGTATGTCCTTGGACCTGATGCAGGGTTTAAGGATAGCCAAGGCAAAGTTTGACCTTAACTTAGATAGCCCGCTCTGGTATGCCGGTAAATATACCACCACCTTACATGATTCCAGAAAAGTAGATTCCTTTTATTTAAGCAGATTAGCCTCGGACCTATCCGCCAGCCATTTTATAGACTTTGGCAATATCCAGCAGTTCTTTGGTTTTAATTCAATGTTCTATTCGTCCAAGGCATGGAATGCCTGGACTAATTACGATGATAAGAGATTAAGAGAACTGGGACAAAACCAAGAATTGAATATTAAATTAGCACACATCGAAGACGAGGCAGAGAAAAAAGCATTAAGTCAACGGCAGGAGCAGGCCTGGAGACAAGCCCTGAGAAATGCAGGGGTGAAAGAAGAAGATTTAGCTAAATACGTTCCGGATTTGGAGAATTTTGTGCAGGGGCAAAGCCAGTTGACAGATTTACTGCATGTAGCGCATTATGGCACTACGCCTAATTCAGTGCGCACCCTCATCTTTGATTTTAACGGCAGAGACTCTTCAATTCAGACCAGGACCAGCGAGATGAATCCGAGCAATTGGGATATATTGAGCAATCTTACCCCTGCCATCAAAGACGGTCAGGCATTAATCTTAGGGCAAGGTAACTTTAACCTAACCCGCTACGAAGTAGCCAGAGGGTTATTAGCCAGGTCGGATATAAATCCCAATAATCCACTAAGGCAGGAGTTAGAACGGTTAACTCAGCAACGCGATGCAGTTGATAGGGAATTAGATAACCTCGTGTATACACATGAGTATGACGATATAAACCGCAAATATACTCAGCGAAACGAACTGGATAGACAAATAGAAGATTTAATGCAACAAATCTCAAGTCAGTCCGGGGCAAATGAACTTTCTCCCTTGGCAGGGATAGACGGTGCTTTAAATGTTAAAGGCGCATTCGGTAAATTTACCTCTAAGGAGAATAAATCCTTACCTTTGGCTTTTGACATACACACCCTGGGAGTGGATTTAATACAGGGATTAAAGGCATCCAGGGCTAAGTTTGACCTTACGTTAGATAACCCACTTTACTACGCAGGAAAGTTTAAGACCACGCTCTTTGACCCGGCTCAATTCAGGCTAAATACCAATGAGCCGGAGTCATTCTATATCGCGAGGTTATCCACTGACCAGACTTCCCAAAGGCACAGTATAGACTTCGGCAATAAACAGCAGCAGTTCTTCGGATTTAATCAAATGTTTTCTTCGCCGGAGATTTTTAGCGCCTGGAAGGCGGAAAAGAGAATATATAAAGACGAGAATTTGCGCAGGCAACATAAGGACTTATGGGATAAATTTTTACAAGACCGCACAGAAGATAATGCCAAAAAGATTATAGAATTTGAAACCACGCACAACTACCCTGATAGTTTTACTACAGACCCTGCGAAAGCCATTGAATATCAGATGCGGGTAAAGAACTTGCTTTATGTAACTCACTACGGCGATTATGAAGTTGTGCCGCTTCTCTTTGGCGCAAGCGCCGGAGAATTATATTCCAGAAGGAATGATATCAGTATCCCAGATTCAAGCTGGGCAAAAGCGACTATTAACAATGGAGAGATAATTAACAAGCAACCAGTCTTTAGGTTCCATAAGGATAGTAAAGTATGGCTTTTTGAAAACGAGGTCTTTAACGTTCCTCCCAAAGAAGAGACCACCCCTTATTCTTCAGACGGGATGCAACTACAAGACAGGACATTGCAGCATGTGGGTTTAAGATTTGAGAATGATTATGCCTTAGCCACTGCCTTAGACGTGGTGGATGGGCCGAACCGGATATTAAAGAGACAGCCGGGGATGCTGGCGGTATTTGACCAGGCAAATTTGAATGTGAATTTCCCGCGAGGCTTTGCCTTAGGCGGAACTTTTAATATTGCCCAGGACAGCACGCCCTTCCATTTTTACCAAGAGATTATAAGCCCTATAGATGTTGAGAGAAACAATGCGGCCAATACCACCAGCGCAAATCGGTTTTATAGCCGGATTAGCGACATACTTATTCAGAATGCCAATGCCAGTAACCAGGACTTAAACTGGGCCTGGGCGCGTATTTTTGCTGCAAAAACTAAGCCAGTTTATGTGGATAAAATACTGTTAATCTTAGATAACCGCATTGGAGGTATATTCGGTAACTTTGACCGTTTTAACCGGGAAGGCAAGGTAGAACACCGCGTAATCGGGCTTGACCTTGAAGGAACGCCATTAGAAGGCAAAGATATGAAACAGCGCATTGGAGATTTTAGTGTGGCAGGCACTAAAAATAGCTCTGGAGAAAGGAATCCCCAGCCGCGCATAGAAACATGGAGTGAAGATAGCCAGGGATTACTTACCATAAAGGAAAGCGTATTTCCGCTGGCTGAGCGGCATACAGGAGCCAGGATTACTAGAAGCGAGGAGTTACGCAATGGCGAGCGCATAATTAAGGTTACCGACCACCTCACAGGCATTACCCAGAGATTATATAACGAGCAACACAAGATATTAGGCGGTTATGTGAGGACAGAAATAGAAAGAACTGTAGATAACAGAGTATTGCGTTATAGCGAGCGTCACTTTCAGGGTATAGATAATCCTGAAACTGCTAAAGCCTTAGTTACACGTTTAAGGCAGGCAGGAGAAAATGAGATTGCTGACACAGTGGAAAGTGCAATCGCCAACCAATCTTTCTCAGATAAAGAGGCAAGGATTTCCTGGTCAATAAATAACAGCGACAGGCACAATCGTAGCCACGCCTTCATCACGCAAGTAATTGAGGCAATAGGGTCTGATCCCAGATATGCAAGAAGAGAAGTAGAGATTATCCGCAGGATTATTGATGAGAATCCTGGAAAAAGCAATAAAGAGAAAACCGAGATAATAACAAGGGAACTGGAAAAATTTGGACGCCGGGGTATTATCACCAGACTTACGCAGCTCATAAACTCAAATGATATGCGTGATGCAGACACCAAAAGCTTAGATTTAAATAAGGTGCGTAGCGCAGTCCAGAGAATATTAAAAGAGGCTGAGTGCCAAGCAATAAATCCAGATATACTAGAAGATGTCAATAATTTTAAGGGGGTAGGTTTAAGTTATCAGGTGGCGGCAGAATTTGCGCCTGTGGAGATTAAAAGTAATACCCAAAATAGTTTACCAGGAGGCGAAGCCGAGTATTATAGCATTAGCATAGACCCATTGGGAGTAAAAAGCGTTGCCGCAATTTTGCCCAATCAGGAAACCTATCTTTTAAAACAAGGGAATAATATATATAGTTATGCAAATTCCTGGCAGGCGACCATACACACACCTACTGGGATTTGGTATGGGATAAGGTTAGGAGGGCAGGTTATTCCCCTTGCCTCTCAAGGCGAGATAGCAAAAATAGGGGACTGGCGAAATACCATTTTAGGGGAGCTTGCCCGGGCTATACCTCAAGATAGGCTTACCCCAGCCCAAAGAGAATTGCAGAAAAAGGGAGATTTAGATAGCATAACGAAACTCCTTAATGACCAGGATTTTCTGACAAGAATTTCCAGTTATCTGAACGAACTGCGGCAAAATACCCCGGAAAGTTATAATGACCCTACTGGCAGGACGCAACGCGCCTGGGCATTAGGCCAGGCATTGGAGGCATTAGAGAAGGGTAGGCAAGGAGATAATTTTTCCCGGGCATTAAGTTATAATGTTGCCACAGCGTTTTATAGTCTGGCTGGCTTGACCAGATTGGATTGTGATAATGTAGGACCTGTACTAAGGAGCGTAGGCACTAATTCTAATGAACTCAGGACCTTAGGGGAGAAGGTGTTAAGCGGTGATATAGACGTCTATTATACCTTCCAGACAGCCTTCCAGGTAATTACTTCAGGTATCTTAAAGAATGATGCGGAATACCAGATAAAAAAGGAGCAAGAAAAGTCAGCAGCCTCCAGGAATAGCGCTACACCTCGAGTATCAAGCGCTGAGAGCGTGCGGCTGTCAATGGAAGAAAGCCGATTGTGGTGGCAGGCATTAAGGTATTCAGGTGTAAATATGCCCCTTTCCTTTACACCTTATTTAGGAATGGTGAATAGCGTTTGGAATCAGGTACAATATAAGTTTGTGTATCAGGCAATGATGAATTTACCCAGGGGCGCCTCAAAAGAGCAACGCGAGGAATTTGCTGATTTCTTAAAGATGATTAGGGAGAATCCAGATACTGCTTTTGCTAATTGTTTAATCGGTCAAGAAGGTTACATAGATAAAGCATTAAATGCTTTTGTAGAGCAGGATTTTCCGCAATTCAATAGATTATCCACCCAGGCCTCTATAGCCATGATGCTTTTGACTACAGCGCGGCTGGCATATTCCAAAGTAGAACCCAAGGCAAGAAGCACTACGGCCAGGGTAAGGCCTGGAAAAGATGCAGCATCAGGAGGGGCTAATCTTGATTTACGGGACTTTGTGCAAAAACAACTCTATTATGACCATATGTTCGCCACAAACTATACGCGCCGTTATCAACCCGGCGGTGATTATTATGAGGATGTCCCTGATACAATAAATGCCTTGGAGAGATTGTCCTCCTTAGGATATGGCGAAGGGGTTTTAAGGTTCCTGGCAAGCAGATATGACGCTTATCAGTATTTATTAGCCTCCAGAAGAGACAGCGCCTGGTTCCAGGATTTATTGCTTAACTTAGGCAGCCAGCAGGCCTCAGTAGCCGGCGTATTTCACAGCATATTAGGCGCGAGATATGCATTACTTAAGTTATTTTCTTTTGCTAGCACGTATAATAACAAACACCCGGACTATAACTTTCAGTTCTCACACACCTTAGGGTTATTAGAGAACGCCGCTGCCTATGACCTGACAAAGATTGATAGTTGGAATGTCGCCTCCAGTTTAAATATGTTTACCAATGACCATGTCCAACATTTAAGCATCGGAAAGGTTACCTTCAATGACCTGCCACATGCCTTAATAAATATAAATAACTCCCTAGAGCAGACTACGAGGCAGGTTGATAGTCCCATGTTAAGAAATTCCCCAGAAAATCCTAAACTGGCCAGAATGTTACAGGAGGTAAAAGCCCTGAAGGCCCAGATAGAAAGAATACAGAGAGAAAACAGCCAGTTATTATTGCGTAACGAATACGAAAAAATTAATGAGCTGAATGATAAATTAAGTTCTTTATTCTCCTCGCTCGATACAAAACTTAAAGAGATTAATTCCACGCTGAGGAAGATAGATATAAGTAGGGTGCCCGGAGAGATAGAGCTTTTTGACGCCAATAATAATCGCACCATGACAGTTTACCTGGAGAACGGTAAGGTATATGATAGAAAAGGCGGAAGAGAAATCGGCAGATTGGAACGCAATCAACTTGGTGGATGGAATATTGTTATTGTCAAGGATACTTTTGGTTGGGTGCCGGGAGTCACCGATAACTTCACCTCTTTTACTGATTTAAGAGGCGCAGACCGTGACCCTGCCAGATTCTTAGAAGAAATCGCAAATAGATATGCGAATTCCGCAAATTTACCCGAGCATTTACGGCAGTTTAGCGCTATTTTTGCAGCCATCCATAGACTTAGGGCTAATGGCGCCTTGTCCCCTAAAAATTTAGGAGAGGAATTCAAGGACAACAAGGCATTATTGGAAAGATGGATTCAGGCTGTTTATCGGGTGGATTTAGCTGCAGAAGAAAAGAAAATCGGATTAGGGGTTTGCGTACGGATTCATAAGGAAGTGGCAGAGTTTGCCAAGGCCATGGGGATTATCTTTGATATGGTTCCCGTAGAAGGATTAAGGGAGCCGCACATGGCTTTGCGCAGTAAACACACAGGCCAAATTATTGATGTTACTTATCAGAAAGCATATCCGGATAGCGCAGTAATTGTTTTTAGAGGCGGTCAGAGAATGTCCTATGCTGAGTTTAAGAGGCGGCAAGGAGCTTTACAGGCAAGAGGTTTTCATCCGGATGCGGTCTATGAAGAACAACTGGCGCAATACTATTACTCGATAGGTGATGCGGATAAAGCGAAACTTCATGCTGAGAGTGCGGTGCTGCGGGACGGAGGAATTGGAACAGTGCAGTTAGCGGAAATTCTAAACAATTTAGGCAATCTCTATGGAGAAAAAGGAGATTATAGAAGGGCAGCTGAGTGCTATTATAACGCTAGCTGGGTGTATGCAAAACGCAACGATACCGCCAACAAAAATAAATTAGAACAGTTAGCCAAGTTCCTTAATAATAACCTAAGTAGGCCAGGAGCCACTATTGCTGTGGATGCGCAAGGCCGTTACACCGTAACCATCGCAGGCAAGGTTTCATCTTCGCAGGATAGGCCCAGAAATGCTGTTGTAAGCTTTATACCCAGTGATTCCGCAAACAGATTATTCAAGAATATTCCCGAAGGCGCCCGCTTAGAAATTACTGATAGGGGAATGAGTTTGTCTTTTAATGTGAACGGCAAGAGATACGAAGTCCAATACAGAATAAAAGCCGAAGATGGCACGGAATTAACAGTAGCGGCTTCCACGGAAGGGAAAATGGCGGTATTTGTCAATGGGCAGCCATTAAAAGGAGACGCCCGCTCCTGGAAAACAGGAGATTTAGTCATAGGTAGTCTATATGTTAAGGTAAATCCTAATGGCCCAGAAGGAAATGCAGAAATTACTCAGTATTTAGTAAAAGGTAGAGAAATATTTAACTTCAGGGCAAGCATAGCGGATTATAGTATTTTTCAGTCAGATAGAAACACGCTTGTTATTGACGCGGAAGGCAAGGAAGTAAGTTTAACCAGGTCTCAGCTAGATACATTGAAATCTCAAGACCCACGCTTTAGCGTAACGGAATCAAATACCTCGTTTTTTGAAGCGTGTTTAATGATACTTAAAAAAGCTGAGACGGATCCCGATGCCAAGGCTTATCTGGACGCACATAAAGCTGACATTGATGCTTTTAGAAAGAGCGTGGAAACTGCCAGGGGCGCTTTAAATAATTATGATATAAACATTGCTTCTGAGCAGACGGAGAAGGCCAGGGTCGTATTCACAGAAAAACTTTTTGTTGATGATGCGCGTATTAATTCCAGAGGAGCGCAACAAGCAACCGATGGTGAAATTAAAAGAGTGATGAAGGGATTATTTGATAGGAATATACCTTTTGCCATGGATAGAAGACACTTGGCAACAATAAGACAAGTAGAGGGAAATTCAGCTACAGAAGAAGAAATCCGCGAAATAGCGCGTCAAGTTGAAGCGGAACTTATAGATGCACAAGGCAGTCTTTTAGGGCAATCTCTTACCCAGGATATCAATCAACTTGATACCAGTAATTTCAGCCAAAGATATCCCCTGTTAACTAAATATGTTATTGAGCCGGAACTTGCAAGGAGAAGCAATGAGGCGCGTGCGACCCAACTTGAAAGAGGGAATAAGGAGTTCTACAGGATAGCATTTGACCCGCAAAAAGGGTTTACCATTCAGAGAATCAAAGATGCATTGACAATTGAAGATGCGCAAGGAAACAGGAGATCGGGGCCATTATCAGTACCCCTTGAGGACTTACAAAATTTATATAACCGCAACATAGACCCTGCAAATCCCACAAGGAGTGCTGTCTTAGGTCGAAATCCTTTATCCACATCTATCTACGAACAATATAGTAACCGCACACAGAGCGGGACTGCCTCCCCTGATTTTAGAGATACATTCAAACAGGAACTTATAAATAGAGGAGTAAACCCAGCGAAAGCAGAGTTTTATGCAATGTCACTGGTTGATGTGAATAGCGTTACCTGGAAAGGTCCTCTTATCAAAGTAGGGATCGGACTGGGTTTAATTGCCGGGGGAATATTTGTTAAAAAATATGAATTTGCTCGTTCAGGTGTACTCTTGATGTGGGCTGGCGCAGGAGGTTTAATCTGGGGCACGGGTAGTGCTTTTTATTATGGGTATGGATATAATTCTAAGTACGGAGAGTGGCCGAGTAGATTGAAGATGCTTGAGACTTTTGGTAATGCGCAGCCTATAGGATGGGTTATTGGAGCTACAATAGCAGGTTTACGTTTTATACCACAGGTTTCAACAATTACTCAGTGGGCAGCGGCACCAGGACATGCAGCCTATGCTTGTGGTATTGGCATTGGTTCGGGAATGGCGATTGGCACAGGCAGTCCTTGGGTAAGTTATGCTTTTGGTTATAGACAAAATATGCCTACCTGGCAGGAGACAGTTAAAGGCGGCTTGACCGGTGGTTATTACGGAGGTCTAGTTGCTGCAACCTTGATTAGTGCAGGTAGAGCCAGTCCTTGGACCTTAGGTTCAGTAGCCAGATTTAGCGGCGGTGCAGCTTTAGCAAAAGGTGGTGTGGGCTTTATTAACGCCTCGATTGATGGTCGCAGTTGGGGAGATAGGGGTAGGATATTTTTCCAGGAAGCCTTGGTTGGCGTAGAAGAAGGTCTTTTATTTCGCTTTGCTTCTTATCAATTAGGGGCTAATAATGGTTTAACTACAACCCGATTAATTTTGTTAAATACAGGAGTTAATGAAGCGGTTTTGCAAGGCACAAGTTTACTTAGAACCGGCCAACTTGACTTAGATATAGGAAGAAACCTGGTGGCTATTGGCACAGGTGCCTTAGGTGGATATGGGCAAGGCTTAGCCGGAGGCGGAGTGAATTTATGGCGCGCCACTACCTCACAAGCAGGATTATGGGGCGAAGTCTTCCTGGTAACCGGCATTGGTATGGATACTTTACAAGGTAAGGCGCCTACGTGGAAATCAATGCTGAATAATTGGGGCCAGGGTGCTTTGTCTGGCGCGGCATTTGGAACCTTGATGGGCGGAGTAAGCGCTGGGGTTGGCAGTAGCGGGGCTGCATTCCAAAGATTGGGGAGGATTATTACATTAGGAAGGGAGACATACCTTGGAAGAACAGTTAGTTTAATAGGGTTTAATGAATTGATGCTACAGGGTTCAAATCTTATCGCCACGGGGAAAATGAATTTAGACCCTAAGGTGAATGCCTTGGCAATTTTAGGAGGAGCCTTAGGCGGAGCAGGATTTGCAAATCATCCCTTGTTGGCTGCGACAGGCGTGGGGATGTCAGCATTCCCTCTGGCCAAGACAATCTTAGAATTAGAATGCCCTGATGGCAAAGGACCAATCCAGAGGTTGGCGCAGAATTATGCTAATCCCTGGAATTATGTCAGGGGCGGGATTATTGGCTTAGGTGCAGGTTATGGTTTTAGGAGTGGCTTGCTTACAAAAACAGGAACGACAAATTGGGGTAAAATTCCTTGGGGTTTAATAAAGTTTAGTTATGGCGGGCTCACTGGATGGACAGCTGGCGTAGGCGTGAATGCATTGCAAGATGTTTTTACTTCGGAGCCAAAAGGAAATTATAAAGGCCACCAAAAACCCACGACAAAATTCATCTTAGATAGCATAGGATATTTTGCTATGGGTGGTTTAACCGCCCTTTTTATGGGTAGGCAGGGAACAAATATTGTGAAAGAATTAGAAGTCTATGCTGGCACAGGAGCGCCTCAGTCTGTGCAGGTAATGGGGTTAGGTGAGTTGGGACAATTTACCGGGCCGAAATTGCTCTTAGCGCGTTCTTTTGCCGGAGCAGTTGAATGGGTTACGGTTTCTCCTTCATTTACTATAGGCACTGCTTTCTGGGAGAGCCTAAAGGCAAAGTATGGTTATTATAATAGCGATATTAACTCAGCAACTCAGAAGATGGTGGATAATATTAGATTATGGAACCCCGCTACTTGGGTAGTAAAGGGGAGTTGGACAAAAGACCAAGATACGGGTAAATACAACTTAAGTTTTAGTAATTTAACTTTTGCCGCCTTGCTTGAATCTGCAGTTTCAGGTCCTCGCTCAGGTTTGTGGATGAAGCCGATGATTGACTTATTCCAGGCAAAGTCTAATAAGCAGACCTGGTATAGTGAGGGAGGGGCTTTTGGGAAGATAGGTAACGGGTTAGTGCGGCTTTTTAGAGGTTCCGAGGGATTAAAGAAATGGTTTGCGAAAAAAGAAGCCTGGCTTAAGGAGCAGGCAAGTAATCCTGCTACCCAATGGAAAGCCAGCGCTGTAAACTTTTTAAATTGGTTGGATTCCAGTGTGGTGTTTATGCCTGGAGTAGTTACCGGGATTGATTCTGCAATTGATATGGTGGACAAATGGGCAACCAGAATTGCGGGTGAAGAATTTAAGTTTCAAGAAAGCATTGGTCCGGACGGCTCGCCTGCTTGCGCTCGCAAGGGATACATCTCTAGTGGAATGCAGTCATATGCCAAATGGCTTCCTTTCTTTATGCTTCCCAGTTATCGCGCTGAGCGACCAGCATCAGATAAAGAAGTAAAGCCACCTTCTAATACCCCTACGAATCCAGAGACGAGGGCGCCGCCTGAGACACCAACTAATAAGGGTTCAAAAGAAGTTCGTTTCCCTGCCCCGCCTCCTACTACTCCCAAACAACCCAATGGAGAGCCATTACCTGGTTTTGCCAGAGATGATAATGTAGGCCGCTTGCACGGCGCTGACGGGGCTGACTTAGGAGAAGCACCCAAGCCTCCTGCTGAACCTACACTCCAACCTGGGGAACGCCTAACCGAATCCGGATTAATTATACCTAAAGGCGAGGTTGCTTTAAGAAGAAAAGTAAGCAGCTCGCCGGCCGTGTCCGAACCAGCTAAGGTTGAGCCGCCGCCAGCTACACCGAAAGCAGAAGCTCCTAAGCCTGAAGCATTTAGAGAGGTTTTGGGT
>Ga0272448_1000573_pt1 | contig 56597 bp, 42 predicted proteins | sample YNPCB0191_FD_202220 | JGI IMG/M metagenome (GOLD analysis project Ga0272448, IMG submission 202220) | Hot spring sediment microbial communities from Yellowstone National Park, WY, United States - YNP-CB-019-1 | ecosystem: Environmental > Aquatic > Thermal springs > Hot (42-90C) > Sediment... | reverse complement strand
GTGCCTCTGTGCCTTTGTGTGAAACATGATTCTCACACAAAAACACAAGACACGAAGGCCGGGGCAGGTATGGGAACCTGCCCTACGCTCGCTGCCCCGCCGACAGGCGCGCCGCGTTTGCATAAAGAAAAGCGGCTGTGCTATAATGAGCGCGGCCGCTGGGGCGTCGCCAAGCGGAAAGGCAGCGGCCTTTGGAGCCGCGATTCGAAGGTTCGAATCCTTCCGCCCCAGCCAGACTATTCCGGCTTTACCGGCATCTGAGGTACGACTCCGCCGTTCTCTTGATGGACGAGATTTCGTTTGGGGACAACTCAAGACATTCGGGGACAGTCTCTGACACGGTGGCCCAGCCCAGGCCCACAAGGAACGTGGGGCTGCGGTTTGGGTCATCTTTGTTCTTTACATTCGCCCGCGTCGCTTCCGTCCCGTCCTCCCTTTCCGCAAATCCGCGTGAGGTGCGCAGATGAGTCTATCGGTGGTGATCCTGGCCGCCGGCCTGGGGACGCGCATGAAGTCGGCCCTGCCCAAGGTGCTGCATCCCCTCGCGGGGCGGCCCATGGTGCTGTATGGCGTGGAGACCGCCCGCGCGCTGGGGGCCGAGGCCATCGTCCTTGTCGTGGGGCACGGGGCCGACCAGGTGCGCGCCGTCGTGGGCGATGGGGTGCTGTACGCGCCGCAGCCCGAGCCGCTGGGCACCGGCCACGCCGTTGCGCAGGCCGCGCCCCTGCTCCGCAAACGCCAGGGAACTACGCTCGTGTACTACGGCGACATGCCGCTCCTGCAACCGGAAACGCTCCGCCGCCTATCTGCTACCCACGAGGAGACCGGCGCGACGCTCACGCTCCTGACCCTGCTGGCCGACGACCCGATGGGGTTCGGGCGCATCCTCCGCGACGCGGACGGGCGCGTGGTGGGCATCGTGGAGGACTCGGTGGCGACGCCCGAGCAGAAGCGCATCCGCGAGTTGAATTGCGGTGTCTATTGCTTCCAAAGCGACTGGCTGTGGGACAACGTCGCAAAACTGCACAAAAGCCCAAAAGGCGAATACTTCCTGACCGACCTGGTGGCGATGGCGGTGGCGCAGGGGCGGCGCGTGGAAGCCGTGAGCACCGACGACGCCGACCAGATGCTGGGCATCAACGACCGCACCCACCTGGCGCGCGCCGAGGCGATTGTCCGACGCCGAATCGCCCAGCGCCACATGCTCAGCGGCGTTACCTTCGTGGATCCGCTGAGCACCTACGTGGACGCCGACGTGCAGATCGCCCCTGATACGATCCTCTATCCCAATACCCACTTGCAGGGCAAGACCCGCATCGGCTCCCGCTGCCGCATCGGGCCGAACACCATCGTGCGCGATTCCATCATCGGCGACGACTGCAAGGTGGAGGCCTCGGTCGTGGAAGAGGCGGTGCTGGAGGACTGCGTGGACATCGGCCCGTTCGCCCACCTGCGCAAGGGCGCGCACCTGGCCCGCGGCGTCCACATGGGGAACTTCGGCGAGGTCAAGAACTCGTACCTGGGGCCTGGGACCAAGATGGGCCATTTCAGTTACCTGGGCGACGCCGAGGTGGGGGCCAACGTGAACATTGGCGCAGGGACGATCACCTGCAACTTTGACGGGGAACGCAAACACAAGACGATTATTGAGGAGGGCGCGTTCATCGGGAGCGACACCATGCTCGTCGCGCCGGTGCGCATCGGCAAGGGCGCGAAGACGGGCGCCGGCTCGGTGGTTACGCGCGATGTCCCGCCAGGCGCGGTGGCCTACGGCGTGCCTGCGCGCGTGCGCAAAGGGCAGTCGGAAGCCGACCCGCAGGACTCGGAGCACCCCTCCGATGCACCCGCCGGTGCTGGGGGACAGGAGTCTGGCAAGTGAGTAGTTCGGCAGTTCGGGAGTTGATTTTGCTGGCGGCGCTGATCGCCATCAACGCGTTCTTCGCCGCCTCGGAGATGGCGGTCGTTACGCTCAACAAGGTGCGGCTGCGCCACAAGGTGGAAGAGGGCAACCGAACGGCGCGGGTGGTGGAGCGCCTCGCCACCGAGTCCAGCCGCCTGCTGGCCACCATCCAGGTGGGCGTTACGCTGGTGGGGTTTCTGGCCGCAGCCACCGCTGCGACAAGCCTGTCCCACCCCCTCGGCCAAGTGCTTGCGGCGATTCCCGCGCCCGTCATCCAGGCCAACGCCGAGGGCATCGCAACGTTCCTCATCACGTTGGTGCTCGCGCTCATCATGCTCCTCTTCGGCGAACTCGTGCCGAAGAACCTGGCGCTGCGTCATTCGGAGCGCATCGCCTTCGCCGTGGCGCGGCCCATAGACCTGCTGGCGCGCATCTTCTCGCCGCTGGTGAGCGCGCTTGTCTTCCTGACCAACAAAATCTCGGCGGCGCTGGGGGCGCAAGCGCCGAGCAACATGCCCTTCGTTACGCAGGACGAGATCATGGCGATGGTGGACGCGGGCGAAGAGGGCGGCGTGATAGAGGAAGACGAGAAGGAGATGATCTACTCCATCTTTGAGTTCGGCGACACGCTGGCGCGCGAAGTCATGGTGCCTCGCATAGACATCGTGGCCGTGGACGCCGACACGCCCCTCCTGCAGGCCCTGGACGTGGTGATGAAGGAAGGGCACTCCCGCATCCCCGTGTATCAGGGCACCATTGACAACATCATCGGCCTGCTGTACGCGAAGGATTTGCTCGTGTACCTGAAGGAGGGCAAACTTGACGTCCCCCTGCCCAGCATCCTCCGCCCTGCCTATTTCGTGCCGGAGACGAAGAAGGTGGACGACCTGCTGCGGGAATTGCAGGCGCGCAGGGTGCACATGGCCATCGTGGTGGACGAGTACGGGGGAACCGCGGGGCTGGTAACGGTGGAAGACCTGCTGGAAGAGATCGTGGGCGAAATCCAGGACGAGTACGATACGGAAGAGCCGACGATAGAGCGCGTGAGCGACAACGAGTTCATCTTTGACGCGGGCGTGCAACTGGATGACGTGAACGACCTGCTCAACGCCGACCTGCCCGACACGGGCGGGGACACCCTGGGCGGGTTCATCTACACGCAACTGGGGCGGGTGGCCGCCGTCGGCGATGAGATTCGCCTGGATGACTTGACGATCACCGTGCTGTCGGTGGCGGGGCGGCGCATCCGCAAGGTGCGCGTCGTGCGGGGCGCCCCACAGGCGGACGAGAGCGCGCCGAGCGAAACCGATGTTCAGGGGTGAGCCTATCGTGGACGACAAGGATTTGGTGCAAGCGGCGCGAGAGGCGCGGGAACACGCCTACGCGCCCTATTCCCATTTCCGCGTGGGGGCGGCGCTCCTCACGCGGTCGGGGCGCGTGTTCACCGGCGCCAACGTGGAGAACGCTTCCTACGGCCTGTCGGTGTGCGCCGAACGGGTGGCCGCGTTCAACGCCGTGGCCGCGGGCGAGCGCGAGTTTGAGGCCATCGCCGTGGTTACGGGCAACGGGGTGATGCCCTGCGGCGCGTGCCGCCAGGTGCTGGCCGAGTTCGGCCCCGACATGCGGATCATCGTGGCCGACGCCGAGGGCAACAGCCGCACCTACCGTCTGCCCGACCTGCTCCCGGGTCGGTTCACGCCGGAGGATTTGAAGTAGCCGTTGGCCAATGACCTTCGCTGATCGCTGACGGCTGACGGCTGACCGCTGACGGCTTCCTGCGAGAGGAAACATGACACACTTCTTTGACGACCTGGCGCGGTTCTACGACCTGGATCACGCCTTCGTGCGCGAGGACGTGGAGATGTACCGGCAGTTCGCCGCGCAGGCCGGCTCGCCCATCCTGGAGTTGGGATGCGGCACCGGACGCATCGCGCTGCCCCTGGCGCGGGACGGCCACGAGGTGGCGGCGGTGGACATCTCGCCCGCCATGCTGGCGGCGCTGCGCGCCAAACTGTCGCAGGAGCCGCCGGAGGTGTCGGCGCGAGTCCAGGTCATCCAGGCCGACATGCGACGCTTGGCGTTGGGCCGCGAGTTCGCGCTGGCCCTGTGCCCGCTGAACACGTTCCTGCACATGACGACCCAGGCCGACCAACTGGCCGCGCTTGGGAGCGCCTTTCGCCACCTGGCCCCGGGCGGGCGACTCGTCGTGGACGTGGCGTCGCCGCTGGCGCTGCTGCTGATACCGGCGGGCGAGACGTTGTCGCTCCAGGGCGAGTTGCGCGACGCGGCCACCGGTCGCACGGTGCAGAAGTTCACCTCCATGCGGTTTGACCACGCCCGCCAGATGCAGTACCTGACGCTCATCTACGACGAGGTGGGGGCCGATGGCGCGGTGAGGCGAAGCACGCTCCACACCGAGTTGCGCTACGTGTTCCGGTTTGAGATGCAGTTGCTGCTGGAGCGCGCGGGGTTCGCCGTGGAGGCCGTGTACGGTTCCACCGACCTGGAGCCGTATGACGCGCTTTCGGAGAAGATGATCTTCGTCGCGCGGCGGTGAATCCACAACAGATTCGCGGAGGAAGACGATGATAGACGGCGTGAAGACCCGAAAACTGCGGCTGATTCCCGACGAGCGGGGCTACCTGATGGAGATGTTCCGCTCGGACTGGGAGGAGTTTGAGCGGTTCGGCCAGGTGTACATTACCGCCGTGTACCCGGGCGTGGTGAAGGGTTGGCACTACCACAAGTTGCAGACCGACCACTTCATCTGCGTCAAGGGGATGGCGAAGGTGGTGCTGTACGACAACCGCGAGGGTTCGCCCACGCGGGGCGAGGTCAACGAGTTCTTCATCGGCGAGCAGAACCCCACGCTGCTGACCATCCCGCCCGGGGTGCTGCACGGGTTCAAGGGCATCAGCACCGAGATGACGCTCATCGTGAATGTCCCCGACCGGCTGTACAACTACGAGCAGCCCGACGAGTACCGCTTCCCCGCGCACTCGCCGGAGATTCCGTACGACTGGGCGCGGAAGGACGGCTGAGCGGACGGCCTGCGCACCGCGAAGCGCAGGATCAGCGCGATAGGAAACAGGAACGCTCCCGCCACAGATAGCCGGTCAAGGGCGTGGTTTCTGCGCGTCGGCGCGGGGGCGGCTCGCCCAACGGCACGCGCATCAGCCGCAGGCGGAGCGAGCGGAGCGTGTCGGCTGGATGCGCGGGTTGGGCGGCTATTTATGCTTAACAGTAGCTTCAGCGAACAACTTCAAAACCTGAGCTGATGGATATGTTGACAAGGAAGCTATGGAATTTGCCAATTCTATCGGAACCAGTGCGTTTTCATGCCTACTGCTTATCATTTCTGGAAGTGTGGCCAGTATCCTGTCCAGATTGATAAGCATAGATGCCTTGGGCTTGTAGATGAATTCGCCCATTTTGGTGCAAACAGGTATGTTCAACACAAGACGACAGCGTTCATTTACAACTACAAAAATCTTGGCTCCATAATTCGTATCTCTTCCATAAGGAGCGCCACTAGACGGTCGGCCCTGAATTTGTTCGCAGATATAAACGTGATCAGGAATAAAAAAATGGTTAGACGGGGCGCTTTTCCCTACTAGATTTAAGTGGTCGGTAAAGATGCCTGTTTTTTCTTGACCTACTATGCTGATGGGATATCCTTGCGAATAAGCGTGCAATAAGAAATTCCTGATAGGATTGACCAGTTTCGAATATTGTGCGCGGATCTGCAAGGGACCATCTTTCAGAAACAAACAACGTTTGAGTACCTCGCGGTGAGATTCCCAAAAGTAGCGGATGCCTGTGAATAACAACAAAGTCTCGTGAATATTCATGTAAGCCGTGGCAACGCTTTCCGATGCAGCATTTTCGCTCATCTCCAAGTGAAACCCAAGCATGTCGGTTATAAAAATCGTCTTTCCGCAAGTCGCGCACCTTCCCTTTTCAGCGTTAAAACTCAGAGTTGCATCATGCGCTAAGCCATCAATTTCGCTATGTGGACATTGGAAAGGAGGCAAGGAGGCACGACTGGTCTCAGACCATTTTTCATAGGCAAGCCATTTGAGAGTTTCCATCACTTCCCCATTGAGAGAAGCGTCTTTAAGCGATTCAAAAATAATCTGGCGTATTGCATCGTAAACGCTCAACCCTTTGGAGTAGACGTGTCTCAATGGGAAGGCAGTTGCATGATACAAGGCGGCTTCAGCCATCAGGTCTCGCAACGCCAAAGGGTGTGGCGCATCTTTATCAATTCGGCTTAAGGCAATTTGGTCTACCTTCATCAAGGCAGTTTTGATGAACGCAATGCTCTTGTACGGAGGGCGTTCATCTGTCACGGGTTGCCATGAGCCGTCTACAGCGAAAACCAGATCAAGAGGTTCGCCGGGAGAGGGAAAGGGCTCCCATTTGATATTGGTAGATGTCTCTACGGCTTCAGGTTGCTCAAAGTTTTCAACAATCTGCTGGACAAGTGGGCTCTTGAGCACTTCCAAATGCCCAAGTTTACTGGCGTGCTCGCCTGGCAAGGTCCTTCCTGCTTGATATGGCATAGTACTAACTCACAATAAGGGCGGCTAGCTGGTCTTAGGCTCAAACTTCAGTGCCTGTATGGGCACAACAAACCTATGTGAACGGGTGAGCATCCGAATGTAGCCAGGCGTTTTGGTACGCAATATGTCATCTTTCATGCTTTCATAAGCCACATTCATTTTCGCCAGCACATTAACTTCATCCTGCGAGGACATATGTGCAACAAAGAAATTCTCAGTTTGGGCTAAAAGATCGCCGCTTATCGTGGATGGAGACTGTGTTGAATAGACAATGCCTATATGGTACTTTGCTCCTTCTTTTGCAAAGCGGCTATAGATGTCTTTGGGCTCTTTTTGTCGCGGAAAGAGATTATGAGCTTCTTCAAAATATAGCTGAATGTACTTGTTCCCCAACTTGTCGTTGCTGAATTTGTCAACCTGATGGCTAAAAACGGCTTTGGACAACAAATCGGAGAAATACTCTAAAAGCACAGGGTGAGCATTTCCCAAATCGAGTATGACGGTTTTGCCTTCATCAAGGAGTTTCAGGATTTCTTTTACAAAGTCACTCGCCTGAGGGTGATGATAGATTCGATATGGCTGAATTATGGCTGGCCCGCTCCGACCAGGAGGTGGCTCAAGGAACTCCAGTAGCGCGACATCATCTGGATCAAAAAGCGCGTTACCACTCTGGGTAGTCAAGTTGGGATCGCCTGGATTATCCCGTCGAAACCGAGCGATGGTTTCCATCTCACGCACGAGGTTGTCCAATGTACTGGGTGGTTGCGGCACAGTGGCAACCCCAGCGGCTGAATATGCTGCGCTTCGCAGTTGCTGGCTAAAACCAGGATTGAATCTACTCGGCGGTTGACCCGATGGCGCAACAGGTGCCAGGCGCTGTTCATCAGCTTGGAAACCTGCTTTTTTGAGAATAGCCCAGAACATTTGTATTTTGCGGAGGGCACGTGTTTTCTCGCTCCCTGCAGTTAGTTTCTTGATCTCTTCCAATGGTAGAAGTTCGACACTCATAAAGCGGCGAATGTAATCGGAGGTTGCACGATTATCTTGAGTAATGAGGCTGGCCAAAATAACCTGTGCCGTGTCTGGTTGCTCATAAAAATTCAGTTTCAGGGGACTTGAAGGAGTAGCAGTCTTTTGAGTCAGTGCGTAAACAACACAACGGTCCTTGTTGGCACTTCTTAGAGATTTGCTGCCATCCTGCGGGTTATCGTTGGCATATTCACCGTTAATGTCAAAAATCAGCTGCCCTACATTGTTTTCCTCCTTCGTCGCGTCGAGAATGCTCTGCGCAATCAGCTTTACAACGTTGGATTTGCCAAGACGTGTTTTACCAAACATTGCTGTTCGAGACGCCAGGAAATCCTTCGGCGATACGTAAACTGGAACCTCTAAAAGTGGTTTATCTGGGAGGGGTAAGCGGCATTCTGTCAATCGCAAAGAGCCGATCTTGAATCTTTTATGCTGTGAGACCAGTGAATTTATGACCAGATCCAAGATAGCAGCGTCAGGCGCATAAACGCGATACTTATGGGCACTGACGAAATTGTTCATATCTCCTGAAAATTCTACTGCATCCTGTTTTTCTGGGTGAGGATAAAACATTCCGAGCACTTCCGTGTTTAACGCCCCCCACTGCAATTCGGACTGAGTAAAAATGTCAAGCTCAGGCATCGACTTTTTTTGCAACTCGAAATAGGTTTGTTGGGTCTCTTTGCTCAATGGAGTAGGAGCTGCGTCTAGAACGCGCAGGAGCGTGAAATGTGGGGGGACTATTTTCTCTTGTGCAGCAGGCGTCATTATCAGCAGCGAATTACGCGGTATGCCACCAACGGCAACCTTGTAAGGGTCAGATGTGATGATTGTAACAGTATCATAGTTGATATCGAGAACATAGCCGACAAACCGTAACTCATCGTACCTCTTGGCTATCTCATTGGCCCGTTCTCTCTCCAAAAAATCGCTGAGCACTCGTAGAGGATGGTGTTGTAGGGCGGCGTTATCGAAAAAGTCTTTCATAGTTTCTCCCCACCTTCGATTGCGTAGGATGTAATAAGGACTTCTCCAGACTCAGATGTAAGTATGCCAGGCATCTTACCTGTCCCGCGAGGAATTCTCAATACGTAGTTTCCTTTGAGTAGCCGCAGTATCTCTTCATGAGACGAGATAGTCATTGCCCATCGCACATGTCGCGATTTTGCACATTGGAGAGAACTTGCAAGTCTTTCATAATCACTATACTTGAATTGATGCCAAATGTAATGACTATTTGAGCATTCTTTATGGCCAGGACGGTAAGGCGGATCGAGGAAAATGAAATCACCTTCTTCCGCTTGCTCAATAATAGGTTGAAAATCCTGACACTTGAGAGTTGCTCCGCGTAGCGCGGCAGCACAAAACACAAGGTCTTCTTCAGTGATCACCCACCGTCGCTCCTGACCACCATATCCCACGTTGAAACGCCCATCTCGGTTATGGCGCCACATTCCTTTGAAGCACGTGCGGTTTAGGTATAGGGTTCGAGCTGCTCGTTCAATCAACAACTTGGGCTTGTACTCATCTCGGATACGATGGTAATCTGCTTTGGTGTTGCCAAAACCGCAATACGCAGCCCAAACTTTTCGTGGAGCATACCTGATGGCTCTATACAGGTCTATCAGTTCTGGATTTATATCTGATAATATTGCCCGCTTGGGCTGCAAGTAGAAGAAAACCGCTCCACTTCCGACAAATGGTTCGATATATCTTCCATCACTAGCGTCAAATACAGGAAGATAATCCTGTAAGAAAACTAGCAAACGGCGTTTGCCACCAGGATACCGTATCAAAAGTCTTTGATGGGTTGTCATCTCTCAGATTTTGTCAAAGAAAATCAATATGGCGGTGGTTATATGCCGCCCAACTGTGTATTACGCGCCAATTTGTCATACGGAAAGCACCCCGCATAACATACCCTACGGCTCTTGCTATCTGGCACCATCGCCGCACGCGCAAACGCGGCGTCTCCCGCGCAATCGTGTGGGATCGCCCTCATGCTCCCATTATACGATATTTTCGCGGAAAGTCAAGGGGTTTTGCGCATGTACGGACAATACCCGTGCCGGCCGGGGCCGAGCGCGGCGCGGCGAGACCGATCGTTACCGCAGCAACGCCCGCACCAGCGCCGCCACCATCTCCACCTTCCCCCACGTGAGTTCGCGCAGGGTGTACGGCCCGCCGCGGGAGATGAAGCCCAGCCGATATTGCGCCATGAACAGCGCGTTCCACACGATGAGGGCGACGATGACCCCGACCGACGCCGCCGCGCCGGGCCGCGACCGAACGCCCTGGAAGAATGCCGCCAGGCCGATAGCGAAGATCGGCAGCAACGCGATGAACATGCGCCCGCCGAAGGCGTCGCCCTGCCACCACGCCGACCACGACGCGATGATGTACGTCTGGCCCGCGACCCCCACGAGCAGCAAGGCCCCCACCGCCGGGTTCTGGCGGGCCAGCATCACCAGCCCCGCGACCGCCAACAGCAGGACCGGATGCCACAGGAACAGGCCGTGCCGCGTGGAGAACAGGACTTCCAGCACGCGCGGCGATCCCCACACGAACCCCTGGTCACCCTTCAGCAGGTAGCCGCTCAGGAATGGGCTTCCGTTCAGGATATACCACACCAGCATCTGCACCCAGAAGACGGCCAGGAACCCCGCCGCCATCGCGCCCAGACGCCTGGCCCGCTCCACAACCGACCCGCGCGCCAACAGCGCATCCAACGCAGGCAGCAGGAGCAGCGGCGCGTCGGGTTGCCGCACCAGCCCCACCAGCCCCCCGGCCACGCCGATGGCAAAACACCGCCTCGCGCTCATCGGCGGACGCCGCGACAGCCACAGGTACAGCAGCACGGACGTGGCGAACACCGAGCACATGTGCGCCATGGAAGGCTCGGCGATGAGATAGTAGGCGAAGTTGCTCGCCAGGTAGAGCGCGACGCATGCCGCCAGGGCCGTGTCCGGGAACAGGCGTCGGGCCGTCCGGTGCATCAGCACCATGGCGCACGAGCCGTACACGATGCTCCCGACGCAGACCGCCGCCTGGTAGACGTAGCCGTAGCCGTCCGCGGCCACAGGCGCCCCCATCGCCCGCAACACAAGGGCGAGCAGATGCGCTGCCACGAAGAACGGGAGCCAGAGGATCGGCGTGCCGACGGCGTACTGATTGGAGATGCGCCCTGTGGGGGTGCGGTAGATGTCTATGTACCTGGCGGCATTCAGGCGCGCCACCTCGTTGGTGAAGTCCAGGTCATGATCCAGCGCGATGGAGCGGACGATCATGTAGTACCCGATGCCGTCGGAGCCGATGAGCATCCCGTCGGCGCGGGGGATGGGAACCGTCGCCAGGAATGCCGCCAGCGCGAGGGCCGACAGCGCGCCCAGGATGCGGGTCGCGCGCGTTTCGCCGTAGGCCAAGACTTTCCCCACCATCGCCCTCATGCCATCCCAAGCGGAGCGGCGCGCGTTTCAGCCGCGTCGCGGAGCGTGTCGCCTGCAGCGCGGATTGGGCGCACCCTACCGGGAAGAAATCGTCCCTTCTGCCAAACCGATGAAGAATCCGGCGACCGCAATGGCCAGCCATCCCAGAGCCATCCAGAGTAATCTGGATTTCCAGGCATTCCACAGCATCGTGAAGGTCTCCTTGCGAGCCCGCGATGCCAATTTGGATGGCCCCTGTTCTGACAGAGGCCGACGCTTCCCTTGGACAATTCCCAAGTTGCTCTGAAATACCTCGTTCTCAGAAAACAGACGAAGAGCATTTCGGACGATGGTCCAGGCGCCGTAGGCCATAAGCCCGGCGCCGAGCCAGGCCGCCGAGAATCCCACAAGTTGGCCCCCACCCGCAAGATAGTTCTTCTTGATGAAGGGCAACAGAGTCTCAAACCATAGCGACCACATGACAATGCCCATGAGTGCGATTATGGCCAGCAGGCCTATGAGACGCGGGATGAAAGCAGAACGGCGACCCTGGCCCATGCTTCTTCTCACGATAACAAAGCATCTCCGGGCTTGTGCCAACGCGCCCAACGGCGCGCGCCAGCCGCATGTTGGGGCGGCGGCCCCTCATGGCAGTTTTCTGTGAACCAAAGGCAGGTAAATAAAGTGGTCAAACACGGCCCCAGATGCGAACTCATCCGCCCCGATGTCGCAGGCAGCGCCTTGAGGCCGACGGTCGCCGTCGCAATCGTCGGTTGGCGCGCCGGTGCAGACTCCGGCGTCAATGGCCGGGCTGCTGGCGAGCAAGTGCCCGTCGGCGGTCAGTTGCGGGGCGCTGGTCTGGCTATGGCTCTCCCCGCCAAGGTGGGTTTGCCACTGGGAGAACGTGCCATGATCCAGGGAACTGGTGGGCCTGCGGTCGGTGAAGCGGCAATTGCCGCCGGCGTGAAAATACAGATTGTAGTCCATCGCAGGCATCCCGCTCAGAGCAGAAAGGCCGCCCAGTTCGTCGGTGTAACGGATATACACACATTCCGTCGGCAAGCCGCGCGATTGATAGACCAGGTTGTTCTTGAGGATCGGATTCACCGAGGGCGGGCGCCCGGCTTCCGGTTCCCAATCCTGAAATGGGATGCCAAAATAGATCGGGCTGTGGGCTGTCTGCGCTGTATCAATGAGCGTGTTGTTCCAAATCTGCGCGTCCTTCGCCGCGTACAGTCCGATACCGGCCCATTGGGTATCGCGGATGATGTTGTTGCGGATCACGCCGCGAATGCTTTCGTAGTACTCGGGATTGACGGTCAGGTCAAAGTACTCCGGGCTGGTGTCAAACCCCACCAGGATACCTGCGCCGCCGGTGTGCTCAATGCGGGTGCGCTCCACCACGCAATCGGTCGCGCCGCCTTTGAAGTACAGCCCGGTGGCCGAGGTGTCGTGGATGTAACTGTCCTGGACGATCATGCGATCGCCGTTGACGTTGTCAATGCCCTCGGCGCTATCGGGACGGACGGTGAGACCGGTGTTGTACAGTTCGGCGCGGCGGACGGTGAGGTCGTCGCAGCCCGGCGTAACTTTGATGGCCGCGTTGCCGGTATCGTGCACCTTGACATCCTCAAGCAGGATGCTCAACGCCCCCCTGCGGTCCGGCCCGCCCCAATCCCACTTGGTCTCCAGTTTGATGCCATAGTAATACCCACCGATCACCTCTACGCGTTGTAAGCGGCTGCCGTCGCTATCTACGTCAAAACGCACGCATTGCGCAATGTTCTCATCGTCCACGGGGCATTGAATAATGGCCCACTCGCCGGTTTGCGAGCGGATGGTGATGTTGGGCCGCTGGATGCGGATGGGTTCGGAATAGACGTTATTGGCCAGGGCCGGCGCGCCGCGCAGGACGATGGTGTCCCCCGGCGCGGCGACGGTGAGAGCATGTCCGATGGTTCGGAAGGGATTGCCGAGGCTGCCGTCCCCGCTGGTGTCGCTCCCGGCGGTTGAGACGCAAATGCCGGCGCCCTGCGGAACGGCCGCCGTACCCGGCAGGTATGCGAAGAACAGCGCGACCGTCAACAGCAGAGCGACTCTCTGCACGTTCATTTTCCTCCCTACACAGCCAGCCGTTCACTGCGCCGCGAGCGCAGCGGAGACGAGGTCAAGGGGAAGCGCTTCTTGGGCGCATTGTACCCCAAATACAAGCCCACTGCAAAGAGGTCGTTCTAACGCAAGAGTGCAGAGAGTACGAAGAGATTCTTTTGTCCAACTCTGCGTCTCAGCGGTGAGTTATTGCGGTAAATCCGCCCCTGCCTTCGCCGCCCCCACCGTTGACCTCTGATAGAAGCGTGCGCCCAACAAGGCGCGATCAACAACCTTTGGAGCCGCGACCGCGAACACAGCCGCGCCGGCGCGCAGCGAGGCGCGAAGCCGTCAGACGCAGGCGCTTGTCGGGCGGCGGCGAGCGAGTATCATCCCCAAGGTATCCGCAACATCTAGCCCTCTGCGACCTTTGCTCCACATTCCGCGCAGAATTTCGCCCCTGGGCTCAGTTTTGCGCCGCATTGTGTGCAGTGCTTTTCTGCATCTATCTTCGCACCACACTCCGGGCAGAACTTGACTTTAGCAGGTAGTGGGGCATTGCAACTTGGACAGGTGGCCCGCACGCCTTCCCGCCAGTTCTTCTCCTTCAGCATTTCCCGATCCTCTTCGGCCACCTGCGAATGCGCCCAGATCTCTTCTGTCGTCCGACTGGCCTGAGCCGCAGCCATTTCTACGCCAAGATCGGGTGCGCAGTTCTTGCACAACCCTTTCTTCGCGTTCCAGCAACTCTTGCGGCATACCCACGATGAGCAACGCGGGCACTGGACAAAGTCGGATTTGACTTCCTCCATTGCCTTGGCAAAGGCTTCGTCGTGGGCCCTCTCCCAAGCCGCCGAACGCGCCCGTTCGCCCAGGTCGGCTGCTCGCCCAAAAACCCCACCAAACAGGCTGCCTGCTGCATCAAGAGCAGTGGAGACCGTTCCTACTGCAGACGGTTGAAAACGCGTGCGAAACCCTGACCCACACCGGTCGCAATAAAACTCAAACTGAAACCCTTGATTTGTGCTGAGGTCCGAGTAATTCCGGGTGAATTCTATCTTGTCCATACGTTTCCTCCTTGGGGACAAATCGGTTTCCTGCGGGCGATTATGCCGATCCTTTTCTCTAAAGCCGCCTGGCGGTTGGTGTGAGCCGCGCCCACCCGCCCCCGCCGGCGCTACACACGACAATAGAGCGCAAGGGTGGGCGTCGGCCCCGCACAGGGTTGGGCCACTCTCTTCTCCTTACTTCTTTACTCACGCTCGCTTTTTCATAAGAACGCACGAGGTGGTAACATAGCGCCAGGAGGCCCATCGGGAGGTCGCACATTCGGTTGGCGCTGCTCTCTCGGCGGCCATCGTAGGGCAAATTGGCAATTTGCCCTACGTCTAGCGGCCCCCTGTTCTGACGGGCCGAACTGAAGATGCGAGTGTTCTATTGGAGTAGCGAGATTCAATAGCACCACCGGCAGGTAGATTCTCGCTGTCTGGGTGCGGTAGACGTTGCGCACCGATTCCCCCACCGAATGGCTCGATCCTGCCCACCCCTCCGTGGCGACATAGCCGCGGGCGCGGATGAAGAGGGTTTGCCCCAGCGCATCCGCCAGCGTCATCTCCAACCGCTTGTTCGGCCGCCGCGAAGCGCAGCGAGCCAGGCCGACAAGCGGCGAAGCCGCCGCGCCGTTCAGCCGAGCGCGAAGCGGTCGGCTGAACGGTGGGCGCATAAGCCGCAGCGCGGAGCGAAGCGGAGCGCTGTCGGCTGAATGCGCGGGTTAGCCTGCTCACCCAACCCGATAAATAATTGCTAAGCCAGGAGAACGTAAGATGGTTTTTGAAAGTTCGTCTATCTCATCAGAGTTAACAGGTGGCAAGTCGGAAGAAAACTCCTCTAGCGCCTTGAGATATGCATTGGCTTGTTCTAGGGCTTTTAAGGCTTGTCCAAAGAGGGCTTCGCCTGAGGTGGTATGTTCTGTAACGGGGAAATTCAGTAAAGCGCGTTCGGCTATTTTTTGCTCTATCCAAAGATCAGTTGCATATCTTCTTGCCAATCTACTCCATTCTAAGACCCCTTTACCCGATGGATCAAGATAGATTGGTGGAAACCATAAGTTGTCCCCTTTCACTCGAGCATAACCATAAACAGATTTGGGCTCCATTTGTACAACAGGTCTCTCGACGAGACTTCCCTCATAAAGTGGCAATTGAACACTTAACTCCACACGAACAGTTAATGCTCTTGGGCTGATTTTTCTTACAATGATGAAATTCGTTCCTTCCTTTGTGATTTCGGGATGCTGAATACGCCTAACTAACGGGTATGGCAATACTGACCACCTGCCTATTTCGCGCCAACTCCCAAATTCTGCTACGAGTATCTCGCTTCTCATAATCGCTCCTTTCTTGGCCCTTCTTCGGTCAAACCTGCTGTCGTGAAGCAGGCTAACGGCGCGGCAGTTGAGATGCGCGAAGCGGTCGGCCTGTAACACGTGCACCCGGATATGCTGCATAGCACAATCGCCCCACGTCGCAATGCAAAATAGCCCGCGCACGGTGGCGGGATCTTATTTGCCTACATTATACGACACTTTTGTGCAGAAAGTCAAGGGGTTTTGTGAGCAATCCGCCGCGCGGGGAGATCAAACAATCCGCCGAGCGCGGCGCGGCCGGCCCCGCTAGTACTCAAACAGCGTGGTCATGGATTGCCCCGTGTGGATGCGGTGAATCGCCTCGGCAAACAGCGGCGCTACCGACAGCACCTGCATGTCCTTGATTCGCTTCTCCGGGGGAATGGGCACGGTGTTCGTCGTTACAATCTCGTAAATCTCGGGCGTCGCCAGCAGTCGCGGGATGGCGGGCCCCGAAAACACCCCATGCGTGCAGCACAGGCTCACCTCGCGCACGTCCATCTCCCGCAGCCGCGCCACCGCCTCCACCACCGACCCCGCCGTCGCCACCTCGTCGTCAAACAGGATGACCCGCTTGCCCCGCACGTCGCCGATGATGGTCTCAATGTGCACGGTCTCGTCGGTCAGGCGCTTCTTGGCTCCGGCCGCCACGGCAACCCCCAGGTTCCGCGCGAAGGCGAAGGCCCGCTTCGCGTGTCCCATGTCGGGCGCCACCACCACGGTGTTGGACAAATCCCGCTTGCGGTAGTAGGCGGCCAGCACGGGATGCGCCGTCAGGTGATCCACGGGCATCTGGAAGAACCCGTGCACCTGCGGCGAGTGCAGCGTCATCGTGAGGACGCGATTCGCCCCCGCCGTGTGGATGAGGTCGGCGATGAGTTTGGCCGCGATGGAGATGCGCGGCTCATCTTTCTTGTCCGAGCGGCTGTACGAGTAGTAGGGGATCACCGCCGTAACGCGCCCCGCCGAGGCGCTTCGGGCCGCATCCAGCAGCAACAGCAACTCCACCAGGTTGTCGCTCACGGGATACGTGAGGGGCTGGATGATGAACACATCCTTCTCGCGCACGCTGTCCTGCAACTGCACGTACAGGTTGTCGTTGCTGAACTTGCGGGTAACCGACGGCGACAGCGGGATGCCCAGGTGTTCGCAGATTTCCAGCGCCAACGCCCGATGCGCCTGGCCGCTGAAGACGCAGATTTCCTTGCGATTGTCCCTTGCGTTGTCCCGAATGCGAGGCATGGCTACGTATGCTCCCCTGTTGTCTGATGATGGCTCACCTCGGCCAGGTACTCCTGCTCCGTGAGGAACGACCCGCCCGAGATTTCGCGTCGCAGCGGATTGCGCCGCCAGTCAAAGGTCAGGCGCACCTCCACAGGCGCGTGGCACCGCCCGCTCCCGATGAGGACCTTGCGCGTGGTGTACACCGTGTCCTCGCGCCTCTCCCCGAACTCGGCACTCAACTCGTTGCGCAGGTGCACGCGCGCCTTCAGCGGCTCCCCGCACTTGTCGCACCGCACGTACACCCAGTAGATCATCGGGTCGGCGACGCCCTTGCCGCCCGTCAAGATGTTCAGCACCCGCTCCCAGAAGCCCATCTCCGCACCTCTGGCTCAAACGCCGCTCTAGCCTGTGAAGTATGGAACAATATACCCGAAAAGGCAAATGTAGTCCAGCGCCACAAACAGCGCGTAGGCGGCCACGTGCCATATCCAGGCCCGCGCGGGGCCAAGCCGCCAAATCACGATGTACCCCAGCGCCGACAGGCCCAACAGCAGCGACAGCGTCTTGAACGCGCGCCCCGTGAACACGACCATCGCCAGGCTGGCGGCGATGCCCAACGCGCTCAGAAGGGCCAGAAGGCGCGCCCGCGTGGGGCGAAACGTCTCCCGCAGCCCCAGCGCCATCCCCAGGGCGATGGCGGGCATGGCGGGAAACAGGTAGCGCCCCTGGTGCTGCACGAACTGCGCGTTGTACCACAGGTAGGCCGCGCCCGTGAGGCCCAGCCACAGCCCCAGGAACCCCAGCGCCTTCCATTGGAACCCCGACAGCATCCCGCGATTGGCCGCCGCCCGCAGCAGGAACAGGCACAGCCCCGCCAGCGCCAGCAACGACACCACCGCCAGCGCCTGGTAGATGCGCTGATCCACCAGGACGCCCATCCAGCCGAACTGCGCCCAGAAACTGCGGAACGTCGTTACGGCGAATTCGCGCGCCAGGCCGCCCCAGCCCAGTCGGGCCAGCCAGTCGGCCGTGGTCGGCTGCCCCAGCACGATAGCGCCGTGGCGTTCCAGCCCGAGAATGTCCAGCCCCCCGTACACCGTGGCGTTGCGGATGTACCACGGCAGGTTCAGCGCCAGCGACGGGCCGAAGACGGCCAGCGCGCGCGTCGCGGCCACGCGCCCCTGCCGCCGCGGGGCCAGCGCCACCGCCGCAAGCCCCAGCGGGATCGCCACATACGTGGATGACTTGGCGAGCATGGCCAGGCCCATGACCACGCCCGCCCGCGCCCATGCCCACAGCGAAGCGGACGCGCCCCCGCGCCATGCCCCAAGCAGCAGAAGCACCGTCCAGAGCAGCAGGAGGTTGGACAGGCCGTCGTTGTTCACCGCCGCCGTCATCGCCACATGCATCGGGATGGTGGCAGCCAGGCCCGTCGCCAGCAGCGCCAGCAGCCCGTCCTCTGGGAAGATCCGCCGCGCCAGCCGATAGCAGAGCGCAAGCGAGACCGCGCCGAACACCACCGACAGGAGCCGCAGCGCCAGCACCTGCGCCCCCACGGGCCACCCCCACTTGGTCGGTGCGCCCAGGGCCGCCACGACGCCCTGCACCTGCGCGGACAGGGGGATGCTCCCCGCCAGGCCGTACACCGGCGCAGCGATGAGGTAGTACAGCGGCGGCTGGTGGAACTCGTAGCGGATGGGGTCAATGCTCATGTCCGCGGGGAAGCGCCGCGCCTTGATCTCCTCCAGGTAGGCGTGCGGATAGTCGCCCATCTGGAGCACGGGCAGATGCCGCTCCTCCCAGACGTAGCGGACGTAGTTGAAATGGGCGGGTTCGTCCGGATTCTGCCACAGGGGCGTGCGCAGCGCGTACAGGCCCGCGGTCAGCACGTAAACCGCCAGGATGACGGCCAGCCCCAGGCTTCGGACATCCCCCCTGGGCGAGTTCAACGCCAACCCTCCCGACTCCGGCGCTAGGCCCCACCGGACATGCGCGCCAGTTCCTGCTCCACGATGGAGTCGTCCAGTTTGCTGAAAAGCGGGGTAGGCGGCAGCAACTTCTGCCCGGGCGGCAGGCGGCTGGGCTCCCACCGCGCCGCCAGCGCGCTCCCGTCGTAGCGCAGCACCAGGTGCGAGCGCGTCGCCTCTTGCACCACCTCGGTGTACTGCCTGCCGAAGATGTCGGTCTCGTAGCCCAGAAGTTTGTGCAGCCGCTGGGACGAAAACGGCAGGAACGGGGCCAGCAGCACCTTCAGGTCGTTGATCACGCACAGGCAGGTGTAGATTGTCGTGGCGGCGGCGCGGCGGTCCTCCTTGATCTGGAACCACGGCGCTTTGGCGTCCAGGTAGCGGTTGGCCTCATGCGCCACGGCCATGATCTCCGTGATGGCAGCCTTGAACTTGCACCCTTCCAGCAGGTCGCCCGCCGTCTGGAATGCCCCGTCGGCCCGCGCCAGGATGGCCCGATCCGCATCCGACAGGTCGCCGGGTTCGGGCACGCGGCCCTCAAAGTTCCGCTGCGCGAAGGACAGGGTGCGGTGCACCAGGTTGCCGTAGGTGGCCACCAACTCGTCGTTGGTGCGGCGCACGTACTCGCCCCACGAGAAGTTCGTGTCCCGCGTCTCCGGCATGTTGATGGACAGGATGTAGCGCAGCGTGTCGGGGTCGTAGCGCGACAGGAAATCCAGCACCTCAATGACCCAGCGGCGGCTCTTGCTGAGCGTCCTCTCCTCCAGCGTCAGGTACTCGTTGGCGGGCACATCGTAGGGCAGGTTCAGGTTGCCGTAGCCGATGAGCATCCCAGGCCAGATGACGGTGTGGAAGGGGATATTATCCTTGCCGATGAAGTAGTAACTGCGCGTGCCCGTGTCTTGCCACCAATCGCGCCAGCGTTCCGGCTCGCCGATGAGTTTGGCCCACTCCTTCGTGGCGGCCAGGTAGCCGATGACGGCATCAAACCAGACGTAGATGCGCTTGTCCTCAAACCCCTCCACGGGCACGGGTATCCCCCACGGGATGTCGCGGGTGATGGGCCGGCCCCGCAGTTCGGGGTCGTTCAGCATGTTCAGGGTGAACTGGAGCACGTTGGGCCGCCAGTGCTCCTTGCCCTTGCTGAGCCACTCCAGCAGCGGCTGGCGGAGTTTGGGCAGGTCCAGGAAGAAATGCTCGGTCTGCCGAATGCGGGGTCGGTGGCCGCAGAAGCGGCAGCGCGGCTCCAGGAGTTCAATGGCATCCAGCGTGCGCCCGCACTTGTCGCACTGATCGCCGCGGGCGCTGGGGTTGCCGCAGTGCGGGCACGTCCCCTCCACGTAGCGGTCGGGCAGGTACCGCTTGCAGTGATCGCAGTACAGCGCGTCCATCACGTCGCGGTAGATATACCCGTTGCGCAGGAGCGTCAGGAACACGTCCTGGGTAACCGCCCAATGGTTTTCGGTGTCGGTCTCCGTGTACAGGTCAAACGAGACCCCCAGTTTCAGGTAGGCTTCAATATCGCGCGGATGGTAGCGATCCACCACCTCGCGCGGGGTGATGCCCTCCTCCTCGGCGCGCACCGTGATGGGCGTGCCGTGGGTGTCGCTGCCGGACACCATCAGCACCTCGCGCCCCCGCAATCGCTGGTAGCGCGCGAAGATGTCGCACGGGACATACGCGCCGGCCAGATGCCCCAAGTGCAAGTCGCCGTTGACATACGGCCAGGCCACGCAGACATGAATTCGCTCGGTCATTGCTCGTCTTCTCCTCACCTACACAGACGTTTCTACTGGACAATACGCCGACTGGCGGCTCTCTTCGGTCAATCGTGCGCGTCGGGGGGTGGCCCCCCCATCTGCCCCTTGGCCGCCACAGGCCGGCGGTACCGCCCGCGCCAGTCGTTCAGCCGAATGCGCACCACGTCCTGGAACATGCGGATGGATTCCCGCAGGGGATGCACCTTGCTGCTCTCGCCGTAATGCCACTCCACCGGCACGTCCCTGACCTTGTAGCCGTACTTGACGGCGAGGTACAGCACCTCCACGTCAAAGCCGGTCAGCGTGCCGCCCTTCGCGGGCTTGGCGTTGTCGCCGTACAGGCGCAGGTGGCGGAATAGGTCATGCGCGGCCTCGCGGGTGAACAGTTTGAAGCCGCACTGCGTGTCCTGGAACTGCCGCAGCGCGATAAGCCGCACGACGAAATTGAAGACGCGCCCCATAAAATGGCGGTACCACGGCTCGCCGACGCGCCGCGCTCCCAGCCCCTCGCGGGAGCCGATCACCACGTCGTAGCCCGATTCCATCGCCGCAAACATCTTCGCCAGTTCCTCCAGCGGCGTGGGCAAATCCGCGTCCGTGAACAGCACGTAGCGGCCCGTGGCGGCCAACATGCCGGTGCGCACGGTGTAGGCCTTGCCGCGGTGGTCGTTCTCAATCAGCCGCAGGCGCGGGTGCCGGCCCATGAACTGCCGCACCGCCGCCGCCGTGCCGTCGGTGCTCCCATCGTCCACGACGATGATCTCCGTCTCGTAGGGTTGGGCCTGCGCGAACGCCAGCACCTTCTCCAGGTTTGACGGGAGCCGCTTCTCCTCGTTGTAAGCGGGGATCACGATGGTCAAATAGGCTTCCTGAGAACTCATGCCGTCTCCTGTTTGCGCACGGGCGTCAGCACCGCCTCCAAATCCTGGAGCGAGACCTTGCGCATGCGCTGCACCTGGCGTCGTTTGCGGAGCGCCAGCGGGATGCGCCCGATGCCCGCCAGGATGCCCCGCAGGCGCGCCCGCGCCGCCTCGCCGCGCCAGGCCCGCAGCGCCTCTCGCGCCACCCGCCACTGCGCTCGGATAATATCTTTCCAGTGCTTCTTGAGCAAATCGCCTGGGTAGTCCTTGGCGATCACGTAAATCGTGTTGCGGCCCGTGTAGAAACTCGCGATCTTCCCGCCGCCGGTCGCGCTCAGCCGATGGTAGATGACCGCCCTGGGCGCGAAGACGCACCGATGCCCCGCCAACTGCGCCCGCCAGGCCATGTCCACGTCCTCGCAGTACATGAACAGATCTTCGTCAAACAGCCCGATCTCCTCCAGCAGCGAGCGCCGATACGCCGCCGCGCCGCCGCACGGGCCGAACACCCAGATGTCATCATCGTACTGGCCCGAATCTTCCTCCCACACGCCGCGATTGCCCGGTATCCCGTCGGTGCGGTAGTAATCACCCGCCGAGTGAATCACGTTGCGTCGGTCAAACAGGCGCATCTTGGTGGCGGCCATGCCGGCTTCGGGATGGGCGTCCAGCGCGGCCACCAGTTCCCGCAGCCAGTTCTCGTCGGCCTCGGTGTCGTTGTTGAACAGCACGATGATCTCGCCGCGCGCCTCGCGGATGCCCGCGTTCACCCCTCCGGTCAGGCCGCGATTCTCGCCGAGCCGAATGAGCCGCACCTCCGGATACTCGCGCTGCATCAGTTCCACCGACTCGTCCGTGGATGCGTTGTCCACGACGATGGTTTCAAAATCGGTGTAGGTCTGCCGCCGCAGGCTATCCAGGCAGGTTACCAGGTAGCGCGCCCCGTTCCAGTTTGGAATGATGACAGACACCCTCGGCTCCGACAAGTGCTCCCTCACCCGCAATTTCACCACAGAGACATCGCGGGAACGGAGTCTTGGCCCGCCGTTCTCCGCGCGCTCCGCGCCCAGTAGGTCGGGTTTCCATACCCGACGGTCGGGTTCCCATACCCGACCGTCGGGTTCGCACACCCGACGCGGCCCAACCGTCGGCGGCTAGAGATAGCCGCCCCCCCGCGCCTAGTAGGTCGGGTTTCCATACCCGACCGTCGGGTTCCCATACCCGACCGTCGGGTTCGCACACCCGACGCGGCCCAACCGTCGGCGGCTAGGGATAGCCGCCCCCCCGCGCCCAGTAGGTCGGGTTTCCATACCCGACGGTCGGGTTTGCATACCCGATGCGGCCCAACCGTCGGCGGCTAGAGATAGCCGCCCCCCCCGCGCCCAGTAGGTCGGGTTTCCATACCCGACCGTCGGGTTCCCATACCCGACCGTCGGGTTCGCACACCCGACGCGGCCCAACCGTCGGCGGCTAAGGATAGCCGCCCTACGCGCTCGCTATCCCGTGAAATAGTCCGCAAGCGCCTGCTCCCACGGGCGCAGCGTGATGCCCAGCGCCGCCCCGCAGAAGTTGCGCAGCGGGGCGTAGCGCGGCGGGTTGGAGGCCCGCTTCCACTCCGACGCATGGATGGGCTTCACCGGCACGTGGCCGCGCCCCGCCAACTCCAGAATGCGCACCGCCCACTCGTAGCGCGAGCAGACGCCCTCGTTCACGAAATGATACACCCCGTAGTGGTGCGTGCGGATGAGTTTCACGATGGCCTCCGCCAGGTCGGGCGCGTAGGTGGGCGACCCGAACTCGTCGCTCACCACGTTCAGCCCGCCGCGCTCATCCGCCGCCCGAATGATCTTCGCGACGAAGTTGTTGCCGCCCCGCGCGTACAGCCACGCCGTGCGCACGATGTAGTAGCGGTGCAGGAACCGCTGCACGCACTGCTCGCCCGCCCATTTCGTCCTCCCGTAGGTGTTGATGGGGTTGGGCGCGTCAAACTCCAGGTAGGGGGCGTCCTTCGTCCCGTCAAACACCTCGTTGGTGCTGATGTACACCATCTCCGCGCCGCATTCCAGGCACGCCAGCGCCACGTTGTGCGTGCCCAGGGCGTTCACGCGGTAGGCCGTGTCGGGGTCGGTCTCGCAGGCGTCCACGTTCGTAAACGCCCCGGCGTGGATCACCACATCCGGCGCGAAATCCACGATGGCCCGACGAATCGCAGGCGCATCGGTGATGTCGTAGTCGGGCAAATCTGCGCCGCACAGCCCCTCGCCCTCCAGGAGCGGCACCAGACTGCGCCCCAGTTGTCCGTTACACCCCGTGATGAAAACCCGCATCGTCTCGCTCCGCGAATGCCCTATTCCGTATGCCTACCCTTGGGCGCGCCGGCCCAGCCACGAACGCACCTTCGGCCCCGCCTTCCAGATGAGGCGAGGCAGCGCGCCGTTGAGCACCAGCGTTACCACCGGCAGCACCAGCCCGATGGCCGCCACCAGCACCCACTGGATCATGGCCACAAACTGCAAGAACCCCACGGCGAAGTCGGGCAGGTGCCAGGTGATGGTCAGCCCGTTGTACAGATACGCCACCGCCAACTGGATGCCGATGAGGTACAGGGTCAGGAACACAAACCCGTAGGTGGCGCCCGCGATGTTCAGCCAGGACCGCTCCTTTTCCACCCACAGGCGCGCCGCAACGATGAGCGTGCCGGCCGCCAGCCCCAAGGCCGTGCCCTTGAGCGTGTCCATCAGGAACGGATCCAGGCCGATGATCGTGCTGAGCGAATACACGTTGCCCGAACGGATGAAGTTGGCGTGATAGACCGCCAGCGCCGCCAGCGCCGCGAACGCCAGAAAGACCACCCGCACGCTCCGCTTGCGGTACACCAGGTACAGCGGCAGAATCACGGCGATGACCGCGAACACGCGACGGTAGGCGCGTTCGGCCAGCAGGCGGTGCTCGGTGGCGATCTCAATCTCCGAGTCCACCTGGTCAATGGCATAGAGCGCCAGTCGGGCCGCGCTGTCGTAGTTGCGCACCTCAATGGAACTTTGGGCCACGGCCGCATCGCCCGGAGCCACGTCGCTGAGCGCCCCTTGCCCGATGCTGGCCAGGTACAGGTTGCCCAGGGCGATGCGCTGATGGGCCATGGAGACCAGTTTTTCGGTCCTCTGCTCCACGGTGAGGTCCAGGGCGTCCAGCAGGATGTGCCCCTGGCTGGCCGACGGCGGAGCCGCGCCGAGCAGCGCCGCAATCGTCGGCGCCACGTCGGTCTGCTCTATGTCCCCCAGGTCGCCCGGCACGACGCCCTTGCCCACCATCACGAAAGGCTCCTGGAGCACGACGGCATCGTGCCCCCCATGGCCGCCCCGCTTGATGTGCCCGTGGTCCGAGACGACGACGAGCACGCTTTCCTCAAGGTCCAGGGCCGCCGCAATCTGCTGGATCATCCCGTCCACGGCATAGGCCGCCTGGCGGTACTCGGCGCTCTCGCCGCCGTACAAGTGGCCCGTGTGGTCCACCTGATCCAGGTGCACCAGCAGCAAGTTGGGCCGAACGGTTGTCAGGAACTCCAGCGCCTTGGCCAGGACGGCGCGGTCGGCGGCGTCATCCTCGCCCTCCACGTAGAAGCCATCTTGCAGCAGGTCTTGGGGAACCAACTTCTGCCACCAGATGAAGCCGGCGATGGCGCTGGTCATGCCGGCGCGGCGCACGGCTGCGAAGAGGTGGTCCACCGCGATGGCCTTCATGTCCTCGTAGTCCGCGTTGAGGGGCGGGGAGCCGTTGATGTCGGGCCACGCGCCGGTAACCAGCGTCGTCCACGAGGGCTGCGAATACGAGGGCGGCTTGCTGTGCATCACCCCATACGCGCCCTTCTGCCGCAGGCCGTTCAGGAACGGCATATCCAGCGATGTGTCGTACCGCAGGCCGTCCACGATGACGTACACCACTTGCTGTACCACAGGGCTTGTGGGCGCCGCCTCCGGAAGCGCGCCCTTTAGCGGCGAGCGGAATCCCTCAAACGAACCCTGGAAGCGCATCATCACGAAATAGCCCAGGAGCACCAGGAGCGGCAACAGAACCACGCTCAGGATGACCCCGCTTCGTCGTCGCATCACAATACCCCCTCGCGGCTTTCGGCTATTATACCCGTTTTTCGCTTTCAGCGCACCTTCTCCAGTTTCGCGAGGCGCGCCAGAAGTTTCTTGGTGCCATTAGAGGGAAAAGCCACGGTAACCTGCTCGTCGTCGGAGACGATCCGAGATTCAACCACAGTCCCCACGCCGAACTTGGGGTGCACGACCCTGTCGCCCGGGGCGAAGGTCGGCGCGGACGGCGGCGCAGGGCGCGCATCCTCGCGCGGCTTCGGCGCGGCTACCGGCTCCACCCGTAGCGCCGCCGACGGGCGCGTGGGCCACGTCCTGCGCTCGCCGCCCGTCAGGTGGTGCGGAATGTCGCGAAGGAAGCGCGACTTCTGGGAAGGCGCGCTCCGCCCATACGACGCGCGGCGAAACGCATGTACCAGGTACAGGTGATCTTTGGCCCGCGTCATGCCCACGTAGAACAGCCGCCGCTCCTCCTCCAACTCCTCGGGCGACCCCGAAGAGCGCGAATGCGGCAGGATGCCCTCTTCCAGGCCGATGATGAACACCACCGGAAACTCCAGCCCTTTGGCCATGTGGAGCGTGAGCAGGACGGGCGTGTCGGGCTGGTCGCCCAGTTCGTCCACGTCGGCCACCAGCGACACCTCCTGCAGGAACACGCCCAGCGAGTTCTCCATGCTGGCGTACTGGCTGGCAACGTTCAGCAGTTCCATCACGTTGTCCCAGCGGTCGCGCCCCTCCTCCGTGCCGTCGTTCAGATAGGCCTGGTAGTCGGTTCGCTCCAGCACAAGTTGAAGGATGGATGCGACATCCAGCGACTTGCTTTCCTCCACCAGGCTCTCCCACTGGGCCAGGAAGGCCAGAAGCGGCTTCACGGCGCGCGCCGACAGGGGATGCGCCATCGGTTCGTCCCCCTGTTCCGCCTGGCGCAGGCGGTGGAGCGCCTCCCAGACGGAGATGCCCTGCTCGCCTGCCCAGGCGAACAGCGCCTCCGCCGTCTGCGGGCCTAGGCCGCGCGGCGGGACGTTGATCACGCGGCTCAGGCTCGCCGAGTCCGCCGGGTTGTACACGATGCGCAGGTAGGCCAGCGCGTCCTTGATCTCGCGCCTCTGGTAGAATCGCGTCGCCCCCACCAGTTTGTAGCGCATCCCCGCCCGCACGAACGCCTCTTCCACCGCGCGGGATTGGGCATTCGTGCGGTACATCACGGCGCAGTCGCCGGGCCGGAAGCCCTCTTCCCCCACCAGCCGCTGAATCTCCCGCACCACGTACTGGCCTTCTTCCTGCTCGTCGTAAGCCTCGTGCACAACGAGCGGCGTCCCCCTGTCCCGCTCCGTAACCAGGCGCTTGGGGGTGCGGCGGGTGTTCCGGGAAATCACGGCGTTGGCGGCATCCAGAATCGTCTGCGTGGAGCGGTAGTTCTGCTCCAGGAGGATGGTGGGGGCTTCGGGGAAGTCCTCTCGGAACCGCTGGATGTTGCGAAAGTCGGCGCCGCGCCACGAGTAGATGGACTGATCCTCGTCGGCAACTACGAACAGATTGCGGTGCTGTGCCGCCAGTTGCTTCAGCAGCACGTACTGCGCCGCGTTGGTGTCCTGGAACTCGTCCACCAGGACATACCGGTACCAGCGACGGTACCGCTCCAGCACGTCCGGAAACTGCTGCCACAGGGCCACCGTGTTCGTCAGCAGGTCGTCAAAATCCATGGCGTTGCTTTCCTTGAGGGCCTGCTGGTAGCGCAGATAGATGCGCGCGATCACTCCTTCCCTGTAGGACTTGGGCACGAACTCATCCGGGCCGATGAGGTCGTTCTTGGCCTTGGAGATGACGGACAGGACGGCGCCGGGCCTGTAAGCCTTGTCGTCCAGGTTCATCTCCTTGAGGATGCGCTTGATGACCGCCTGCTGGTCGTCATCGTCGTAGATGGTGTAGGAAGGGGCGAAGCCGAGGAGCGTGCCTTCCCGCCGCAGGATGCGGGCGCAGGTGGCGTGGAACGTGCCGATGGTGAGCGCCTCGCACTCGGCGCCGAGGAGGTGCGACAGGCGCGCCTTCATCTCGCGCGCGGCCTTGTTCGTGAACGTAACGGCCAGGATGTTCCCCGCTCGCACGCCAACCTCCCGCACCAGGTAGGCCACCCGATGGGTGAGAACGCGGGTTTTGCCGCTGCCTGGCCCTGCCAGCACCAGCGCCGGCCCCTCGGCGCAAGTTACCGCTTGCCTCTGTTGTGGGTTCAAGCCCTCCAGCAAGTCCATGCCGTCTCCGTGGTGTGTGCGGTGCTCTCATTGTAGCACCCAGGCCCAGATTTTCCAAAGCACCGCTCTTGGGACAGAAAAACATCCGCGCGAGGCAGTATCCCACACAGAGACACAAAGAAAAACTCTTTGTGTCTTCGTGCCTTTGTGTGAGAAAAATATCCTCACAGAGACACCAAGGACACAAAGAAAACCTCTTTGTGTCTCCGTGCCTTTGTGCGAGAAAAATATCCCACACGGAGACACAGAGACACAAAGAAAAACTCTTTGTGTCTTCGTGCCTTTGTGTGAGAAAAATATCCTCACAGAGACACAGAGGCACAAAGAAAAACCTTTGTGTCTCCGTGTCTTTGTGCGAGAAAAATATCCCACACGGAGGCACCAAGGACACAAAGAAAACCCTTTGTGTCTTCGTGTCTTTGTGTGAGAAAAACATCCCTCACAGAGACACAGAGGCACAAAGAAAACCCTTTGTGTCTTCGTGCCTTTGTGCGAGAAAAATATCCCACACGGAGGCACCAAGGACACAAAGAAAACCCCTTTGTGTCTTCGTGTCTTTGTGTGAGAAAAATATCCCTCACAGGGACACAGAGGCACAAAAAAACCCTTTGTGTCTTCGTGTCTTTGTGTGAGAAAAATATCCCACACAGAGGCACAGAGGGTCTCTCCGTGCCTTTACCCCTTCGTGTCTTTGTGCCTCCGTGTGCGAAGAGCGTCGCGGCGGTCGGCGAGGAACCGCATGACGTAGCCCCGCTCGTCGGCAGTGGGGAAGCGCGCCAGCCACAGCAGGGCCGGGAACGCCGCGAGCAGCGCCAGCCGCGCCGCCACCCGCAACCCCAGCGGCGCCGGCCCCAGCACGAGCGCCGACGCCGCCCAGACCGCCGCGCCCAGCCCCACCATCAGGGCCACCCGCCGCCCCTCCCACGGGATGGGATACACGCGCTGGCCCGCCACGAACGTGATCACGGCCAGCAGGATGTAGGCGGCCACCTTGCTCCACGCGGCGGCGTCTATCCCCCAGCGCGGGATGAGCGCCACGTTCAGCGCGATGTTGAGCGCGGCCGCCGAGCCGGTGAGGGCGGGCAGGTACAGCGTCTTGCGCCGGTAGAACAGGGCGAAGACGGCCGGGTAGTAGAACCCCTGCGCGAGATGGGCCAGGGTGATCGCGGGCACCCGCCGCGCGGCCTCGTGATACGCCGGATCGGCCACGACGAGGATGATGTCGCCGCCCAGCATCGCCAGGCCCAGCGCCGCGAAAACCGCGATCCCCAGGTAGTAGGTGAAGAAGCGCGCCAGTTTTCGCTCCGCGTCCGACTCCGAAGCCAGGCGGTAGAAGAACGGCATCCAGGCCGTGTTGAGCGCCTGCGTGATGAGGCTCAAGGCGATGCTCACCTGATACGCGAGCGTGTACACGCCCACCTGCTCCAGCGGAACCATGTGGTTCAGGATGCTGCGGTCCGACAGCGTGAGCGCCCAATGGGCCAGCAGGTGGGGGACCACGGGAAGGCCGTACACCAGGCCGTCGGCAAACCAGCGCCACTTGAAGACCAAATCGGCATGGCGAAACGTCGCGAGCGCGTACACGGCCGCCATCACGGCCGAGGCGAGCATCATGCCCCGCAGGTTCCCGAGCGCCCCCGCGCGCCGCCCCACCACGAAGTACAGGATGCCCGCAGTGGTCAGCAGGAACCCGCCGACCGTGTAGGCCACGTAGCGGCGCGGCCGTTCCTGCACGCGGAAGACGACCAGCGGGATCACCGAGGCGTTGGCGAAGCACGCCGTCCAGAGCAGCGTCGTGATGTACGGAGAAAACGGGATGTCGCGCACCGCCAGGCCGAAGAGCGCGGGGCCGAACGGCGTGGCCGCCAGGATCAGCGTCAGCGCCAACCCGAAGAGAAGCACCGCCACCGCCAGCGTGCCCAACAACTCGCGTCGGGCCTTGTCGTCGGGGGCGTCGTAGTAGAAACGCATGGCCGCCGCGTTCAGGCCCAGCGGGTACAGAATGCCCAGCACCGTGGTCAGGCTGCTCGCCACGCCCACGATGCCGTAGTCGGCGGGCGAAAGGTAGCGGGTATAGACGGGGATGAGCAGAAACGCGACGGCCTTCGTCAGCAGGTCGCCCAGACCGTAGGTGGCCGATTGCGCGATGAGGCTCTTGAGTTGGCGGAACAAGGCTATCCCCTCTACAGGCTGCTGTCGGGCGCTTGGGACGTGCGTAGCAGGACCTTGTCAAACGTCAGAATCTCGTCCGGCTCTATGTCGGCCAGGGCCGTAGCGCCCACGACGAAGTCGTACAGGGTCGGGGGGATGCCGGTGCCGGGCCGCTTGCACACCAGGTCGTCGACGGTGAGGGTCTGTCCTTTGCGGATGCGGCGGGCGGCCACCAGGCTTCGCCGGGCGTGGGCGCGGGCCGGCTCTTCGGAGGGCAGGGCGCGCTTCTCGTCGCTGCCGAAGAGCGTCTCGGCGAAGCGCACCTCCGCCACGAATCGCGCCAGGTCGTCGGCGTCCATGGCGTGGTAGTGGTCGTTCCCCGGGAGCGTCTTGTCGTGCGTGTAGTGCTTCTCCAGAATCTGCGCGCCCAGCAGCCAGGCCAGCATCAGGACCTGGCCCATCCGGTCGGCGGGCGTGTGGTCCGAGTAGCCGATGAGGTGATCGGGGAAGATGCGGCGCATGTGGGCGATCATCCCCAGGTTTGCGTCCGCGTAGGCCGTCGGGTAGTTCAGCACGCAGTGCAGGAGCGCCACCTGCTCGTTGCCCTCGGCGCGGATCACTTCCAGCGCGCGGTGGATTTCCGACACGGTGGACGCGCCGGTGGACAGCAGAATCGGCTTGCCCTTCTGGGCCACGCGGCGCAGGAGGGGCACGTTCGTGATGTCGGCGGAGGCCACCTTGTACGCGGGGACCAGCGGCTCCAGCATGTCCACCGCCCGCAGGTCAAACGGCGTGGACAGGAAATCTATGCCGCATTCCCGCGCCACTTCGGCCAGTTGCTCGTATTCCCTATCGCCGAATCGGTCGTATTTCTTGAACAGTTCGTACTGGCTGCGGGTAGGCTCCTTGCTCGTGTCCCAGTACGAAGGGGAGTGGCGGGAGGCCAGGGTCTCGGCCTTGTACGTCTGGAACTTGATGGCGTCGGCGCCCGCCTGGGCCGCGCGGCGCACCATCTCCATGGCGACTTCCAGGCTGCCCTCGTGGTTCACGCCTGCCTCGGCGATGATGTAGGGCCGCTGGAAACGGTCGCGCGTCAGGGTCCGCCTGCCGATGGTCATCTCACTGGGCATTCTTCCATCTCCAATACGCATCGTGGATTTCGCCGATGACGCGGTTCAGCCCGCCGCGCAGGTCGGCGGCGAGCAGGGCCTCGCGCATGGCGCGTCGCGCTTCGGGCTGGGTCAAGATCTCCACGAGGGCCGCCTGCACCTGCTGGGGCGTCCGCGGCGAGGCCATGCCCAGATAGCGCACGCCTCGGTTGTACCGCGCGAACAGGTGCAGCGTCTCGCGGTCGTTCTGCGAGATGCTGATGGTGGGCACGCCCATGGCGGCCAACTCGTACACCGTGCGCCCGTTGGAGGTAACCGCCGCGTCGGCCTGCCGCATGACCTGGGCCATGTTCCGCACGCTCCGCTGCACCTGCACCTTGTCGGCCACGGCCTGGGGCAGCCGCGACAGCGCCTGCGCCAGGTCGGCGTCGTGCGCGTAGCCAGGCCCCACCACGACGAGCACCGAGGCGAGGGGCGCGCGCTCCAACACGGCGGGCAACACGTCCAGGGTCTGGCACGTGAGGTTGTTCTGATCCACGCCGCCAAAGGTGATGAGCAGGGTCTGCGGCGGGTCGCGGAACTCGGCGGGCGGCACGTAGGCGAAATGCTCCGGCAGGCAGAAGTAGGCGTGCCCGAAGCGGTGCGTCTCCCTGGGGCGGCTGTTCTCATAGAGGGCGTTGAACACCAGGTGCGCCTCGTCGGCTCCGCTGCCGAGATCCTCAAAGTTGACCACGAACGCGCCCAGGTCGCGCTGCCGACGCACGTAGTCGGCGGTCGTGTCCAGCACGTCGTTGATGACCACGTGGGGCTGCAGGGCGGCCAGGCGGTCCAGAATCTCGTGCGGCGCTGCCTCCACCACCGCGTAGCCGTGCTCCCGCGCCAGCGCCAGGGCCTGCGGGTCGGTGTCCACCGCGACGAACGCGATGTCGTGCCCCAGGAGCGCGTCGGCGATGGTCAGCGTGCGGTACAGGTGGCCCATGCCCACCGCCGCGTTCGCCGAGGTTACGATGGCGATGCGCAGTCGGCGCAGAAGGGCCTCGGCGACAAGCCAGTCGGTCTTGGTGTCAATGTCCAGCCCCTCGTCTTCGGGCAACTCCACAATGGACACGCGCGGGCCGATCCCGTCGCCGGCGAGAACCCACCGCGGGCGGGTGATGAGGAAGGCCCCGGACTCGCGGTAGCGGCGCGGCAGTTGCTGGCGGTTCACGCGGGCCGCGTAGTCGGGCACGGGATGCCCGTCCTGCTCGCGCCACATCAGGTGGGTGGCGTCGGTGGCGGCCAGGAGCGTGTCCACATCCTGGGCCAGGAACGACGCAATGGCGCAGTCCAGCGTCTCGGGCCGGAGCAGCGGGCAGGTGGGCTGAAGCCGCACCACCACCGAGTAGGGGCCGCGTTGCTGTGTGGCCCAGTCCAGCGCGTCGCGCACCACCGGCGCCAGGGGAACGTCGTCCTGGGCCAGCGCGGGCGGGCGTTGGCGCAGCAGGACGCCGAACTGCGCGCCGTAGGACAGGATGTCGTCGTCCTCGGATGTCAGGACGATGTCGTGAATCCGCCTGGACTGCAGGGCGGTTTGCAGGATGTAGTACAGGAGCGGGCGCCCGTGGAGCAGGCGCAGATTCTTGCGGCGCACGCCTTTGGAGCCGCCCCGCGCGGGGATGATGGCGAGGATACGTTCGGACACACGGCCTCCTACAATCCAGCAAATGGCTTTCCCGCCAGCACGATCTCATCCGACAATTGCCCCTGGTCAATAATGTGCTGGAGGTCAGCAATGTGCTTCCCAAGGATGCTCACGACCCGTCTGTCATTCAGCAAATGGGCGATCTGCATTGTCAGTTCGTATCCGTCCATCCCGAAATACCATGCGGCTACGGGGCCAAAACCGGCCTGCTCAAATGCTGTGGCGATGGAACTGTCGGTGAAGCAGTGGATATGGCCCAGGGGGTCCAGGTGGCGCACAACCGAGTCGGGGAACGCGCTCTGGACGGCGGTGCTGAACGAGATCCATCGGGGAACCTCAGCGATGATAAGTTGTTCTGCCTCCGCGAGCAGTTGGCGCGCTGCCCGCAGCAGGCTCATCGGATCCGGTACGTGTTCAAGTACACCCCAGAATGTAACCACTTCTGCGCCCGAAAATGCGGGCCATTCGCGGGCGAAATCCGCCGCATCCAGTTCAAAGCCGAAGTGCTTACGGCAGAACTCGCGGCTTGCTTCGCTCAATTCAATGCCACGGGCTTCCAGGCCCATTTGCTTGCAGGCGTAGACGAAATGCCCACCGCCTGCTCCCACATCCAGGATATATCTGGGCTTGCGTCCATACAGCCGTTCAAAGTGATGCACGGTCCAAGCGACTTTGGGGACGGCAACCTGTTGCACCCTCGTTTCCGCGGCGCGATTGTCGGTATAAGTGGCTGCATACTGGGCATCGCCCGAGTAGAAATCCTGGAGCGAGGCTGCCGTGGGGCGGTTTAGGACGAAACAATGACTGCACTCTGGGCACTGATGGTAGTGTGCCCCATAGACGCTAAGACGTGGCTGACTCCGAGCGCTGTCCGTGCCGCAGATGGGGCATTGCTCCACCCTCTCCGTTCCACCCATGCTATATATGCGAATCCTGCTTTCTCGGACACGCGCCAGGTGGGCTGAAAAACCCTCAACGACGGCGTGTTTGAGGGAGACGATGTCCACGGTTTTCCCCACCCGAACATCTACCTCGTAAGCGCGGCCAGGGTCGCCGGCGTAACGCCTGGATGTCCAGACCTCGGCATGGCTGATTCCGGACGATGGTTGCGATTCCATTGGGGCAGTTCTAGACCAGGTGATCAAGAGCCTTCTCCAAAGCACTTCTCGTAGATTGGCGATTGCTCGGATATTATACGCCCTAGGCGTAAGCCGTCAACGCGCGGGCAAACGAAAAAGCCGCCCCGACCGGAGCGGCTTGCCAGGAGCGGGTGATGGGATTCGAACCCACGACACTCTGCTTGGGAAGCAGATGCGCTACCCCTGCGCTACACCCGCTTTTGTGATATAATCATACACCAACCGAATCCCTTTGTCAAGTGAGGAAGCATGAGTCTCATCATCCTTGGACTGGGGCCGGGAGACCCCAGGCTGCTCACGCTGGAGGCGCAGGACGTCCTGGCCGGCGCGCCCGCCGTTTACGTGCGCACCCGCAAGCACCCCACGGTGGAGGCGCTGCCCACCTCGGCGGCCGTCCACTCCTTTGACCATTTCTACGAGGAGCACGACGACTTCGCCCAGGTCTACGAGGCCATCGCCCGCGAGGTCATCCGCCTGGCGCAGGGCGAGGCGGGCGTCGTGTACGCCGTCCCCGGCCACCCGCTGGTGGGCGAGCGGAGCGTGCTGCTGGTGCTCCAGATGGCGCGCGAGGCCGGCATCCCCGTGCGCATCGTGCACGGCCTCAGTTTCATTGAGCCGACCCTCGCGGCCCTGGGGATTGACGCGCTGGATGGGCTGCAGATCGCCGACGCCACCGAACTCGCCCTGCTGCACCATCCGCGGCTTGACCCCGACCGGCCCGCGCTCGTGGCCCAACTCTACAGCCGCGACCTGGCCGCCGAGGTCAAACTCACCCTGATGAATCAGTATCCCGACGAGCACCCGGTGGTCCTGGTGGGCGCGGCGGGGACGCCCCGCCAGCGCGTGGAGGCCCTGCCGCTGTACGAAATAGACCGCCAGGCTTGGGTGGATCATCTCACGTCGCTGTACGTGCCGCCCTTGCCCGCGCCCGGCGGCATGGAGTCGTTCCAGGAGACCATCGCCCACCTGCGCGCCCCCGACGGCTGCCCCTGGGACCGCGAGCAGACCCACCAGACCCTGCGCACCAACCTGCTGGAGGAGACCTACGAGGCGCTGGACGCCATAGACCGCGACGACCCGCACGCCCTCATGGAGGAACTGGGCGACCTGCTCCTGCAGATCGTGCTCCACGCGCAAATCGCCACCGACGAGGGCGAGTTCCGCATGCCCGACGTGATCGCCCACATTGACGCCAAACTGAAGCGCCGCCACCCACACGTGTTCGGCGATGTCAAGGTCTCCGGCGCGGCCGAGGTTACGGCGAACTGGGAGGAGATCAAGCGCGAAGAGCGCAACCACGCCGACCACCGCTCCATGCTGGACGGCATCCCCAAAACGCTCCCCGCGCTGTCGCAGGCCCAGGACTACCAGAACCGCGTGGCCCGTGTGGGGTTTGACTGGCCGGACATTGAGGGCGTCCGCCGCAAGGTTGCCGAGGAACTCCAGGAACTGGCGGAGGCCCAAACCGCCGAGGAGCGGGAAGGCGAGATGGGCGACCTGCTGTTCTCGGTGGTGAACCTGGCCCGCTGGCTGGGCGTGGACGCCGAAAGCGCCCTGCGGCGCGCCAATGCCCGCTTCGCCAGGCGCTTCGCCGCGATGGAGCGCCGCTGCGCCGAGAACGGTCGCGCCCTCGCCGACCTGACGCCGGAGGAGCAAGACGCCCTTTGGGAAGCGGCAAAAGCCGACGAGACACCTTGATTCGGGAGGAAAGACACCATGGCCCGCAATTCGCGCCCATTCTTGGAGAAGTTGGAGGATGCGGTGGCCCGCACGGGGTCGCTGCTATGCGTGGGGCTGGACCCCGACCCGTCGCGGATCCCCGCGCGGTTCCAGTCCGCCGATGACCCCATCGCGGCGTTCAACCGCTATGTGATAGAGCAGACAGCGCCCTTCGCGGCTGCGTTCAAGCCCAACGTCGCCTTCTACGAGGCGATGGGGCAAGGGGGTCTGCGGGCGCTGGCGGCGACCATCGCCGCCGTGCCGCCGGAGATTCCCGTCGTCCTGGACGCCAAGCGCGGCGACATCGGCAACACCGCCGCGGCCTACGCCCGCGCTGCCTTTGAGGTGTGGGAGGCCGACGCGCTGACGGTGAACCCCTACCTGGGCCTGGAATCCCTCGCGCCGTTCCTGAAGCACGGCGACCGGGGGTTGTTCGTCCTGTGCCTCACGTCCAACCCAGGGGCCGAGGAGTTCCAGACCCATGCGACGCTGGGCGAGCCGCTGTGCCTGCAAGTGGCGCGGCGGGTAGCCGCCGAGATGCCGCCATCCGTGGGGCTGGTGGTCGGAGCGACGCAGGCCGAGCGCCTGGCGAGGATTCGTGCCGCGGCTCCCGACCGGTGGTTCCTGGTGCCGGGCGTGGGCGCCCAGGGCGGCGACTTGCCGATGACGCTGGCCAACGGCCTGGACGCGCGGGGTTCGGGGCTGCTCATCGCCGCGGCCCGCAGCATCCTGTACGCCGACGACCCGGCCCAGGCCGCGCGGGCGCTCCACACCGCCATCGCCGATGGGCGCAGGCCCGGCGCGGGGTGGAGCCTGGAGGAACACCTGGCCCTGGCGCTGTTTGACTGCGGGGCAGTGCGGTTCGGCGAGTTTCGGCTCAAGTCGGGCAAACTGTCGCCCATCTACATTGACCTGCGCGTGCTGGCCTCGTACCCCGAGGTGTTGAGCCAGGCGGCCAGCGTGTACGCGCAGTTGCTGCGGGGCCTGACCTACGACCGCCTGGCGGCCATCCCCTACGCGGCCATGCCCATCGGCACGGCCGTGTCGCTGCTGACGGGCAAGCCGATGATCTACCCCCGGCGCGAGGTGAAGGAATACGGCACGCGCCGCTCCATTGAGGGGCTTTACGAGCCGGGCGAGACCGTCGTTGTGCTGGACGACCTCGCGACGACGGGCGCGAGCAAGATTGAGGTGGCCCAGGCGCTGGAGGCGGAGGGCCTGCACATCACCGACATGGTGGTCCTCATAGACCGCGAGCAGGGGGCCGCCGCCGACCTGGCGCGGGCGGGCTACACCTTGCACAGCGCGTTCACGCTGTCGGGCCTGCTGGGCGCGCTGGCCAAGCATGGGCGCATCACCGCCGCGCAGCACGCGCAGGTGCTGGCCTATCTGGAGGCAGATCGGCAATGACCACGCCCGACCTCTCCGTGTCCCTGTGCGGGATTTCCCTGCGCAACCCGCTGGTGCTGGCGTCGGGGATTTTGGGCACGAGCGCCGAGTTGTTGGAGCGGGTGGCGCGGTGCGGCGCGGGCGCGGTTACATCCAAATCGTGCGGCCCGACGCCCCGCGCTGGCCATCCCAACCCCACGGTGCTGGCCTGGGGGCACGGGCTGATCAACGCCGTGGGGCTGAGCAACCCCGGCGCGGACGAGGAGGCTCGTATCCTGCGCGACGCCAAGGCCCGGCTGGCCCCGCTGGGCGTGCCGCTCATCGCCAGCATCTTCGCCGAGACGGTCGCGGGGTTCGGCGAGGTGGCGCGCAGGGTGGCCGAGGCGGCGCCGGACTTCATTGAGGTCAACATCTCGTGCCCGAACGTGGAGGCGGAGTTCGGACGCCCGTTCGCCGCCGACGCGCGGGATGCCGCCGCGGTTACGGCTGCCGTGCGGCGCGCCGTGTCGCTCCCCATCATCGTGAAACTGTCGCCCAACGTGCCCGACATCGCCGCCATCGCCCGCGCCGTGGAGGCCGAAGGCGCCGACGCCGTTTCGGCCATCAACACCCTTGGCCCGGGGATGGTCATAGACACCGACAGCGGCAAGCCCATCCTTGCCAACCGCACCGGTGGCGTGTCGGGGCCGGCCATTCGCCCCATCGCCGTGCGCTGCGTGTACGACGTGTCGCGGGCGGTGCGCGTGCCGGTCATCGGCATCGGCGGCGTTGCCTGCGGGCGCGATGCCGCCGAGATGATCATGGCAGGCGCGACGGCGGTGGGAATCGGAACGGCGGTGTACGATCGCGGGCCGGAGGTGTTCGCCGCCATCGGCGAGGAACTGCGGGCGTTCATGGCATCGCACGGCTATACGGCCGTATCCCAGATGCGAGGTCTGGCCCATGACGATTGACCTGCCCACGGCCTTCCGCATTCGGCACCTGCGCGACGAATCGCCGACGGTGCGCACCTTCATCCTGGACGGGGCGCTCCACGCCGAACCCGGCCAGTTCATCATGGCCTGGATTCCCAGAGTCAACGAGAAGCCTTTCAGCCTGGTGGACGACGCGCCGATCACGCTGACCATCGCGCGCGTGGGGCCGTTCACCGAAGCCGCGCATCGGCTCCGCGAAGGCGACCGCCTGTGGGTGCGCGGGCCTTACGGGCGGGGGTTCGCCCCCCTGCCGCGCCCGGCGGTGCTGGTGGGCGGAGGCTATGGGGCCGCGCCGCTGGCGTTTCTGGCCCGCCGCCTGCGCGCCCAGGGCGTGGAGGTCAGCGTCGCGCTGGGCGCCAGGAGCGCGCGCGACCTGGTGCTGGTGGAGCGGTTCCAGGCGGCGGGGTGCAGCGTGCACCCGGCCACCGAGGACGGGTCGCTGGGGCATCGGGGGCTGGCCACCGAGGTGGCGGAGCGCCTGCTGGACGAGCGCCCCGACGCCGCGCTGTACGCCTGCGGGCCAGAGGCCATGCTGGAGCGCCTGGCGCGCCTGTGCCGCGCGCGGGGCACGCCCGGTCAATTCAGCATGGAGCGGCTGATGAAGTGCGGGTTGGGCGTGTGCGGCTCATGCGACCGTGGCGGGCTGCTCGTCTGCCGCGACGGGCCGGTGTTCTCCGCCGAGCAGGTGCTGGGCGCATGGCACACCTCACCCCAGGCCTTCGGCCTCCCCCTCTCCGCTGGCGGAGAGGGGGAATGAGGGGGTGAGGTCGGCATGCCACGCGGGGCTAAACCCCCGCGCTGAGGGGCGTTTGGATCGCGAAGGGCGCGAAAGCACGCGAAAGCCACGAAAAGCACGTCCGCACGCGGGGCGTTTCCTCTTCCGCGGCGGAAGAAATGGTAGGGGCGACCTGCGGGTCGCCCGACCCGTGGGTCGCCCCTACGAGCGAACCGGCGCCTCAGGACTTTGCCCGTTCAGCCCGACGGCTTCAGCGTCGGGCTGATACCCCTCGCGTAGATTCGTGTTATTCGTGGATGACGCCAGCGCGCGGGGCGTGGCCGCGCTCAGCGCTCGTGATGCTCGTGTCCGGGCGGCGCCAGGCGCGCGAACGCCGTGATGACCGCCTCGCTGAGCGCGGGGTGGATGACCTGGGAATCGGCCAGCGGCGTGTACGACTGATCGCCCGCGTTCATGATGTACACGATTTGCTGCACCAGGATGGCCGCGTCGGTGCCGACGATGTGGCAGCCCAGGATTTTCCCCGTCTCCTGCTCCACGATCACCTTGACCAGGCTATCCTCTTCGCCCATGGCGTAGCCCTTCGTTACGTCGGTGTAACGGGCGCGCCCGACCAAAATCTTGCGCCCGGCGGCCAGGGCCTGCGCCTCGGTCATGCCCACCGAGCCAACCTGCGGGTAGCCGAACACGGCATGGGGCACGGCGTGGAAGTCCACCGGATGGCGATGCCCCGTGGCGATGGCGTGCCACACGGCGTTGGATTCGTAGTTGGCCGTGTGGCGGAACATGTGCTTGCCGATGGCGTCGCCCAGCGCCCAGATGTTGGGCTTGGTCGTCTCCAGGTACTCGTTGACGACGATCCACCCGTCCTTGTCGGTCTGGACGCCGGTCTTCTCGGGCTTCAGCAGGTCGGCGTTGGACTGCCGCCCCACCGCCAGCAGGATGTCATCGGCCACGAAGTCGTAGGTCTCGCCGTCGCTGCGGTCGCGCGCGGTTACGACCTTCTTGCCGTTGACTTTGGCAACCCTGACAACCTCAAAATTGGTGTGAATCTCCGCATACTTGGAGAAGCGGCGGCGGACGATCTCCGATATCTCCGGCTCCTCTTCCTTCAGCAGGCGCGGATTGCGTCCCAGGATGGTAACCTTCGTCCCCAGCGCCGAGAAGAAGTGGCCGTACTCGCAGGCGATGTAGCCCCCGCCCATGATGATCAGGCTCTCCGGCGGCTCCTGTAGGTTCAGCACGGACACGTTGTCCAGATAGCCCGCCTCGCGCAGCCCTTCCACGGGCGGCACCAGGGGCCTTGCGCCCGAGGCGATGAGAATCTTGGGCGCGGTGATGGTCTCCTTGCCGACGCGCAGGGTGTAGTCGCCGACGAATTCGCCCGTCCCGCGGTACACCTTGGGGTTGGCGGAATGGGCCAGGGCGCGCTCCATCTCCTCGCGCCCCTCGTCCACGTAGGCGCGCATCCGCCGCATGATGAGGGCGAAGTCCACCCTGGAGACGCTGCCGTGTACCCCGATGGCGGCGGCGTCCTCAAGGGCGCGGATGACATCGGCGGGGTACAGCAGAATCTTGGTGGGAATGCACCCGTTGTTCAGGCAGGTTCCGCCGAGGGGGCCGTGCTCCACGACGGCGACGCGCATGCCGTGGGCTGCCGCGCTCGCAGCCACGTTCATCCCGGCGCCCGAGCCGATCACGATGAGGTCGTATTTGCGCATGGTGGTCTCCTTGCTGCAAAGGTTTGCTGCCGCCAAAGTCGTATTGTGCAGGGCGGCTACGCGATGCGGCCCGGCGAAGAACGCGGAAACCCGCGCCGCGGGCACGTGCTATCCGCATTCGTGCGAAGTGTCCAAATCCACGCAGGCGATGCCCGCTTCATCCAGCGCGAGCGCGATCTTCTCTAGCAAGGCCGTGAACACGCATCACCTCCGCCACGCGGATGTCCACGTCAATCCCGTCCAGGGGGTCGCGGAGCGGAAATACGCCCAGCGCCCGCGCCTCCGCATGGAGCGCCTCAACGATGCGCAGATTGCGAAAGTAGTCGGGTGCCTGGCTCCGTATCCGGTTGTCTTCAAATTGCTGCACCATGCGCCAGTTCCTCGGCATCGCCGGCCCCCGTCTTGCCCGTTGCCATTCTAGCGGCGTTCGCGGGGGCAGTCAAGCGGAACTGGCCGCCCCCGCCTGTGCTACAATGGGATGTACCGCCGAGGACGCAGAGACCGCCGAGACATTCCGGCTTCCTCCGCGCTCTCCGCGCGCTCAGCGGTAAAAGCCCCCGGCGGCTAGGGATAGCCGCCCTACGGATAGTCGCCGACTCGCCTGCCGCTGGCAATGACCGGCGCCCAACTCACTTTGCCTGCGCCCCCGCCTGTGCTACAATGGGATTCACCGCCGAGGACGCGGAGATCGCCGAGACATTCGCGCTTCCTCCGCGCGCTCCGCGGTGAAAGAACGCGAAGGACGAAGCCATGCCCATACGCCTGTTGCCGCCCGAAATCGCCAACAAGATCGCCGCCGGCGAGGTGGTGGAGCGCCCCGCCTCCGTGGTCAAGGAACTGGTGGAGAACGCGCTGGATGCGGGCGCCACCGAGATTCAGATTGAGGCCCGCGAGGGGGGCCGCCGCCTCATCCGCGTTGCCGACAACGGGAGCGGCATCCCCGCCCGCGAGGCCGAACTGGCCTTCGCCCGCCACGCCACCAGCAAGATCGCGTCGGTGGAAGACCTGGCGGCCATCCGCACGCTGGGCTTCCGTGGCGAGGCGCTGGCCAGCATCGCGGCCGTGTCGCGGGTGTCCCTGCTGACGCGCGCGGCGGAGGACGAGGTGGGCACGTTCCTGCGGGTGGAGGGCGGGCATGTTACCCTGCGCGAGGGCCGCGCCAGCCCCCGTGGGACGACCGTAACGGTGGAGAACCTGTTCTACAACGTGCCCGCGCGCCTCAAGTTCCTCAAGGCCGACGCCACCGAGTCGGCGCACATCGCCAATGTCGTCATGCGGTACGCCATCGCCTTCCCCGAGGCGCGGTTCTCGCTGGTTCGCGACGGGAGGCTTACCTTCCAGTCGCCTGGCAGCGGCAGGTTGTTGGACGTGCTGGCGAAAGTGTTTGGCGCGGACACAGCCACGCGCCTGTTGCCGGTGGACCCCGCCGACGATCCGGGCCTGCCGCCCGACGCCGCGGTGCGCGTGCACGGCTACATCGGCGAGCCTTCGCTCAACCGGTCGGACCGCGACGGGATGATGTTCTTCGTCAACCGCCGTTGGGTGCAGGACCGCTCCCTGGCCTACGCTGTCATCCAGGCCTACCAGACCATGCTGCCCACAGGCCGCTTCCCAATGGCGATCATCCTGTTGGAGATGGACCCGGCGGAAGTAGATGTCAACGTGCATCCCACAAAGAGCGAGGTGCGGTTCCGCAGCCCGTCGTCGGTCTTCGCGGAGACGCAGCGGGCGGTGCGTCGTACCCTCATCGCGCGGGCGCCCGTGCCGGAAATGCAGGTGGGCCAGCCGACCGTCTCCGCCGACAGCGGGAGCGCCGAGCGGTTCCGCACGCTGAGCCAGTTGGGGCTTGAGGCCCAACGCACGGGCGACACGGAAGCCGTCCGCGCGCCGGTTTTTGCGGTGCCGGAGCGGCCTGATCCCGCCGCCCGCCGACTGCCGCCCCTGCGCGTGCTGGGCCAGTTGGCGCAGATGTACATCATCGCCGAAGGCCCCGACGGCCTGTACCTGATTGACCAGCACGCGGCCCATGAGCGGGTGATGTACGACCGGCTGATGGCCCAGAAAGCGGCCGACCGAGTGGCCGTTCAGCAGTTGCTCCAGCCCATGCCGGTGGAACTCACCCCGCTGCAGATGAGCACGCTGGAAGAGACGCTGGGCGAACTGGCGGCGCTGGGGTTTGACATAGAGCCGTTTGGCGGCGAGACGTGCCTGGTCCGGGCAGTGCCGGCGGATGTGGCGGCCGGCGACATCCCGACGGTCCTGCGGGACACGCTGAACGAACTGGGGCAGGAACCGCCGCCCCCCGTGCAGGGCCACAGGGTAACGGCGGTAGTGGCTTGCCATGCGGCGATTCGCGCCGGCAAGATTCTGACGCCGGAAGAAATGCGGGCGCTGGTGGAGCAGTTGGAGCAATCCGACCTTCCCCGCACGTGCCCCCACGGCCGCCCCACCGTGCTGCACCTGAGCATGAGCCTGCTGACGCGCGAGTTTGGCCGGTGAGGCGCACCCCAAGCGCACAGAGAAAACCCCTTGGTGTGTGGGAACATTGCCTCACACAAAGGCACAGAGACACAAAGGGAGAAAGGCACAAAGAAAACCCTCTTTGTGCCTTGGTGCCTTTGTGTGGAATAGTTTTCTCACACAAAGACGCAGAGACACAAAGGGATGAAGACACGGCGAAAACCCTTTGTGCCTTGGTGTCTTTGTGTGGAATAGTTTTCTCACACAAAGGCACAGAGACACAAAGGGAGAAAGGCACAAAGAAAACCCTCTTTGTGCCTTGGTGCCTTTGTGTGGAATAGTTTTCTCACACAAAGACGCAGAGACACAAAGGGATGAAGACACGGCGAAAACCCTTTGTGCCTTGGTGTCTTTGTGTGGGATATTCCCCTCACACAAAGGCACAGAGACACAAAGGGATAAAGACACAAAGAAAACCCCTCTGTGCCTTGGTGTCTTTGTGTGGAATAGTTTTCTCACACAAAGGCACAGAGACACAAAGGGATAAAGACACAAAGAAAACCCCTCTGTGCCTTGGTGCCTTTGTGTGGGATATTGTTCTCACACAAAGGCACAGAGACACAAAGGTTGTTCTTTGTGCTCTTCGTGTCTTTGTGTGGGATATTGTTCTCACACAAGGACACAGAGACACAAAGGTTGTTCTTTGTGCCCTTCGTGTCTTTGTGTGGGGTATTTTGCTCACACATTCGGCGGCTTCTTGCGCCCGTCCCAGAAGTGGAACAGCGTCAGGATGGGGTGGCGGTACGACATGCGCGGACCCGCATAGCGCATAACAGCGCGGATGCGCTCGCGCATGTCCGGCTTGTAGCAGTGGACGGGACAGTTGGCGCACGTGGGCTTGTCCCCGCCAAACCGACACTTCTCCAGCCGCTCGTGGGCGTAGGCCAGCAGTTCCCCGCACTCGGCGCACAGGCCGCTTCGCGTGCCGTGCTGCCCGCGGCAGTAGATGCGGATCATCGCTTCCACCGTCTTGCGTTCGCGCGCAATCCGCGCCGGACGTTTGCCTTGCATTCCCCTGCCATGAACCGCGGATATTGCGGAATATAGGGCTCGGTTCTATTTTGTGTTGGTGCGGAAGGTGCGACGCACTTCCGGAAGCGCGTCGCACCCGTACCCATGCCCGAATATAGGGCAGATACGACGCCGCGTCAAAACCGGCTTTGACACCTGCGGCAATCTCCGCTACCATGCACCCCAGAACGTACAACGGAGGTCCCATGCTACGCCGCATTCTGGACAAGACCCAGGCCCGCATCCTGGCCGAGGAGCGCCGAGCCCTCGGCAACCTGCAGGTGGCGCTGGCCCGCTTCGGCCTGGACGCCAAAGATCAGCAGGTACTGGAACAATCCATCCACATGCTGGACGAGTTGTTCCTGCTGGTGGTGGTCGGCGAGTTCAACTCGGGCAAGAGCGCCTTTATCAACGCGCTGCTGTCCCAGTCCATCCTTGAGGAAGGCGTAACGCCCACCACGACGCGCATCAACGTGCTGAAGTACGGCCCGGAAGTGGCGCGCACGGCCCAGGGCGCAGCCCTTGACGTCATCACAGCGCCGCTGGATTTGCTCCAGGAGATCAACATCGTGGACACGCCCGGCACCAACGCCATCCAACGCGAGCACGAGGCCATCACCGAGGAGTTCGTGCCCCGCGCCGACATGGTGCTGTTCGTTACCTCGGCCGACCGACCCTTCACCGAAAGCGAGCGAGCCTTCCTGGAGCGCATCCGCAACTGGGGCAAGAAGGTTGCCGTCATCCTCAACAAGATAGACATCCTGGAATCGGACGGCCAGGTCAGGGAGATAGAGACCTTCATTACCGAGAACGCCCGCGCGCTGCTGGGCTTCACGCCCGAGGTCTTCCCCGTGTCGGCCGAGCAGGCCCTTCGCGCCAAGCAGACGAACGACGCGGCGCTCCTGGCCCGCAGCCGCTTTGAGGCGCTGGAGACGTACATCGTGGCGACGCTGGACGAGAAGGAGCGCATCCGCCTGAAGTTCAGCAACCCGCTCAAGGTGGGCCAGCGGCTCATCGCGACGGCGCGCGGAACCCTTGACGGGAGGCTGGCGCTGCTGAAAGACGACATCGCCGCCGTTGAGGACATCTACCGCCAGATGCAGGCATATCGCGAGGACATGCGGCGCGACTTCCGGTTTCGCCTGGCCGATGTGGAGAACGTCCTCCACGAGTTTGAGAACCGCGGCATCGCCTACTTTGACGAGACCATACGGCTGGCCCGCATCTTTGACCTCATCAACAAGAGCCGCCTCCAGGCCGAGTTTGAGCGCCAGGTGGTGGGCGACGTGCCGCAGACCATAGAGCGGCGGGTGATTGAGGTGATTGACTGGCTCGTGGCCAAGAACCTGCGCCAGTGGCAGGGGGTGATGGACCGCCTGGCGGAGCGCCGCACGATGCACGCGGGGCGGGTTGTGGGCCAAATGGGCGGGACGTTTGACTATGACCGCGACCGCCTGCTCCAGACGGTGTGGCGCGAGACCCAGCGCACCATTGAGACCTACGACCGTCAGGCCGAGGCCGCGCAGGTGGCCGATTCGGTGCGGACGGCCGTGGCGACGACGGCGCTGGTGGAGGTGGGCGCCATCGGCCTGGGCGCCGTGCTCACCGCGGTCTTCTCAACGACGGCCATGGATGTAACCGGCGTGGTGGCGGCGACGGCGCTGGCGGCGCTGGGGCTGTTCGTCATTCCGGCGCGCCGCCGCAAGGCGAAGGACGAACTGCGCGCGAAGATCGCCGCCCTGCGCGAGAAGTTGCTCGCCGCGCTCACGGGCCAGTTTGACCGCGAACTGGACCGCAGCGTGAGCAAACTGGAAGAGGCGATTGAACCCTACACCCGCTTCATCCGCTCCGAGCGCGACCACCTGACCAAGACCCGCCAGGAACTGGGCCTCATCGCCGAGACCATGGCGCGGCTGGAAGCCGAAATCGCGCGGCTGTGAGTTGGGGCTGGCGCCATCCACGAATAACACGAATCCACGCGAATGGAGATGTAGAAGACACGTAGGGCGGCTTTCCATAGCCGCCGAAACCTCACCCCCGGCCTTCGGCTTCCCCCTCTCCGCCTGCGGAGAGGGGGAACGAGGGGGTGAGGTACCGAATCGTGCAGACCCTATCCACGAATAACACGAATCCACGCGAAGGGAGAACGCGCCCAGGTGCGACGCACTTTGGGAAGTGCGTCGCTCCTGGGGAGCGGCAACCGCGAATCACGCCACACGCCTTGAACCCCAGTCGCCGCGCAACCCGAATTGACAATCCCGCCCGCTTCGCATATACTACGCCTGCGATGGGGCTGTAGCTCAGCTGGGAGAGCGCATCAATCGCACTGATGAGGCCAGGGGTTCGAATCCCCTCAGCTCCACCAACCGCATACTCCAAAGGCGCTGAACAGGAGTAGTAGGCCATCCCTGCAGAGAGGCGGGCATCGGGTGCAAGCCCGCCACCGCGCCGACAGGGAGCGCGTCGGGCCGAACTCGCCTGGGAGCCGCGGCGGCGAAACCCAGTAGTCGCCGACGACTGGCGGACGTTACCCGCCGTAGAGTGGGCCAGGAGCGCACGGGGCTGTAGCTCAGTGGGAGAGCACTTGTCTGGCAGACAAGGGGTCAGGGGTTCAAGTCCCCTCAGCTCCACCTTCACCGTGTCCTTGCTCCCCTGGCCAAGCAGGGTGGTACCGCGGAACAACTCCTCCGTCCCTGGGCGGGGGAGTTGTTGTTTATCCGGCAAGGACGCAAGTTTCGCGCAGATTCGGCAACAGGAGAGCAGCGATGGCAGACAAGTACATCCCGCAAGCGATTGAACCCAAATGGCAGGCGCGGTGGGAACAGGACCACCTGTACCGGTCCACGGTGGACCCCACGCGCCCGAAACACTACGCCCTGACGATGCTCCCCTACCCGTCGGGCGACCTGCACATCGGCCACTGGTACGCCATGGCGCCGTCGGACGCCCACGCCCGCTACATGCGCATGCGCGGGTACAACGTCCTGTTCCCCATGGGGTTTGACGCCTTCGGCCTGCCCGCCGAAAACGCCGCCATCAAGCACGGCATCCACCCGTTCAAGTGGACCATGGCGAACATAGAGAAGATGCGCCGCCAACTGAAGAGCATGGGCGCCATGTTTGACTGGGAGCGCGAGGCCATCTCGTGCCTGCCGGGCTACTACAAGTGGACGCAGTGGTTCTTCTTGAAGTTCTACGAGCGAGGAATGGCGTATCGCGCCTTCGCGCCGGTGGACTTCTGCCCCACGTGCAACACCACGCTGGCCCGCGAGCAGGTGTGGGGCGAGGACCGCCACTGCGAGCGATGCGGCACGCCCGTCATCCGCAAGGAACTGAACCAGTGGTTCTTCCGCACCACCGCCTACGCCGACGAACTGCTGGACTTCTCCAAGATTGACTGGCCCGAGCGGGTGCGGGTCATGCAGACGAACTGGATCGGGCGGAGCGAGGGCGCCGAGGTAACCTTCCGCAGCGAGCAGGGCGACCCGATCGTGGTGTTCACGACGCGCCCCGACACGCTGTGGGGGGCCACGTTCATGGTGCTGGCCCCCGAGCACCCGCTGGTGGACAAGTTGACGCCGCCGGAGTTCCGCCCCGCCGTGGACGCCTACGTGGCCGAGGCCAGCCGCCAGACCGAGGTGGTGCGCCTGTCCACCGAAAAGGAGAAGACCGGCGTGTTCATCGGGGCCTACGCCGTCAATCCGGTCAACGGCGCGCGCATCCCCATCTGGATCGCCGACTACGTGATGATGACCTACGGCACGGGAGCCATCATGGGCGTGCCCTCGCACGACGAGCGCGACTTCCAGTTCGCGCTGAAGTTCGGCCTGCCCATCATCCCGGTGATTGACCGCACCGACGGCAAGGCGAAGTCGTGCGTGCGGCGCGACGCCGTGGGCGAAGGGTTCGCCGAGGCGCTGGCGGCCGCGGGCATCGCCCACGAGGAGGCGGCCGACTCGTGGCGCGTGGCCCTGCAGGGCGCGGCGCAGGCAGAGGCGTACATCGCCTTGGCGCGGCGCTACGTGCGCCCCGGCGCGTGGGTGGAGGTCGTCGGCGCGCGATGGGCCTTCGTCTTCGCCGACGGCGTGCGCGAGTTGGACTCGGTGGAGGCCGACCGCGAGATTCTGGCCCGCTGCCAGGCGCTGGATTCTGCAACCGCCGCCGCGCGCACGGTTATGGAGATGCTGTGGGCGCAGGAGTGGTACCGCGACATCCTGTTCCACGCCGACTACGGCACCATGATCAACTCCGGCCCGTTCACCGGCACCCCGGGCAGCGAGGCCGTGAAGAAGGTTACGAAGTGGCTGGAAGGCCAGGGCGTGGGCAAGTACACCGTGAACTACCGCCTGCGCGACTGGCTCATCAGCCGCCAGCGGTACTGGGGCGCGCCCATCCCCATCATCTACTGCCCCAAGTGCGGGACGGTGCCCGTGCCCTACGAGGACCTGCCGGTGCTCCTGCCCGAAGACGCGGAGTTCCTGCCCACCGGCGAAAGCCCGCTGAAGTACCACGCCGGCTTCCGCTACACCACGTGCCCCAAGTGCGGCGGCCCCGCCGAGCGGGAAACCGACACCATGGACACGTTCCTGTGCTCGTCGTGGTACCAGTACGCCTACCTCAGCCCCTACTACGAGGGCGACCAGCCGTTTGACCCCAAGGAGGGCGAATACTGGCTGCCCGTGGATTTGTACACCGGCGGGATTGAGCACGCGACGATGCACCTCATCTACACGCGCTTCTTCACCAAGGTCATGCGCGACATGGGGCTGGTGAACTTTGACGAGCCCATGCTCCGCCTGCGCAACCAGGGCATGATCCTGGGCGAGGATCGCGAGAAGATGTCCAAGAGCCGCGGCAATGTGGTCTCGCCCGACGAGCAGGTGGCGAAATACGGGGCCGACACGGTCCGCGCCTACCTGATGTTCGGATACCGCTGGGAGCAGGGCGGGCCGTGGGACAGCCAGGGGATTGAGGGCGTGTCGCGCTTCCTGTACCGCGTGTGGGATTGCGTGCTGACGCCACCGGCCAGCCGCGCGCAGGGGCAGCCGACGGAGGGCGAAGTCCGCGCCCTGCGCCGCAAGACGCACCAGACGATTCGGCGCGCGACGGAAGACATGGAGGCGCTGGCGTTCAACACCTACATCGCCAACCTGATGGAGTTCCTGAACGCGCTGATCAAGGCGAAGGAGACGCCGCTGTACGGATCCGAGGCGTGGGACGAGGCGATTCGCACGATGGTGCTGCTGCTGGCGCCCGCGTGCCCGCACATCGCCGAGGAACTGTGGGAGCGCATCGGCCAGCCCTACAGCGTGCACGTGCAGCCCTGGCCCGAATGGGACGCGGAAATCGCCCGCGAGGAGATGATCACCCTGGCGGTGCAGGTCAACGGCAAGGTGCGCGACCGCATCACCGTGTCGGCGGACGCGACGGAAGAGGACGTGCGCCAGGCCGCCCTCGCCGCCGAGGGCGTGCAGCGCCACACCGCCGGCAAGCAAGTGCTGAAGGTCATCTACGCGCCCGGGCGGCTGGTCAGCATCGTGGTGAAGTAGGGCGATACCTCACACAAAGGCACAAAGACACGAAGGTTTCTCTTTGTGCCTTTGTGTCTCTGTGTGGAATACTTTTCTCACACAAAGGCACAGAGACACAAAGATTTTCTCTTTGTGCCTTTGTGTCTCTGTGTGGAATACTTTTCTCACACAAAGGCACAGGGACACAAAGATTTTTTCTTTGTGCCTTTGTGTCTCCGTGTGGGGTATTGTTCTCACACAAAGGCACAAGGACGCGAGGGTTTCTTCTTTGTGCCTTTGTGTCTCCGTGCGGGGTATTGTTCTCACACAAAGGCACAGAGACACGAAGGTTTCTCCTTTGTGCCTTTGTGTCTCTGTGTGGGATACTTTTCTCACACAAAGGCACAAAGACACGAAGGTTTCTCTTTGTGCCTTTGTGTCTCTGTGTGGGATATCTTTCTCACACCAAGGCACAAAGACACGAAGGTTTCTCCTTTGTGCCTTTGTGTCTCCGTGTGGAATGCTTTTCTCACACAAAGGCACAGAGACACGAAGGTTTCTCTTTGTGCCTTTGTGTCTCCGTGTGGGGTATTGTTCTCACACCAAGGCACAAGGACGCGAGAGTTTCTTCTTTGTGCCTTTGTGTCTCTGTGTGAGATATGTTTCTCATTTCCTTTGTGCCCTTCGTGTCTCTGTGTGAGATATGTTTCTCATTTCCTTTGTGCCCTTCGTGTCTCTGTGTGGCAGAACTATGGAGAACGGACGGCCCGACGGGTTTGCTTCTCGCGCCAACACGGGTATAATGGGGCCAGGCTTTTGCGCGTGGAGAGAGGCCATGACTCCGGTGCGCATGTTCGTGAAGATTTACGGCGATGTGCAGGGCGTGGGATTCCGGGCATTCGCCAGGGATCGGGCGCAGCGCCTGGGCGTGCGGGGCCATGTCCGCAACGCCTGGGACGGGACGGTGGAGGTGCTGGCCGAAGGCGACCGTATGGCGCTGGAAACGTTCCTGGACATCCTGCGCGAAGGGCCAAGGAGCGCCCGCGTGAGCCATGTGGAAGTTCAGTGGGGCGACGCCACCGGCGAATTCCAGGGATTCGGAGTGCGATTCTAGATGAGGAAAAACCCTGAACGGCTGGCCTGGTTCGTGCTCATCAGCGCGTTCCTGACGTTTCTGGCCCTGGTCATCGGCGTGCCCCTGGGCGTCAAGGCCTACGTGAACCGGGCGCTGGTGCCCCGCCTGGCCTCGCTGGAAGCCATCGTCCCCACCATTGTCGTGGAGTACCCGGGCCTCAACACCAGCCTTGCCGTTACCGGCCGCCGCGAGGACATCGCCGAGGGCGCCCAGATTCAGACCGACCGCACCTCGCAGGGCATCCTCACGTTCTACGAGAGCCCCGGGGAGCGGGTCGTGCTGAGCACCGTGCAACTGTTCGCCAACACCCGCGTGGAGTTGGTGGAGGTGCGCTCGCCCCGATTCGCGTCCAGCAAGGCTTCGGACCGCATCGTGCTGGCGGTGAAATCGGGGACGGCCCGGATTGCCGCAGCGCCGTCGGGCCGATTCCCCCTCCACGTGGAAGTGCGCACGCCCCAGGGGGTCATCGTCTTCAGCGACGCCAGCATCCTGGTGGAGGTGGGGAACGAACAGACCGACGTCTCGGTGCGCTACGGCTCGGCCATGGTGCGCGGCGGCGGCGTGGACACCCAGGTGCAGGCCCGACAGCGCACCACGCTGCGGCTGGGCCAGCCCCCGACGCCGCCGGTGGCCGCCATCCGCGACCTGGTCGTGAACGGCGACTTCTCGCAGCCGCTGTCCGTCGGCTGGCAGGTGGACACCGAACGCCTGTCCGAGGACGTGCAGGCCGGGACGGTGGAAGTCGTCCAGGCGGGCGGGCGCCAGGCGGCTCGGTTTGTCCGCATGGGCCGCGAGGGCGAGCACAACGCCGTCTTCCTCATCCAGAAGATTGACAAGGACGCGCGCGATTTCGTGTCGCTGAAACTGCGCATGGATGTGCGCATCCTATACCAAAGCCTGTCGGGCGGCGGCCTCCAGAGCAGCGAATTCCCCGTCATGGTGCGTCTGGACTATGTGGACGTGTACGGGAACGCCCAGCATTGGGTGCGCGGGTTCTACTACCGCAACCCCGACAACCTGCCGATTCTGTACTACGGCATTCAGGTGCCCCATGACACCTGGTATCCCTTTGAGTCGGGCAACCTGATGGAGGAACTGGCCGACGCCAAGCCCGCGTGGATCACGTCGCTGCGAGTGTACGCTTCGGGGTGGAACTACCAGAGCATGGTGGCCGAGGTGGGCCTGGTGGCGGAGTGAACCCCTATCCGGCCCCTACGGGGCCGGTGTGAGCGCGACCTCGGGCGAATCCGCGTCTATCAGGATCACCTTCACCGGCACGGCGGGAAAGTGCCGCTTGAGCCTCTCAATGTCGTACACGAGTTGCTCCCCATAGGATACGCCGGTAGACATCTGCTTGTGCAGGGCATGACACGGGACGATCTCTATGCCAACGTCCGCCTTGTTCTCATTGAAGAAGTATTGGAACTTGGCCATGTCGTAGAACATGAAGGCGTACTTGCCAAACTGAACCTCAACCAGCACCTTTTCTTTCACGAAATCAATCTGTTTGAACGCGCCGGGGATTGCTACGGGGCTATTGGGAACGGTGATCGTGTACGTGTCGCGCAATTCTGAGTAGCCCCTCTCCCTGAATGCTTTCCGAAATTGCGCGTTCATATCCCTGGGGGAGAATAGTTCTCTCCCGGGCATGGTCGCCTCTCTGCTCAACTTGCTTCTTCTCGCCGTGACGGCCGCAATGATTTCGTAGACCTCACGGTCGTAATCCGGATATCGCACCTTCAGGATCTCTGCTCCGCCCAGATGCGAATACTCGTAAACGACCCTCATGTTTCTTCGCTCTCCTGCGTCCTGTACGGCGCACTTGGCTCAAACAACGTCCGCTGAACCGGTGCGGAGCCGAGATGGACAATCTGCGGTGGGACGTTGAGGTCTGGCATATCGGGGTCGTAGACCGATCTTGTCATCGGGCGGATGCGCAAGGCCCCCTTTTCCGCAAGTTGGATACGCTGTCTCGCGATCTCCACATAGTCATGCATAATCTCGGCCCCGATGGCCCTCCGGTTGTGCATGAGGGCAGCGATCGCCGTCGTCCCGACGCCAATGAACGGATCTAGAACCCAGTCGCCCTCCTCGGTCATGGCAAGCACAAGCCGCTCAATCAACTCCACAGGGAACTGGCACGGGTGAATGGTCTTCTCCACGTGATTGGCCTTGACATTGGGAATCTCCCAGACGTCGCTTGGGTTTTTGCCCAGCGGGTTGCCGGATAGTTGGCCTTTCTTAGGCCCTTTGAAATACTTCTTGTTGGGGTACTTCTGTGGAACACGGACAGCATCCAGGTTGAAGGTGTAGTCGTCGCTCTTCGTGAACCAGAGGATGACCTCGTAGCGGCCCGAGAATCGCCTGGAAGCATGGAGGCCATGCCCGAAGTGCCACACGATGCGGTTGCGCAAGTGCAGTCCCAGCGAAGCGAAGACCGGATACAAGAGGATGTCCAGCGGAACAATCTCGCCGTTGTCTACATAGTTGCCGACCTGCCAGCAGATGCTACCCCTGTCGTTGACCACCCGCACGCATTCCTGAATCACCCGCCGCTGCTGGTCCAGATATTCGTCCATCTGGAGGCGGTTCTCGTAAGGCTTGCCCAGGTTGTAGGGCGGCGACGTAACGACCAACGTGGCGAAGTTGTCCGGTATTTGGGACAGCAGCGCCATGCAGTCGCCCTCGTACAGGACGACATCTGCTGTCGGATCAAATGTGTCTGCAATCCGGATGGTGCTCATCAAGATTACTCCCGCGCATTGGGCGCGCAAAGGGTCCCCGCAATTCCCAGAATCATGCTATCAGCGTGGCACGCGGATGTCAAATCAAGGGTCGCGTGGGTGCATGGCGGTGGGCAGTGGCAAGGCGCGCAGTTGCTCCCTGTACCGCGCGCGAATCTGGGCGAAAATCTCGCGGTAGCGGGCGCTCGCGTAGTCCGGATACGTCCACTCCCACGCCTGGAACCCGCCCCGGTGGTAGTGCAGCGTGATCTCGCCGTAGATGCCCTTGCCTAGATAGATGCGGTGCCGATGGTCCTTGGTGCTCGCCAGGATCAGTTTCCCCTCGCTCACGTAGCCCGGATCCACGTTCACGGTGCGCTTTCCGCCGACGGACATCTCGGCCTCCAGCGCATTGGTGGCCAGTTTGATGTCGGGCAGGTCCGCGGGATCCACCAGCCGCTCAAAGGCGACGATGCGGCGCACCAGGCCCGCGCCGAACTCGGGCGCGTAGAAGTCCGTGTGGTCAAAGGGCAGCAGTTCGGACCGAAAATCCACCGGCCCGAAGCGCGCCTCTAGCGCGGCCTGGGCGCGGTCAATCTGCGCGGGGTCGGCGCTGAAGATGCTGGCGATAAGTTTCACCGGTTTGGGCGGCTTCGCGGTGCCCACGGTGTCGCCTCCGCGATCCGTTATGCCGGCCCCGCCGCTTTGCGGAAATCCTCGTCGGCGGCGTCGGTGATCCCGCTGCGGGCCATCTCCTCCAGCAGCGGCCACGGGAGCGTAACGTGGTCGGCTCCGGCCAGCAGGACATCCACCACCTCTTGCGGCGACTTGAGGCTGGCGGCGAGGATGGCGCCTGGGTCTGCCGCCGTCTCCGACAGCGCGGCGATCTGGGCCACCACCTGGACGCCGTCGCCGCCGCTTCGCGCGATGCGGTTCACGTAGGGGATCACGTAGTCGGCGCCCGCCTCCAGCGCCAGCAGCCCCTGGGCCGCGGTCCCGATGCCCGTAACGGCCCAACGGAATTCGTCGTATCGGGCCACGAGTTCCAGGTTGGGCAGCGACATCATGATCTTCAGGACGACCTGGTCGGGCGCGACCTCCACGGCGCGACGCGCCTCGTCCAGGAGTTGTTCGCGGGTGCGCCCGGTGAGTTGGTGGAACACCTGCCAGTCGCCGATGCCCGCCAGGTCGCGGACGATTTCCAGCGCCGGCCTGCCAGCCCTGGCCACCAGCGCAGGGTTCGTCGTTACGCCGACGACGAACCCCAACTCCCAGGCCCGCCGCGCTTCGTCCACGATAGCCGAATCCAGGAACAGAGCCATGTTGCCTCCTCGTGGTTTGTGTTCGGATAGCGCAAAGAGTCTTCAGCCGCTCGCCCTTGGCGTGGCCGCTGGCACGCGCATCGCCGAATGCCGCCAAATGCCCTCGGCTATGGGCTACAGGCGATACGCCCGCACCTGCTTGAGTTCGCTCCCCACCATGCGGAAGGCGCGACGCTCGGCCTCCCACAGGATGCGCTCCTCGTCCAGCGTCTGGAGTTCGCCGCCGCGCAGGAGCCAGCGCCCGTCCACCATGACATCGGTAACGTCGCCCGCCCGCGCCGCATGGAGCAGGTTGGCGACGAGGTTGTGCCGCGGGCGCAGGTGCGGGCGGTTGAAGTCCCACAGCACGAGGTCGGCGGGGCGGCCCGCGGCGATGACGCCACTGTCGGCAAAGCCCATCGCGCGCGCTCCCGCCTGCGTCGCCAGGCGCAGCGGCAGATCCCCCGCCAGGACTTCGGGATCGCGGCGGTCGTGCTTCTGGGCCAGGGCTGCCAGCCGCGCCTCCTCCAGCATGTCCAGGTTGTTGTTGCTGGCGGTGCCGTCGGTGCCCAGCGCCACGTTGACCCCCGCCGCCAGCAGGTCGGGGACGCGCGTCGTGCCCATGCCCAGTTTCATGTGGCAGTTGGGGCACTGCACCACGGTGGCCCGCTTCTCGGCCAGCATCTCCAAATCCCCTGGCCCCACATAGATGGCGTGGGCCACGATGGCGGGGCGGTCCAGGATGCCCAGGCGCGCCAGGTGGCCGATGGGCGTGGCGCCGTGGCGGGCCAGCGAGGCCTCCACCTGCGCCTGCGACTCGGCGGCGTGGATGTGGCAGCCGACGCCCAGTTCCGCCGCCGTCGCCGCGACCTGCGCCAGGAACTCGGGCGAGCAGACGTAGGGCGAATGGGGCCCCAGGACGGTGCGGATGCGGCCGTCGGCTGCGCCCTGCCACCGCCGCACGAACTCCACGGTGCGGGCGAGCGTCGTGCCGCCGATTTCCTGGTCGGCGCCCAGCCCGAAGACGCACCACGCCAGCGTCGCCTTCAGACCCGCCTCCTCCACCACCTCGGCGACGCGGTCCATCCAGAAGTAGTGGTCGGCGAAGCCCACCGTGCCCGAGCGGATCATCTCGGCGGCGGCCAGATACGCCCCCCAGCGGACGTCTTCCTCCTCCAGCGCCGACTCGGCCACCCATATCTTGTCGTTGAACCAGCGGTCTAGCGGCAGGTCCTCGGCCCAGCCGCGCACGAGGGTCATGGGCGCGTGGGTATGGGCGTTGAAGAAACCTGGCGTGGCCACCTTGCCGCGCCCGTCCACGGTTTCGTCGGGGCGGAAGTCCGACGGCGCGCGCCCCACCGCCGCGATGCGGCCGCCGCTCACGGCGATGTCCGCGTCGGTGAGGACGGTCCCCCTGTCGTCCAGCGTGAGGATGTCCACAGAACGGATGAGAATGTTGGGCATGATGTCCTCCAAAAGAAGCCATCAGCATTCAGCAGTCAGCGATCGGCCAACACCGGGTTCTGCTGATGGCTGACCGCTGATTGCTGACGGCTGAACTGCCGTTTCGTAGACCCGATACGTCTTGATGTGAGTAACGCCCAGGCGCTTGAGCGCGTTGTTCATCGGCACGTTGTCCTCCAGGACGTAGTCAATCTCCACGCGCACGTTCTTGTGCGCCAGCGCCTGCCAGGTGCGGGCGTACAGCAGCGAGTCAATGCCCAGCCCGTGGTAGTCGGGGTGGACGCCCAGCGCGAAGAAGCGATACTGGCGCAGGCGCGGCAGGCCCCACAGGAGTTTGACGAACCCGAACGGGAACAGTCGCCCGTTCAGCCCGCGCAGCAGAACGTTGACGTCGGGCAGGGTCATGGCGAACCCGATGGGCCGCCCCGCCGCCTCGGCGATGAGCACCGCCTCGGGGTGGACGATCTGCTTCAAGTCGCGGGCCATCTGCTCGGCCTCGGCCTCGGTTACGGGATAGTACCCCCAGTTGTCGGCGATGGAGATGTTGGACAAGTCCATGATGATCTGCGCGTCCTCGCGGTAGCGCTTCATGTTCAACGGCCGCAGCGTTACGCCGTGGCGCTCGGCTACGGCGTCCATCAGACGCAGGTACCGCTCGGGGATGGTGTAGCCTTTGGACACGTCGGCCTCGTACACCAGCAGGTCTTTGGCCTTGCGCAACCCGTAGGCTTCGGCGTGCGCGTTGT
>Ga0272448_1000572_pt1 | contig 56633 bp, 23 predicted proteins | sample YNPCB0191_FD_202220 | JGI IMG/M metagenome (GOLD analysis project Ga0272448, IMG submission 202220) | Hot spring sediment microbial communities from Yellowstone National Park, WY, United States - YNP-CB-019-1 | ecosystem: Environmental > Aquatic > Thermal springs > Hot (42-90C) > Sediment... | reverse complement strand
ATCACCCCCGAAGCGCTGGTGATGGCCACGCGGGCCTAAAGAGACGGTGACGAGGCGAAATCCCCGTCAGACCAGGGCACTACTGCGTCTGAAAATAGCTAAACTTCAGGGGCTGGGGGTGAGGGAAAACACCACCTCCACTATTATACCTCAGAAAAGATCACCAGCTCCGAACTCAACGCTCTCGGCAAGCGGATCAGCAGACCGTCGCGCATGAGGGTGCTGCCGGAGGCACGGTAGGTTTGACCGCGGTTATCAAGTGTCACCATGTAGTCGCGTCCGACATCCAGACCGCGCGGGCGGAGGAGATATTCACTGCCTTCTCCACTGGTGTGGAAGACGCCGGCCACCGCGGTGTCGCCGCGTGGGGAGGCATATTCCAGCACGCACCACGGCGTCAGCTCGCTGTGCGACAGGAACGGCGTGTGGTGGAAGACGCGGGCATCGACCATCACCGGGCGGATGATCTTGCGGAAGAGCGCCAGGTGGTGGTCAATGCGCTCCTTGAGGAAGGGCGAGATGGCCTCGACGCTGGGGGCGATGCCGCGGAAGATGGGGCGGGACAGGCAGACGACGCGCAACTGGGTGTCGATGTCGGCGTCCAGGTCGATCTCCGGCATTTCGGTGCCGAAGGTGCGCAGCAGCACTTCCGGCGGCAGCGACAGGGAGATGCCATTGAGGATCTTCAGCCCGCGCGGGAAGCGCATCCAGTCGCTAAGTTCGGCGTTATGGAAGCGATGCATCGTGCCCCAGTCCAGCCGTCCCCCACCGCCGGCGCAGTTCTGGAAGACGATGTGCGGGTAACGCTCGCGCAGGCGGTCAAAGATCGCGTAGAGTGCGTCGTAGTAGCGCCAGGTGAGGTCTTCGGTAAAGCCTGCGAACTGGCGATTGCCCGACGGCGAGATGTTGTGGTTGTGATCGATGCGGTACATATCGAGCTGATACTGCTCGATGGCCCGTGCGAGCTCCGCCTCCGCCCACGCGGCGACCGCGGGGTTGGTGAAGTCCAGCGCGCGCCCATCGGCGACCGGCTGGCCGTTGCGGGTATAGAGCCAGTCCGGGTGCTCTTTGCGCAATGTGCTGTTGGCGCCGACCGCTTCGATCTCCATCCACAGGCCGAAGCGCATGCCCAGCAGGTGCGCGTAGTCGGCGATCGGCTCCAGCCCGTTGGGCAGCCACTCGCCGGCCCACCAATCGCCGACATTATTGCCCCATTGGTTGGGGGTATTGCCGTACCAGCCGGCGTCGATGACGTAGAGCTCGGTGCCGATGGCTTTGGCCACCTCTTCGTCGCGCTTCAGGTCCGGCTCATTCTCGCGGTCGCACAGGTAGCCGCGATGGTTGGCCTCGATTTCGATATAGCGTCCGGGCACCGGGGCGGGCATCACCACATGGCGCACATGATCATGCGTCGCCTGCACGATGGCATTATCATCGGCGTCGAACAGGCCCAGGTGGACCGCCGGTGTGCTGATCGTCTCGCCGGGCAGCAGCACCCGCAGCGCCTGGTCCCAGCCGGCCAGCCCCATCCGGAAGTAGAGCTCTGCAAAGTGGGAGGACGCTTTGGCGGCGCCCCAGCCCGCGACATCGCGCGTGCGGCAATCCAGGCTAAACTCATAGTTGCCGCCCCAGGCGAGCTCGCAGACGAAGGTCTGTCCGGTGCTGCGGTTGCGCGCCCAGAAGGCCGGGCGGCCCCACCCGCTGCGCCCGAGCTTCCCGCCATTCACCGTTTTCATCCCGGCGGGCAGCGGCTCGAACCAGCAATCGCCTTCCTGCCCCCAGTTATACTGGTGGGTGTATGCTATTGCAAAAGGCGCCTCGCTGAACGAGGCCAGATGCTCGTCGACGCGGTGGTTCCACAGCAGCCCGCTGAACGGCGCCACCTGCGTGATGCTGACCGCCTTTGCGGCCTGGTTGGTGATCTCCAGCCAGCGGATGAGGAAGGGGCTGCCGTCCAGCCGCGTATGCACCTTCACCTCGACGCCGCTGCCCGCATGCTGCAGGGTGATCACGCCATGCGTCACCGTGCGCCCATCCGCGCGATAGCCTGACGGGTCGGGGGTCAACGCGCTCCCCACCCAGGCCCAGCCACCACGCAGGTCCTGCCCGTCGATATCCAACCGAAAGGTGTCCGCGGGCTGATCCACCGCCCAGGTGCGCTGCTGCAGGTGCATCTCCGGCCACACCTGCCCGTTCGGCGACCAGTAGCGCGTGCACAGGCGCCCTGCGGCCCACTGCTCATCCAGCACCACGTGCCCGGAGACATAGCGTGCCCCGGTCTCGCGAAAAATGATCGTCATCTGCTCCCCCATATATAATGCGAATTGCGGATTGCCGAAGGAGATCCTGCGCTTCCCGCCCCACCGTATTAATAATACCAGGAACGCCGCACTTGCCATACCCCGGGGAACTGCCCCGCGGCAGCGCTCGTTCATGTCACCGGTAGTATGGAGGGCAATGACATCCGTGCTGTAACTGGTGCCCGGTCAGGGCTGTCCCCACGTTTGCACCCGGTCAGCTCAACGTGCTGTAGGGGACGCCTGCTGTGGCGTTCCAGGGGGCGCAAACCCGTCGGTGATCGGGCAATAACCAAGTGGTGATCACCGACCGCGTTGTCCGGACACCGACAGGTTAGCGGCAACAGGAACGCCATGGAGGGCGTTCCCTACAAGCACTCAATCGGTCCTCTTCCGCAAGGGTAGCCCCCGACCCATCTTCAAACTCCCTGTTTGCACGCTTTTACCCCCAACCTGCTATTTTGTCAAAAAAGGTATGACTTAATTATCCCCTTTTACAGGGTTAATAGAAAGTGCAAATTTGCCAACGTATCCGTGGCATGAAAGGGGTTAACAATGAAAGCGTCAACTATTGGGATGATTCTCTCCCTCTTGCTGGTGGGAGTGATCAGCGCCGTGTCATCGGCGCAGACAGTCAGGGAGGATGTGCAGGCGGCGCAGGCGCAGGTTCTCCCGGATACGTTCGTCCAATCCGCAGCACTGCCCGGTGTGCTGCCGCTCAAGCATGTGGTGATGTCGACAGGCGGGTTCGGCGATCGACTGAATTCGTATGCCTGGTCGATGACGGACTTCAAAGGTGACTTGTATGTGGGCACAGGGCGCTATGTCGACACCTTCGGCCCCATGTGGGAACTGATCGGCGGCGCCCTCTTCCCCGGCACACGCCCACCGCAACTGCCGGATGCGCCGGATGTCCCGTTTATGCAGGACTGGACAACGACCCGCGTCAACGGGATTCCCGTGGTCACCGACGAAACTAAGTTCAACGCCTGGAAAGCGTCCTCCTATGCAGAGATCTGGAAATACAGCCATGATACCCGCGCCTGGTCGCGCGTCTACCAGGCCCACGATACGCCATCGTTTGTGTTGAATGCGACGACACATAAAATGACCTACACCGTCTCGAGCGCGATGGGCTTCCGCAAGATGGATGTCGTCGGCAACAGTGCGGGCGATCAGATCATGTATGCCTTCGTCGGCGGCTTCACACTCGCCTTGCCGGGCGCCAATGCCCCGCTCATCCTGGCCTCGAAAGATGGGACAAACTGGGTCGGTGTGCCGACCCCGGCGGGGATGGGTCAGCAGACGCGATCCTCCGCCGTCTTCAACGGCAAGCTCTACGTGGGCGTGGACCATGCCAGTTCCACCGTCCATACCTCGGTCTGGTGTACGGATGTCGACATTGATGATCCGACGAACGTGTCCTGGGAGAAGGTGCTGGACTTCGATGCCAAAGATGCCACCAATAGCGGCATCGTCTCGCTGGCCAGCTTCAATGGGAAGCTCTATGTCGGCACACAAAATGTCGGGGGGTTCCAGGTTTGGTGCGGGAGCGGCACCCCGGGCATCGATGACTGGCAAAAGGTGGTGAGCGATGGTGGGGTCGATAAGTACAACGCCTGGGCCGGCACCATGAAAGTCTTCAACAATTACCTCTATGTCGGCTCCATCAGCCTGCCCTATCTGGGCGGTTCATCGGCCTTTAAGGGGTTCGACATCCTCCGCATTGACACGAAAAATAAATGGCAATTGATGGTGGGCGGCGGTACACCGGCCTCGCCAGTGCCCGGCTACGAGAAAGTACGCTCGCTGAGTGGCCAGAAATCCGGCTTCGGCAATCAAATGAACTTCTACTGCTGGAGCATGGAGGTCTTCCGCAACAAGCTCTATGTCGGCACCTTCGATGCCACCCTTTTCCTCCGCTACCTGAAGGATTACACCGGTCCGCTGCCTTCGCAATTGCAGACGATCAAAGCGCTGGCCCCCATCCTGGTTGCGTGTGATGGCGGGGCCGACCTGTGGGAAACCACGAATGGGACCAGTTGGACGAATGACACGAAGACCGGGTACTCCCACGCGGATAACTACGGGCTGCGCACCATGGAGGTGTTCGATAACAGCCTGATCCTCGGTTTCAACAACCCCTTTGATGGGTGCGAAATCCATGCGCTCGCGCCGTCGTTATTCCGATAACGCCACGAGAGACAGCAGGACGGCCCGGAGAGCTCCGGGCCGTCCCATTTGCGTTGTGTTGTACGTTACTCCGCTACTTCCGCACCATCACCGTGCTATTGATGAAGGTAGCGGGCAGCGCGGTGGCGGTAGAGCCGGCCACTTCGCGGGCGATGCATTGATCGCCGAACGTGAGTGAGGCGGGACCGAAGGCCAGTGGCTGGAAGATGAGTTCGACCAGCGCCTGCTTGCCGGCCTTCACCGTCTGTGGCAGCGGCAGCATCAGCGCGATGCCGACGTGCCCACTAGCCGCCTGGGCGGTATTGACGTTGAGCGTGGCATTGCTCGCCATGCCCACCAGCTTGGCGCCCAGGAACTTCATTTGCTTCGGATCAAAGTTCAGCGTGAAGCCCAGCGCGCTCTCGTTCCCCTGCGCGTTCAGTACCACCTGCACCGCGCCGGTTTTGCCGCGGGTGAGGGTCGCCGGGGCGAGACTCACCGTGCGGAGCACCGGCGTTTTGCCGGCGGCCTGGTAGCGCGGCGCGCGAGACCCGCCCGGCATCGTGGGGCCGCCGGCCGGGACGAGGGCATCCAGGCCCACCGCGTAGCGGCCTGCCTGCACCCAGTCGACGACCGTCAGTTGCCCGTCGCCTTGCGTCGCACGATCCGCGCAGTCGGCACGCTGGTATTCACTCGGTGAGGACGGCATGTCCAGACCGGCCACAAAGCGGCCAATCTGCACCCAGTCAGCCATGGTCACCTGGCCATCGCCATCGCCGCGCGGCGCAACATCGGCTTCGTACCCGGTGGGAGCGACGGTCAGCGTCACCGTGGCGCTATTCGACAGGCTGAAAAGATCGCTGACCTGATAGGTGAAGCTGTCGGGGCCCACGTAGTTATGCGCCGGCGTGTAGGTGAAGGAACCGTCTGCGTGCAGCTTCAGCACACCATGTGCGGTGGGGCTGACCAGGACGGCGGTGAGGATGTTGCCATCTGCATCGCTATCATTGGCCAGGACACCCGGCGCGGCAAGTGTCAGTGCGTTATTCTGGTTCACGGTATAGCTGTCGTTCTGTGCAACCGGCGCATGGTTCAGCGCCACCGTGCCGTTTTGCCAGGTGGCGCCCACCGGATTGGCCGCCACCGTCACCAGTTCACACTTCACCGGTTGATTGCCAAAGGTCACCGGCGTGGTTGAGGCCGACGGGTTGGCCGCCACGGTGAAGGTGATGACCGCCACCTGGCGCGCCCCGAACGCAAACGTCTGCCCGACGGGCAAGGCGATCCCCAGGCCGATGCGCCCCTGCGCGGCAGCGGTGGTATTCGCCAGCACCTGGCTGCCGGCCGGGACATCGGCGCCCGCGGCTACCTGCGGGTTGCTCAACATCGTCGGGTCGAAGTTCAGCGAGAAGCCGATGGTATTCTCGTCGCCCTGTGCCGTCAGATTGATGGGCACCTGCACGCTGGATGAACCGAGATTGGCAGTGGAAGCCACCACCTGCACGAGGCTGAAGGCACGCACCTGCAGGTGCACGGTGGCCGTGCTGGTGATGGCGGCATCCTCCCGCAGGTGATAGGTGAAGCTGTCCGGACCGATAAAGCCGGCAGCCGGCGTATAGGTGAAGGAACCATCGGGATTGAGCACGACAGTGCCATGTGCCGGCGCGCCGACCAGCTCCGCAGCGAGGTAGGCGTTGTCCGGGTTCTGGTCATTGCCCATCACGCCGGGCGCCGCCACGGTGAACGGCGTGTCCTGCGAGGGCTGATAGCAGTCGTCGACCGGCAAGGCATGGGTGTAAACGAAATAGATGGTGTCGGTCGGATTCTGGTACACCTGGAAGTTGCCGCCACCTGCCGCATGGCGGCCATTGCCGGCATAGAACGTCAGCTTCGCCGGATGGGCAGGATCGATGGCGCCCAGCGCCGGAGCCAGCACCGTTCCGGCAGGTCCACCGGAGGTCAAGCACGCGACGGTGTGACCATCGGCGCCGGCGGCGAATGCCAGGTTGAAGCTGCGATTGGTATGGTCGCCCCAACTGGCGATGGCCGGATCGAAGTTGGCTGTGGTATGAAGATCGGACCAGTAGTTGGTCGGCTGCACGCCGAAGGTGGTCGGGATAATCGAGACACCGTTGACCAGTACATCGTTCGCCGTCAACGCCGGGTCCGCATTATCGGTGACGCGCCACTCGATATTCGCGATCGGCTGACCGTTGCTGTCCTCCATGGTGATGTGCGGGTCCGCGGCGAGATGGCCCGCCGGCATGGTCGTGTTGACGATATTGTTCACGTACATATTCATCTTCACGCCCCAGCCGGTGATCGGGTCCGCCGGGTCCAGCGACAGCGTGCGCCAGACCGTCAGGGGATCGCGCGGGGTATCCGGGCCGTTATCCATAAAGAGCGTGCTGCTGATGTTGAAGGAGCACGGCTGGGTATCGTTATAGATCCCCCAGCCATACCACCAGGCTAATCCCTGTGGGAGGGTGCTGGGCGAGGAGAACCAACCCGGCGGTGGCGGGGTATCGGTGATATACTGACAGAAATTGTTGAAATTCATCCCGGCCGCTAAATCGGAGCTGCGCGGCGAAAGCACCGTCAGCCGGACAGTGGCGGCATTGGACGTATGGAGACCATCGCTGATCTGATAGGTGAAACTATCCTCACCGGCGAATCCATCGTCCGGCGTATAGATGAAGGAGCCATCCGCATTGAGTGTCACATAGCCATGGGCGGGGTCGGTGACAACGGAGGGCGAAAACGGAAGTCCATAGGGGTTGATGTCATTCTGCATGACCGACGCCCCGGTTGGGGACATAAACGCCATATTGCCCATGCAGACATAGGCATCATCGTGCGCGACCGGGTCATCGGTGACAAAATCGATGGTCGGAGAACCGAGGCGCCGGTAGAAATGGAAATCACCGCCCCCCAGGGTATCCCCACCGGCGCCGGGCGCGAACAGAAGTTGCGCCGGGCGCTGAATATCACCCGTTGGTGGGATGGGCGCAGTGACGGTAAACCGTGATGATTGTGAAGCGTCCAGCATCGCGGTGATGGTGCCATCCGCATTCCCGCAGATGGTCAGCACGTAATGCTGGTTATGCTGGGCGAGCATACTGAGCGACTGCCCGGTGAAATCGGCAATCGCCGGATCAAAATTGGGCACATACGGCACGGTTGGGTCGCCGGTCGCGCGCATCCCGTATGATGTCGGCACGAGCGGTCGGCCATTCACCAGCAGTTCACAGCGCACCTGCGCCGGATCCGGGTTATCGGTCACTTTCCAGACAACACTCACTAACGGGTGATTGGCGTCATCAAAGATGACGATGGCCGGATTGGCCTGGCAATGCGGCCCACCGGTGAGCTGCTGCGTATTGCAAATATTGCCGGTGAACATATCCAGCGAGATGGCCCAACTGTTATACCGATCAGCAGGTCCGAGCGGCAGTGCGCGCGAGACCAGCATCGGCACCGTGCCCCGGGTGGTGAGCATGTCGATGCTTGCGGGGGATGTTGAGCAGGTGCTGAAAAAAGCATAGGGGTAGGGGTACCAGGCCCAGGGCATGTCCTGATTTCCGGAAGTAATACTCCAGCCGGTTGGCATGTTGCCATCCGTGTACGGCGTACCCCAGGCATATTCGAATCCGGAACCCAGATCGAAGTCGGTCGCGAGTACGCGAGTAGACGAAAGGCTGGCAAGCAAGGCACAGAGTACGAATAGCAGCAGGATGGGTGCTGCCGGCCGGGAAACAGTCGAGTGCTGCCGGGTATCCGGCGGCGAAGACAAGGTGAGGTAAGTCCACATAACCATTTTCCTCCTGGTTTACGTTATATGAGTTTTTGAGGTTGGCAGCTTATCGGTAACAAAAAATCCGTTGTTCGCCATAACCGAAAGAAGCGCCAAATTATTATAGCAGGTTATCTCTCGTTTGTCATCTTACCGGATGTTTGGTCGGCACAGGAGTATCGGTTTTCGCGAATGCACCGCAAAGACACGAAGAACACGAAGAGATCTTTCGTAATCTCCTGCAGGTTGGCACGCATTGGTGCGTGTTTAGCCTGGATTTGTTCGGCGGTCAGACTGATCTTATCCGATACGTCGGATAAGATCGACGCACGAGTGAAGCACACAATATCCCCTTGGGGTCCTTGGGGTCTTCATGGTGAAATACAAAACGATACTCCTGGGAGGATCATCGCCGGCATTGACCGGGCGGCTCGGGAGCGATCCGTGGCGACCACTGCTGCGCGCCGTACCACTCCTTCACCAGCATGCCGTTGCTGCTGTCCGCAGGGTCGAGGAACTTCCGCTCCGCGCTGGCAGCGCCACCCCACACCACCCCCAAAATACGGCCAGTATCCCCTCCGCCCCACCACCCGGTCTCCACTGCGCACCACCGGCCGGTCGTTTCCCCCACTTTGTACCACCCGCAACGCTGCCAGTCACTTTACGCACGGATTTTTGCGCAAAAAGACGTTCTCTTTTGTGCAAAAATTCGAACGAATTCTTTGCTCATCAAGCGTGTTTCGAACTGAATCGCCGTACTATCGGCAGAAACAGGACATTCTCGCGCAGGATTTCTGGCGGAAAATGGCGGGTACTTCTGTTTGTAATTGCACGCATAAACGCGCGTTTTGCACACGAAATTTTGCAGCATTTTTTTGCAAAAATGCTTGCTTGGTGGGGTGAAAAGCTATTGACAGTGGTACTAAGTGGCGGTAGAATGGTTCCTGTGTGGTGGACAGTGGGGAGAAAGGGCCCCCCGAAATGGCGTACGGCGAATCAAAGCATCAATTAGATGACAAATATCGATTGAACATTCCACGCCGGTTTCTCCATTTATTCGAACACGGTGGGTTCCTGACGCGCGCCTATAACGGGCGTTCGCTAGTCTACTACCCCATCACCGTTTGGACTGAGCTGCAAAAACAGCTCGGATCCGTGAAAGAACGATTAATTGCGCAAGATCCTGCGCTGTTTCTCAAAGCCGAATTGGCCACCGATACTTTAACACGTTTTCTCAGTTGTGGCCAGGATGTCAGTCTGGATGGGCAAGGGCGCTTGACCCTGCCGCAGAGCCTGCGGGAGCGCGCGAAACTGACCAAAGACGTGACGTTGATCGGGATGGGCGACAGGATTGAAATCTGGGACACGGCGATCTGGGAAGAGTATGATCGCGGTCTCGACCCGGCGGCCATGGGCGAGCTTCTGAGCACGCTCAGCCAGCGTCCGGGTCCCGCGACACCCATGCTGGTATAGTGAGAGAGCCTTATGTGTCCCGATGACGGATTGAGCGCGGACGGCGGGTATGCCGAGACCCTGCACCACGAGCCGGTGATGCTCCGGGAGGTGCTGGAATACCTGGACCCGCAGCCTGGCAAAACCATCGTTGATGCGACCCTCGGTGGGGGCGGCCATGCGCAGGCCATATGTGAGCGCCTGGGGCCCACCGGCCGGCTGATCGGCATCGAACAGGATGCTGCTGCGCTGGGGAAAGCGCAACAACGGTTACACGGATTTCCCGTGCAGTACGTGCACGATAATTTTCGGCACCTTGACAACATTCTATCGTCTTTATCAGTGGTCGGCGCGGACGGCTTCTTTTTCGACCTCGGCGTGTCCTCCTTTCAGTTGGAGACGCCGGAGCGAGGGTTCAGTTTCCGTTTTGACGCTCCTCTCGACATGCGGATGGACCAGCGCCTTCCCGCCACTGCCGCTGATATCGTTAACCGGATGAGCGAGGACCAGTTGGTGCGCCTCTTCGTGGAATCCGGTTACGGACGGTGGGCGAGACGACTTGCTCGGGCTATTACAGCAACGCGGAAGCATTCACCGATCACCACGACCACAGCATTCGCAGCCATTGTCACTGCCACTATCCCAGTCCAACGTCACAGCAAGATTCACCCAGCGACTAAAGCATTTCAAGCACTACGGATCGCCGTCAACGATGAGATCGCCGCTTTATCCGAAGCTCTCACCACAGCAGCCCATCACAGCAACACTGATGCACGAATCGTCGTCCTATCCTATCACAGCCTGGAGGATGGAGAAGTCAAACGGCAATTCAACATCCTTTCCGGCAAGCGTCTCCCCCCGTCCAACCCTTATGAGTTAGAACTTCCGCCGCCTCCCCGGCTCCTGACGGTGTTAACGAAAAAACCGTTAACCCCCACCCCGGAGGAAGTGCGACGGAACCCGCGGAGCCGCAGTGCCAAACTGCGCGCCGCGGCACGCCTGTAAACGGCAACACGCAGCCTGTCAGACAGTTCCCCGGCTGAAGCAATTTTTGCTCACCGTATGGGATTTCTCGAGGTGTATGGAATCATACATCAGAGGAACACCCACACGGCCAGGTGGAAAAGTGGTCAGCAAAACCTGCCGGGAGTATTTCACCAGGTTGCCCACCGCCTTTTTATGCTGTCATGTCCCGCCAGCCTTCTCCCGGAGCGGGATGCGTCGTGTGCGGTTACCGTATTCCTGACCGGCAACCCCGGTCGCGGAAGCCAGAGGTCACCTCGGGCACTCCGCAATGTCTAAACAACCGTTCATCGCCCGCGGGATATATCCCGTCACGCAGCACCTGTCAATGCAGTGTTTTTTGCCTGCCTGAGGTGACCGCTATGGCACACGCACAAAGAAAAATATGGCTGGAAGAGCCGGAAGCACAGCAAGAGCCCATCGTGCTGCAACCCCGTGCCCCGCGTCGCCGCCCCACCGCCGCTGCCCCGCAGCGCCCGCTGGTGACGATGTCGCTGGCACTGGTGGGGGTCGCCTGCGTGGTGGCGCTGGTCAGTCTCTATATCAGCACCTACGCCCATATCGCGCAATATGCCTTCCGGCGCCAGGCCCTTCAGCAAGAACACACCCAACTCAACCGTGATTGCATCCAGTTGAAATTGCAGATCGACCATCTCGCCGCGCAGCCGCGCCTGACGGAAGTCGCCATGGCGCAGGGGCTGGAGATGCCCGATCTCAAACGGCAGCACAGTGTCGCCGTCGCCGGCGTGCCGCAATGGTCGACACTGGCCCAGGCAGCCCCCGCCCCGGAGAAGCTCTCCTGGCTCGCGCGCTCCCGCCGCCAGCTCGTCGCGGCGCTGGACCATGCCTTTCAACGGTTAGGCCGCGGCCCTGGCGTGCCGGCCTACGCAGAGTAGTGGCACGGATGACGCATACTCTGTCCCTAAATGGGAATAGTACAGAGTGAGAGGTGTGTGGGTGAGGATGTCAGCAATCCGCCCCGCCCACATGTTGAGATTTCCAACGGCGACATCCCTTGCCTTTCGGTGAGGGATGTCGCGTTTCAGGAGCCAAGCGCATGGCCACGTGGCTTTCAGGAATCAGTAAGCAGCTGCGCACCATCCGCACGAATGCCTTCGCCTGGTGCGGCATCTATTTCCTTGTCTTTCTGTTGCTGATACTTCGCTTATTCTGGCTGCAGATCATTGCCGGTCACCATTATCGCCAGGAAGCCGAGCGCTACCGCAATCGAGAGACCATCCTCCCGGCCACCCGCGGGCGCCTGCTGGACCGCAACCTGGCGGTGCTGGCGCTGGATGATCAACGCCCATCACTCTATGCCGACCCCTCGCTGGTGCTCTACCCGGAATATGCCGCCCAGCTCCTCGCGCCGGTGCTTCAACGCCCGCAAAACGAGCTGCTGGCCGAATTCACCCGCCAGGTTCCCTTCGCCTGGATCAAGCGGCACCTGACGCCGGAGATGACCGCCGGCATCGCCCGCCTGAATATCCCGCAGTTGCAGATCAAGCCGGACGGCTCGCGCTACCGCATCGGCGTCGACCTGGCGCAGGTGCCGCAAGTGCCCGCACTGATCGACCAACTGGCGAAAACCCTTGACCTCAGTACAAAGGAAGTGCGCGCGCAACTGGGCGTGCCGGAGGTGGCGAATAAGGCTGCCGGCACCGCCGCTGTGGCCGCGCTGCCCCTGGCGGGCCAGCGCTGGGTGCGCGGGATCTATGACGAGGACGTGAAGGCCGCGCTGACGGCGGCGAAGCTGCCCGGCCTCACCTTCCAGGTGGACAGCCCGAGCTATTCGCTGGGCATCGACCCGCGCATCTTCGCCGGCAATACCCCGGGACTGACGGCCAGCGGATTGGCCGAGAAACTGGCGCCGGTGCTGAAGATGTCGCCCACCGAGGTGGAGGGGCACTTGCAGTACCGCCCGCGCTTCGCCTGGCTCAAGCGCAACCTGACCCCGGAGATGGCGCAGACCGTTCAGCAGATGGAGAGCACCGTCTATGTGGTGGAGCCCGGCAAAGTGCCGGACCTGCCGGCGTCGTACAAAGGCGACGAGGTCGGGCTGACCCAGGCCGTCGACCGCCTTTACAAACTGATTAACCCGAAGGGGAAGCCGGAGCAGATCTCCCGTGAGGAGATCCGCCGCCGCCTCTCCCCCGGCGCCGCCCCTGGCCCGCTGGGCACCGTGACGAATAACGGCCAGCCCTCCGTGCTGGCCGAGCGCAGCCTGCTGTTGAATCCCATCCCGGGGGTCACCTACGGCCTGACCGGCGTGAGTCTCCAGCGAGAGCGCCGCCGCACCTACCCGTTCAACACCCTCGCCTCCGCCACAATGGGCTTCGTCACCTATGACAACCACGTAATCAAGGGCGCGTTCGGGCTGGAGCATACGGAGGATAAGATCCTGAGCGGGGTCGACGGGCGGGAGATCAAGGAGATCGATGCGCGCCACGTCACCATCCCCGAGCACAGCCAGCGCATTGAGCCCATCAACGGGCGCGATATCGAGCTGACGCTGGATTTGAGCATCCAGCAGGCGGCGGAAGAGGAACTGGCGAAATCCGTGCAGGAGTCGCACGCGCTGCGCGGCGAGTGCCTGGTGATGGATTCGAATACCGGGGAAATCCTCGCCATGGCCAGTTGCCCCACCTGGGACTCCAACGCCCCCGCCGCGCGCGCCCCCGGCCAACCGCCATTGCCGTTGCTCAACCCGATTGTCAGCAATTTCTACGAGCCCGGCTCGACCTTCAAGCTAGTGGCGGTGATGGCCGCGCTGGAGGAGGGCGTCATCCATGACGGGCAAAATGTCACCTACTGCAGCGGCGCCTTCCCGGTGGGCGGACACACCATCCATGAATCGCACAACGCCCACGGTGAAGTTGACTGTGGCCGGCTGCTCGAGCAATCCTGCAACATCGGCGCCGCCTCGCTGTCACTGCGGCTGGGCCCTGACCGCTTCCTCAAGTGGTGCGACCGGCTGGGCTTTGGGCAGAAAACCGGTATCGAGGTCGCCCAGGAATCGCCCGGTTACCTCAACCGGCGCAATGTGAATGCGAAAATCACCCTGGCGTGTATGGGATTCGGGCAAAGCCTGGCGGTGACCCCGTTGCAAATGCTCGCCGCCTATTCGGCAGTCGCCAATGGCGGGTATCTGGTGAAACCGCACCTGGTGAAGGCGCGCATGCGCCCGGATGGCACCATGGAACAGGTGAGCTGCCCGCGCAAGCAAGTGTGCTCGTCGGAGACGGCCCGGCTCATCCGCGGCTACCTGGAGCGCGTGGTGACCAAAGGCACCGCGAAAAACGCCAAGATCCCCGGCTACCGCCTGGCGGGCAAGACCGGCACCGCGCAGAAAGTGGGCGAGCGCGGGTATGGCGGCGGGCGCTACATCGGCTCGTTCATCGGCTTCATGCCGGTTGAGCACCCGCGCCTGACCATGATCGCCGTCATCGACGAGCCGAAAGGCAGCCACTACGGCGCCGTCGTCGCCGCCCCGGTGGTCCGCGAAGTCGGCAAGCGCGCCATGCAGTACCTGAATATTCTGCCCACGGAACAAATCGAGAAGCCAGGGCATCATGCGACGGCGGAAGAGCATACGCATTAACGTGAATTTCATGATCATGCGCTTACTCATGCTCAAAATGAACTGATTTGCCCATTTTTTGAGTATGAGCATGCGTAAGCGCATGAGCATGAATCGTCTATCTACGAGACCAGACAAGGCAGGTACATCCCATGACCCACACCCCTCTCCCGTTCGACATCATCCGTCGCACGGTCTTTCTCGGCGATTCCATCACCGATGGCAACACCTACCCCTGCTTCGTGCGGGACGCGCTGCACGACGCCGGGCTGCCGCGCATGACGGCGATCAACGCGGGCATCGGCGGAGACACCGCAGGGCAGATGCTGGCGCGGCTGGAGCGCGATGTGTTGCCCCATCAGCCGACGCTGGTGACGCTGTTTGCCGGTGCCAATGATGCGGCGCGCAAGGTGACCGTGGAGGAATACGAGGCCAATATGCGTGGCATTATCGTACGGCTGCGCACGGCACAGATCCCGGTCCTGCTGCTCGCGCCGATCACCTTGCCGCGCACGGGGCGGGAAGGTGCCGGCGGGATGATGGAGGCGTATTTGCAGGTGGTGCGGCAGCTCGCGGCGGAATATGACCTGCGTGTGGCCGAGGTGACGGCCTGCATGCTCGCGGACCAGCAAGCCGGCCACGAACAATTCGCGCCGGACGGGCATCCCGGCTACCAGGGGCAGCGGATGATCGCGCGCGCCGTGCTGGATGCCCTGGGCTATCCCGAGGCGCCCCTGCCTGCCCGGGTGCACGCCACCGTGCGACCGGGGGTAATTTCCCCCTGGCACATCCGCCCCGTCGCCGAAAACGAACCACCGCTGACGGAAGACACCGCCGCCTGCCTCGCCCCCGGCGCCGAGTGGGCCACCATTACCCTGCCGGAGCCGCAAGCCCTGACTGCTGATGAAGACCTCTGGCTGGATGACAACCGCCTGCTGGGCTTCGCCGTGCACACGACGACACATGCCGGCGGCGACAGCGGCAAATACCTCGGCATCGCGACCCTCGACGCCCCAGCCGCCCGCGCAGTCCACTTCCACACCGGCGGCCAGTTGATGACCATCTGGCTCAACGGCGCCTGTCTCTACCGGAACGACTGGCAACACGGCTGGCACGCCGGCCGCGAAAGCGTCCCCGCCACGCTGCAACCCGGCCAGAATACGGTGGTCATCGAGACGGGCAGTCAATTCTTTTTAAGTGTGACGGAGGGGAGCTTCTGGGAGTAGCTGTCGGCCAGCATGATCCTGCGAAATGTGATTCCCCTGGAGCGCGAACCTCCTGGTGAGCGGATTGTAATACGGTGGCGATACTATAATCCGCTCACCAGGAGGTTCGCGCTCCAGGCCAGGGCAAATATGGTGCAACTTCGAGAAAGAGTACGACTCCCATCCCCACACCACAACGCATATAGCGTCGGCGATCAAAATCCCCATCCCGTCCCATCACTCCCAAACTCCCACACCCCCACACTCCCATACTCCCCTTCACGGTGCCGACCATACAATCTTATTCTCCGCATTCGACACCCCGATCAGCGGTGCGTCATTCTTCACGCGCAACCAGACGCGGGGGGTGGCGTCGGAATCGGAGAGGCTGAGGACCGGGTTGCCATTGGTGGCGACCGAGAGCAAGGCGCGGATTTTTTCCTGCGTGTCGCTCATGGAGAGGAAGGTGTGGCCGTCCGCGTTCAGGCCCATGTGCATGAGCGAGTGCTCATCCGCATTGGCGAAGGAGAGGTCGGGGGCGCTGTCCTTTTCCACCTGCATCTCCAGCCGGTTGTGCCCCTGATCATCCGCCATCGCCAGGCTGGGGGCATGGCTGCCTTCCATCAGGCGGAGTTGCGTGCGGATATTCCCATTCGCGTCGAGGAAGGTCAGGCGCGGGTAGTCCTTCCCTTCGAGCCCCAGGCCCAGCAGCGCCTTCTCATCGCTGTTCTGGAAGGAGAGCCCACAATTGCCGCTCTCGTGCTGGGACAGCGCCCCGCGCAGCTTGCCCGCCGCGTCGAAATAGGAGAGACTGGGCGTGTTGTTCTGCAGCAGCCAGAACGCGCCGCGCGTCTGCTCGTTATTATCGTAGAACACGAGATTCGGCGTGAGGTCGGTGTCCAGGTAGAGGGAGGCGCGTTTCTTCTCGTCCTTATCATAGAGCAGCAGGCTGGGATCGCCTTTATCATTGACGCCGCATTGCTCGCGCGTCTTCCCGGCTGCGTCGCACAGGAGCAGGCCTGGCTGACCGCCGGCTTCCAGGCCCACCTGGGCGCGGTTCACTGCCTTCTCGTCGAAAAAGACCAACGCCGGGCCGACCTCCCCCACGCTGAGGCGTGCCCGCACCCTGCCATTGGCGTCGACGAGCTCCAGCTTCTTCACCTGCAGCACGTCATTCTTCGCCGGCTCCGGCGCCGTATCCGCCGCCTGTGCCGTGGGACGACCACAGAATTGCCCACCCACCAGCAGCACCAGCCCGAGCATCAACCCGCACGATGCCCCGTGCACCACGATTTTCCACCAGGACTGCATATCGCCACCTCCCATGCTCATCGGCACTCTTGATTATTCCCGATTGTTCGGGAAATCGTGAGGAAGTCCTTGCTAATGCGGATTGTGGATTGCGGACTGCGGAATAATGGGCCGGCACGCTCAATGTCTACCCGGATCATTCATCTCCAACATGATCCAGGTAGCGATGCATTATTCCGAGCGATTCGTGAATAATGCGGGCTACGGGCATTTTCACACGTCACGAATGAAGATGCCCATGGACATCGGAAGTGCCAATTATAACATCCCACAATCCGCAGTCCGCATTTTCGGCGTCACGCCCCCTTGACGTGCGTGGTGTAGGCTGGTATTATTCATCGCGTACTTTTTGCACTGCAACATGAGGAGTTTCTGATCTAATGGGCAAGCAAGTGGATACCGAAGCGCTGCGCCAGATGACGCCGAGCATGGATAAATTTTACGCCTTCGAGCGCGAAGTGATCGGCGGGATCAATCGCGAGATCGATGGCCGCAAAGAAAAGGCCGAATCCGCGCGTATCTCCCGCGAGAAGAAAGCGAAACGCAAACGCCAGCGCGCCGCCGCCGGCCTCGGCTAATCGCCCAAACTCCATTCAATATTTCCAGGCAGAGGTCCATGCGGGCCTCTGCCATTTGTTGTTGGTATCCGGCTTTTGAACTATACTCAATACCGTTCAAAATTGGATAGCACAGGGTATTCGCGCACCGGTGGGAGGGAACCGTCCCGCCGTGGCGTTCCCTCCCAAACGGACACCAGGACATAGTGAACATTGCACGGTATTGAGGACTGGTATTGAGGCTTCCTCCCCCGCCCCGGCACGCCGGGACGGGGGAGGATTTTTTATTTCTTATACGTATCCGGCGCCGGCACGTTGATCGACTGCATGTAGAGATCATGCAGGGTGAACTGGTTGACGTGCACGGAGGGATCCGGATATTTCGGCCAGATCGAGCGCGACGCGGTGGAGAAGACCCACAGCCCCGCCTGCCCGGAGTTCACCGAGGCGGACTGCCGGGTGACGAACAGCGAGCCGTCCGGCGCCATGGCATCCATGGGCAACATGCGATCCGGCATGTCGATGTTCCAGGTGTTGGCGGCCGTCTCGGCGAGATCGTTGCCGCGCACCTCCGCATCCAGCCGGCTGTACTCGGCGCCGCCCGCGGGGGACATACGCAGGGTGCGGTAGTACGCGCGGGTACCCAGCCCATCTTCATGATGGCGGGTCCAGAAGAGCCAGATGCGCGGCTGGGCTTGCAGCGTGCCATCCGGCCCGTAATAGGGCACGGGATTGCCGTTGCCATCGGCGGTGAGATAGCGATAGCGCTCCACCGAGACGATGGGGTTGACATCCGGCGCCAGGTTGTTAGTGAGGCGCTGCACGCGCGGCTGGCCGATGAAGGCGATGCTGGTGACAGTGCCCTCCACCACGCGCACGATGCCCCGGTAGGGGTCCACGCTCAGACGGAATGTTTTCCCTGCATCGGACAGTTCATACTCGCGCTTTGAATCGTCGATGGTCAGTGGGAGCGGCGTGCCGTTCACCACCACCTGCAGGCCGGGCGCCCAGGCGAGGAACTGCCCGCCGGTGAAGACGCCGGTGCCACTGGTGGTGAAGTTCTCCGTCACCAGACCGGCGGCATCGCCTTCCGGCAAGCGCAGCGGCAGCAGGCTGATGACCGCTTCCGCACCGGTGCCGACCTTCAGGCGCGCGTAGTAGAGGTCGATGTTGCCATCGGGGCGGTGCGCCTGGAAGATCATGTTCACGCGCTGCATCGGCGACTGCGGCCCGCCGGCGCCATTGGGATCCGCCCATGCCTGCGGGAGGGACGCGCTGTTGAATGACCAGTTGAGGGCATCCAGCGGGATATCCATCACCCAGGTCGGCGTATTCAACTGCCCCATATTCACTGCCACCATCAGCTTGCGATTGCCCTCGACGCCGGTATCATACAGCGCCAGCCCGCCCAGGCCATTCACATCGGCGAGCAATTGCGGGTGCTCGCGATCCGGGTAGACTATCGGGCCGCCGACTTCGGTGGGCGTGTCCGGCATGCCGATCCACTGCACCGGGTTGTCCGTCGGTTTGTCCGGGTTGAATTTCTTGTAGCAGATATAGGACACCGGCTTATGGTTGGCCTGCCCGCTCACGGTGATGGTGCGCGTGCCGGACACCGTCCACACCAGCCAGGGATCGCCGGCGGCATCTGTGATGAACGACGGCTGCGAACAGCGCAGCGGGTGGATGCCGCTGGCCGGGTTCGCCGGATTGAAGGACGGATTGCCCGGGTCATCCATCGCCGCCCGCATCAGGCTCATGTCCGTATCGCCAAGCAGCGGAATCCACGGGTGCGAATAGATCTCCACCACCGTATCGGTCGGATTCCAGACCAGGCCGGCTGCCGGCGCGGTGACCGTGTCGATGTTCAGGTAATACTGGTTACCGGCACTGCCCTTGCCTGTCACCCGCGCGAAGATGTCCGGCAAGCTCTGACCGTCACCGATCCCCGGACGTTTGCGCAGCACGACGAAATCGCTGGTGACGTTATCCGTAGACACGCCGTTATCCGTCACCCGCACCACGTTCCAATAATTCTGCGGGATATACAGTTGATAGGTTGTGGTGCCGGCTGCCGATGGCAGTTGCTGGGTAGGTGCCGTCACCAGGTGCTTCACCCGGCGATACCAGAGCGTGGTGTCCGTCCGTTCAGCCGGCATCATATCTGCCGGAGCCACCGCGTGGCCCAGGTTATCGAGCAGCGGGGTATTGCTGGCCACCACCACCGCGGGCATGTCCGGCTCGTTGGGATTCAAGGCGCTCTTCTTGGCCAGCACGGTGGCTGTCGGCCAGCTCTCCGAGCCGGTGAGCACGACGGTCCAGTCCTTCATGTCCGCCTGGTGCAGCGCATCCGCGCTGAGCACACGGCTATAGTCGATGGACGGCGGCGACTGCGGCAGCGGCGGGGAGACCGTCTGTGCGAGATCCGACTCCGTCACCCGCATGCCGGACAGGGTGGCCACCCAATCGGAATGCGGAACATTGGGATCATTATCCGTCGCAAAGATGGTGGTATCTCCGTAATAGATGCCGCTCGGTTGCGAGAACTTGGCGCCGCCGGTCACCATATCGAATGGGCGACTGAGCGCACGGGCGGTGCCGACCGGAATCTTCGGCACCATCCATCGATTCGGATCAGCCGTGTAATCGACCTGCGTAAATTCATACGGATAACTTTCCGCGGGATTCCGCACGCGGATCGACTTGGTTGCCGGATCGTAATAGGTCGGGTTTATGCCGGCATTCATCATATAGGGCAGCACGTATTCGTTCAGCCCGCCGGTGCCGTCCGTATACGCCATCGTCGAGCTGGAACCGACGGTCTGCACGTACAACATCAGGTTGCCACTATTGCCCAGCGCAGGCGCCGTCACCGGCTGCGCGCCGGAGGTGAAGAGCGATTGCTTCCCGAAATCGATCCCCGGCCCGGTCGCCTCGAGATGTGCTTGCCCCCCGATGCCCAGGCGGGCGACGAGCGGCAGTGGGAGATCGCTGAGCCCACCGGCGGCATCCGCCCCATGGGCCGCAAAGTCCACCGGTTCCGCCGGGTTGGGCGCGATGGCCGGTTTCATGGGCGGGAACGACTGCGTCCCCGCATTATACTCATAGATCGGTTCGCCGGGATCATAAACGCCGTTGCCGTTCAGGTCCAGGAAGATGCGCAGGCCGTATTTATCCCGGGCATACACCGGCTCACCTTGCTGATACACGCCATCACCATTGAGATCGAAGTAGAAGAACTCGTCCGGATCCCAGAGTGAATTACCGTTGATATCGTTCAACCGGGGGGTGGTATTCTGGTCATATGCCCCGGTGCCGTTTATATCAACGAATACCACTTTCGTATTGGCATCCGTGACCACCCGCCATGATTCCGGCGCGGTAGTATAGGAGTTCCCATCGGTCGCCGTCTGATTGGCGGCGTCGCCCGGATTGCTGGCCGGCTGGCCATTGGGGATGCTTTGCGTGAAGCGGATGGACATCGACTGGTCGTGGTACAGGCCGGAACCGGCCGGCAGGTCCAGCGCATCCGGGTTGATGCGGATATGGCTTTCCAGGTACGGATCGTAGCGCGCATCGACCCAATCGCTCCAGGCCGCCGATGGCACGCCATAGTTATACATATTGGCGAGATTCAGCGTGTTGTTCCAATCGGTGATACCTTTCGGATTGTTCAGGCGCAGGTCGAGCGGCGCCACCATGAAGCGGTTGTACGGATTGGTGGGCGGCGCGCCCCAGTTGATCGAATCGTTCTTCACGTTAATCGGACCGGACGCAGTGGTGTTGCCCGGGGTGAGCACATCCCCCAGCGAGAGGTGATCGGCATTGACGCCGCTGGCGACGGACACCGGGCTGGTGATGACCAGGTCAGGCGACCACTCGTCGCGGACCTCGTCGTTGGCATTAACGGTGGCCGTTTGCTGCAGCCCGATAACGGATACGGGATTCACGCTTTTCACGAACACTTCGGTGTTCTCGCCGATGAGCAGGATATGGTGCAGCTTGATACGCGTGGGATCGATGACGTCGAGGCTGACGCCATTCGGATTGTTGGAAATCGTCGCCCCGTTCTTCATTTGCGTCAGCAGCACGCGATCCTCATAGAAGAGCTCCTCGCCCCAATCAATGCGGTCGCCCAGTTGTGCTTTCCCCTGCATGATGGAGAGGCGCCAGCCGTACGGAGTGATGCCCGAGTCCACCGTGGCGGCGGGGGCCAGCACCCGGTCAAAGCGGCGGGATTGCGGCGTGAGCATGAAGCGGATGCCCGAATTGGCGATGCCCAGCGGCGGGAACTTGAACATGACCATCTGCACCCCGCGCGCCTCGACGCGCCCGGTCGGTTTGGGGTTGAAGGTGTTCTTGAACAGCGCCGGGTCTCCCGTCTCCGGGTCGCGAACGTTCCACGGGGAGAAGTCGCGCGTGTCGCCCAGGCCGTTATAGGCCAGCTTGCCGAAATCGCTCTTCTTGCCGTTGTAGTAAAGGCGCACGATGAAGGATCGATCCGAGGTGACCCAGTCGTTCTTCACCGGCGTCTCGGTATGGGACTCCAACGATACATCCTGCAGATTGTTATCGTACCCTTCCTTGGTCGTCCCGACCGCATACGCCTGGTTCTTGCCATCGGAGGAGCCGTTCTCCAGCGGGATGGGATGATTGGTCATCTGCAGGTAGACCGTGTCGCCGATGCGGCTGACCACCGCGATCGCCGGGTCGTTCACCGCCGTGCTGCTGGCCATCACCGAGGGATTGCCGGTCACGCGGAACTTGGTGCCCAGGTTCTCATAGGTGCGGGTCGACTCGCGGATAGCCGCATAGAAGGTGAAGACGCGCTGGTAGTCCGTCTGCACCTGCGCGGGCGACATGCTCCGCGTTTTCAGCGTAAACCCGGCGCCTTCCGCCCCGGCTTCCTTGTCTGACCAATGCAACTCCCACTGCGGGCTCTCCAGTGTGCCATGATTGACCGGCGTGACCGCCCACTCATCCGGCTTCAGATTGACCACGAATGGCGCCGGCGGGTTAATGTCCCCACCCAGCGGACCGGCGCAGATGCTGGCCGGCAGGTTATCGAAGAGCTTGACATTGGTAATCGTCCCGATATCCGGGTTATCCGCGTTAAACGCGCCGTTGTTGCGCAGGGTGACGGTCAATTTCCACCAGGTATACTGCTTCTCGCCCGCCGGGATGTTCGGGTCCGCCGGGTCGACCTTCTCCACCGTCTTGGTCACCTGCAGCGTGGGCCGCGTATGGTAGATATGGTGCGGCGGCGGCGGGATGATCATCTGGTTGCCGGGGAAACAGTACATGCGCTGGTCACCGCCCGCCTGATAAAGCAATGCTTGCCCATTGGTATCGACCGCCGCGATGCCGACCGCCGGCGACGAGTCGATGGCCTCGTAGAGATAAGCCTTCCAGCGCTCGGTGATCGGCGAGATGGTCGCAGGAATGCTGTTATCCGGCATCACCGGCTGGATAGTCAGCGCGTGGAGGTAGCGGTCATAGGAGCCGAGATAGGCCGTGTAGCTGCGGACGCCCGGCGCCGCGATATCCTTTTCGACGCTGATGGCCGGCGAGGCGATGATCGGCCCCGCGGTGGGGAAACGGCCAATCGGCACCAGTTGCTCTGACAGCACATAGATGTTACCGTCGCGCGAGCCGGCGATGAGCATCTGCTCATTGGTAGCCAGCGAGAGATAGTCGTGCTGCGGGATGACCGGATCCGGCGTGGTCGGCGGCGCATAGAGGACGACGCCATCCGTATCGATCTGCTTGATGCGCCATTCCTGCACGCCGCTCGCCCAGCGCAGCTTCACGCGCATGCCCACCTGCAATCCGGCGGTGCTCGGTTTCCCACTTTTATCAAAGAGGAGGATCTTATGCTGATTGCCCGTGGCCACTTTCGGGTTGCTGAAGCGCGTCTGCGACGTTGCCGGCACCATGGCCAGCGAGCCGGTGATGGGCCCCAACGGCGTCCGATTGGTATCCGCGGGGATCTTGCCGGCATCGACCGGCCAGTCTGCCAGCGGTTGCACGGTGGTGCCGTCCACCAGTTTCATCGGCAAGGCATCGGTGAGGGAGATGGCGTAGATCTTCCCGGTATCGCCGGCATCGCTGTGAATATCCGTGCCGACATAGAGCCGGTCGCCCGCCGTCTCATCACTGGCAAAGACCGGGGTACCGTCAATTTCGCCATCCAGCTTGGCGATCCACGGCACCTGGTTGCCGTTCTTCACGATCGTCAACTGGCGGGTGTCATCGTCATTGGCGGTGAGATCGAGCGCCACCAGGTAGCTGTTCGGGGAGCCGACGATGTTCACCCCGATGAAGAGGCGCGCGCCGGTGGTGTCCAGCACGGGGGAGGAGACCACATCGATCTGTCCCGTCACCGGCTTGCCCGTATCGGGATCGATGAGGTTCAGGTAATGGCTCCACTGCTCATGACCGTCCAGGTCCAGCGCATAGACCACGCCGGTGCGCGTGACGCCGTAGATCAGCGTGGTGTCATAATCCGCCGGTTTCACCACGTGCGAGGTCACCGCCGGCGAGGCATGGATCATGCTGATGGTATCGCTGCCGTCCGCCGGGAACTTCCACTTCAACACGCCATCACGGGTGACCGCATAGAGGTGCCCCTGCTGCGTATCCTGCGAGTGCGCGGTGGTATTGGCGAACATGTGCATAGCGATGGACTGGTGGGAGGTCTTCAACCGCACCAGGTACCAGCCGGCATGGCCCGGATATGCCGTGGGCGTGCCGGACACATTGCCGAAGACTTCATAATTCGTGCCGCTGCCGGTATCGGACAGCGCAATCTGCATGCCGTCGGAGAAGATGTTGCCATTGACCATCAGCAGCGCGACCACGCGGTCAGGCGGCTGCGGCGTCGGCAGGCCGGTGCGGTTCGGCGAGTTGATGCCGTCGGCCAGCGACGGGTCGACGGGGCTCAGCGCCACTTCCTTGCCGTTGGCATCCAGCACAATGGCGCCGACGAGCTGCGCGCTGAGCGCCGTTACCGCGTCTTCTGTGCCGAAGACCACCAGCTCTTCGCGCGAGGACAGATCGAGATCATCGGAGCGATAGATATCGATGACGCTGGGTGACGAGTAGACCTGGCCCATGTGATGGTTATCATCGAACTGCCAGAGGATGCCGCCCAGATTACCGTCCATCGCCAGCAGCGAGCCGCCCACCCCGACATTGCCCAGCAGATCGCGTTGCGACGCCGTGCCGATATAGAGGACGCCGACGGGAGAGCCCGCATCGGTGTAGCCCAGCGCCGGCGAGCTGTAGAGCTGGCTGGCGGTGTCGGTCATCCAGCGGGTGCCGATGCTGTAGGTATTGGTGCCGGCATCATACAGGTAGCCGGGTTGCCGGACGCCCTGGCGGTTGGCGAAACCGGTGCGCCCGTCGTCATGGCGCCAGGCTGGCCAGGTGTCATCGTTCCCCTGGTCGTAGAGCAGCGGCAGCGGGCCGGGTGCGCCGGACGGCCCCACGGGACCGATGGCGTAGAGAATGCCGTCATCGCAACCGATGTACAACGTCTGCACCGGGCCGATGGACGGCGAGGTGCGGATGGGCAGGCTGAGGCGCCGCTTGACGCGAATGATGTCGCCGACGTACCGATAGGAGCCCGGGGCGTTGGAGACTTCCAGATAGCCCTCCGTGCTGCCGATGTAGATTTTCGTACAATAGGTAAGATCGGTATTAAAGGGATAGTTGTCATCCGCCGTGCCATCCCCATGCAGGTCGATCTGCTTGATATCCCGATCGAGGGTAATCTTCTTCCCATTGGCATCGACCTTGACCACCTTGCCCAAGTAGCGCACGAATTGCGGTGCATACTCGGTGTTGACGCTCGGATCAGGATTCGGCGGGGCGGAGGCCGGCGCCAGGGCATTGACGTCGTCGCCGACATTCACGCCGTCCACCGTGGCCAGCGGCAATTCGCGCACATTCGCCCCGGGCACTTCCGCCGTGATGGAGGTCGCCACGGATCCCGCGGGCGGGGTGATGGCGGTAATCAGGCCGAGATCCTCGGGATTGGTGCCGTCCGCCTGGGTGATTTCAACGGGGTCGCCCAGCTTGAAGCCCAACACGGAGAGGACTTTGAGGCGCTGCGTGCCGCCGGCGGCATTTTCCGCCAGGGTGGTATAGATGGTGCTGCGCCAGGGCACGTAGGACCAGCGGATCGGGGTGCCGGACTCCGGCTCCAGGCAATAGACCAGCCCATTCTCGCCGCCCAGGAAGAGGTGGCCGGTGGAATCGATGACCGGCGAGGAGCTCACCGCCGTGCCGAGGCCGACGAGGAACTGCAGCACTGGGAAGAAGGTGACATTGGTGAGCGTGGTATTGAAAGTGGTGGCCGAGGGGCTGTTCGCCAGAGCAAACGGCTTGAGCTGCACCTGGCCGTTCGCGGTGTCGCCGCCCAGATCGAGGAAGGAACCGGTGAAGGCGCCGGCGACCGGCAGGCGATAATAGCCGCTCACGCGGGCCGTGTTCCCCACGGGGATGACGGTGAGCGCCAGTTCAATGCCCTGCGACAGGTCGGTGCCGCCGGGCAGCGTGACCAGCGGAATCGTGGTGGTGCTGCCGGCGATGGTGAGGCCGACCTTCGGCCCCCCGACCGGATTGCTGATGGTGATCGTCGCATAGTCGGTGCCGTCTGCGCGGTGCAGCCCGAAGCTCACCGTCTGGTCGTTGGCGGTGAAGGTCGGTGCGAGGCGCCCGATGAGCGCCAGGCCGCTGCTGTACACCGAATAGACCGGCGAGGCGGGCGTCCAGAACGAGGCCGCATCCGTGGTGATAGGCGTGGCGGCCGGCGCGGGATCGGGGCTGATCATCTGCTCGCGCGACATGTCGATTTTGTACAGGTTCCCCTTGGCGCTCACCTGGTAGGCTTTGTGATCGGAGGTCACCGCCGGGCTGGTGGCGAAGGTCTCATCGAGGTGCACCACCGGCCAGCCGAGATGCGCATTCCCGGTGCCGCCGTCCAGCAGATGGACATCGCCGCCTTCATCCGCGACCAGCAGATAGGTCAACGCGCCGGTGCTGTCGTTCACCAGTACCGGCGCGGCGCTGATGGGGTTATAGACCTCGACCGGTTTTGGCCAGGCGGCGGGCAGCGTGCCGTCGCCTTTCACGGCGATGACCTGCCCGCCGGTGGTGGCAACGTAGATGGTATCCAGCGTGTGGTCATCCGGGTTGGCGCCGGAGACGATCACCGGCGACCCGACCATCGGTGCGAGGTAGCCATTGCCATCGCTCGGGTATTTCCAAAGGAAGTTCAGCTTGGCATCCGCCACCGTGAAGTCCGGTTTGAAGGCGTAGACGCTGCCGCCGGTCTGGCCCTTGCTGAAATCGCGCTGGTAGACGGTGATGCCCTTCAGCACGCTGGGGCCGTCGACATCCTTATTGTTGACGTCTTTCTGGACGCCTTTCCAGATGATGCGGGTGACGGTCCGGTTGATCGGGATGACGTAGGTCTGGCTGGGCTGCGGGGCGAAGGTCATGATCGCGTGCGTGCGGCCATCCGCCCCCATCACGCTGAGCGTGCCGGAATAGGTGGCGGCCGGATGGGTGGCATCGAACTGCAGCACGATATAGTTCACGAAGAGCTTGTCGTCGAGCGTCTCCGGCGGCGTGCCCGGGATGTGGATATCCGCGCGGAGCTCGGTGCCGGAGAGCACATCGGTCTGCGCGTTATCGGCATAGTAGTGGATGTGCGCCGTCGCCGGCTCAACGGACGGGACGAGGGTCGCCAGCGGGAGGACGCTCACCGTGCCCGCGGAAAAGACTTCGAATTCGGTGACCTTCCCCGTGCCGCTGCCGTTCACCCATTCGACCTTGGTGGCCGCCAGGCCGGTGTCCAGGTGAATGTAACGCGGCTTGGTCGAAGCGGCATAGGTCTGCGTGAGCAGCACCTGCGTACCATTATATATATTAATGGTGCCGTCGTTCTGCGTGCAGAGGCGGACGCAGGTGATGTAGGCGGGCGTGGTCCGCGTGTAGGTCAGCGTGTCCCCGCTCTTCAACGCGTTGGTGCCGGTCGTGTCGTCGCCATCGCACAGCGTGGTCGTCGCCCCCGGCCCGGCGTAGGTGCCGCTGGTATCCAGCTCATCCACCGTGGTGGCATAGATGGTGCCATCTTTGGAGATGACCGGAGAGGCCTGGAAGTTACCGAGCAGCAGGTGCTGCGGATTGGCGCCGCGCGTGTGTTTCATCTCCTGCCCATCGGCGGTGACGATGTGCAGGCTGCCGCCCATGGTGGGCACGGCGATCATGCCGTCCTGCGGGGAGGCGCCGCCGGCATGCACCGCCGGGGTGCCGCGCACCGGCCCCATGCCGGTGAGCGGGACATAGCCATCGCTGTCTTTCGTGGTGCCTTTCGCCCAGGAGAGCTGGTTGATGAGCTTGCCGCTGGAGGCGTCGTAGGCGAACAGGCGGCCTTCCTCGGTACCCTGCAGCACCCAGGGGGCGCCGTTGGGCGTGTGGTCGGTGACGACCGAAGAACTGGTGAGCTTAGATTTCCCCGGGGCAAACCAGCGCAGGCTGGGCTGGTTGGGGCCGACAGCGGTGAGGTGCATCTGCCCCATATCGCCGGCGTGGTACTCGTCCTTGTGGAAGAATGGCCAGAGGCCGTCGGCCGTGGCCACCGCCGTATTATTCGGATGCTGCCCCCCGCCGTTGTTGATGGCGTAGACGATGCCGTCATCCCCGCCGACAATGACGATGGGTGATCCGCCCACGCTCCACAGCGCCGGGGCGGAGTGGATAGGCAGGGATTGCTGCATGCCGGTGTTGCCCTTGGTATTCCACTTCCAGCGCGGGGCCACGAAGGTGCCGGCGGGCTTGGTGAACTGGGTGGTGTCGAAATCGAACACGCTGCCCAGGCTGGTGCCGACCAGCAGGTTGCCGCCGGCATCCAGCGTTAGCGGTGAAGTCACCGGCTCATGGGTATCTGTGGCCAGCAGTCGCGTATCGGCGAATTTCGTATCGAGCTTCGCCTGCGAAATCTGATCGTAGTTCGTCACGCCGTTGCCGTCGGTATCGAAGCCGGTGGCGGTGATGGCATAAAGGTTGCCGGCGCTGTCGCCGAAGTAGACGGTCATGCCGTCATCGGAGATGGCCCCCGCCGTGGTCACCGGGCTGTTCCCCTGCGTGGCGAGGGTGATGGCCGTCGTGTCGTTGATGGCATCTTTCACCCAGCGCGACATGATGGCCCCGGTGCCGGCTTCGTAGAGCGCATAGAGGTTGCCGTTCTCGTCGCCAATATATATGGTCGCATGCAGGAGGCCGTTGGCATCGGTATAGGTGCCGATCACCGGGCTGGCGCTGAGCGGGCCGGTGGCATAGCGCCACTTCTCCGTCAGCGTGTGATCCAGGCTGTAGAGCATGCCGGTACGCGCCGTGCTCCCCTGCGTCGTCACCTTCACGCCGACCACCACGCGCAGGGTGCCGGTATTGGTCACGTCGGTGCGGTACAGCGCCAGGCTGGTGATCTGCGCGGTGTCCTGCGCGGTGAGGCCGGACGGGGTGAAGGGGGTGGCATCTGCCGCCAGTACGCCGTCAGGATTGATCTTGTACACCTGGCTGCCGGGGTAGAGGCCGGCGGTGCTGATGCTGCCGCTGTCGGCGGCGATATAGATGTTGCCCTGGTCATCGACCACCGGCGCCGTATGGATGGGCCCGAGCGCGGGTTGATCGATGGTCGGGTAAATCCAGGCTAACTGGCCATTCTGCAGGAAGGCGAAGAGGCGGCCCGAGAGCGAGGTGACGTAGACGCGGCCCAGATTGGCATCTACCGCCGGCGCCCCGGACACCGCGCCCAGGTAATTCAGCGCGGGCTGTAGCCAGTGTTGCTCAGGCTCGTTGGTCTTCGCCCCGTTGTAGCTCTCCATGACCTCCGGATTGGAGGCATGCAGCACGCCGTTCTCATCGCCGACATAGGCCGTGGGCTTACCCGGCTGCCCGGCGCGCACCATGGTGTTTGAGGGATAAATATTGCCCAGGTTGCCATCCGACCGATTCGAGACAAAGGAGATGGTGTTGCCGCCGATGCCGGTGATCCGCGCGGTGTCATGGATGGCCGGGTCGGATGGATCGATGATGTCGATGAGGTCGCCGTAGAGGAACCGCTCGGGATGGATGACCTGCATCGAGCGTGCCCCGGGGCCAAGCGCGCCGCCGGCGATGGGGTTGCTGAGATAGACGGTCATCGAGTTGGTGGAAAACGCAAACGGCTTGGCCTGCGGCTTACTGAAATTGCCGAAGTTGAACGCCTGCAGGTAGGGGTACACCGCGGACGGCAGGTTGTTATCGACATAGTCGGGGTTGGGCGCATCCGGCACGGCGGGAAGGGTGGAGGCCGGCAGCGCATAAGAGCCCACCGGGGTGAAGCCGGTGAAGCCCGAGGCGAAGGCCCCGCTGGTATCCGCCACACGATAATACAGGGTGGCGGTGGCCTGGTTGGGGCCGAGATTGGTGATGGCCAGCGCCAGGTCGATGCCGTTGGCCAGGGTATAAGTGCCCGCATTGGGGACGGCCGCTACGGCCGGGGAGTTCGGATCGGTGCCAGCGGCGGTGAGCGCCTGGCGGCGGATGCTGAGTTTCCCGGTGTCCGTCAGGTAGGCGTAGACGTAGATCGGGCTGTCCAGATTGCCGGCGATGGGGTTCTTCACCGCGCTATCGTCTTCGCGGAAGCCGACGCGGATCTCCTGCCCGCCGCCGGTGTCTGTGCGGAAATTCAACAGCGGCTGCCCGGCATCATCGGTGAAGTACGGGGTGACGCGCGTCATCAGCAGGAAGGTCGTCGTCGCCGGGTTGTAGAGCTTGGAATTGTCATACCAGGGTTGGCTCTCCATCCTGGTGGGCGTATCCGTGGGGCGCGCGATATTGGCGGTGAGCGTTTGCCCGGCATAGCCGTAGGCGCCGCCTGCGGTGAGGTTGTCCTCGCGGTAGGGGCTGATGCGCACCGGCTCGGTCACCGCGTGGTCGACGGTGTAGGGATAGGTGACCTTCACGATGTGCAACGCACGATCGATGGCGAGCACGGGCCCCAGGTATTCGCTGCCGGTGCAGCAGGTCCAGATGACGGTGCCGTCTTTCACCGTGCTCCCGACGGTGGTGGGCCAGGTGGGCTCGGTGACATCGCTGGTGCCGGCGGTGGTGACCTTATAATAGAAGTTATTCAGCACCGTCGGGCGCGCCAGTTGCCCGGCGGTATAGGCGGTGCTCGCCTTCCATACCTGGGTGGGCGGATAATTCCCCACCGCCAGGATGTCGCCGACGTGCACCTTGTTGATGGTGGCGGCGGTGAGCGTCAACTGGTCGGGGCTGACGTCGCTGGCGGTAAGCGCCGTCTGCAGCGCGGCGGCCGGGGTGATATAGACCTTTGTACCCGCCACATGCGGCACGGTGGCCGGGTTGGTGACGGTGACATCATTCTTCGCGGGATTGACCGCATTCGGGGCGATGACGGTGATGGCGCCAAGGGATTCGCTGCCAACACGGGTGGTCCAGGTGACCCCGCCGTCCGTGGTGGTGCCGCCGGGGGTGGTGGCCGGCGCCAGCGTCCAATCCGGCTCGGTGGCGGCGCTGGTGCCCGCGGTGGTGCACTCGTAATAGAAACCCTTGCTGCCGGTGGTGGGCCGGATGCAGTCCCCGGTGGAATAGGTGTGGCTGTTCTGCCAGGCCTGCGTGGGAGGATATTCGCCCACCGTCAGCAGGTCGCCGAGGCTGACGCGATTGCTGGTGTCAATGGTGAGAGTGAAGGTTTGCCCCGCGGTGAAGTCGGCATCGAGCACCGCCGTCCCGGCGTTGACCGTGACGCTGGCCGTGGATTTCACGGAGCCCCAGCGGCCATTATGCCGGGTATCGATGACCCATTTCACGTTGCTGCCGCCACCCAGCGTGGTCGGCGCGGTGATGGCCGGCGGGGTGGAGGCGGGGTCCGTGTTGGCAGGCATGGCGCCCGGGTGGGTGGGATAGCGCTGATACTGCGGCCACTGGTTCTGAATAGCCAGCGCGGGCAGAATTCCCACTCCCAGCAGATAGCAGGCCATCAGCCCGACGGCCAGGCCTAGCAGCATCGGCCAATAGCGCCGACGCTGCACCCGGGGGGCGCTGCTCTCAACCTTTTTCAAAGCTCTTGGGCACATTCCGGTTCTCCCAAATCACCAGGGAACGATTCAATCATCAGTGATTAGTCATTAGTGATTAGTAATTGGGGTAAGACCAGTCACTTATCACCAATCACTAACCCCCGTCCCGCTCATGCGGGGCACGGTATATCGCGCGCGGGGTACTTACTTCATACCCCGATTTACCACTGTCTAATTCCATGTGGCACGGCCATCCTGGCCGTGGGTCGCCTTGGCTTCCAGCCAAGGCACGTGTCAAATATAGCCTGAGCTGGAAGCTCAGGCGACGCATGGGCTGGAAGCCCATGCGACTCACGGCCAGGATGGCCGTGCCACTTACTCGTCCGCGTCGAGCGAGAACGGCTCGTTGAGCGGGTACGTGCCGCCCGGCAGGTTCGGGAAGGTCGGCGACAGGGGGTCCGGATAGACGAGATAGTTCGCATCGCCATCCACGATTCCCCAGCCGTTGCCCGCGATGCTGTTCACCCAGCGCGCTTCGAAGAGATGGATGCGCTTGAGCGCCTGATCGTTGATCCATGGCGTGTAGGTGTCGCTCGCCTGCGAGATGAGGTAGCGGACCTTGTGCTGGTACACGGTCGGGTCATCGTTGGCGTTGCGCGGGCCGGGCACCGTGCGCAACACAGCCACCGGCGCGAAGCTGTGATCGCTCTTCCACCCGTTCAGCGCCGTGGCGAGCGCCGTTTTCTGGAGGAGCGAGGCGGTCGGATACTGCTGCGGGATGATGTAGTTCCACAGCCCGTCATTCAGCGCATTGTTGTATTGCTCCGATGTCATCTCGAAGCATACGCTGCCCTGGCTGGTGGGATCGGTGGTCACCTCGCGCACGCCCGCCTGATCCACCACCAGCGCATGCACTTCGGTGGGATTCTGCAGCGTGACCAGATCGAGCTGCCGGACGCGCGAGTACTCGTAGCGCTCCGTGCCGAAGGAGAAGAGCACGCTGGTTTTGGTGGGATCCGCATCGATGGGATAGCTCTGCTGCGGCGCTTTCGCCACGGTGATCTCATTGGTGGTGAGATTCGGGTCGGCGGTGATGGTACCGAGCAGTTCATAATGCGGCGGCGTCAGCGACAGGTTGGCCAGCCCCACCGTTTCCCCCTTGTGGAATTTGCTCGCATCGGCCACCTTGATCACCGTGCCGCTGCCGGCGGTTTGCAGGACGGACGTCTTGCACAGCGCGTTGATGGTCGGCGCCGCGGCATGTGGTACGAGATACGACGGCTCCGGGTACAGCAGCGCCGTGGCGTTCGCCGCGTAGGTGTTGCGCAATGGCGCGGTGAAGGTCACCTTATTGGTCGCCGGATCGATGGCTTTGATGACCGCGGTCTCCATTGGCGCCGGGCCGGGCGTCGCCTGGAGGGTGATGGTGGTGCCGATGGTGAGCCAGGTAGTGTCCGCGGTGACGGAGCTGTTGTCGGCCGCCACGCCGGTGACCGTAGTCGACAGGCGCGAGTACCCCTGTGGCGCGCGGGAGGGCGCGCTTGGCAGCAAGAGCGGACGGCTGATGTGCACGGTGTGGACGAATCCCTGCGGGAGATACGGGTCGGGCACCAGATTGCCGACCGCCGCGATGAGTTCCCGCGTGCGCACGCCGTTCATCACCGGGTCGACATCCAGTTGCGTGTCGATGGTGCCGGTGTCGGAGCCGGCAAAGCGGGTGACCGCCGTGAAGGTGATGGGCTGGGTGAACATGGTGTTGCCCAACGCCAGCGTATTCGCATCCGCCACCACCTCAACCTGCTGGGTGAGGTATTTGATCGTCCCGCTGTTGTCCGTGTAGGTGACATCCGGGCGATAGTGATAGCCGCGCGCGACGACGGTGTTATTGTCGCTCTGTTCGATATCCCGTCCCGAGGTCGGATCGACGAAGCGGACGAGCGGGCGGTCCACCTCTAGGATGCGGTTGTTGCCCGCATCGGCGATGAGCGTGCTCTCCCAGCGGATGTTCGCGGTGTACGTCTGCCCCAGCCAGGTGACCGTCACCGGCAGCAGGCGATCCGTCATCACCACGCCGGTGTTATTGTCCGCCGTGGCATCGGGCAAGGTGGGCTGCGCAAACACCAGCGAGGTGGCGTTGTAGACCAGCGCGGTGAACTTGCCGTTGAAGTTCGTATGCGTGGCTGAATCTTTCACGCCTTCCACGGTGATATTCACCTGGCTGCCGACCGAGAGCCCAAAGAACCCGTTTGCCGTGAGGTTCGGGGTGGTCAGCGTCACCACGCCACCGGTGCGTTGCGCGGCGAGCACCGGCGGGACGTAGGTGACATCATGGGTGTAGCGGCGCACATCCCGCGGGCCGTTGGGGCGCAGTTGCGCCTCGGTCGGCTTATGCAGCGCGGCCAGCAGCGCCGCGCTGAGCGCCGGGGCATCGGCATTGTCCGTGTAGACCCGGTCAGGATCCTGGTAGGTCAGGTCGCTGTCCGGGAACTGCCAGATCACGGTGCCGGCGCGATCCATCTCCACCACGCGGTTGGCGCCGGTGTCGCAGGCAAGAATATTGCCGTTCGGCAGGCGGTGGATGCGCGTGAGCAGGGTGAAGTTTTGCTGCAGCAGGCCGGTCTGCGCGGTAATCGGGTCGGCCGCATCGACGGCTGCCGGGTCGAAGTCCTTCGTGCCTGCGCCTTGCCAGGTAACCACGCCATCCGAATTGTTGCGCAGCAGCCGCTGGCCGTCGCTGATGATCAGCCCCTGATCGGTGAAGGCGGTCATCTGGTTGGCAACGCGCGTCCAGTTGCTCTTCCACCCGGTGCCGGTGATCGGCTGGTTGGTGGCGTCAGCGGTATGCGGCGTGGTGCAGAGATAGACCTGGCCATCGCTGCCCCATACGGCGTCATTGGCGATGTATGCCTGCCCCGCGGCCCAGGGTTTCGCATTCCACGGGATGGCGGTGCCGACCAGCACGCCGTTGGTCGTCGGCGTGGGCGAGGTGACGCAGCGATACGGCGTGACCTCTACCCAGTAGCTGAACCAGTCGGCGCCGACGGTCGGCTGCGTGGTGGCATCGGCAACATTCCCCTGGATGCAGAGATAGATGGCGTTGTCGCTGCCCACCACCACATCATTCATCTGGTATGTCCGTCCGGCGGTCCAGGCCGGGGTGAGCGACTTGACCGGCAAGGGCTGCACCCACAGCGGCTGCACATTGAACGGATCAGCGGGGTGCGCGGCGAAGGCATAGACCACCGGCTGCCAGTAACTGGAGTTGGGGAGGTTCCGGTTGGCGGAGACATAAATGGTATCGTTGACCACTACCGGCCCGTTGTCCGGGATGGCATCCGCGAACTGATACTGCCACTCCACCGGCGACGGCACATGCATGATCTCCGCATGGAAGACCTTCTGCTTAGTCGTGCCGACCAGCTCATTGGTGAAGTAGTAGACCTCGACAAACCGGTCGGCGAACTCGGCCGCCGCCTGCGGGCTCAGTTGCACGCGTCCGGTGAGGTAATCCACCGTGTAGTTCTGCACCGGCGCCAGCGTGACGGGGTTGGCCACGTTGACCACCAGGTTGGAGGAGTTCTGGTTGGAGAGGCGCGGCAGGTACATGTGCGGGCGCCCCTGGAAATCCGGACTGGCGGGATTCAGCAAAGCCGTGTCATTCGGCAGGGCGGTCAATTTGCCATCCAGCGGCGTTTCATTATGACAGGTATACACTGGCGTCGGGTCGACGGGGTTCTGCGAGAGAAACTCGATCATCACCGACTGGTCGAGCGGGCGCTGGCTGATGCTGCGCATCGGGTTAGCCGGCGCACCGGGGATGGGCAAGGCGGAAATCCCTTCACTCAGGCGGGTCGCCGTGACGCCGCCGACGGTATACTGGCGCACCGGCTCCTCGCCGGTGATGGAATTCCACGCGCGCACATGGCTGAGGTACGGCACGCTGGTGGCGACCAGCAGGGAGAGCGTGGTATCCGCGACGGCGCTCAACGCCGCGTCATCCGGGCGGTCGCGATCGAAGGTCACCCAGTAGTAGCCGTCCGGCCCGGTGGCCGGGTCCTGGCGCACCGCGGTGATAGCGCCGAGATCCCAGGTGGTGCTCGCGTTGCCGGGCGGGTCGATGCGCAACAGCGCGCGTTTCCCCACCGCCAGCGCATCCTGCGCCACGCCGCGCAGCAGCAGTTGCCGGCGCTGGCCCATGGAGTTCGGGTCGGCCGGATCGGCCACCGGATTGATCTCCCAGCTATCCCCCTTCGCGTAGCCGAACGATTTCGGGAAGGAGACGAAAACCGGGGAGGTTGTGCCAGTTAACGGGATATCCTGCGGCCTGAACTTGGGCGCCGTCGGCGGTGGAATCTGGACCGGCCCATGAGCGACTCCATCCACCGTGTAAGTGAACGAATTCGGATTCGCCGTGTCAGAGATGGTCACCACGATATGGTTGTTGTTCAGGCTGCCCTTAAAGGTCACCTGTGAGCGGGGATCCTGGTAGCCGAACGGGTTGATGTGCGTCCCCTGGTTCACATCCGCATAATTATCGGCGCCCGTCACCACCTGCTGCAGGTAGCGCGTAGGGGAGGAGTCCAGCGCGTAGAGCGTGCCGCGCGACCAGCGCCGCAGCACAAAATCCGCCTGTTGCAGCGGGTAGTAGAAATCGGAGAGATAATCCCCATAACCCTCGTAGCTGCCGATGGCGTACAGGGTGTCCTTGCCGGCGGCGGTGGGGTAGGGGAAGTCGCTGCGCCAGAGGAACTGGTCCAGCCCGCTCAACCCGTGGTTGGTGTCCTTGGTATCTTTCGGCCCCAGCGTATCGCCGCGGAACTGCCAGGCGACCTCGCCGTTGTACGGGTAGGTCATCGGCGCGCCATAGGCCGAGAAGCCGGAGTGCGTGAGGCGCAGCGCGCTCAACGTGCCGGCTATGCGCATGGCCTGCGGGCTGAGGGTATCTACCGTGCTGGCCAGCGACGGCAACGCGGTGGTGAGATAGGTATTCGTGCCGATCACCACCTGGTTGTTATAGACGAGCGGCGGCGCATCCACCGTGTAGCCGAAGTTGCTGACATTGTCGCCGTCCAGCGGATGCAGCGTCAACTGGCCGGTCATATTGTTCACCAGCGACCCGGGCAGGATCACCGGGTAGCCCATGGCCAGCTCGCTCACCTGCACGGACTGGCGCTGCACGCCGCCGCTGCGCATAGTGTAGGCCGATTCCGGCGTGTAGCTCAGCGTGGCCGGCAAGGTGATGATCGGGTTGGTATTATTCTCATTGAAGAAGGCATCCCAGGTGCGGAAGGTGATCTTGATGGTGCTGCCCGCCGCCTTGATGCAGAGGATATTGTCCTTGCGGAACTGGTTGTTGGGGTCGCCGATCGTCTGCCCGTTCAGCGCCAGGTCCGGCGGGATGCGCGAGAAGGACCCGGCGGAGGGCGGCATCTTCACCATGATGGTGGGCGGGATGAGGAAGAGCGCCGACTGGCCGACCTGCACATCCTCGCTGAGGTTAGGCGGGTAGTACTCGCCGGTGACGGCGAGCATGTCCACCGTCTCCCGGCGCAGCGTGGGCGCATTGGGATTGTAGGTGGAGGAGGTGACCGCCTCGCTGCTCTCCCCGGCCTCGAAGCCGTTCGCCTCGAAATCCACCTGCGCGGAGATATCGCTGGCCGGGCCGGAGAGCCGGAAGGTGGAGCCCCATTCGGGGTTGGACCCGAGCTGCACGCGCACATCGCCGGACGTCGCATCGATCATATAGATGCGCGGCGATTTCGCCACCGCTTTCCCGAAAGTGGTGATCACCAGGTGATTATGCATCAGCGACATCGACGCCTGCGGCAGCCCATTGACATCCGCGCGGATGAGCAGGTTATTGTTATTGGTCCACAGATCGACGCCCACCTGCCCGATGGTGCGCCCGACGTCGAGATGGGTTACGCCGTTGACGCGATAGGGGTCGATGAGATAGCAATGTGGGCGATAGAACGTATACAGGGTGCCATTGACCTGCTCGTTGAAGCGCTGCAGGGCATAAAGCACCGTTGCCGTGAACGGTTGGGGCTGGGCGGGATTGATGCTGTAATCAAAGAGCGTAATCTTCCCGAAGATCGGCGAGCCGACCCAATGGCCGGCGGGAGCGGGGGCGGTGAAGCACAGGTCCATCGACCCGGCATTCTCCGCGTCCTTGGGGAAGTAGGTGTAGGGATCCCAGACCGTGGTCCACCCGGCCGCGACGCCGGGTTCCGTCGCCGGGGCGGCGGTGTGCGGGCTCGTACAGATATACAGGATGCCGAAGTGCGCCACCACATCGCCGGCGGCATAGTTGGCCCCGTTCAACCAGCTATTGCGCCAGTTGAAGGATGCCGTCCACCAGGCGGGGGCATTGGAGAAGGTCGGCGTCAGCAGCGACTGGTCCTGGGTGTAGAGCCCGTAGGGATAATCCTGCACTGTGCCGGTATCGTCGGTCACCTTGCGCGCGCGATAGACGCGCAGCTCGCCGGCGTCCAGCGGGCTGGAGGTCGACGCAGGGCCGTAGCCGGTCACCGCGACGTAATTATCCTGTGAGACCGGATCGCCGAAGGTGGTGAAATCGGTGCTCCACCCCTGGCGCAGCGGGGTGGGGATGCTCTGCGGCACCGCGCGCGTGGCGTTCAGGTTGCCGCCCGCCATGTTCCAGGTCGCCGGGTGGTTCATCATGTTGAAGATGAATTTGGTGCAGGCGATGTAGGTGTCATGCTTGTTCGGCGCATTGCCGGTCAGGTTCAGCGAGCGCGCGTACGGCCACATATTCAGGTTCGTAATGTTTGGCGCATAGTTGTGCTGATGTTCCCACCAGTCGGAGGTGCCGCCGATCAAGTCGGTACTGGACACGACCATGAGCCCGTTGCTTTGCCGCCCGGCGGCAATGTTGGGATAGCTCTCGACCAGGTCCCAGTGGTTCAGCGCGGAGTTGTAGTTGAAGAACTCATGCCGCACCACTTCCTTGATCTGCGAATTCTCCCCGCCATTATAGCCGGCGACCCCCGACAGGATATAGTTATACCTCGACATGTTGTCGCGCAGGTTATCGACTTCCTGGTCGGTGAGCTGGTAGACGGAGTTCAGCAGCCAGCTATCCGAATCGACCTTGATGAGGTGGGTGGCCGAACGATCTTTATACCAGTTCACGTCCGGGTTGAACTGGATGGGCGGATAGAGGTTGGATACCTGAAATCCCTTGCGCTGAGAGTTGTTCATCCAGATGGTGGCGCCATGCTCCAGCAGGAACTGGATATTGTTGCGGTCGATATTGCTCAACGTGACGGCATCATGGCCATTGAGGATGAGCAAGTCAAATTTACACAGCGCCTCCAGGCTCACCTGATCCAGCTTCACCACCCAGTAGGCCGGGTCATCTTTGGTCAGGGGTGCTCCGAACGCCTTCCCATTCAGATACCAGTTATGATACGCATCGACGACTCCCCCGCCTTTGCCATCTGCCGCATATTTGTCGCCGCTGGTCTTCAGGTCCGAATCATTGATCAGCGTAGCGGGGGCCAGCGGATTCTCCAATTCCCAGCCGTCCGGTTTATACGGGCTGTGGTTGAGCACCGGCAACAGCCAGGGGTCGGCATTATTGTACGAAATACCATTTTGGAGACTTTTCAGCAGGATTACCGCCACGCGAATTTTCCGAGTGGATTTCTTCGCGTCGACGGTGACATGGGTGAACCCCCAGCCGGTGTTGGGCGCCAGGCACAGCAGGGTAAGGCCCAGCATGCAGCACAAGCCGGCGAAGAGCACAAGTCGCCACTTACCATTCATTGCAATGCGATTCATGGGTTTCAGCCTCTATCCAGGGTCATTCATAACCCCTTCTGACCCGGTTAGCTCATTCCATCCTGGATGCCTGATGCGGGCTATGCGCTGCACAACGGAATATTGCTGGTATTTCATGCTCATGCTCTCTAGTCGGGGACTGTCCCCGGTAAAGGTGCTCGGAGGGAAATTGAGTGCCCGTTGCAGGGACTGTCCCCATCCCCCGTACGAGAGCAGGGGACAGTCCCTTGGACGGGCAATAACATATGGCACCGAGCGTTAAAATCGGGGACAGTCCCCGACTACAGGCGGACACCGATCTCTCGCATTGGACTGGTTAGAGCATGAAATTTCCGCAATATTCAGTTTTCAGCATACTCCATTCTCATCCGGACCGCAGGTGTTTCACCCGCGGCAGCCGCCGTCTACACCCCGCGCATGGCGCTGATGGAGAAGATGTTCGGGCTGACCGGAAGTTTGGGTAGACGGGGGGTATAGTAACGGATCGTCATATCGTCCGGGTCGCGCTCGTAGCAGACCGGACGCGCCAGCGTGGCGTCGTAATAGTAGACGATGCCCATGCGGCGATCGGTGGTGCTGTTCGTTGGGTCTTGCCAGCGCCAGTTCGCCGCATCCCAGGTCGCGTTGCCGGGGTCCTGCAGCGCAGGGCTGGTGCCGCCGTTGGTGAAGTAACTGAGGTTCGATCCGCGCCAATGGCTGAGCCACGCCTCCTCGACATCCGGCGAGACCGGGCGGTTTTCCGTGATGGCGCCGTCGACTACGATGCGGATGTCCAGCGGTTCCTGGTATTGCGGCAGCGGCCAGGGGATGGCCAGGCTGGAATCTTCGTTGTAATAGCGCCCCGGGATGACGAACCAGCTTCCCCGCTGGGCGTAGATCAGCGCGTCGACCTCCATGTCAATGCCGGTGACAGTGGCACCGCCGCTGAACATGTTGCGGCCCGCGCTCAGCAGGTAATCCGTGCCGCCGGCCCACTCGAACGTCAGCGTATTCATCGCGCCTTTGGGGCTGATCACCTGGTTGATGTTGGTGATGGTGGCGGGATACCGGGTGAGGTCCGCCAGGTTGTACACCTGCATGTTGTAATCGCGCAACGGGTACAGGTCGCCGCCGTACGGGTTGCCGCTGTACGGGGACCCGGTGGTGTTTGAGTAGAAGTACAGCGAGGTGGCGCTGGCATTCCATTGATACGGGATGTTGTTCACCAGCATGCGCATGGCGGCGTAGTCCGGCTGCCCCAACGCGGCCTCACCGGCATGACGCAGCAGCAGGCGCATATTGCGCGGGATGGCGCCACCGAGGGCGAAGGTGAACTGGATCGGCTTGCCGGGCCGCGCGCGCCAGTACGGCTCGGTGTACGGATCGAGGTATGGATCATCCTGCGATTGGATGGACAGCCGGGTCGGGTTCAGGCAGACATCGTCCATCGCCAGCAGACCGAGCTTACTGTCGTACTCGGAGCCTTTGATGATCGGCAAGTCCGGTTGTCCCTGCCGCTTATAGGTGGCGTTGCGCGATGCCGGCCCGAGCACGCTGCCGTCGATATATACGGTGCCGCCGGAGACGATGGTGAGATCGTAGCGACGGTTGAGATCCGACACGTAATAGCTGATGCCGGCCGTCCGGGGGTCGTAGCCGCCCGGGCGCTGCACCGGCTGCGTCGCTTCGTCATAGTACGGCACGACGTTGCCGGTATTGTCATGCGTATAGGCCACCGAGGCGGGGAGATACCCTTTCACCGTGACGTTGCCTTCGGCGAAGATCACCCCATTGCGCGGGTAGGGGATTTGCGTGCTCTGCCCCTTGATGGGATTGCCGTTGCGGTCAAAGAAGTGCTCGGAGGAATCCCACTTCAGCGTGATCATCGGCGGGATGATGGTGCCGGAGGCGCTCTGCATCCAGTCGCCCAGATCGATCTCGATCGCTTTGCCGTGATTTACCGGATCGTAGATGCGGTGCGTTTCGGCATCCCAGCAGCTCTCGACGTTAGTGTTGTCCGTCGGGTTCAGCCACTCTTGCTGCAAGGCCTCGGTATCACCGTTGTACTGAATCTCCTCATGGTTGTCGATATAGACGCCATCGCCGCGCCCGAGGATCAGGTTCCACGCCGTTGCCGACGAGGCGGAAGACGACATCAAATCGCTGAACAACGAATCGCGCGTGAGTGCCCGGTAGCGATCGATCCCGGAGACGGGATCGACCTGATCGAGGCGCGGCGCCTTCATCGGGCGAATGAGCGGATTGTTATCTTTAGTCTCGAGATACTGCACCGGCAATGCGACGCTGCCGGAGCGCAGGTCGACGCCGGAGGCGATGGACTGGTTGTTGGCGTTGATCATCGCCACCGCACGGGCGGAGGAATTTTCATAGGAGGTTAGCGCCCCCACCACCTCGATCAAGTCCTGCCGGTTCACCTGGCTCGCCATCGCGCAGTTGCTCTTATAGTTGGGATCGCCATTCGTCAGATAGAACAGCGCGTTACCGAGCTTCAGCGATGTTTCGCTGCGGACCGGCCCGACGAACATCGAGTAGCAGATCGCAGAGGCCGTCGCCTGGTTGCCGGCATTGTTCAACTGGTCGTCGGCCATGTTGATGCTGCTCACCGTTTTCAGGTTATCGTAGGTGAGTCCGTTGCCGAGTACCACCGGCTCCGTACTGCCGCTCATGTTGGTGATCCAGCGCACATTATCCGTCAGCCCGATGGGCATGAAAGCGGTGATTTTGCGGGTGAGGAAGCGTTTTTTGCTGCGATACCCGTTCTCATAGATGGTATAGGACGGGTCGTTCTGGTCGTCCATCTGCGGGACGTTCTGCAGCGCGTAGCGCGCCTCGATATCGATCTTCACCAGCCGGTCGAGCGGGTTGTCGCGGAAGGCGTGCCCGTTGCCGATCTCCGTATTCGGCCCGTAGCCGACCGTCACCTTGTAAAATCCTTCGGCATAGCTGATCCAGCCGCGGTTGGCATGGTCGGGGCCGGCATCAGGCCGCCAGTCCGAGCCCTCCGGACTGTACTGCAACTCGGCCTGCACCTGGTGCAAGCCCGCCTGCGCGATCTCCTCCAGCTTCGCCCGGTCCACCGCCCGCGCGGTCTCCACCAGCGCCTGGTTGATCATGGCGATGAACAGCCCGGCCAGCCCGGCGAGCAGAAACATGATGAGCACGGCCATGATGAGCGCCTGGCCACGGGAGGCATACCTCACCGGGAGCGCCGCCGTCCCGGCGGCACATTCTTGTGTTTTTATCACTTGCCGCCGAGACGGCGACGCTCCCAGGTTAGAGACGCTCATCACTTTCCTCCGTTACCGATTACCCCGCGCCCGCTTGAGGGCGTTGCTGGCTTCGAGTTGCATATTAATGGGATAATCCTGGCGGCTGAACTGCAGTTTCCCCGCGCGGTCCTGCCGGCTCACTGTCAGGGCCACGTTCAACACCGCTTTCGTCGAATAGGTGGCGACCACCACGTCATCCGGTTGCAGGTCGCTGATGGTATAGGTGGCTTCGCGCTCGTGGCCGGCGGCAATGGTCCAGGTGCCGGACAGCGGCTCCCCGAACGCGAGATGGCGCCAGGCCAGGCGCGTTTGCCCGACATTATCCGGGTCAGCCACTTTATCGACCGTATCCACGCAGAACTCCCCCGGCCCGAGCTGTTTCGGCGTCTTGTTCACCAGTTTAAACAGCTTGGTGGTGCCCCCATTGCTCAGCAGCAGCCGGGTCGGCGCCGACACCAACCGGGTGAGGCCGGTCTTCCAGTGCCCGCCCGGGATGGGCAGCAGCACCGGCTTATTATCGGTCGGCACATAATTGGTGATCTGCAGCGCGGTGGTATTGATGGGCGCCACCGGCTGGGCGAAGACCAGTCTTCCCTCCATGCGCTGGCGGCTGATGTCGTTGGACGACCAGAGATACTCACTCGGCGCCCAGTTCCAATCCGGGCGGTCGATCGGCGGCCAATCCATGAAGTGACGGTCCGCCGTCATGGAGAAGGTATTGGTGGAGCTTTCGTAATTCGAGCCATAGACCAGGGTACCGCTGGCATCGGTGACGCGCACCTGGTAGCCATAGGGATTGGGCGCCGTGGGCGGCGTGCCGGCCTGCCAGGCGGGGTTCTTGCGCCGGGTGGGATAGAGGAAGGTCCACTGCTGCAACAGGTCATCGAGCTGATCAATGGTCCGGTTGGGGTAGAGCGTCCCGAGCTGGGCATCGGACAGGTCATCGATCTCGCGGCTGCGGCCAATCCACAGCGGGTAGCGCGATATCGCCTGCGTGGGCAGCGTGTGCCCCTGCGCATCCACCTGCAACATCAGCGACTCGGACATCAGGCGCAGCGGCGTGGCCTGGAAGCGCGGGATATCCCATTCGTCGCCCAGCGGGGTGATCGAGATCATATCATTATGATAGCTCTGCCAGAGGACATTCCGATTGGTCGGGGAATAGGCCATCGGGGCGCGGTCCGACATGGGATAGCAGCCGTTCAGCGTGGTGGCGGTGTTCGCCACGTACTGGTTGCCCGCCAGCGACCAGAGGTTGCTCCACTGGCTGCGCGTGTCCGAGGACGGCAGGGGGGCAAACCGCGCGACGATATACGGGTTAAACTCAGCACCGCCGACATTCGAGACATAATAGGGACGCCAGTAGTTCGAGTAGGTGAGCGCGTCGCCCGGCCCGCTGGCCAGATAGTCCGGGTGGAGCAGCGTGAAGAAACTATTATTGCCGGCGTCTTTGGTGACGATCCACGGGAACGCCGGCACGCGGCCATAGCGCACGTAGCAGAGGTTCAGCGCACTGCTGTCGATATTCATCGGCAACCCGAGGTTCTGCGCGGAGGCGGAGGCGGTATACTCGGTGAGGAAGCTCACCCAACTGCCGTCCGGCGGCAGGTCGAAGACGTACATGGCGGTGGAGAACTCATGCGAGAACTGATTGACCGCCTTGCTGGCGGCCACCTGCGCCTCATGGCGGGCCATCGCTTTCTGGATGTAGCCGAACGCGGAGAAGAGCGGGAAGGCGAGCAACAGCGACACCAACGTGAAAATCACGATGGTGACCATCACTTCCGCCAGCGTAAATCCCGAATGCCGGTCGCGCATGCTCCCCCTCATGGCATCCCCTCTGCCTGGCCGGACGCCCTTAGCTTGTGTTATACCCCGTTCAAGCATTCCTCACCCCTGGGGGCTGCCCCCGCAGACACGCTCGTTCTTGTCACCGGCAAGACGTCACGGAAGGGTATCCGCTTTGTTACCAGTGCTCGGTCAGGGCTGTCCCCGTTTATCAATTTCGGGAGGGCGACGCTCCCGCGGAGCCGGATTATGCAACCGGCCCTCTCATCGGCTCGGCGGGAGCCTCGCCCTCCCACTATCCGCGATAACCGGCCAGATTCACGCGGGGCAGCCCCCAACCGGCTCACATCATTTTCTCATTCCCGCATCGCGGGCAAGATGGTGGTCAGCGATTTCCCCTGCCATTGCTCATTGAGCGGCCGCGTTTTCCATGTGGACTGCGGCGCCGTCGCGGAAAAGCCGTCATCCAGCACCCAGGCCGATCCGTGGCGCGGCTGCATCCACAGCGTGCGCACGGTCACCGACATGCCGCGCACGTTGATGCTGGTATTCGGCGCGGGGAGATGCTTCAACAGGGCAACCCCCGTGTTGCCCCCCACCGGGAGGGTATGCAACTCGCCGCTGGCCCGCTGCAACGGGCTGGTATGCTCGGCATTCACCACCACGGCATCCTTGCTCACCGTCACCGGCGCGAGCAAGGTGATCTGGGTGGGGCTGTCCACGCTGAACACCGCCGCGGAGATCGGCTGGACCGGATTGGCCGGGTTAAAGAACTGGATCCCCATGCCGCTCTTCAGATTCGCGGTGGAACTGACCGGGATCACGGCGGTATTGTTGCAGCCATTCTGCACCGAACACAAGGTGTCCAGGCTATAAATGAAGGCGCCATTCCCGACGTTGATATTGGTGACGGATTTCAGCAGACCATCGCGGCACCCGCTCGGATCGATCACCGCGTAGGCCGGCACGGTCGGCGTCGCCGGGTTGTCGATCTCCACCACATAATACTTATCCAGACTATTGCTATTGCGCGGGAGGTGTTTGATCTCGCTCACCTGCACTGAGCTATCGTTTTTCGTGTCATCGGTGGCGCGACACAGCTCATTGCGATACTGGTAGTCGACGGCGATGGATTGCCCCTGATAGACCGCCGGCACGATGATCTGGTTGCCCGCGGCGACAAACTCCTGCCACTTGAGACTGCTGGTGTCCGCCACCCGCCAGAACATTGACGGCGGCTTGTAGACCTGCAGCGTCCAGTCGCGCATGGCACGATAGTAGACGCGATATTTCCGCCCGGCCACCCCTTTCCAGGGGTTCGTGGTGTTGAGCGTCGCGCTGCCCAGCCGTACCCGGCCTTTCAACGAATCGGTGAAGTCGATGGAGTCGAGCGCCGCCGGCGAGAACTGCAGCATGGGGTCGGACTTGTCGACGGTATATTTCGGATTCGCGTGCTCGTTATAATCGACGAGATACGAGGCGCCGGTGCGCAGGTCGACCAAACCCATCACCACGTCATAGCCGTCCCCTTTCATCGGCGTAAACAGGCCCCAGGTGCTGGGCTCGCGCGGGAAGCCCGGCTTGTTGGTGATCTTCGGGTCGGGCAATTGCAAGGTGACATAACCGTCGTCATCGACGGTGAGGTCTTCGTGCAGGATATTCCAGTCCGCCAGCGTGTAATCGATCTTCACCACGTGCCCGCTGTCCGCCTGCGAGAAGAAGATGGCATTGATATCCGGCCCGCTGCCGGCATAACCGGGGAGATAATACTCCCCGCTGTAGATGATATTTTTCGGTGTGTTCGCTAGGCGGGTCATCACCGTTCCTAAGTCAATGAGCTTATAGGCACGGTTGAATAATTCACTGCCAGGGATAATACTAGCGGGTAAGAAGCCGCTGACGCGCACTAAATTCCCGTCCGCCCGGACAGTGACACCCGGCGCATCGAGTTTCAGCAAGCCCTGCACTGATACAACCTGTGCATTGCTATCCTTATAATAGTAGGTATACTTGAGACGACGATCCTCGGTTGTCGATGCAGAAGTTGGTTTCGGCAACAACCAGATTTCGCCAGTGGAATAATCGACTGCATAGTAAAGACGATCCGGCAACTGGTCGATTTTAGCCAGCAGGCCGTAGAGCTGATCTTTAGTCACCCGGCGATAGCGCAGGTCATATACCGTGATCGGATCCTGTCCGGTATTCAATTGGTAAGTCCCGGTCGCGGCATCCCAGTGCCCGTTGCTGATGATCGGCCCAAAGCGCGGCACATACTTCGGCAGCAGGGAAACGTTGTACGCCGAACTGGTGCTGTTCTCGGTCTGGTTATAAACCTCGGAGGGGATGAGGCAGCGCTCGCCAATGACGCGGCGCATGACGCGCGCACCGATCGGCTGCCACAGCGGCCACGTGCCATTACCCACGGGAGCCAAGTAATAACTGTAGGGAACTATATTGGTTCCTGACGAGGCGGCGTATTCCACTGCGCCGAGATCGCTCATCAGGTAATTGACCGAACAGAGCGCGGTATCGGATTCATACACCGGCATGATGGCATCCGGCAGGCTGTCCGGGTCGCCTTCGAATCCGGTGATGGTCTGCTTGATCATGCGCAGGGCGATATGCGTCTGCTGGGCTTCGCTGAACAGGTTGAAGCCTGCCGGGAAGATCTTCAGCGCGACGACCACGCCGATCAGTAAGATCACGATCGCCACCAGCACTTCCGCCAGGGAGAACCCCCGGCGGCCACGCGGTCGAGTCATAAGCACTCGCCTTTCACCTGGTCTCATCCGTGTCGTCACTTCAGCCTGTCTCCCGGTGCATACAGGAACGGGGGGGTCCAGAAATATTTCGCCTTATCATCCGTGCCGCCAATGGCGCGCACCAGCGTGGGCGTCATCACGTTGATGGAACCGTCGAGCCAGAGCACGACATCGCGCTCGGTACGGCGGCCCGTTTCGGCATGGCGGGCACTGGCCAGGTTGCCGTCCACATCCGGCACGGACGGGTCCAGCGCATAATATGTTGGCAACTGCGATTGCTTATGCCCGTAACACCAGCACACCACCGTATCGGCCGGGGCGTTGGGGTTCTGCAGTTGGCGGGCGGTATGCAAGGTGCCATAGCCCAGTGCGCCGTCGAGCGCCCGGATCGTGCCGTCATACTGATCGTAATTGTACGTCATGTCGTAGGTGTTGTAGCCGGACCACAGCGGATCGACTTTGCGATTGTGCGCATCAGCGACGTAAATCTCAGGCTGGTGGTGCGGTACATCAGCGTCCGGCGGTGGGGGGGGAGTCGGCTTTGACGGCTTGTTGGCATCGACGGTGCTGTGCATCTGCGGGCAATGGAAGAAGCTGGGGCCGTGCGTCAGGTCCGCATCCGTATCGGTCGCCGATCCGCGCAACTCGGCGTTGCGCCCCTCATCGACGTAGGTGAAGTACAGGGTGGCCAGCCCGAAGTTGCCCGTCCGCGGGTCCAGCACGCCGTAATTGTTCACATCGTAGGGATCGGTGGTCGTGTAATCGTATAGGAGTGCAGGCGAAAAGGTGACGGTGTTCCCCGCGATAGTGTTAATGACCACCGCGTCGGTACCCCTCGCGGCTAGATCGGCCGAGTGCACCAGCGCATGCATCCCCACGACCAGGCCAGTAGTCGAGCTCACCGTAACCGAGGTATCCCCCTCCGCGGCTGGTTTCGTCAGGATCACCGGCTTCAACACCTGTCCCTCCGGCAACGCGGGGGCGAGGGGATTTACCTTGAACGACCAGGTATCGCCGACGACGTGCCCGCCTGCGCTGGTGAAGGTGATTTGCATGCCGTCGTTGAGCCACTGGGCTTTCGTCGCGGTGATGGCCACCTTATTCGCCGGCCAGCTCACCCCGCCATCAGCAGACCATTTGAAGGTATTCGGCGTGGTGGAATCGTCATCGATCTGCACGATGTACTGCATGGGGGGACGACCGCGAAAACTGGAGGCGTCCACGGTAAAGCCGGTCGAATTTCCATCGCCGGTGAAGACCGGCGAGCTGACGATCACTTGCTGCTCGCTGAGCGGCACCCCGCTTTTGTACTGTGCATGCAGAAACCCGGCCAGCGGGGCAGCGGGATAGACCCCGTTGTCCTGCCGGTACTGGGCGAGCATGGTGCCGATGTTGCGAAGGTTATTGATGCAGGTTTGCTGGTTGCTGGAGCGGACAATGCCGGCGAAGACCGGCAAGATCATCGCGGTGAGGATCGCGATGATGGTGATGACGACAGCCAATTCGATCAGGGTGAAGCCGGATGTATGCTGTTTTTCCATCGCTTGTCTACCCACTTTATCGATATCCGCCCGAGCGCCGTGGTCGCTGATTAGGTTTGCCATTGACACAATTTCATCATATCCCATTCCCTGGCAATCTAATCGCACCCCAACGCAAATATCTCCCACTTGCCACACGAGAGCGGCAACCACGTGATCGACAACTCGCGCATCGATACGGCAAAGAACGCCGAGATGGTGCAACCAACGTTTATGCGCCGCGGAAAAGGGGATAAAGAGGGAAACCACCCAATGCCGTCTAACTATGCGCTATTCCGACCAATCCATCACCGGCCAGGAGTGAAGTCACGATGACCAACATACAGTATTCCGCATGAACGACCGGATTCCTTGTTGGAAATATTAAACATTTTCCAGAGGTTCTTGTCAGGACCGGGTTTACTGATCCGCTCATTGATAATTGCACCGGTGATGGAGGTCTTAGGGACAGATACCAAGGCTTGAGCACTCAAGTAATTTTTCTTACAAGAGACCGCAACTCCAGGGTGGCGTTGCGGCGTATATATTTTGAGCTCTTTTGCGGCTATTAACGCTTATCACGGGAGAAGACCATGAGACGAATACTGCTGCTGTGTTGTCTGTTGCTGCCCTGGTTAGGGTGCGTGGCGGGTGTGCCGACGACGTTGCGCGAGGTGGACCTGCGCGGCATGCGCGCCACGCCGGAGCAGATGACCTGGCTGGGCAGCCTGCAGGGGGCCATCAACCGGCAAAATGGCGACACGGCGGTGATGATCATCGGCAGTGACACGGACGCCGCCTGGGCCGATATGCTGGTGAAGACCTATCAACTGAAGAAGGAAGTGCTCACCGCCGGCGCCTTCCTGGAGACGCAGAAGGCCGCCCTCACCGGCCAGGTGCGCTATGACCCCGCCCAGCCCTGGACGCGCAATATCGCTCTCACGGCCGCCGCGCTGCAGCCCGGGCTGGTCATCGCCACCGACGCCGACCTGGGCGTGCCCACCGTGCTCGATTTCCGCAACAAATGGCTCAATCGGCAGGAGGCGTACGCCTGGGCCATCACGAAATATGCCGATAAAGCGGATGGCCATGCCTTCGTGCTGGCGCCGGACAGCGGGCACCTGCTGGCGGACTTCATCAGCGCGCGCCAACTGCTGGCGGTGGACCTCTCCCTGGAGCCGGGCGAGGAGCTGGACCTGCTCACCACGCTCCTCAAACGTTACCCCGCGCATAGCTGCATCTTCGGCGATCCGGATGACCACACGCTGCAGCAGGCCACCTTCCAGAAATTCGATGCGCTGGCCCTCGCGCATAATGACACCCTGGTGCCTGTTCGCTACACGCCCAACCTCTCCTGCCTGGCGCGCTTCCCCGCCATCCGCCCAATCGTGCAGGGGCGAAACGAGACCGCCGGCGCCGGCGAAAAACCGATCGTGGTCTTCGTCTACGGCGCCGGGAAGGCGGTTCCCGGCGGCAGCCGCTCGCTGGATTATGCCAGGGAGACGGTGCAGCGCTTACTCACCGACCGCGCGCTGACCAGTGTGCCGGTCGGGATCGAAGTGCCCACCGCCCTCTGGGACGTCGCCCCGGCCATCTACCAGGCGTTCATCACCCGCCAGCGCCTGTGCGCTGCCGAGTTCATTGCCGCCCCGACACGCGACAATCTGGAGATGGTGAAACGCCATATGGACCTGGACAGCATGTGGCTGTCCGGCAGCACCGACCTGACGACATGCCGGGAGCTCACCGGGGAACTGGTGAAGGCGAAATGGCTGGGCGCCTTTGAGCCATCGGCCATGCCGTTCGGGGCGCTCCCCGCATTTCTTGCCTGGCCGACAAGCGACAACATGATCACCAAGCCGGCAGAGCTGCTTGCCGCACTGCCGGACAGCAAGATGACGCTGAAGGTGCTCCACCTCGATCCCGCCGGCGTCACCCCGGAGATGCTGCGCCGCATGCTGCCGGAAATCAGCAGAACCTGTATGCCGATGACCCCATCGCAAGCCCTGCGCGCGACACACGAGATCAGCTATCTGCTGCCCTACCTGAAGGCCCATAGCACGCTCTCCGGCATGCCCCCGAAGCGCGGCAAGCGCACGCTGACGGTCGATGCGCCGACCACGACGGTGACTATCCTCTCCGCTGCAGATGCCATCCCGGTGACCGTGCATATCGCCGGCCCCACCCCGGTGCTCGCCGCGCGGGTGATCTACAAAGCGCCGGATGGGCGCCGGGGCGCCGCCGACCTGCAGGAAGGGGAGATGGGCAACTGGAGCACGACGCTGCCGCCCATGCTCACCGGCGGAACGCTGGAAGTCCACGCCCGCGTGGTGGAGCAAGGCGGGTTCGCCGAGAGCATCTCCCCCTCGCTGACGCTGGAGATCCCCACCGTCGACAGCGACCGCGATGGCCTCGACGACACGCTGGAGTCCTACCTGGGCAGCGATCCGAAGAATTTCAACACCACTGGCGACGGCCTGCCGGATGGGCTCTCCGATGATCCCACCCGCTATCACCGGGATATCATCTCGCTCCTCCCTGCCGTCATCCCGCCCGCCGATGGCCCGCTGCTCGCCGATGCCGGCGCCTCCACGGCGGATGAGCAGGGCCGCCTCATTCCCGCCGGCAAGGCGATCACCTACCGCCTGCCGCTCCGCGACCTCCCGGCGGCCCAGGCGTGGCTGCGGGTGGTGAGCAGCGGCAAGGGCACGGTAGCGCTGAACGGGAAGACGCCGGCTGCGCTGGACATCCTGCCCGCCGACCAGGCGGTGACCGTGGTGCCGCTGCGCGGCGCCAAACCGCTGGGCGCCGACCTCACCGTCACCCTGACCGCGGACGCGAAGCCGCTGCGCATCCTGGCGCTGGAGCTCATCACCAACCCGGACGGCCCGTATCTGCTGCCGGTGCAGTTCGACCCGCCCTTCCCCTTTGCCGGCGCACCGATCCCGGTGCAGGTGATGGCGTATGATCACGATGGGATCAAGTCCGTGCGTCTGTATTATCACGATGGTGAGAGCAAGACCTTCAACGTCACGGAGTTGAAGCCGGTGGAGGGGAGCGGCAATGTCCTCTTTGCCGGCACCCTGCCCGCGCAGACCAATGACTCGTTGCTGATTTATGGCGTGGAAGCGGAAGACCGCAAAGGCCGGATCACCGCCGGACCGTATGGCGTGGTGCCGGTGGGCCGCATGCTCAAACATGATGTGGCGTTATTCGGCACCCGTGACCTGCATGACGGCTGGACGCCCGCGCCGGTCTGGGGCAGTTGGGGCCGCGTGCAGACGGACGGCACGGCTGCAGACACCGCGCTCTTCTCCCCACGTCAAGGCACTTATTACGTGTGGCTCCTCGCGGCGCCGCGCCAGCGCGCCATCGATGTCAGCATCGAAGAGCGGATCCTGGGCGTGGCCTTTTCCAACGAGCCGAGAACGGTCACGAAACTCTCCCGCGAGCTGGCAGTGGGCCAGCCGGATGGCTGGTATCTCCTGGGCAGTTTCCCCGTTGGCCCGCAGAAAGAGGCGTCCAGCGTGTTGCACATCAACATCACCCCGCGCGGCGCGAAAGGCTATTGCGCGTACAATGAGTTAGTCCTCACGCAGGATGCACACTTCACCCCGCCGCTCACCCATGCCGGTATTGACTGGTATAACAGCATCATGATCAACGGGCTGGAAGGGGGGCAAATGGTACACAGCAAGATCAGCCTGACGACGCAAGTCACCGGCAACATTGACCGGGTGGTGGTCTACGCACAGCGGCTCTACAACAACAAACCCGGCACGGATCTCATCCCCTTCGAACGGCAGGGAGATGGCTCCTATCTGCTCAATACGAAAGGCCTCGAGCCCGGCAGTTATAAAGTTACTGCGTCCGCCACCAGCGGCGCCGGCGAGGATGTCATCCCGCTGGCCTCCACTAGCGTGCGTGTCGAGGTCAGGTGAAGTGCAGGGCTCTCCCTGGGAGGGAGAGCCCTGCGTTGACGCATCCCGCTCTTCCACTTACAATGCAGAGTGGATAATATCAACCGATGAGTAAATACAGCCCGAAAATCGATCTGGTCTTTCGCAAATCATTCGGGAGCGAGGAGAACAAGGATCTCTTGCTTTCCTTGCTCAACGGCATCCTCGATTGCCAGCCGCGCCTCACCAACCTGACCAGTGTCACCATCAATAATCCGCACAATTTTACCTGCATTATTGATGTAAGGGCCAGCATCCTGGATATTAAAGCCATTGATGAGCATGGCGCCAGTTATAATCAGTTATAAGATTGAGATGCTGATTGGCAAGCATGGCTTCTACGGCAAGCGCACATTAGATCGTCAAGGCCATCGACCGCCTGCAGGTCATGTGCTTTGAGCCGAAAGAATGGGAAATCTATGAAGCTGAGCTCAAAGCGCGCCTGGATGACCTGGAAGCGTTGCGCACGGCGACCGAAAAAGGACGCGAAGAAGGGCTAGCTGAGGGGGAAGCCATCGGAATGGCGAAATCCTTGCAGCGAATGATTGACAGCGGAATGACGGAAGCGGAAGCCCGGCATATCCTCGGTTTGTAAGACTGCGGTGACTTGCCCCCTGGAGATAGCTGCGATATACTCGCTATAGTTATAATAATGACAATCAAGGAGCGATCATGTTGATGCCTTGTAATGATGACACTCGTTTCGCCTTGCGCGTAAGCGTGCCGTTGCTGATCTTCAGCCTTCTCGCGCTCATCCCCCTGCGGCTGCTCGCCCAGACTATCACGCCGGCGACGCCCTTGCCGACCCTGCCGCCGACAAAATACGCGCCGCCGCCACCGGCGCCGTATCCGTTCACGACGACGGAACACAACGGTTATACCGTGCGCGTCACCTACAAACTCAACACCGATCAGAACGGCAATAAGTCTTATAACGGGACGATCGAATATCAGGAAAAGGGCAAGGAAAAGCCCGCCTGCAGCATTCCCTTCGGCAGCCGGACGGAAGAGGAGACGCGCGCCATGGCGGTGGCCTATGCCGCAAGGGCCGGTGATGCCGAGTTAGTGAAGGCGATGCTGAAGAACGATCCGACCGTGCTCACCTACAAAACATTATCTGCCGGCACCAACGCCATCCTGCGCATGGCTGCAGCAGCACGCGAGAAGCAGCCTGACTGCCCGGCGCCATTCGACCCGGCCGGCGTCATCGCCGCGCTGGCCGAGGCGAAGATGGATCTGAATCAGGTGGTGAACACCGGCTCAAACGAGACCGCACTGCATTATGCCGCCGCCGCCGGCATGATGACGCAGGTGAAAGCGCTGGTAACCCACGGCGCGAACATCAACCTGGGGAATGCGGAAGGCCGTACCGCCTATTTCCTGGCGACCCTGAATGGCTGTGAGGACGTGGCGCAATACCTGCGTGAAAAAGGCAGCAAGCCGCTGGCGTCCGGCAGCCTGCTGCAGGTGGCCGTGGCGGAAGGCAACCTCGACGAGGTGAAAAAACTGCTGCAGGCGACCCCCAAAGAGATCAGCGCAAAAGGCCCGAAGGGGTATACCCTGCTGCACCTGGCCGCCGCCTGTAAACAGCTCGAGGTCGCGAAGCTGCTCCTCGAGAAGAAGGATCCGAAGAATAAAGAGAATAACGCCGATGTCCAGGCGGTCGATAGCGAAGGGTTGACGCCGTTGCATATCGCCGCCGGGCATGCCGATACCGCCATGACGAAATTGTTGCTCGAGCACGGCGCCAAGTTGGAAGCCAGTGCCGACTCCGGGCGGATGACCCCGTCCTTTTTCGGCCAGACGCCGGAGAAGATTTACAGCGATACCCCGCTGCTCTACAGCATCAGCAATATGCTGCGCCAGGCGAAAGACAGCCTGCCGCCGCGCTATAAAGAGACCTTCCTGCTGCTGCTGGCGCACAAGGCGAACATCAACGCCACCTCCTCCGCGCGCCAGAAGAGTACGCCGTTGTTCGACGCGCTCAACGCGCAGAACGTGCCGCTCACCCAGTTCCTGCTGCAGCACGGCGCCGACCCGAACAGCGTGAGCAACTTTGGCAGTTCCGCTTTGCAGATGGCCGCCATCTCGCTGAAATCGCTCGCCTTGACGAAAGTGCTGGTCGAAAATGGCGCGAAAGTCAATGCGCAGGGGAAAGACGGCTCGACCGTGCTTGACGGCACCGTCCCACCGCCGATCAGCCCGAAGGATCCCCCGGCGATGCAGGAGGCTGCACGCGCCAATGCCGCCCGTATGAAGGAAAGCTACGGCGAAATCCGCAAATACCTGGTCGCCCATGGCGCGCATGAAAGTATCACCGAAGAGAAAGATATCAATGCCATGGGCATCATGCCGGACGGGCATGCCCTGGTGACCGGGATGAACGTAATCGCCAAGCGTGCCCGCAAATTCGATCTGCCCGAGCGCAGCTACTACTGCTACCAGGTGATGAACCTGAATACGGGCCGCATCGAGAAGCTCATCCGGCGCCCCTTCTCCGACCCGGTGACCACCGGTTATTTCCACCCCATCGCCTTCCTGCCGGATGGCCACTCCATCCTGGAACGCACGAAAGATTACACCGTTGAGCAGATGAATATACAGACGGGGAAGAGCGAGCCGATGAAGGGCAACTGGCACGCGAACTATATCCGCCACCTCGCAGGAACGAACAAAGCGTGGTTTATCAAGTCGGCGCAGATGCAGCGCGACGGCACGATGAAAGCGAGCATCGCGCTGGTGGATTATGCGGCGATGAAGATCGTGCGCGAAGTGCCGCTGAATAATCCGCGCTGGCTGGAGCTGAACCGCGACGGTTCCATCGCCCTGATGCTCTCCGGCACGCCCAACGCGAAAGGCGTCCTCCCGAAGGCCTATCTCCACTTCATCGACCTGACGACCGGCAAGGAGATCTCCCGCTCACCGGCGTTGACGGATATCCGCACCGTGCTGATGGAGATCAGCAATGATGGCCGCACCGCGGTGACGCTCTCCTATGCGGAGAAGGACGGCGGGCAGCAGGACACGCGCCTCACGCTGTGGGACGTGCGCACGGGCCATGAGCGCAAATCGTTCACCGCGAAAGCCGGCACCAGCTTCGCGCTCTTCCAACTCAGCCCGGACAGCCGCCTGCTCGCCTACAACGAACAGCACGTGGGGATCAGCTTCGGCAACCAGGACATGCGGGACAATGTGACGGTGTGGGATACGCTCACCGGCGCCGTTCGCTGTGAATTCAGGCCCAGCGGCACCACCGGCCAGCTATGCTTCTCTCCCAACAGCGCCCACCTGATCACCGCCACCAAAGCCTCCCCCGGCACCATCGCCATCGGGCCGGTCGAGGTGTGGGATACGCATACGGGCAAGAAAGTGCACGCGTTTACGGCGCAATAACACGTGGCACAGGCTTCCAATGTGGCATGGGCTTCCAGCCCATGAGTCGCCTTGGCTTCCAGCCAAGGCGCGTAAAGAAGTAACATCGCCCCGGCTTCCCGCCGGGGCGATGTCGCATGGGCTGGAAATCCATGCTTGAACCAGGCGAAACCTGAGGCCTGGGCTGGAAGCCCAGGCGACACACGGTCAGGATGACCGTGCCACGACCGGCTTCTCTGCGCGTTGTCCCTGCTTCGGCGCGGGCAGCGTGAACGCCACGAGCACCGCCAGCAGCGGGAGCAGCAGCACGACGTGGAACGGGGCGAGGATGCCGTGGTGGTCGGCGAGTTTGCCGAGGAGCGGCGCCATGGCCCCGCCGATGCTCACCGAGAGCCCCAGTGTGATCCCCGAGGCGAAGCCCACACGGTTGGGCAGGAATTGCTGACCCAGCACCACCATGGCGCTGAACGGCGCGTAGAAGACGATGGCGACACAGACCAACAGCACCGCCGCGGCCCACACATTGCCGGCGTGGATAAAGCCATAGTGGACTTTCGCACTTTGCCACTGCTGCCGGCACGCCTCTGTTACCGGAGCAACAGCTGTCCATGAAAGGAACCATTACTGTCTTTCCTGAATCGGGGTGTTACCAGCAAACCGCTTAAGGACAC
>Ga0272448_1000569_pt1 | contig 56653 bp, 31 predicted proteins | sample YNPCB0191_FD_202220 | JGI IMG/M metagenome (GOLD analysis project Ga0272448, IMG submission 202220) | Hot spring sediment microbial communities from Yellowstone National Park, WY, United States - YNP-CB-019-1 | ecosystem: Environmental > Aquatic > Thermal springs > Hot (42-90C) > Sediment... | reverse complement strand
TTATTAATAATCGTCAATAAATAATTATTTATTAATAATCGTCAATAAATAATTATTTATTAATAATCGTCAATAAATAATTATTTATTAATAATCGTCAATAAATAATTATTTATTAATAATTATTAATAAATAATTATTTATTAATAATCGTCAATAAATAATTATTTATTAATAATCGTAAATAAATAATTATATTAATAATTAATCATCTTCTCTTAATAGTTGAAAAGATGATTAATAAATCCTTTGTAAACATATTAATTAATAATCAGCTCTTAAAAATTATCTTGATATTAATCACCTCTTAAGAAGTCTCTTGATATTAATAACCTCTTAATAATTATCCTTGATTAATTCCCAATATAATTAAACACCCTTAAGAATTATCTCTGATTAATTACTTCTTAAGAATTATCTCTGATTAATTACTTCTTAAGAATTATCTCTGATTAATTACTTCTTAAGAATTATCTTGATATTAATCACTTGATAATAATCAATTTTTAAGAATTATCTTGATAATCCATCGCCTTTTAAGAATCATCTTGATTATCAATCAATTCTTAAGAATTGTTCACATCTAATTAATTATCTTGATAATCGATCTCTTAAGAATTATCTTGATAATCTCTCACTTCCGTTAATTATCAAGATAAATAATTACCTCTTATAATTATCTTTATTTTAACCATCTCTTAATAATTATCTTGATAATTATTAACCTCTTAAGAATTAATCACTAGTAATAATTACCTGATTAACCATCTCTTAAGAATTATAACCCGGACAATTCTTAACATCTTAATAATAATTATCTTGATAATTATTAACCTCTTAAGAATTAATCACTAGTAATAATTACCTGATTAACCATCTCTTAAGAATTATAACCCGGACAATTCTTAACATCTTAATAATTATTATCTTGATAAAACATATCTTAATAATAATTATAATTATTAATTAACTTTATAATTATCATGATAAATTAACCCTTTATAATCATCATTATTAATGATAGATCTTAATAATTATCTATAATTAATGATAGTTCTTAATAATTAATGTTTTGATTATTAATTAACCCTAATAATCATTTCTTATAATTATCTTTTAATAATAAATATTAATTAATAATTAAGTTGATTATTAATCTGATTAATTATTTCTTAATAGTTGATCGCCTTTTAAGAACCATCCCAATTTATCATTATTATTCCTCTCTTAATAATCAATAAATTTTTAATAAATGATAATTTACAAAGATAATTATTAAGTGATCCTTAATTCTCTTAATTAATATTTGTCTTAATTAATAAGTATCTTGATTAATAGTTAACTCTTTATAAATATCTTAAATGAGACTTTTCTTTATAAATATATTAACTGAGATCCCCCAGACTAACAATTATCTCTTTATAAATATCTTAATTGAGACTCCTTGTTATTAATAATTATCTCTTTATAAATATCTTGGTTTATACTCCCGTTGATTAATAATCATCCCTTTGTAAGTATCTTGATTAATGGTTACCCCTTATAATTATATCTTTATGATCAAAATAATTATTAATTATCTCCCTATAATCAAGATGTTAATCATCTTCTATATATATTCTTGATTATTAATTATCTTTTTATGATCAACTTTTAATAATAAAGATAATTATTCCCTTCGGGGCTCCTGAGTTTTCCCACAGTGAGACAATAAACTATTAATAATTATTCCCTTTTGGACTCCTGAGTTATCTCTCAGGGAGACAATCAACTATTAATATTCATCTCTGATAACAATCTTAATTATTATCTTGATGAATAATCATCTTGTGACGATCATTTCTTAAAAACTATCATAATAATTATGTATATTATTATTATTATTATGAGACAATTAATACTGATCCCTTAAAAATTATCTCGGGTAATCATCATCTCTTAAGATTATCCTGATTATATATTCTTAAGAATAATCTTGGTTAATCCTCATCTTTTAAGGATTATCTTTTAATAATTATCTTGATTAATTATCTTTTACTAATTGCCTTGATTAATTATCTTAGTTAATCATCATCTTTTAAGAATTATCTTAGTTAATCATCATCTCTTAATAGTTATCTTGGTTAATCATCATCTCCCATTAATTATTTCCTAATTATTTTGATTAACCATTATCTCTTAATAATTTATTAACTAATCAAATCTTAATAATTTATTAACTAATTAAATCTTAATAATTTATTAACTAATCAAATCTTAATAATTTATTAACTAATTAAATCTTAATAATTATTATGATTAATAATTTATTAATTAATTAAATCTTAATAATCATCCTGATTATCATAAATGTTTAATAAATACCTTATAATTATCTTTAACATGAGCTAATGATTATTAATCAAAGTTATTATAAAGATATAATTATTAATTAAAGTGATGATTAATCATCAAAATGGATTATAATTAAGATGACGATAAAGAGATGTAAAATAATCAAATAATTAGTAAGAGATAATTAATAATCAAGATAATTATTAAATTCGATTAATAATCAAGCTGATTAAGATAATCAGTTAAAGATGATTGTATCCCTGAGGGTGAACTCAGGATACACGAAGGGAGTATTAAGATAATTATATCTTAATACTTGTCCCTACTAACAATTATTATTAATACTTAAATTGATTAATCATCTTTTCTTAAGGATAATCTTGTTATTAATTATCTCTTGATAATAGTTCGCAATATAATCATCTTAATAATAGTGGCACAGATTAATCTCATAGCAGATAACCAACATGATTGATTATATCTCTATAGATGTGTATTAAGAAATAATTATTAAGATGATTATTTAGAGATATAATATTCAAGATGATTATTAATTGATGTGAGTATTAAAATTTGTATCATAATTATGATAAGTAAGTAGCTCACTAAGAGATGCTTAATAATTAATATAAGTAAGTTGGTTCTTAAGAAATGATTACTATTATTTGATTAGTAAAGAGATCATTAATAACAAGGTATTCTAAAGAGATCATCTATTAACAATATATGATTATTAATCATCATAATTTATAATCAAGTTTATAATTATTAAGATGTAATTATTAAGATGTATTTATTGAGGAATAAAGGTAAAAACTAAAATAATTAGTAATTAAGATAAATGGTAAGAGATGGTTATTAATCAAACTAATTCTTAAAAGATAATTTTTAAGATAATTTATAAGAGGAATTACTATTAAGATAATTCTTAAAAGATGATTATCATGCTACATTTAATAATTAGCGGTCAAACATTACGTTACATTTAACAATTAATCTAAAGGTAATATTAATACTTACTACAAGTGTTAATATATATTTAATATTTAATATAACTAACTCATGAACAATGATAGAGTACTGAATAATCAATATTAGTCTTAATAGCCATTTAATAAGTAACTAATATTTTATTTTTCTAGTAAAGTATCTACTGCTTGTCTATAAGATATATAAGATTCTACAAGTGATTCAGCTGCCAAATTTTCACGATATATTTTTACCATATCACCACCACGTAAACCATAATAACGGGCAATGGGATCATAAATTGATATAATGGGTAAATCATTGATTGATAATTTATTTTCTTTTAACATAGTGGTAGATTGTTCTAAAGTCATTAGTTCATGTCGTGGAACTAAACAACCTTTAGTAGGATTATAAGCTAAATCACCATAAAGAAAATGTTCAAACCAATATAATGGTAAACCATCGAAAGCCTTTTTAGCGTCACCACTCAATGGTAATTCGGAAATAATTATAACATGATTAATTGAAGTATATTGTTTTAATTCTTGAATTAAATCAAGAATTTGGTTTTTACCAAGTTGTTTGGAATCTTTAACAGTTTCCGGATAATAGACATAAATATACTCACCATTGGAATTAACATAAAAATTATTCAATGCTGCTCTAAATGTTCTATTAGAGGCTGTTGCTATTTGTTGATATTGAGTCTTAAAATCGGCTACTGTATAGGTAAACAAGGCACTTTCATTGGATATATCACATCCCCTATCACCAAGCATCTCAACTTGTGTTTTCTTAACTTTAAATAGTAATGAGATAGCTGTGTTAAAATATTCGTTGTCCATTTAATATAAATGACTTTTTATATTGGATATTAATTCTAATTAATATTTAAAATAATTTATTCAATTTTTATTATTTAAGTTAAGATTGCTGTTATGTAAAAAATGATTTATATTATTATTATTCATATCATTATTAATGGATAATATAAATATTTTAACCTATATTTTTAGTTTATTTGAACCTGATCAATTACTTTTAATACGTTTAACTTGTAAGCGATTTCTCAATGCTATCGAACAATTAATTAATTCTTATTATAACTATTTTTATGATCTTAGAAAAACTAGTTGTTATTCTAAATTAATATTCTTTTTACATGATACTAAATTGATAACTAAGTCTAATCATCAATTGGACAATCAATGTAAATGTTGTTACTTACCTAAGTCTAAATGTAAGTGTACACTTAATTTTCTATTACATAGTGATAATATATGTTCATCCTACAATATTGATTGGTTATTTCTTCGAGCTGCCTCCAAATATACTTATTCAAGTGAGTATCCTACTAAAATTTTGCGAGTTGAGGATGATACTATCATTTTTCAACTATATTTTTTTGCTCATGTCTATCATGTTAGTTATAACCCTAATATCTTATTTAAGATATTAAATGTTTACCCATTAAATTATGACTCTTTTAAACAACCCATTATTATTGGTCAATTAATAAATAATATGTATTTTACTTTTGCTAATTATCTGATTATTAAGAGTTATCCTGAATTAAAATTACAATCTTCTAAAATTTGGGACTCATTGTTAACTAATTGCCAAATTTCTACTTTTTTAGTAGAACCTCTAACTTGTTTTTGTTGTGATAACAATAATTTATCACGAAGCTGTTGTAATAATTATAATTTGTATTTTTGGCCAATTCTGATAATGCATATTAACAACCAAGATTATCAAAATTCTAGATGGCAATATTTTACCGTTAAAGAGAAAAAAGATGGTGAAATTAAACTCGAATCAAGTAGTCTAACCTGTTGGTCTAGAGTCTTTTATCGTCATTTATACACTTTATTAAATTCTGTCTAATTTAGACCAATGTACATGAATATTATTATCTTAGTTAACAGAATGTCGGATTATTATTATCTCTGTAATAATAATCTGATCACTATTATGGTCGAGATAAATAAAAATAATAATGGTAAAATTGATAGAAAACTAACACATTAAAAATATAAAAAATGGAGAACTTTATGGAATTACCATTGGAGATACAACATCATATATTAACATCAGACAATGAAACATTAATTAAAGCCAATAAAATAAACAAAGAACTTAGACAATTAACAGAGAATGAATATGTTAAATATTTTTGTGAAAAAAAACTTAATATAGTAACAATCAATAAATGTTTGGATATCATTACACAATATCCATCTTTTGCCTATTTGATAACCTCTGTAAATAGATGTATTGGCTATTTATATAGATATGAAAATAAATACCTGGTGGATAAATTAATAATGACAGAAAAACATGATAAAATAAACTGGCAACATTATGAACAGAGTGTTAGTGAAGTTGATTACACTATTAAACAGCATAAAAATATGGAACTTGATTTAATAACACATTATAATATATTGACAAAAAAATTAATTTATGTAGATAAGATAAAAATAAAGCGTCGGTTACAAAAAAGATTTGATGATGTTTTCCGAAAATATTATGGTACACTTAAATTAGATGTTTATTTAATCTTATGTGCTAAAATATTAAGAATAAGAATAGGTGGAATACAATGTAGAAAAATGTATGAATTAATTAAAGATCATTTCAACAGAATGTGAAAATTTTATCATTTTCATTAAGATTAATAATATCAACTCAACTCTTAATTATAATAGTTTCTACTATTACAATTGGTTATCATCTAAATATTATTCAGTTGAAATATACTTCTCTTCCAAGACAAGATAACCTTTTTATCTCGATCTATCTTTGACAACCTCTTAGATAAAGTCTGATTTGATTTAACATGAGGAAATAATTAATATGTTAGATTATATATATGATGGGATCAATTAATAAGATAACAGTAAGGAATGGTATAATGAAGTTATTGATTAATAAAAATGAACATTAAATTGATTTTGATTAGTCAATTTAAAATGCTTTAAAAGTAAAGCAACTATTTAAAAATGGATATTAGACAATTGAGAGATCCTGATTTTGTTAAAATAGTGAAAGAATCACAGAGAAAAAGATACAAAAGTGAAGAATTAGTTGATGAGGTGATAAAAATAGATGAACAATGGAGACAAGTGAATTATAAGAGTAATGATATTAGGAACAAATATAAAAAAATTCAAAAACAAATAACTGAAAAGAAAAAGAATAAGTTAGAAGTACCAACTGAATTATATGATGAAAAACAAACATTAGAGACGCAACTTAATGAAATTGAACCATACGAGAAAGAACTTAAATCTAATTTAGATGATAAATTTTCACAAATTGGTAATATTGTACATTCAACTGTGCCTATATCTAAAAATGAAGAGGATAATCTGACCATTAAAAAAGTTGGCGAAATATTAACTGGTTCCTATAAACAACATCATGAACTATTAAAACTTATTGATGGGTATTCACCTGAAGAAGGATCAGCCATAGCGGGACATAGAGGATATTTCTTGAAAAATATTGGAGTTAAACTAAATCAAGCATTAATAAATTATGCTCTAGATTTTTTGGAAAAAAGAAAATTTACATTATTATCCACACCATTTTTTATGAATAAATCAGTGATGTCAAAAACGGCACAATTAAGTGACTTTGATGAACAATTATATAAAGTTATAGGTGGTCCTGAAGACAAATATTTAATTGCTACTTCCGAACAACCTATTTCAGCATATCATATGAACCAATGGATTAATAATACTTCGTTACCTTTACGTTATGGTGGAATTTCAACAAATTTTAGAAAAGAAGCAGGTGGTCATGGAAGGGATGTAGGGGGTATCTTTAGGGTGCATCAATTTGAGAAAATAGAGCAATTTGTAATTACCACACCAGAAAAATCATGGGAAATGCATGAAGAAATGTTAAAGAATGCTGAAGAGTTCTACCAAAGTTTAGGTATAGCTTATCGTGTAGTTAATATTGTATCAGGTGAATTAAATGATGCCGCTGCTAAAAAATATGATCTTGAAGGTTATTTTAAAGGATCTGGCACTTTTCGTGAATTAGTTTCTTGTTCTAATTGTACAGATTATCAATCTCGCCGTTTAAATATCACTACTGGATTTCCTAAACGTTATGTTCATATGCTTAATAGTACCTTATGTGCTACGTCTCGTACTATTTGTGTCTTATTAGAAACCTATCAGACTGATACTGGCATTAAAATTCCCACAGTATTACAATCTTATCTTGGTGGTCAAGATTTTATTCCATTTGTAGTTTCTTAATTCTATTTAATTATGATGTTAATAACATCATAATTATGATTAGATATTATTTTTTATTGTATTGAAGTTGATAATTCCCCACATGTACTTTTTTGATAACATCTTCCACAAAAACCATTATATTTAATTATGGTTTTTTTAGTATAGATTTTAGCACAATCATTACATTTATCTTTAGGAGGACAACATTTAATACACATACCTTCATATTTATTTAAGGTTTCTTGTGTATATTCTTTTCCACATTTAGGACAATTAACTTTTTGAGTATTATTTACTTTAAAACAAATTCCGCATAATCCTCCATGTTTGTCTAATGTTTCCTGATGAAAGGTTCTTTTGCATCTAGTGCATTGACCCCTAATTATATTAGAATTAGATGAACATTGTTGACACATATTATTATATTTATCTAATGTTGCTTTAATACAAGTCTTATTGCAACTAGATCATTTACCTTTACCTTTAAAACATTTACCACATAATCCTTCATGTCTATCTAGTGTTTCTTGATAAAATAATTTTTGACACTCTTGACACGCACTTTTTGGTATCTGTGATACTTTAAAACAATGATTACATAATCCATTATATTTATCCAATGTCTCTTTATTATGAACATGTCCACATTTACTACAATTAGACTTAGGTATTGATGATAATTTATAACAATGTCCACATATACCTCCATATTTATGTAAAGTTTTTGATGTATAATTCTTTTGACAATTAGTACATGCTACTTTAATTGGGTCCATTATAAATATAGTTGTAACTATTGATTTACTATCTATTAATTATTCAATTTTAAATTATAATAATTTTTGTTAAAATTTATTATTATTACTGATAATTCTTATTTATTTAAACTTTTTAAATAAGTCTAAAGATTTATTTACTTTATCAAATAATTAACGTCTACTATTACGTATTAAGCTACCTATAGTAGGTACCATCAAATAATTAGGTATCTTATTTGGTATGGGTATTTGTGTAGGATTATTTATTAATGATGTTAAATCGTTATAAGCAATATTAGTAGAAACGTTGTATGTTGAATTATCAGAGATATTTGTACGAGACGCACGAGATGGAGAAGGAGGTTGAGAAACTCTAGATGGAGAAGGAGCTCGGGAACCTCTAGATGGAGAAGGAGGTCGTGAAACACAAGATGGAGAAGGAGGTCGTGAAACACGAGATGGAGAAGGATGTCGGGAACCCCGAGATGGAGAAGGAGGTCGGGAACCCCGAGATGGATGCTTAGGAGATGAAGGATAAGGGCGATTATTAGGAATAGGAATAGGTGTACGGCTAATATCAAGATAATTAGTAAGAGGACGAGGAACAAATTGTTGAGAGCGGGAATAATATTCAGATAAAGGTGTAGTAAAAATCTTAGATTTATCAAGAGTACGAATATCATTACAAGACATAACCTCTGGACGTAAAAACCACATCATTAATTGTAATAAAGAAGATTCATCAGATCTCAAATGGTTAATAGAAGGTTGAGGATCATATTCAGGAATTAAAACACCATTACTAGGATTAACCAAAAAAGTATGACGACGATCATCAATGGCAAAGGTATTATCTAATGACATATAATTACTAAGACCAGGTTCATTGGAAATCATTTTCAAGAGAGGTTTTTGAATTTGATTTTTATCATTAAAGTCACAATGATCATAATTATAAACTACATGTGGTGGTTGAATATCCCTAAAAATAAGATCAACAATGGCTTCGACATATTTAGCTTTACCAGCTGACCAAACAGCAACAATGCGAAAATACGAAAAACAAAAATTTAAAAATTCTTTTAAATGTGGTCTTGTTATACCCCACAATTCAAATTTCTGATTTTTATCATTTAATGATATTAAATAACTTCTTTGTTTGATATCGCTAATCTTTGGATCGTTGGTTAAATTAAGTTCTTTGAATTTATTCATTTCTGTACTGGAATGAACTAATGTTTCGTCTAAATCTAAGACAATACAATGATTAGTTAATGAATGAATAGGTAGATAATTAAGATGAGAATGATTAATTGGCATCTTTTATTTATCAACGAGAAGAAATGTTATTCATTTACTTTTAAATGTTGATATCAATTAATATTTTTAAAGAAACTTTTAATAATTAATTTATTTTTAAATGCTATTTATTATTAATAAATATTTTGCTAAATTCACTAAATTGTTCCCTTTCTAGCTCATTAGAGATTAATTGATTATCAAAGTAATAACTTCAACTTAACTACCATCCAATTATAATTTATCATCTTATATAGACTTATTTATTAATAAATAAGTATTACTATTCATGATTTTAAAGCGCATATTAATTATCGTAAGATGATCTCTTTATTAAAAGAATCATTTAGATCATTATCTTTATTATTATACATTTACTAATACTTAACTGTTATGTAGCATTTTTATAATTATATAATAATTATTATGTTTTAATGCTTCTTGATGAAGATTCATTAATAAGACTATTATATTATTTATGTCAAATATTATTATAGCCTTATATACTTAATAAAATTATTGATGGTTAGAATATTAAACAAATAACTAATAATACTCATCAAAAAAAGTTGCTGGTCAGAGTATTAATAATCAAATGAGTTAATAACTTCATAAAGTAAATTGGGTTACTAATGTGATATACTTCATAATACATAGCTTTTATTAATCAACATTATAGTAACCTTAACTAATTAATTACCATTGATATTAGTTAATTTGGTAATCATAAATATCCCTTTGTGTTCATGATCATCAATTATTAATAATTGATGATCTCGTTGATAATTAATAATATCATTATATTTCCTTAAACACCAATAGTGACTATAAATCTTTGAATTGTCTTGATTTTAAATTAAATAATCCCACTTCAAAATTATTGTTTTTTAATAATTCAATTAATCCATAATTCCCATTTAAATGTCCACAACCAACAATAAATAATGGATCTTCTGTTTCATTATGATATCTAATTATCCATGGTATCCATCTTTCGTTTCTTTTATCTAACATTATATAATCTTTTACCCTTTTATTGATATCCCATTCATTGTATAGATAATCATGTTCAAGTTCATGTAATTCTTTTTGATAAAGTCGTACAATATCATCCTTTAATATTTTTGACATTAAAAACAATACTAAAATAGCTCTTTTAAAACGTTTATCTAATAATCTGAGTAACTCATCATTTTCCTCAATACCAGTTGGATTATCTAAACTATAGATATATCTACCATTTTTCATATAATTATAGATTAAATTTATATCGATTCCATTAGTTATTGCAGTTCGATATAATATTTTTGCCAATTCTAAATTTGAGATATTAGATGGATCTTCTCCTATTTTGTCAAAGACTTTATAGAGCGAGTCTCGCTTCATATAATTAATAATATTGAAATATTTGATTGATTTATTATCATCATTTTTTTGCCACTTAAATATTTTAATGAGTCTATGATAAAAATCATATTCATTAATAAGATTATCATATTGATCTAAAATCTCTTTTTTTTGGTAAGTTTTAATGATTTCATTTTTCAAACTGGCTGGACTATCTAATTTATATATTTTATTTTGATTGTAATAACCACATTCTGTTATTAATGTTTTTTTATTATTAATAAAATTTATTAAATATTTACTGTCATCACTCATTGAAAAGGGATTTAATAATAATTTATCTAATGAAACACTATGACAACTACCAAACATATATGATATTTTATTATTGAACGTAAGTTTTAATAATGGAGTATTACCTTCATTAAATAACTTATTTTTATTAAATAAATATTTTAACATTTTAATAATATATTTCCTCTTATTTTGAATAACTATTACTTTATCATATTTATTCTTCTCTATAAAGTATATCTTTTATGATATTATAGTATATCATAGAATTATTAATATTATCATTATTTTATTAATAAAATATTATCATTATTTTATTAATAAAATATTATCATTATTTTATTAATAAAATATTATCATTATTTTATTAATAAAATATTATCATTATTTTATTAATAAAATATTAACTACTTCTTAATTATGCAAATATTAATAGTTTTTAATCCTCTTTAACATTAAGAAATTAATCAAACTATTAACCTTTCTGATAATCTATTTAACATTATTCAACATTAATAATTTAAAAGGTATTTTAGGCAATCTTGGCGAATGCGCGATTATTAACTGTCTAATCGGAAAGTTACTAATAACTAATATTAAATCAATGATTTATTAATAACTTCTTAAATCACGTCATAAATTATTATTAACTGTCTAATCGGAAAGTTACTAATAACTAATATTAAATCAATGATTTATTAATAACTTCTTAAATCACGTCATAAATTATTATTAACTTATTAAATAATATTAAGTAAATTGATTATTATTAACTTATTGAATAATATTAAGTAAATGGACTAGTATTAACTTATTACATAATATTAAGTAAATGGATCATTATTAACTTATTAAATAATATTAAACCATAAATGATTATTAACTTATTAAATGATTATTAACTTATTAAATGATTATTAACTTATTAAATGATTATTAACTTATTAAATGATTATTAACTTATTAAATAATTATTAACTTATTAAATGATTATTAACTTATTAAATAATTATTAACTTATTAAATAATTATTAACTTATTAAATGATATCAATAGGTTATTAATCACTTCTTACATAACAATAAATTAATAGGTTATTAATCACTTCTTAAATAATATTATATTATAGACTATTGATAACTTATTAAATAATAACAAATCAATAGCTCATCAATAAATCATCAAATAATAACAAATAAATAGATTATTAATTACCTAGTACTATTGATAACATATTAGATATTAACAAATTAAAGATTATTAATAACCTATTAGATATCAACAAATTAAAGATTATTAATAACCTATTAAATATTAACAAATTAAAGATTATTAATAACTTATTAGATATCAACAAATTATAGATTATTGATAGACTCTTAAATATTATTAATAACTTCTTAAATATTATTAAATCAATAGGTTATTAATAATTCCTTAAATAATAACCAATCAATGTGTTATTAATAATTCCTTAAATAATTTGTTGTTAACTTATTGAGTATTGTTACAGTGTAATAAAATATTATTATGATTAATAGAGATTATTATAATCTCTATTATTTTATATTGTAATTTGTATTATTTAATGGTAAAATTATAGGTTATTGATTAGTTACATATTTGATAGTATAAGTTAATCTAGTGTTATATTGAATTTAAAAGGTAGGACAATCGCATGCTAATTGTGGACATAACCCTGAATTGTCAGAACATTCCACACTATTTAAAATCATATTACAACCAACACAGACAGTATGTTGTTCATACCAAGTTAAGGTTGGTGGTTGTGAATAACTACAAGTACTTGTTAAATAACCGCTAACTGAAGTACAGCCAGCTTTAAGGTGATTGGAATTGGGATTATTGATAGTCAACGTTCTCATGTTTAGTTGTCCACAATAGCCAGGATAATTACCTGCATTATTCCAATCAATATAAATACTACCATTATTATCTCTACCAATTATTAAATTAGAATATTGATCATTTCTAAAACCATTACTTGATGATAATAGTGTTAAAGAACTTTGGGATGATCCCAAAGTATAAGTATATTTTGAAGGATCGATAATCCATTTTTGGAAATAGTACTGGATATTAGCTAAATCATTTAGATTGGGACCAAAAGATGGGAAATAATAAATAGGTCTTTGATTATTCCAATCATTATTCCAATTAGTTATTAATGTATCACGTTGATTATTTTCTGTTTTAATATAGTTATTAATAGCTTGTTGTAAATTATCTCTTTTCTTTTTATTGTTAATAAAATTAGTTATTGGTACCACTGTTATATTTACCAACACAGTGTATTGACTATCATAAGTTAATATCCTTTGATCGTAATTAGTTGAATTAATTGTTGGATCTCCTCCATATAACTCAATTAGATCAGCTTTACTATATTGTAAATAAGAAGCTGTATACTGTTGATGTTCATATTCGGTGGCCCATAAATTTTTTAACATCATTAATTGTGCTTGATCTTCCATATTTATTCCCGACGTGTAATAACATTCTTTAATATTGGTTATTTGTTGTGCCATTCCTCCAGCATAACCATTAATAACTATAAATAAACCCCAATATTCAATAAATAAATTATATAATTCTTCATCATATTCTTCTGGTAAATAATTAATAGCTTTTTGTATTTCAGGTAATAATGGTATATTATTATAATCATCTTGATATTCTAAATAATAAGCATAATTAGTATTAGTAACTACAGTCATTGATTGATAACCTCCTCCGAAATTAGCTAACAAATAACTTTGGCTGCCCAAATCTTTAGCAAAAATTCCGTTTAATATCATTTCCCTCTACACGGCTAATACCGTGTTCGGGAAACTCTTCGAGCCACTGCGATTTAAATTAATATCGTTGAAAAACTCACTTGGATAATGATAAGTTACAGTGTTAAAGTTATTTTGTGTTAAATTTTGTTTGATCAGCTTATATTCATTGGGTATAACAAAATTTTCACCATTTATTGACTGATAAATCTTATTACTATAAGTAACATTTAATAATGGTAGTCTTATTTCACCCTTAACTGGGTCCCAACCTACTCCTAATAAGACTGGTAATTTATTTATTTTATCTAATTGTTTTGTTGAACATAATGATCCATATAATCCATTATATGGACACATTTTTTCCATTATCCGTTTAGCATTATCAGTTATCGGGTCTGATAGTACCAGATTAATAATAGTTAATATTAATAGTAGATTCATTGTTTTTCTGAATAAGAAACTATTAGTTTTTTTATCAATTTATTAATTTTTGTTTTTGTATTATTTGTACTATAGTTTAGTAATCATTCATTAACTTCTGATAAATAGGTTTTATCTAATTCTAGAGTAAAAACTGTGATTTATATTATTGTGAGTTTTATCAACCGGTAATACAATCTATCAAGGGTTAGAAAAGTATATACTTAAACTACTAATTAATATAACATTATAACACTATTTTCTAAATCTTTTAATTATGTTAAATAATGTTCCTTAATTGGTTAATTGATCAACACCACAAAACTATCTAATTATTTAATCATGATAATATCTTAGTAATCAACAAGAAATATTATTATCTTGATTAATTAATAAACCCCTTTTAATGTATTAGTTGAAATACGACATTTTAACCTATTATTTTGTTCAATTAATACAAAATTTTCGACTTATTATCTTAATCAACTAATAAGGTTTTTTTAACTTATTATTTTAACCAATCAATATGAGATTTTTAACTCCTTATCTTAATCAACTAATAAGGTCTTTTTAACTTCTTATCTTAATCAATTAATTAGACTTATTTTGTTCAACTAATAAGAAATTTTTGACTCCTTATCTTGATCATCTAATGAGGACTTTTTAACTTATTATCTTAACCAATTAATAAAATTTTTTAATTAATATTTGACCAATTAATAGGAACTTTTTAACCTGTTATTTTGACCAATTAATAAGAACTTTTTAATCTATTATTTTGATCAACTAATAAGAACTTTTTAACCTGTTATTTTGATCAACTAATAAGAACTTTTTAACCTATTATTTTGATCAACTAATAAGAACTTTTTAATCTATTATTTTGATCAACTAATAAGAACTTTTTAACCTATTATTTTGATCAACTAATAAGAACTTTTTAACCTGTTATTTTGATCAACTAATAAGAACTTTTTAACCTGTTATTTTGATCAACTAATAAGAACTTTTTAACCTATTACATTGATCGGCTAATAAGAGTGATTATTATCTTAACTAACTAATTAAATCTTATTACCTTGTCCAAGATAATAAGACCTTTTTTAACTCATCACCTTAATCAACTAGTAATAGCTCTTATTATTTTGATAAATTAATAAGACCTTTTTTAACTTATTATCTCTTTAAACTAATAAGAGCTTTTTAATCCAATGTCGTGATCAACTAATAAATTAAGAGTTCTTATTATCTTAGTTAACTGGCAAGTGATCTTATTATTTTGATCAACTAATAAAAGCTTTTTAACATAATCTATTAATCAATCAGGATATTAATAGTCTTTAATATCCTGATCAACTAACAAGAACTTTTTAACCTCTTATTGTGAACACCTAATAAGAACTTTTTAACCTCTTATTATGAACACCTAATAAGAACTTTTTAACCTCTTATTGTGAACACCTAATAAGAACTTTTTAACCTCTTATTGTGAACAAATAAAAAACTCTTTTTAACCCATTATTTTGATTAACTAAAAAGAATCTTTTTAACTTATCATTTGATAAGGGTTTTTATTATTTTGATTAAATCAAAAGACTCTTTTTAACTTATCAACTGATAAAAGTCTTTTTAACCTATTAACTGATAAGAGCTTTTAACATATTATTTTGATCAACTAATAAGAGTCATTTTAAATTATCAACTTGTAATAGTTCTTATTATTTTGATGAATTAATAAGAGATTTTTAACTTATTATCTTGACCAATTATTTTAATCAACTAATAAAAGCTTTTTATTAATTGATAAAAGCTTTTTTAACTTATACCTGATAAAATATTATGTGATTATAACTTAATGATTAATTGATAAAAGCTTTTTTAACTTATACCTGATAAAATATTATGTGATTATAACTTAATGATTAATAGAAATCATTTAATAGTTTATGATATTTAACATATTAAATATATTCAACTAACTAGTTGATCAATAAAATAATATCTATGCATTAGACATTATTTTATTGATTAATTAGTCAAATATATTTAATTTCTTACTTAAATTAATGGAATAGATAATATTATATTAATTAACTAATCAGTTAAAGGGGTTTATATTTATTGTAGAGATTAATGCGTCAATATTTCATATTGTCACGTGTATTATATTTAAATACTTTATTTCCAAATGTAGTATCTTATACTATTTCAATAATCGTCATTTTTATCGTATGATATTTTCTTCCATACTATTAATTCATCAGGTACAAACATCACGTGTGCCGGAGGAGGATATCGATTAAGCATTGTATTTATTTGAGGTCCCTGAAACTCATAATGTTTTGTTAATATTTTCATCATATTAAGTAATGGAGTTGTTATTAAATATACTGCGTTCAAAGTTCTAGCGTATTCTTCAACTGCTGGTATAATACTTTCACTTAATCTAAATTCTGTCAACATGGTTCTGTAGCTTTGTCCAAAATTAGTTAAATATTTTGAATATTGTTGAGCTGCCATCAGAGCTGCAGATTTTCTAATACCAATAAAATAAGCTACTTTTCCAGCAGGTATGTAAAAGAATTTCTTATTACCATCAAATGTAGTTCTACTATCTACTATGACTGAGATATAACCAATAATAATATCTCTATATCTAATCACAATAATAGCACAATTTTCTGGTATACGTGTTGGAAATTTGGATATATTTCCTAATATACCGATAATTTCATTCGTAGGATTAATAGATTGCCCACTTAAACCTTGATAAGCTATTGTATCTAAAACATCTGGTGGAAGTTGAACTCTAAGTAATTGTTGAATATCATTATAAAGAGGTTGAAAATGACCGATTATAGGTCTAAATCGATTATAATAACCTGGAGATGCAAGTTTATTAAGATTTACTTCTTGTTGTAAATAATTAAACATCCTATTTATATTCTCATGATTTATTATCATGTTTTCAGTGATTGGAATTATCTCAGTTATGAATATTTCTGAATTAGATGAAGTAATCATTTTATTAAATATTTAATATATTTGTACACATTTTAAATCTAGTTGTAGTTTATTTTTAACACTCAATTATGAGTAATGAACAGTATTCAAGAAATTTTTAAATAATAACATTAATATTAAACTAAAATTATATATTTACACAATATTATTGTGTATCTTTTTTAAATAATTAATAAAGATACAAATTATTTATGCATATTTGTTTAATAATAAACTTGTTACTAAATAAAATATAGATACAACTAATGATTTTATCATTAGTATGCCAGTCTCAAAAATATTGTTAAATTTCTGAAAATATTTTATTTAGAAACAATACATTAATTAAACTAGGGTGATGTGTTATTTTTATAACCAACTAATAATGTAAATATATCATTAGTTGTTGATTAATAAGTTAATAAAATTATAGTATCTTATTAGGTTATTATTAAATATGATTAATACCATTAATATAATCGGTTAATTGTGTAACACTAAGCTTAACATAATCGCGAGAGGCATTTCTAATATTGGCAGCAATTATTTTATCATCAATTAAAAGATCAATAGGTTGTAAATGATATTTAACTGGTTGCATATTATTTTTGACTGAATTGAGCCAAACTTTATATTGATTAGCATCATAATTAACATTATCACCACCTATATATCCATATTGACATTCGATAGTGGCTTTAAAATCCTTATCTACTTGGCTATAAGAATAACTACTACCATGTCCATTGCCTATAATACCCATAAAAGACCAATGAGCATTTTCTTTAATCCATTCAATAGATTCCTCACTAATAAAGATATTATCATACCAGAGATCAAAATAAAAATTACCACCCAATACAATTTCATCTGGAAAAGCATTACCAAAAGTAGCGAGGAAATCAAAATAAAGATGTTGACAAGTTAGATTGGTTGTGTCGTAAATTCTGGGTAATTTAGATAATTCTGTAATTAAAACTGGATGTAATTTAGGAGGTGGTAATAAAGGTAAAGTAGCAGTTAAATAGGAAATATAAAGCCAATTTTTAATTAATGATTGATGTCCAATATAATTGTTATGATAGAATTTATAAATTTCTTTGGTTTTAGAACCTAAGCCCATAAATCCATAACTTGATTGATAAAAAAAGTCTTCCCAAGCAGTGCCATCAAAAGTATCAGTCATCGTAATATTTAAGTTTAACACTAAGCTATCAGGAGTATTAGTAATAAATACTTGATCAGGATATGAATTACCATTATGATAAGTAAAATCAAACAAGGGAGCCAATCCTCCAATAAGTAAATTAGTATCAAATCCAGAACCTAAATATGATATTCCTGAAATAGGTTGATGCGGTATCGATAATAAAGTTTGATGGTTACCACCTTTAATATAATTAAGAATAAAAGTTTTAAGTGTATTTTGTTTAGTTTGATTGGTAACTAATTCCCATATACCATTAAGTGTGGCATTTATAGGATAAGCATATTGATCAATTGTTTGACTCCATGGTCCTAAATTATTCAAATCAGCCAAACTAGGATTCCCACCATAAAAAGAAGTGTCAGCATTAACCTCTTTAAGAAATTGTTCTGAGAGAGTAATTTCAGATCGATTAGTAAACCCACCCGCACTAACATCATATAAATCATAATGAAAGTATAATCCATACTGTTCGGTAACCCATTGATAACTATATTGTTGAATAATTTGATTAGTGGCAAAAGTATTAAAATCAAGTTTAGCTCCGAATAACGCTCTTGATGGATAATGTGTTCCAAATGTATTGACTAACTGTTGATATTTTTCATAATCCACCTGATTATGAATCTGGTCGGGTAACATTTCTAATTCTCTTTCAAACATAACATCTAACTCTAATAAGTCACCTGGATATAATGTCCCTGTATAGAATATCCACCAATGATTACCATGTAATAATGTTAATTCACTTTGTTCGAAGTATTTATAAACATATCCTAGTTCTTTATTATACATAAATCCAGCACTGAATGATTCACCAGAAATACCTATATCAAAACTATACCATGATACATATGTTTCTAAAAATTCATAATAGCTCTTATAGGATCCTTGTAGAACTATTTCCCTTACTAGATCATTATTAGATATAATAATTTGATCAGGTACCACGTTGATGGTTTTATTGATAGGTGAAATCCATTTCTTTCCACTATAACTATACTTAAATAATGGAGCTAATCCAAATTCACCTGTTTTAGCATCCATACCACAACCTAAGTATTGAACAGCATTAATAGGATTATCTTGAGCTAATATTATTGTTACTAAAGTAATTAATAATATACACTTTATCATTATCTATTGATCACTACTTTTTATAAAGTGATAGATTTATATTGATTTATCAATTTTTAAAAGAATTTTTATTAACTAAATTAGCACTTAACAATAACTACATAATAAAAATAAATCTTAGACTTATTTTTATTATTTTCCTATCTAAAATGAACTTAACAACTAGCATCATTTTAAGTATTATTATCAGTATTGTTGCTACATTAATTTTATGGTCATTAACCAGTGTCTTTCATTTGAATTGGTTCTTTAGTATTATTATCGGTGTCTTGATTGCTTATGGTCTCTATTATCTATTAATTAAATTAATATATCCACGTTATGAATTATCATCTTAAAGATATTTAATAATATTATTAGTATGATATCTGTAACTGGATTCTTCTGTCATAAATGGCTCATAATAATCAATAAATGGATGTAAGTAATATTGACTTTTTTGTGGAAATGAATAATTCACATAATAATCGATTACATTGTTATTCTCTTCTTCTAATATTATTATTAATCTATATTCATAATTGGTATTCCGTTTTGAAATATAATAATAGTATCTGGTTATATCATTACCATAATATGATAATTCAACATCATAGATACTAATTTGTTTACATTCATTATGAAAATTAATTAAATCAGGACATTGGTTAATTTTTAACCAACCTTCTTTTAACCAACCCTGTTTAAGATCATGAGCAATATCCAATTTATCAAACATTGTGTAATTATATTTCATTTTATCTAACCATTCCATATTATGTTCCGTAAACCATCTTTTATTAATGTCATATCTACATTCTCTTGGTAAACTCTTTAATTGTTTTTTATATTGATCCCAATTAATAGCTAGATATTCTATTATTAATTGGTATAAGGATTTAGCTTTCATTATTCCTTTTATTTTCTATAGTTTTCTTTTTATTTATCAATTTATCTGTTTAATATTACTTCCACTTATTTATCAATAATAAATGTATTTAGTCATTATTTTAAACGTTCTCCAATAATAAATATATTTACTCTTTATCACTTGTCATATTAAATATTATTTAATATAGATATTAATTTAAATGTGCCAATAGTTACTTTTAGTTATTAATTCAAATGCTATTTAATAGTTAGTGTTCATTAAATACGATCTAATAGTCCCTGTATATTAAATAATAGTGATTATTTAATATATATATTAGTTAATAAATGTTTATTTTGTATTATTAGTCATTAATATCTGAATAAACATTTATTTATAAGTGTTTCCCTCTTAATTTAAAGTATTCATTCCTAAGGATAATTATTAAAAATAATCATGGTAATAAAGTTGATCAAAAATAATTGATTACCAAATTATTTATCAGGATCAATTAAAAATGACTTCTTATCTAAAACAATTATTAAATTATATCTATGGAACCGATAAATCAGAGTTACATTTAGATTTTAATTTACCTAATCATATTAAAGATGATGATCACTTTGATGTTATTATAGTTGGATCAGGTTTATCAGGACTTACTACAGCTTATCGTTTAAGTCAATATGGTCTTAAAATAGCTGTAATTGAAGCCACAGATCAAATTGGTGGACGTACAAGATCATTTAAAATGTCAAACGGTGATCTCATTTCTTATGGTGGTACTTGGTCAACTTTCGAAGATTTATCAACTATTGGATTAGCTTATGAAATAGATTGTTTACCATTTGTTCCTGATGTTAAATTACAATTAAATGACTTAACAAATTTAATTACTCATCCCTATCTTCTTATTAAATTATGGTTAATAGGAAAAAAGATATTATCAACGGGTGATGATTATTGGAATTCTCCATTAGCTAAAAAATATGATAAGATTTCGCTAACTCAATGGTTATTATCAAAGAAAGGATTCACTAATGAAGAAGCAAGTAGACAAGCTGTATTAGATTATTTATATGGTATGGAATCATATTCATTTAATTTAGATAATTTATCTTGTTTTTTCGCTGCAGTTATGATCTATGTTAGATTAAGTAATATTACTACAACTGGATTACTCTTTCCCAAATTATTAAGATGGAATGGAGGTACTGGTATCTTTGTCTCAAAATTAGCACAACAAATAGCTAAAAGTAATAATGTGGTCTTCAAATGTAGTGAAATCATAACTGATTTAATCCAAATGGACACTCAGGTTATTGTTAAAACTAATAATTTAACACTTAAAGCTAATCGCGTCGTGGTTGCCACCTCTCCTTTAGCTGCTATGAATATTAAATATACACCAAATTTACCCGAACTAAGTAAAAATTTATTTTCGTCAATTGTACCATGGAATGATCCAGCTCTTAATCTTATATTAGTGTTTAAAGAACATTGGGGTGTCGGGTTAATGCCTTTAATGAATTATAGATTCCCGGTTGAAGGTATTGATGGTCCAATATTTGACTTAACTCCTAATAATTCAACTAAAGGTATTTATCGTTTGTTATGTAATCCAGATTTCGTTAAAGGGTGGACGGTAGATCAAATTAAAGAGAGTGCACTTAAATTGTTTATTTCTTATTATCCGGATAAAGAGGTGATCATTACTAGCTTGTTTGAAGAATTAATCATTTTAAATTGGTTAGATTCCCAACCTTGGATTCCTGCCGTTGCTTATTATTATCCACCGGGTATTCTTAGTAATTATGGATCTGCTATGAGACAATCTTTTGATAAAATTTATTGGGCAGGTTCAGAAAAAGCTACTCGGGGTCTTCATTGGATTGAAGGTGCCATTGATAGAGGTAATCAAGTAGCTGAAGAATTACTTTTAAATCTAAACAAAATTAACAATCCTACTCAATATCGACAATTTATTAATGATTTCAAAAATAAAGGATTAACTACTGTTAAAAATCTTGATAATCTTCAAAATTTTGAAAATTTAATCAACACTATTAAATCGACATTCTCAGCTCTCTTTAGAATCGATAATTTAACTGATATTGAACAACGAATCTTTAATAAATTCAAAACACTCTAACATTTATTATTTATCCCAACCTTTAATTCTTAATTATTAATACTGATAATTAATCAGTTACCTTCAAATATATATTTAATATTTTGTTATCTACTATTTTTATTATTAACTTGATACTTAACTGTTTATTATCCATTATTTAAATAAATTTTAACTTTCATTATTAAAAGATTAATCATCTATTATTTGTCATCCAATGATAACTAGGTTACTTATTACTCGTCAATTACACAATATTTATTATTAATTAACATTTATAATTCATCTCTTAGTCAATTACTATCATTTGATAATTTAATTATATTAATAATTTTTATTAATATAATTCTTATATTCATTAATCTTATTAAGGATAATTCTTATATTCATTAATCTTATTAAGATTAATTAATATAATAGGTTGATTAAGATTAATATATTAATCTTAATCATTAGATTAATTATTTTTAATCTGATTAATCAAAATTATTAGCTTAATTAAGGATAATTATTGATTAATCAGATTAAGAATAATTGCTAGGTTGCTTATAATTAATACCTTGCTTAATCTTAATCGGATCAAGGATAATTATCTTATTAAGATTAAGATAATTAGTACCTTGATTAAAAATAATCAGATTACGAATAATTAGTAGATTGCTTAATCTTAATAAGATAATTTGTAGCTTGCTTAAAAATAATCTGATTGATAATGATTGTTGGCTTGCTTAAATTTATCAGATTAAGAATAATTATTCTTAATCTGATAAATGATAATTAGTAGCTTGATCAATCTTAATTAGATTAATGATTGTTATTAAGTTCATCAGATTAAGAATAATTATCACCTTATTTAAAAATTAATCATATCAATGATAATTAGTAGGTTGCTCAACTTAATCAGATTAAGAATAATTAGTACTTTGATCCGATTAATAACAATTAGTAGTTTGCTTATTCTTAATAGGATTAAGAATAATTAATAGCTTGATTAATTTTAATCAGATTAAGAATAATTAGTAGCTTGTTTAAAATAAATCAGATTAAGAATAATTAGTAACTTGCTTAAAATTAATCAGGTTAAGAATAATTAGTGGCTTAATTAAAATAATCAGATCAAGAATAATTAGCAGCTTGATTGAAATTAATCAGATTAAGAATAATTAGTGGCTTAATTAAAATAATCAGATTAAGAATAATTAGTAGCTTGCTTAAAATTAATTAGATTAAAATAATTAGTAGCTTGATTAAAATTAATTAGATTAAGAATAATTATTAGGAAGCGACTGGCGGTTCAAGGAACTTCCCGAGAGGGGCTTGTAGCCCCTCTTAGGGAAGCGCGAATGCTTAAAATTAATCAGATTAAGAATAATTATAGCTTACTTAAAATTAATCAGATTAAGAATAATTAGTAGCTTGCTTAAAATTAATTAGATTAAAATAATTAGTAGCTTGATTAAAATACATCAAATCAAGAATAATTAGTAGCTTGCTTAAAATTAATTAGATTAAAATAATTAGTAGATTGATTAAAAATAATCGGATCAAGAATAATTAGTACCTTGTTTAAAATTAATTAGATTAAAATAATTATTCTTGATTAAATAAATCAAATCAAGAATAATTAGTAGCTTGTTAAAAATTAATTAGATTAAGAATAATTAGTAGCTTGTTAAAAATTAATTAGATTAAGAATAATTAGTAGCTTGTTTAAAATTAATCAGATTAAGAATAATTTATAGCTTGATTAAAATAATTAGTAGCTTGATTAAAAATAATCAGATCAAGAATAATTAGTAGCTTGCTTAAAAATCAATCAGATCAAGAATAATTAGTAGCTTGATTAAAAATAATCAGATCAAGAATAATTAGTACCTTGTTTAAAATTAATCAGATTAAGAATAATTAGTAGCTTGATTAATTATTAAGATGTGTAATGTTAATAGCTCAAGAATAATTATCCTTAACCAGATCAATCTAAAAGATATTCTTAATTGTAGCACAAAGATTAATCGACCTACTAATTATTCTTAATCAGATTAATAATAATCAACCTAACAATTTTCATCAACCTAACAATTATTATTAATCTAATTAAGAATAATTAACCTAATAATTTTCATCAGATTAAGAATAATCAAGTTAACAATTATCCTTAATTTGATTAACATTAATCAAGTTAATACTTATTTTTAATCTATTAAGATTAAAAATATAAACAGTAATTAACCCAATAATTTTAATTAATTTAACAATTATCATTGGTTAGATAAAGATTACGCAATCTAATAATTATTCTTAATCTGATTATTTTTAGCATTCGCGCTTCCCTAAGAGGGGCTACAAGCCCCTCTCGGGAAGTTCCTTGAACCGCCAGTCGCTTCCTACTAATTATTTTTGGCAACCTAATAATTATTCTCGATCTGATTAAAATTAATCAACCTACTAATTATTCTTAATCTGATTAATTTTAAACATCCTAATAATTATTCTTAATCTGATTTATTTCAATCAAGCTACTAATTATTCTTGATCTGATTTATTTTAAGCAAGCTACTAATTATTCTTAATCTGATTAATTTCAATCAAGCTGCTAATTATTCTTGATCTGATTTATTTTAAGCAAGCTAATAATTATCCTTAATCTGATTAATTTCAATCAAGCTGCTAATTATTCTTAATCTGATTAATTTTAAGCATTCGCGCTTCCCTAAGAGGGGCTACAAGCCCCTCTCGGGAAGTTCCTTGAACCGCCAGTCGCTTCCTAATAATTATTCTTAATCTGATTAATTTTAAGCATTCGCGCTTCCCTAAGAGGGGCTACAAGCCCCTCTCGGGAAGTTCCTTGAACCGCCAGTCGCTTCCTAATAATTATTCTTAATCTGATTAATTTTAAGCATTCGCGCTTCCCTAAGAGGGGCTACAAGCCCCTCTCGGGAAGTTCCTTGAACCGCCAGTCGCTTCCTAATAATTATTTTTGGCATCCTACTAATTATTCTTAATCTGAATAATTTTAAGCAAGCTATAAATTATTCTTAATCTGAATAATTTTAAGCAAGCTATAAATTATTCTTAATCTGAATAATTTTAAGCAAGCTATAAATTATTCTTAATCTGATTAATTTTAACAAGCTACTAATTATTCTTGATTTGATTTATTTAATCAAGAATAATTATTTTAATCTAATTAATTTTAAGCAAGCTACTAATTATTATTGATCCGATTATTTTTAGCAAGCTATTAATTATTATTGATCCGATTATTTTAAGCAAGCTATAAATTATTCTTAATCTGATTAATTTTAAACAAGCTACTAATTATTCTTAATCTGATTGGGTTTTGGGCAACTACTAATTAATTTTAAACAAGCTACTAATTATTCTTAATCTGATTGGGTTTTGGGCAACTACTAATTAATTTTAAGCAAACAGCTAATTATTTTAAGCAAGCTACTAATTATTCTTGATCTGATTTATTTTAAGTAAGCTATAATTATTCTTAATTTGATTAAGAATAATTATTTTTAATTTGGTTAATTTGAAGCAATCCAGTAATTATTCTTAATCTGATTAATTTTAAATAAGCTACTAATTATTCTTAATCTGATTAATTTTAAGTACCCTACTAATTATTCTTAATCTGATTTATTTTAAATAAGCTACTAATTATTCTTAATCTGATTAATTTTAAGTACCCCACTAATTATTCTTAATCTGATTAAATTAATCAAGCTACTAATTATTATTGATCTGATTAATTTTCAAGCAAGCTACTAATTATTTTTAATCACCCTAATAATTATCCTTAATCTGATTATTTTAATAATTATTCTTAATCAGATTAATATTAATCTTGATTAAGCTACTAATTATCCTTATTCTGATTAATCTTAATCAAGCTACCAATTATCCTTATTCTGATTAATCTTAATCGAGCTACTAATAATATTCTTAATTAGATTAATCTAATAATTATGATTAATTATTATCATTAATCTACTAATTATTCTTGATCTGATTAATTTTAATCATTCGCGCTTCCTTTGTTTCAAATGAAACAAGCGAGGGGCTTTGGTTTCAGAGGCTCCAATGGAGCCTCTGAAGCCCGCGCCCCTCTCGGGAAGTTCCTTGAACCGCCAGTCGCTTCCTACTAATTTTTATTGATCTGATTATTTTTAATTAAGGTGTCACTTATTCTCAATCTGATTAATTTTAAGCAAGATACTAATTATTCTTGATCTGATTAACATAATAATTATCCTCAAGCAACCTACTAATTATCCTTAATCAGATTAATCTTAATCTACCTACTAATTATCCTTAATCAGATTAATCTTAATCATTCGCGCGCCAGTCGCTTCCTACTAATTATCCTTAATCAGATTAATCTTAATCAACCTACTAATTATTCTTAATCAGATTAATCTTAATCAACCTACTAATTAATTTTAATCAAGGTAATAATTTTTGTTAATCTAATAATTAAGATTATGTATTAATCAATCTAATAATTAATCTAATATTTTCATTGATCCAATTAAGATTAATGAACCTAACAATTTTCATTAATCCAATTAAGATTAATCAAGGTAATAACTATACTTAATATTATTAAGTTAAAGTAACCTAATAATTTTCATTAATTTAATTATTATCCTTAATCAGATTAATTTAATGATTGATGCATTGATTATTCTTGATCTGAGTCGTCTAATAATTACCCTTAATCTAATTAATCTCAATCAACTTAACAATTTTCATTTACCTGATTAAAATTAATTAGAATAAGGATAATTAGTAGGTTGATTAAGATTAATCTGATTAAGAATAATTAGTAGGAAGCGACTGGCGCGCGAATGATTAAGATTAATCTGATTAAGAATAATTAGTAGGTAGATTAAGATTAATCTGATTAAGGATAATATTAGCTTGCTTATTCTCGATCAGATTAAGAATAATTAGTAGCTTGCTTGAAATTAATCAGATTAAGAATAATTAGTAGGAAGCGACTGGCGGTTCAAGGAACTTCCCGAGAGGGGCTTGTAGCCCCTCTTAGGGAAGCGCGAATGCTTGAAATTAATCAGATTAATGATAATTATTAGGTTGAGTAATTTAATCAGTAGATTGATTAAAATTAATTATTAGCTTGATTAATAATTATTCTTGGGTTGATTAAAATTAATCAGATCAAGAATAATCACCAGATTGCTTAAAATAATCAGATTAATGATAATTATTAGGTTGAGTAATTTTAATCAGTAGATTGATTAAAATTAATTATTAGCTTGATTAATAATTATTAGTAGATTGATTAAAATTAATTATTATCTTGATTAATAATTATTAGTGGGTTGATTAAAATTAATCAGATCAAGAATGATTATTCTTAATCTGATTAATGATAGGTATTAGAATAATTATTAGATTAATCAGATTAAGAATAAGTAGTAACTTGACCGTTCTTAATCTTAATTTGGTTAATCAGAATAAGGATATTAGTAGGTTGATTAAGATTAATCTGATTAAGAATAATTATTAGATTAATCAGAATAAGGATAATTAGTAGGAAGCGACTGGCGCGCGAATGATTAAGATTAATCTGATTAAGAATAATTATTAAGTAGATCGAGATTAATCAGAATAAGGATAATTAGTAGGAAGCGACTGGCGCGCGAATGATTAAGATTAATTTGATTAAGAATAATTATTAAGTTGATCGAGATTAATCAGAATAAGAATAATTAGTAGGAAGCGACTGGCGCGCGAATGATTAAGATTAATTTGATTAAGAATAATTATTAAGTTGATCGAGATTAATTTGATTAATAATAATTATTAAGTTGATTAAGATTAATCAGATTAAGAATAATTAGTAAGTTGATTAAGATTAATCTGATTAAGAATAATTATTAAGTTGATCGAGATTAATCAGAATAAGGATAATTATTAAGTTGATTAAAATTAATCTGAATAAGAATAATTATTAAGTTGATTAAGATTAATCTGAATAAGGATAATTAGTAAGTTGATTAAGATTAATTTGATTAAGAATAATTATTAAGTTGATCGAGATTAATCAGAATAAGGATAATTAGTAGGAAGCGACTGGCGCGCGAATGATTAAGATTAATCTAATTAAGAATAATTATTCTTAATCAAATTAATAAAAATTGTTAGGTTAATTAATATTAAACAGATTAAGGGGGATAGTTAGATTGAGTCTTATTAAGAAGAATGGTTAGCTTGATTAATAGTAAATATATTAACAATTATTTAAAGTTGTAAATAATTATACAACTTTTATCTATCAGTTAAATCAATCAATAATTAGATGGTATCAATTAATAATTAAATATATTATGAAGAAGAGTAATAATTATAATTAAAGATTGTAGATAAGTAATAGAAGTAACGATTATTAAAATAAAATAGTGATAATAGAAGTAACGATTATTAAAATAAAATAGTGATAATAATAATAATAATTGCGGACATCTAAGTAAGAATAGATATTGATAGGATATACACCAGAATAAAATTTTAGAGTATTAAATTAATGACTGGGAAATTTCATCATAATGAATATAGTATTTGACGTAAAATTTATATTAAGGAATTTTACCAGAGATAGGAATAATAAAATTACCCTTGTGATGTTTGATATAACATTGTTAGAAAAGAGATAAGTGAATTGAAATGATGATCATAACTATGTAGGATATAGGTGATAGTATGAAGAAGGAGGGTAAACAAATAGGTTAGAATTAAGGATATTAAGTAAATAATAATTCAAAACTACAATATTAGAAATGTGGTGACATCAAAGATAAATATCAATTTATCTAAAAAGTAGAAGCTATAAAATAACAGTAAGAAAGATATTATTAATACTAATAAGAAGAAGAAGTGAGTTAAAGTTTATTAGAGCGAAGCTGATCAACAAGAAGATCAGTGATATTACATTTTAATTTTAAGCCTTTTAATAGATTAAAAATAGTGGGAAAAGAATTAGGAGAATTACTATAAATAGAATTTTTCAATTTGTTATAAATAGTGGAAATATCATCGGGATACCATAAAATATCCCAAATAGTTGATTTAAGAATATCATTAGTAAATATAGAATGAAAAATTTGAGGAATAAGAAAGAAGGAAACTAGAAAAGTATAAGTATCAAAAGTAGGATAAAAAGGAAGGCCCATAGAACGACTACGAATAAATAATTGAGCAGTAAAATTATCTTTAATAATGTAGTAAGGTTGAGCATGATTAGAGATTAAGACAGGATTAAAAGGCTGAATAGCTGTAAAAATATCAGATAACCAAAGATTATTATAAAAACGATAATTACCATCAGATAAAGCGAAAGTCAAAGAAGATTTAGAGAAATTAGAAAGTTTACAAGTAAAAGGACTATCAATAGAAATACCAGCATAAGAAGTAGTAAGAGGAGAAGAACTAATTAAAATATCATTGGCTTTGAGATTACCATGGATAAAATGAACAGAAGTTTGTAAGAAAGATAAAGTCAAAATAACTTGTTTAATAATGGATAAGATAATATCGGGATTAACAATTTGAATTTCTGTATATTTATTAGGTTGATCAGAATTAATACGTTTAACTTGGCGATAAATAGAAAAAGATTGATCAATACCAATTTTATCTAACGATCCTAAATCGATAGCTTCTAAGAGATTAACACCATAAAGATTATAGATGTTACCAAAAGGAGAAGGTTCAAAAATAGAACAAAGGGAGCAACTGAAGCAAGTGAGATAAGTAGTCAAACTAGGAGCTAAACTAGTGAAGAGATAATTAAGTAAAAGAGAAATTAAGGAATGATTAGTAAAATCATCACTACCAATATATTTTAAATTATCAATACTAAAACCCATACAAGAGGTTAAAAGTGTATCATTTTTAAGAAGTTCCTGTATAACTAGGGAGGGTAAGTCTTTGATAACAATATTAACATCATTAATAGGTAAAACTTTTAAGAGATAATTAGTAGTAAGGTTAGTAACTAGATAGGAATGAACCAGATCTGAATTAATAGTTGAAGAGTTTATTAATTTAACAGTTGAACAAATAGTTGAATTATATTTTAAAGACAAGTTAGATTTATCAATGAGGCAACATAAATCAGGATTATTAAAAGCAGAATAGGAACTATAAATTTGGTTATTGGTATGAACATAAAAATTTTTAACGAACTGAATAGGATCATTACTCAAAGCCATTAATAAGGTATTTTGATCAGCTTGGAAACGATTTAAATCAAAATTTAACGACATTTTAGATATCAAATAAAAAAAAGTAGGATACCTTCTTATGATAATTAATTAGTCTAAAGATAAAGCTAATAGATCGAAAGACAAAAAGGTAATGATTAGGGGACAGACAACTGGGAAATACAATAAAAAACAACAACATTTAAATGAAGATGAAAAGAAGAGGAAGCTAAAGTAAGAACCAAAAAATAAAAGAAAAAAGATAGAGAGAAAAATGATAAATAAAAATAAAAATATAAAAGTATATAAATAATGCAGAAACAGTATAAATTAAATAAAATCTATCAACCATTTATTATGATAGAGGGCCAAAAATGGTACTATAGATTAAATCACGATGATAATAAAAAAGGTGCATTAATGGATTATTATAATATTAATGATATAAATAAGGGTTTAGTAGTTGCTTTAACCAGGGAGGATGAGAAGAAAAAAGAAGGGAAGATGTTATTTAGTTATTTTAAATCCTACATTGAATTTGGAATGTATCAATTAAAATTTAAACCGGAAAAAAGATGTTTTTATGAAATCATCTTTGGACAATTACCACAAAAACCTCATTTTGATATTGATATTGATTTAAAAACAGAACAAATAGATGGTGAAGAAGTAAAAGATAATTTAATAGAAACTATTATTTCAATCTTAAAAGATAAAGAAATAAACATTGAGGTCAGTAAAGATATATTGATCTTTACAAGTCATGGTGAATTCAAAAGGAGTTATCACGTAATTATTAATAATTATTGTCATCTTAATAATGATGAAGCACGTTCTTTTTATGAAACTATTGTCAATCAAATGACTACAGATTATAAAAAATATGTAGATAATGCAGTTTATTCACCTAAACAACAATTTAGGATTATTGGTAGTCAAAAACTAAATTCAGGACGACCTAAAATATTAAACGATCATTGGACCTTCAACGATCAATTGATTAATTTTCAATATATTGAACATCCGGAAAATGATGGTCATAAAATGATGCTGCAGTTAGAATTATCATTAATTACAAATACTAATTCTTGTTTGATATTACCATCATTTATTAACCACTCCCCCAAACCCTCTATCTGTCTTGATACTGAAGAAATAACTAGTCAATTGGCCCTTGAAGCTATTAAATTATGTGCTTCAATCGCAGGTATAACAATAAATGATCATACTTTTCCTTATAAATTAGCTGATATTAAAGGTAATATAGTAGTATTAAAAAGAATAAGGCCCTCAAAATGCAGAATTTGTAATCGAATTCATGAAAATGAAAATCCTTACTTATCAATAAGTGGTCCTGAAAAATGTGTTTATTTTTATTGTCGTAGATCACCAGACGGTCAAAAATTATTTTTAGGTAAACTTCAACCTAAACTACCAACAGTTATTAGTACCTGGATTCAAGAAACTATTAATTCGGCTGAAATGCTTGATCTAACTATGCAATATGGATTAAATACAACTGAAACTCTACTTGATAAATTAAATCAGAGCTCAACTTGTCAACCAGCCTCAGTTACTACTGATATTACCTATCATAATACTAAAAAATTAATTAAACAACTTGGTAAAAATTGTAAGTGGCATCAACTTAGTTCATGTAAATCTATTTTTTAATTAAAAAAAAATTTAATTAAATCAAATGGAAGATAAATCAGTACTTTATCGATTAAAATCTGATAATGATGTTGAAGAGGTTCTTGATTCTAAAAAATTAATAGTAATTAAATTTACAGCTAAATGGTGTGGTCCTTGTAAAAAAATAGAACCACATTTTAAAAAATTATCAGTTAAATATCCCGAGGTGATTTTTTGTAAAATTAATGTTGACAAATTAGATGATCATCATTTAACTCAACAAGTTCGTTCTTTACCTACCTTTATGTTTTTTTATCATCATAAAAAAGTACACGAATTCTCTGGTGCTTCTATATCAAAACTTGAAACTTCACTTCATAAACTTTCTAAAAAATACAAATCTTAGTTTCGTGTCTCATTCAGTTATTTTCATCTTTAAAATCTAACCCATTATAATAGTTATGTTCAATTAACTATTATTATATATTTATATATCATTTAATAATTATGTTATATTAAACTATACATATCAACTAATAATTAAGCGATATTACTTATTGAGACAATGATAAATCAACTTATCTGCTTATTATTAATCACGAAGACAACTAATCTTAATTCTCTCCTTATATCTCATTCTGTGGTGATACCTTTGTTTAGTTACTCACTTAGGAGATATTTAAGTAGTTTTCGAAAAATAGAGGTAGACAATAATCAAGATAGTTCACTCTCTATAGTGTGTACTTTCCTCTAACGTTAATTATTAATTAATGTTAAAAATATCGTTGGTACTCATTTCTCTTATAAACGCCTAAAAAACACCCTTGGATACTCAATTAAACTATCACAATTACCCCTCCATATACTTAAATGAGTTTAATCTCAAATAATCATTTAAGTAGTTTTCGAAAACTACTTAAATACCGTCAATGACAAAATAGAATAAGAAAGATGGTGTAACGTTGATTGATTATTCTCGTTATCGTCATGGATCAGATTGATTAATATGATTTAGAGGGTAATTAGTATGATTTAGAGGTTAATTAGTACTTAATCATTAATAAACTTATCGATCATTAATTAAGAGTAATATTCCCCCTTGTTCATTAATTAAAAGTAATATACTTCTTAATCATTAATTATTATAAACTCCTAAGTTATTAATAATCATCTCAATTATTAATGATTTGAGGATTAATTAATCTATTGATTATTGTCTCCCTCTCCATTTAAATACCCCACTAGTGTTGATCTTTAAGGATAATACAGAATGAAACAGAGGTGTATAAGAATAACACAGAATGAGACAAAGGGAGTGGCAAAGCAAAATCAGATAGATTAAAAATGATAATTAATAAAGATTAATTAAAATTAATGATTATCTTAACAACCAATTAATAGCAATAAATCTCTTGTTGATAATTAAGAGTAATAATTATCTTGTTGCTTGATCTTAAATAATTATTTTAATTATTAATAATCTATAGATGAGTAAATGAGATTAATAATTCTTCGGAAGTTTATTAAACATATTAAAGATTATTTAAGATTAATCATTCTCTTAATGATTAATCTTACACTCACGCAAATTGCTTTCTCTTAAATATTAATAATTTTCCTTTTGATGAGTACTTGGTGATAAAATAGATTAAATAAGATAATTAATAATATTAATAAACCTCTCAGTGATCAAATTAATCTTAATAATTAATAAATTTTAATTAATTAGGATTTCATCCTTCAGAAATTTGTAGTCCTACTAGGTTATTTTTTTATTGAGTAATGGTGCATGTGTAAATTACTTTCTATTGATTAATAATATAAGCTTAAATTGCTTCCCCTTGATTATTCATTAAATTTTCTTAATTAATGGTTAATGTTTAAGATTAATAATTATATTGATTGATTAAAGATTTTTTCGAGAGTACATCCTGATAAAAATTAATTATTAGTGATCAAAAGGATATATTAGTAGTCAAGAGAAGTTTAATTAATCACGCCAATGGAAGTTAAAGATTAATCATTAATTTCATTTGACTTTTTTAGAAGTAAATAAACACTCTGATTGAAATAAACCATAATTAATCATCTAACTAGATCAATTATTAACATTAATAATAATTAATACCATTTAATAAGATTAATTATTCCCTTCTTTGTTATCCATTACAGTATGAAGTTTCACCACTACACTCAGGAGATATTTAAGTAGTTTTAGCCAAAAGCTAATCTATTCAAATGTAGTGGAAGGCACTGATCAATTAGTTGATATTAATCAGGAAATTACTTAATTTTAATTATCTTCCTCTATCTCATGCTTCATTTTTCTTATTCTGTCTGATGATGAAACCAATATACCACAATTGGTAACATTCATTATCATGAAGTGATTTAAGTAGTTTCTGAAAACTACTTAAATCTAGAGGAGATGATCATTCTCTTGACTACTGCTATTTAATTAATCATCGAAAGGAAACTACTTATGATTCTTTTAATTAATTCATGGAAAGTGTATATTATTATTAGTTATCATTATGTTGAATATTAATCAATAGATTGATTATTTATCGAGTGTTTTATTAATCATTAATTATCAATAGGTAGTGATATAAGGTGCTAGCCATCTTACATATTGTAACATATCTTATGTTTATAGCTTCTCTAGTGTCAGAGAGTTTATATTAGCTTATGAAAAATATGACGGGACAAGGGAAACTTAATGATTAATTGAAATAAATTGGCGATAGATGATTATTTATCAAGATGGATTGGTAGCAACTCACCAATAGGAACTAGCGAGGATATTTCATAATCAAGTTGAATTACCGGGATGATAATTAATCGCTCCAATGGGTACTCCCGATGATAATTAATTGTTTCCTGGTTAATACTAAATCTCTTGATGGCTAATTAATTATGAAGTATCTGATGATTAATAATCATTTTCTTTTCCTTTGTTCAATTGAAACATGCCAGGGATGAGGACTTCTTTAGAAGTAAAAGTTTTAATAGTTAACCTTGCTTTCCAGAGCCAAGTGAGCCGCTGAAGTCAGTGTATAAGTTCTGTTAACCACAAGTCTCTTTCTCCTGAGTATAAATGGGAGGGAGATTTGCGATTCCTAAGTTATTCCAAAGACATCTCTTCACAGCTCCCTCTTAATAATCATTAGATAATGGTTATTATTGAGAAGACTAATAATAACATCCTAATAACCATTATTTAATGATTATTGGAACCTTTATTTAATGATTATTAGGAGGTTCACTAATTATCTAATGGTTATTATTTAACCTCTTAATGATCATTGTCTAATAATCATTGGTATAATAATTATTAGGTTTATTAGGAATCAGTAAGTTTATTAGAAATCATTAAGTTGATTAACAATCATTAGAAATCATTAAGTTGATTAACAATCATTAGAAATCATTAAGTTGATTAACAATCATTAGAAATCATTAAGTTGATTAACAATCATTAGATTAATAATTATTGAGAGGCTGATTAATAATTATTAAGAGGTTGATTAACAATTATTAAGGGGTTAATTAACAATCATTAGACTAATAATTATTAAGAGGTTGATTAACAATTATTAAGAGGTTAATTAACAATCATTAGACTAATAATTATTAAGAGGTTGATTAACAATCATTAGATTAATAATTATTAAGAGGTTAATGATTATTAAGAGGTTGATTAACAATTATTAGATTAATAATTATTAAGAGGTTAATTAACGATCATTAGATTAATAATTATTAAATTAACAATCATTAGATTAATAATTATTAAATTAACAATCATTAGATTAATAATTATTAAATTAATGATTATTAAGAGGTTGATTAAAAATCATTAGATTAATAATTATTAAATTAATGATTATTAAGAGGTTGATTATTAAGAGGTTGATAAAAAAACCTTAAATTAATGATTATTAAGAGGTTGATAAAAAAACCTTAAATTAATGATTATTAAGAGGTTGATAAAAAAACATTAGATTAATGATTATTAAGAGGTTGATTAACAATCATTAGATTAAAAATCATTAGATTAATGATTATTAAGAGGTTGATTAAAAAACATTAGATTAATAATTATTAGGAGGTTGATTCAAAATCATTAGATTAATGATTATTAAGAGGTTGATTAACAATCATTAGATAAATGATTATTAAGAGGTTGATTAACAATCATTAATCTAATAATTATTAAAAGGGTGATTAATAATTATTAGTTTAATGATTATTAAAAGGTTGATTAATAATCATTAAACTAATAATTATTAATCTAATGATTATTAAGAGGTTGATTAATAATTATTAATCTAATGATTATTAAGAGGTAGATTAATAATTATTAAGAGGTAGATTAATAATTATTAAGAGGTAGATTAATAATTATTAAGAGGTAGATTAATAATTATCAGGTTAATAATTATTAAGAGGTAGATTAATAATTATCAGGTTAATAATTATTAAGCGGTAGATTAATAATTATCAGGTTAATAATTATTAAGCGGTCGATTAATAATTATCAGGTTAATAATTATTAACCTGATAATTATTAAGAGGTAGATTAATAATTATCAGGTTAATAATTATTAACCTGATAATTATCAGGTTAATAATTATTAAGCGGTCGATTAATAATTATCAGGTTAATAATTATTAATCGGTCGATTAATAATTATCAGGTTAATAATTATTAAGAGGTAGATTAATAATTATCAGGTTAATAATTATTAAGAGGTCGATTAATAATTATTAGGAGGTTAATTAATAATCATTAGATCAATGATTATTAAGCGGTCGATTAATAATTATTAAGCGGTCGATTAATAATTATTAGGTTGATTAATGAGTATTATTAGTATAATAATAATTATTAGGTTTATTAATAATTATTAAGAGGTTGATTAACAATTATTAGATTAATAATCATTAGGAGGTTAACAATTATTAAAAGGTTGATTAACAATCATTAGATTAATAATTATTAGATTAATGATTATTAGGAGGTTAATTAATAATTATTAGACCCATGAATATTAATCAAGCTTTTAATAATTGTTAATTAACCTCTTAATAATTATTAACATAATAATAAACTTAAAAATCATTTATAATTAATCTACTGTTGACTATAAATCTCGTAATAATTATTATTATACTAATAATACTCATTAATCAACCTAATAATTATTAATAAACCTAATAATTATTAATCGATCGCTTAATAATCATTGATCTAATGATTATTAATTAACCTCCTAATAATCATTAACCTAATAATTATTAATTTAAATGATTGTTAACCAACCTCTTAATAATCATTGACCTAATAATTATTAATCTAATAATTATTAATCTAATGATTAATAATCAACCTCTTAATAATTGTTAATCAACCTCTTAATAATCATTAACCTAATGATTATTAATCTAATAATTGTTAATCAACCGCTTAATAATCATTAATCTAATAATTATTAAGAGGTTAATAATCATTAACCTCTTAATAATTATTGATTAACCTCTTAATAATTGTTAATTAACCTCTTAATAATCATTAATTTAATAATTATTAATCTAATGATTGGTAATCAACCTTTTAATAATTATTAATCTAATGATTGTTAATTAACCTCTTAATAATTATTGATTAACCTCTTAATAATTGTTAATCAACCGCTTAATAATCATTAACCTAATGATTATTAATCTAATAATTGTTAATCAACCTCTTAATAATCATTAACCTAATGATTATTAATCTAATAATTATTAATTAACCTCGTAATAATCATTAACCTAATGATTATTAATCAACCTCTTAATAATCATTAACCTAATGATTATTAATCTAATAATTGTTAATCAACCGCTTAATAATCATTAACCTAATGATTATTAATCAACCTCTTAATAATCATTAACCTAATAATTATTAATCTACCTCTTAATAATCATTAACCTAATGATTATTAATCTACCTCTTAATAATCATTAACCTAATGATTATTAATCTAATAATTATTAATCTAATGATTTTTAATCAACCTCTTAATAATCATTAACCTAATGATTATTAATCAACCTCTTAATAATTGTTAACCTCCTAATAATTATTAATCTAATGATTTTTGATCAACCGCTTAATAATCATTAATCTAATGATTTTGAATCAACCTCCTAATAATTATTAATCTAATGATTTTTGATCAACCGCTTAATAATCATTAATCTAATGATTTTGAATCAACCTCTTAATAATTATTAATCTAATGTTTTTTATCAACCTCTTAATAATTGTTAACCTCCTAATAATTATTAATCTAATGATTTTTGATCAACCGCTTAATAATCATTAATCTAATGATTTTGAATCAACCTCCTAATAATTATTAATCTAATGATTTTTGATCAACCGCTTAATAATCATTAATCTAATGATTTTGAATCAACCTCTTAATAATTATTAATCTAATGTTTTTTATCAACCTCTTAATAATCATTAATCTAATGTTTTTGAATCAACCTCTTAATAATCATTTATCTAATGATTGTTAATCAACCTCTTAATAATCATTAATCTAATGATTATTAATCTAATAGTTTTGAATCAACCTCTTATTAATCTAATGTTTTTGAATCAACCTCTTATTAATCTAATATTTTTGAATCAACCTCTTAATAATCATTAATCTAATGGTTTTTAATCAACCTCTTATTAATCATTAATCTAATGATTAAAAATCAACCCCTTAATAATCATTAATCTAATGATTTTTAATCAACCTCTTAATAATCATTAATCTAATGTTTTTGAATCAACCTCTTAATAATCATTAATCTAATGTTTTTTAATCAACTTAATAATCATTAACCCAATGATTGTTAACATCCTAATAATTGTTAATCAACCTCTTAATAAGTGTTAACCTAATGATTATTAATCTAATAATTATTAATCAACCTCTTAATAATTGTTAACCTAATGATTATTAATCAACTTCTTAATAATTATTAATCAACCTCGTAATAATCATTAACCTAATGATTATTAATCTAATAATTGTTAATCAACCTCTTAATAATTGTTAACCTAATGATTATTAATCTAATAATTGTTAATCAACCTCTTAATAATTGTTAACCTCCTAATAATTATTAATCTAATAATTATTAATCTAATAACTATTAATCCAATAATTGTTAATCAATCTCTTAATAATTATTAATCTACCTCTTAATAATTATTAACCTAATAATTATTAATCTACCTCTTAATAATCATTAACCTAATAATTATTAATCTACCTCTTAATAATCATTAGATTACTGATTTTTAATCAACCTCTTAATAATCATTAGGTTAATGATTATTAATCTAATAATTGTTAATCAACATCTTAATAATTGTTAACCTCCTAATAATTATTAATCTAATGATTTTTAATCAACCTCTTAATAATCGTTAATCTAATGTTTTTGAATCAACCTCTTAATAATTGTTAATCTAATAATTGTTAATCAACATCTTAATAATTGTTAACCTCCTAATAATTATTAATCTAATGATTATTAATCAACCTCTTAATAATTATTAATCAACCTCTTAATAATTACCCTTTTAATAATTGTTAACCTCCTAATAATTATTAATCTAATAATTGTTAATCAACCTCTTAATAATTATTAACCTAATGATTGTTAATCAACCTCTTAATAATTATTAACCTAATGATTATTAATCAACTTCTTAATAATTATTAATCAACCTCTTAATAATCATTAACCTAATGATTATTAAGAATTTTAATGATTGTTAATCAACCTCTTAATAATCATTAACTTAATAATTATTAATCAACCTCTTGATAATCATTAACTTAATAATTATTAATCAACCTCTTGATAATCATTAACTTAATAATTATTAATCAACCTCTTGATAATCATTAACTTAATAATTATTAATTTTAATGATTTTTAATCAACCTCTTAATAATTATTAACCTCTTAATAATTATTAACCTAATGATTATTAATTAATCTCTTAATAATTATTAACCTAATAATTGTTAATCAACCTCTTAATGATTATTAATCAATCTCTTAATAATTATTAACCTAATGATTATTAATCAATCTCTTAATAATTATTAACCTAATGATTATTAATCAATCTCTTAATAATTATTAACCTAATAATTGTTAATCTAATGATTGTTAATCAACCTTTTAATAATCATTAACTTAATAATTGTTAATCAACCTTTTAATAATCATTAACTTAATAATTGTTAATCAACCTTTTAATAATCATTAACTTAATAATTATTAATTTTAATGATTGTTAATCAACCTCTTAATAATTATTAAATTAATGATTGTTAATCAACCCTCTTGACAAACCTATTATCCCATTTTGTTGTATCTACAGCTTAACTCATGAATAATAATTATTAGGAGGTTAATAATTATTATTTTAATGATTGTTAATAAATAGAGTACAAGTTGTTTCTTCATAATAACTATTACAGTCGGTAATTATGAGTTAGGCACTCTTAATAATCATTAATAATTGCGCGTAAGTTACTTTTTCCTAATTATATAGCTTATATTAAGAATTAAACTAATTTTTAGATTACATGATAAAGTTAGGTAAGTTCATAGTAGTTAATAAATAATAAATATGATTGATTAAATGATAAAGATAATTAATATCAATGTCTAATAAACTTAAATAGATAATTGAATTATAAATTAAATACCTTAAAAAGGTTTAAAGATAAAAATAGACTTTTAGTTTAGAGAATTAAATAAGAAAAATGAAAGTATAAAAGATGTTTAGGAATCGAACAGTTAATCCTCATGCTAATAAACAAATAAGAACTAACACAACAAATAATTATGATAGATGTAGAACAACACAAATTAATTCAAATCATCTAGGACATATGATAAAAACTGGAAAAGCTGGGAAAGGAACTTATGGTGTAGTGTATATAGCTGAGACAATTAATGGAGAAAAACCATTGGTAGTGAAAAGAAATATAGTGGATGCAACAACCGATTTCACAGGATCACTAAAGGAATTAGATATTTTAACCAAATTAAAAGGACACCCATACATAGTAGAATTAGTGTCAATATCATTTGGTAATCCATTTGTAAATCAACCCTTATCACCAATACCAGAAAGAGATTTAAAGGAAGATCATATACATTTTATATTTGAGAAAGCGATCTGTGATGTAAATACATTAATTTATAAAACTAATACACCATTTCATATATTTAAAATTGCAATGATAGAGTTATTATTAAGTGTTGAATATATACATGCTAAAGGTATTATTCATCGAGATATTAAACCTGCCAATTTATTGTGGTTTGGTAATGGAGTGGTTAAATTATGTGATTTTGGACTATCAAAACAATATAGTTATCAAGGTAAACAAACACCACGAGTAATAACATCATGGTATCGAGCACCTGAAGTTTGTTTAGCACATCCCAATTATACCACTAAAATAGATTTATGGTCAGTAGGATGTGTATTATTTGAAATGATAGCTAAAAAAGCATTATTGAAAAATACCAATGATGATGATAATCAAATTGTTAACAAAATACTTACTATCTTACCCAAACCAGTAACTAATGAGGTGTTATATAAAATGTTAAAATATAAAAAGATTTCATTAACAGCCGCAACAACTTCTAATCGACGTAAAACAATGGATCAATTAATAGGTTTAAGTTATTCACAATTATCCGAATTTAATCAAAGTCCGGGCTCTTATTCGGAATTTATTGACTTACTTGAACATTTATTAGTTTTCGATCCCGATTATCGTTATACAGCTACTGATGCCTTGAAACATCCATTCTTTAAAAATTATTGGGAATTTATTAACAAAATAAGAATTAAACATCCACCAGTATCTAATCCTTCAAGCTTAATTAATATTGTTTCTTGTGATGTTCGTAAAATTGCCGTTCAAATTACCTTTACTATCTTTAATGGTCGTGAAATGTTACCATGGTATAATCATAGAATTATCTTTCAAGCCTTAGATTTATTTGATCGTTATTTAGATTATATTTCCACACATAACAAGGATAATGTTTGTACACAATTTGAAATTGAACTTAAATTCATGACCTGTGTTTATATTGCTATTAAATATTTTCATACTCTTCATTCTCCGTCATCGTTCACAGATATTGTTTCCGAACCCTATCGAACTAATGAAGCTATGGCCTTTGCTGAACATTTTGAAACCCAAATGATTAAAGATATTCTTAAATTAAATATTTATCGTGAAACTCTTTTAGAAGCTGCTGACCATTTTAATCATTATCTTACTGAAGAATTTGTTCGTGATTTATTAATGTTTTATGGTACTTGTGAATCTACCTCTAGTTTAACTGTTAAAGAATTATATAAATTATTTTTACTCAAACAAGGTATTTCAGTCTCACCTATTCGTATTAAATTAGCTAATACCACTTATGTACCAACCAATGCTTCTAGTAATAATTTAGTTACTTATAAATTTGGTAATGGTTTTGGTCCTGGTAGTTGTCGTCTTAAAGTCGTAGATCGTGTTGATTATTATAATGATAATTATCGTGATGATCATGATCATGTTCGTACAATTGGTTCTTTAACTAAAAAATAACTTAATCATCCATTAATAGATTATATATAATCTATTAATACAATATAATTAAACTATTATCCTCAATCTGAGAAATAAGTAATTATAGTTGATATGAAAAATATATTGATGTTGATTACTACTCATATTACTTATGATTAACAAGAGAAAATAATAGATAAACATAAAAATATTATAATTTATCGTAATATATTAATTATAATCAATATGTTAAATATGATTATTATTATCAACTAATAAATATTTGTTAACTTAACCTTTAACATTAATTATCCACCTCTTGAGTATACTCAGTCTATTTTATACTAGTTAGTATTAATAATTTTAATATATATTATAATAACTAACCTAAATACAATATAATATACTTATTCTCAACATAAACTACAAATCAAGTTAATAATTATTTATATTTAATAAACCTATTGATGTTAAATTATCACAATAATAAATAATTATTATTTTAATAACTTGATAATAAATATTTCAATGTTAACTATAAAGTTAAAGGATGATCAGTAGGTCCTATTTTAATATTGTCATTAGTGAATATATTAGATGGTAAATCTGAGATTTTAACAATATTTAATTCAAGATAAGCATGTAGAGCAATGTTTTGAGTGTTATTTTGATATAATTCTACTTGAACAGTATCACCAAATAACATAGGTAATGAGGCACTAACTGATAATAAAGTATAAAAAGGTGTAAAAGTAGTGGATTGAATGGAAGAAGGTGGAACATATTGATATTGACCTATAAATGAATGTTCAATTTGAGATGAATTGCTAAAGCTACGTCTTAAGCGAACAATACGTTCACCATCAACTCGATTAAAAGTTATAGGTTGTTGAAAAGTGACGGACACAAAAAATTGATAAAGACCTGGAGAAGTCACTGTAAATAAACCATTATTTACTGAAAACATAGATTATAAGGTACCTCTTACTACATAATAAGGAATAGTTCTGGTAAAAGTATTATTGGTTAAATTGATAGAAGCTGCTGCCGTTAAAAAAGAAGTAGTAACAGGTAAAGGTGTGGATGGACAAAGTTGAGATAAAGGACATTTCATTTTGAATTTTAATTTAATAGTAAAATATTAAATCGCAACTTCTATCAATTATATCTTTAATTATTACGGGGTTATTATCATTATTTAATAATAAATAACCAAATGGTAAATTGGATTCATCTTTTTTTATCTTACTTTCTTCCTCTGTTATCATATCAGTACCTATAAAATCACCATTATTAATACATTTATTAATATAGCTAGTGATATCATTATATCTATACTCTATATCGTGATGAGATAAATATTCTCTTTCACGTAATATTAATTGTCCAAATCGATAAAAAAAACACCATAAATAATATTTATTATTTCGGGTTTTTCTGAATAATCTAAGAGATTTATCAATATAGTTAAACATATGATTAACAAAATAAATTATATCTGAAACATTGGTCAATTTATATGATTTTTTTATTAGGGTTTTCACCTTTTGATCATTAAAAAAATTATATATGTATTTATTAGTTTTCATCATCCTTGATATTTCGCGAGGTTTAATAAAATGTTGACAAGCCATGTAATACATGATATCATCTGGGAGTGTTGATAAATAATCCATATTATTAACTAATATTAATATTTATTTCAATTTCAGTTTTCATAAATTGAACTATTTAGATAAAAGAACATTATATATAACATAATAAATAATTCGTTTTCATTATTGACAACATCCATTTTATTATTGGATAATAAAATTGATTCTTTATTTTTTATTTTATTTGTTTTCCAATTAAATATGAAATATTATGCTGTTAATCGTGGACGTCGTACAGGTATCTTTTTAGATTGGCCTTCTTGTCAAGATCAAGTTTCAGGTTATAAAGGAGCTATTTACAAATCCTTTAATACTAAAGAAGAGGCTGAATTATTCGTTTTGACTGGTAAATCATCACCCAAACGCGAGACCCTTCCTTCTAATTCTCCTGTTCGTTCTTCTTATCAGAATTCACCAGTCCGCTCACCTTATCGTAACTCTCCTATTCGTTCTTCTTATCAAAATTCACCTATTCGTTCTTTTTATCAAAATTCACCAGTACGCTCACCTTATTGTAACTCACCTAATGAGTCATCTTATCATATTATATCTACTACTTCTTGTTCAACTGATCTTGTTGATGTAGAAACAACAATTGACCCATCTATTAATTATCGTTCTTTAACTAATAATGAAGTAATTATCTACACAGATGGATCATGTATGGAAAAACGTGGTGGCTACGCTTATTTAATTATTGATGGTAAACAGATTACTAAACATAATGGTAGAGTACCTTATAATCCATGTACTAATCAAATAGCAGAATTATATGCTATTAGACAATGTTTGGCTGAAACAACCTATCAAAGTATATTAATAATGTCGGATTCATCTTATTCAATAAAATGCTTAACTGAATGGCATATTACTTGGAGAATGAATGGATGGGTTAATAGTAAAAAGGAACCTGTGGCTAATCAAGACTTAATTAAAGAAATATTAGAATTAATGAAAGATCGTAATATTAAGTTTCAACATGTTTATGCTCATCAAGGTAATATTTGGAATGAACAAGTAGATATTTTAGCTAAACAAGGTACAACTTATGATTTACCGACTCATGGTTAATATTATTATAAATTCTAAGTCTAGTTAAAAGACAATTACCACTTTTATGCCTTGTTAAAAGATAATTAATTAAAATAGCTTATAATGATTATTTTAACATTTAACTAGCAACATTATTGTCAATTTATTTTATTAAAATGAATTGGTATCACTCATTAAGTTAATTATAATTCTTGTTAAAGTAATAAATAATTATCATTTAACTGTTTCTTAATAAGAAGTATCATTTAACTATTTCTCATTAAGAATTCTCATTATAGTAATTCTTAATATAAATTATCATTTAACCGATTCTCATTAAGGATTATTAAACTGGTTCTCATTTAGCTGATTATCATTTAAAAATATAGTTTAGATGATTAACATTTACTTAATTTATATTTAGATAAAAGTTGACTTATTTATTATCATTAATCTGATTCTTAATTAAGAATTATTAATGATAATCAGCTAAACAATCAGTTAAATGATGATTATAAATATAATTAAAAATTTAATAATATTTTTATTGAAAATTATTATTGAGAATAAATAAGGTTAATAATTATTCTAATAAATGATCAAATTCAACAGATTTTAAAAAAAATCTGTTGATGATATTTCATACTAATTATTAACCTTATTTATGGCTGGATAATATTCTCCATAAATAGATAATAATAATTATTACTTAGAATTATTATCCATACTGATTATTTTATCCAAAAACAGATTGAAGGATAGTTCTTATTAAGAACTATTATCAAGAAACCTATTAATAATGATCTTGTGAAAAATAAGTTAATATAATTAACAATGTTTTTATAAAAAATAGGTTAATATTAATTATTAATACTCTTTAACATAATAATTATAAAGATACAATTAATATTTTATCATGTAGCTTAAGTCTATGATTCATTTATTATATTACCGAAATCACTAACACCAATAACTATATCCTCAATAGTTATTAATGAAAAGATAGTTATTAAATAACTATTAGGAATTATCTATAGTCGTTCATAATTAATATAAATAATATTAGTTTTAATTTTTGACATGATCATTCTAATTATTATCTAAATGATTCTTATTAACAATTTAATTAAAACATCACCAACATTATTTTTAGTAATAAGATTATTCTCACACTTATTCTTAATAACAATAACAATTATTTTTTTTAAGCTAATTCTTATCAAGAACCATAATTATTAAGAATGAGCATTCAACTTAATTCTTATCAAGGATAATCATTCAACTTAATTCTTATAAAAAAATGATCATTCAACTTAATTCTTATAAAAAAATGATCATTCAACTTAATTTTTATCAAGAATAATCATTCTTAACAAGAGTATTTTCAACCTAATTCTTAAAGAACAGTCATACAACTTAATTGTGATTAATAATAATCATCCAACTTAATTATTATTAATAATAATTATCTTTAATAAGATAATTATTAACTTAATTTTTATTAAGGATAATTTATTCTCAACAAGAATAATTATTAAGAATTAAGATCAATCTATTTTTTAATAAGTTTATTATTTACTTGATCTTATTGAATATCATAGTCAATCTAATTGAATATGATCTGAATGTTGTTAGGAATAATTATTTTTAACCTTAGTCTTATAAAACACATAATTAACCTATTTCTTAATAATAATTGAGGTTGATAATTAACCTATTTCTTAATAATAATGGAGGTTGATAATTAACCTATTTCTTAATAATAATTGAGGTTGATAATTACTCTTAACAAGAGTTGACGTTACTAATTATTTGTATTAAGAATAATTAAGCCTATAATGATCCTTAACAAGAGTTGACGTTACTAATTATTCTTGTTAACAAGAATAATTGGGGTGATAATTCTTATTAACAAGAATTGAGGTTGATAATTATTATTAAGAATAATTCTTAACAAGAGTTCAGGTTGATAAATATTATTAAGAAGAGTATTCAAATTGATAATGACTCTTAAGAAGATTTCAAGTTAATAATAATTCTTCTTAAGAATTATTAGGTTAATTATAATTCTTAAGAAGGTTTCAAGTTAAGAATAATTATTAACTTAATAATTATTCTCAACAAGGTTTCAAGTTGATAATGATTCTTAACAAGATTTATGGTTAAGAATCATTCTTAATAAGGTTTATGGTTAACCATCATTATTAACAAGGATATTTAGATTGAGAATAATTATTAACAAGGATATTTAGATTGAGAATAATTATTAACAAGAATATTTAGATTGAGAATAATTATTAACAAGAATATTTAGATTGAAAATAATTATTAACAAGAGTTGAGATTAATAAATATTAACAAGTTGAGATTAATAAATATTTAGGTTGATAATAATTCTTAACAAGAGGTGAGGTTGATAATAACTCTAGTATTAATATAAATTAGGGTGTTTATCATCAATAATAATTAACTTTAATTTTAGTTAACCTAATTATGATTAACCAATTATTAATAAGAATTCATCTTATTATTTATCATCAAGGCAAGTCTTAATAAATACTATCATTAAGATAATGATATTAAGAATTATTATCAATCTCACCTCTTGTTAAGAATTATTATCATCTTGAAATCTTCTTAAGAGTCATTATCAAGTTAATAATAATTATTAACTTGAAACCTTATTGAGAATTATAATTAACCTAAATATTCTTGTTAAGAATTATAATTAACCTAAATATTCTTGTTGAGAATTATAATTAACCTAAATATTCTTGTTAAGAATTATAATTAACCTAAATATTCTTGTTAAGAATTATAATTAACCTAAATATTCTTGTTAAGAATTATAATTAACCTAAATATTCTTGTTAAGAATTATAATTAACCTAAATATTCTTGTTAAGAATCATTATTAACCTAAATATTATCCTTAACAATTATTATCAACTTGAGATCTTCTTCTTAAGAATTATTATTAACTTGAAGTCTTGTTAAGAATTATAATTAACCTAAATATTCTTGTTATCAACTTAAATATTATCAAGAAAAGTTTTCTCAATAAATATTATTAGGAAGTATAATTAATAATATGATTATTAACAAGTTTTAATGATTATTCTTAATTTGAAGAATTAAATAACATAATTAATTTAAATATATTGTATAAAATTAGATAAGTTCAATTGGAAAAGAATAAATAGATGATTAATATGTAATTTAGATCGAAGAGCAATTAATATTATAACTAATATTAATTGAAAAATAGAATTATAGATTAATAATTTCTAAGTTGCACGAGATAACGGAAACGATATTGGTGAATATTATAAATAACATATTCATTATAAAGGAAAGTTGAATGGGAAGCTTCTGAATTAGGTATTAAACTACCTGAAGGAACTATTACATTATTAAGAGTAGTAAATTGTAAATGATTAGGTGTTGATTTACCTTTAGCCATTCTAGAGTGATAACCTGAATCAACTGAATCAACATCATGACAGCCATAAACAATATGTGGATTACCTAGAGCTACTTCACAAATTAAGACAAATCCGGTATTATTGGTTTCATTGCTATAAGTATAATTATAAGATTTAGTGATCGAATCTGCAAAATAACAACCACGTCCTAAAGTGGAACCATTAGAAACTTGAGAAGCTTTAGGGATACGTAATCCTTCTGAAATAATACCCATAAAATTACTCATACGGCTACCATGAAATAGTAGATAATGATTAGAAATTGAAGAAAAGAGATTAGCAGTATCTTGTTGATCTTGTAAGGATTTATCTATCTTGAAAGCTTGAATTAATTCTAATTGATATTTATGAGTCTTACCATGTGTATTAATAATATAATTGTTAAGAATAGCTAATTCATTGGGATCGGACAAAGGTGTTAAAGTAATACCTAACGAATTATAAATATCTAATTCAGAACGACTTTGCTGGAGAATAGTTCCGGCGATTTCTAGATTTTCAAGTGCCTCTAATAAGGATGAACATTTTTTGATATTATCTAAATCATTAATTATGGGAGGTGTAATGTTTCTTCTAGTAGCATAAGGTACTATAGTCCAAAATTCAGAACTATATTGTAAGAAATCTTGTTGACTGAGAGTAGTAAAATTATCTGATAAATATTTGAGGAGAATGTGAGCATTACTGATTTGATTTTTAGAAATTTTTCCCAAGGGCATTCTAGTGGTATCAAGATCTAAATTAATTAGAGTATTGGTCATTAATTGTTTATTAGCTATTAATTTAATGAATTGTAATACTTTAGTATCAAGTTGTAAATCTAAATTCGATTTAGAATTATCATTAATTACTACCATTTTAGGTGTTTCTAATTCTAATAACATATATTTACCTGCTTTCTTAACGAAGGGTGTTGCCCAAATATTACCAGTTTTACTTTTAAAAGTTTTCAGATATTCAGAGATGGCTTGAGTTTTATTAGTATAGAGTTTATGTGAATAAACTCCCTTATCACCTACTCTCCCATAACGTGTAAAAAGATAATAGTTAGTACTATCTGTTAATAATTGAATTATATAAAATTTATTACTATTACGGATAATATCAACCTGATTCAAAGTACATGAATAATTGTCTACAATTTGACTATTATTAATAGTAAAATATTTATCAACTACAGCCATTTTTTCTCTTATCAATAAAATGAATCTAACAAATTTAACATCAATTTTTTCCCTTAATAATAGGTCATCATCATCACCTCTTGTTACTCCTAATTTATGTGATTCTAATACATTAGATAGTGTTACTGATGATGCTGATATTTGTTGTATTTGTCTAGATAATTTCAAATTACCTCTATTATTATCGTGTCAACATAAATTTTGTTATCTTTGTATCAAAGCTGTTTATCATCTAACAGCTAAATGTCCATTATGTCGTAATAATATTAATAATGATAGTATTGAAAAAGTTTCCTTAACTTCATCTTTTAAACTGCCAGATATAACTTGGATTTATTCAAGTAGAGATAATAATTGGTGGTTATATGAGTCATCAATAGCTAATGAAATTGAAATAGCGTATCAACAATATCTGAAAGATATAACTAATAAGAAAGTTACATCCATCTCTATTATGGATAAAACTTATCAAATAAATTTTGAACAAATGATACAGTATTATCAGAATTGTAAACGTAAAATAAAACGTTTAGTTAATACTAATAATAATGATAAACTATTTATAAAAGGTATAGCTGGTATTAAAATGGAGATAAGAGATGCCGAAAATTAATATTGTAAATGAGATCCTTCACATTCTGTGTAAATAGGTTAATGTAGATTTGAGGTGTATTCCAGTCTTTAAGTGAATTAGCAATGTTAATACTGTATTCATAGAAATCTTTTTCAACTGTCATTATATAAACATTGGTAACTGATTTTAATAAATTAATGGATTGACTAGGATAAAGATATTCGCTAATATCAATGGTCATTTCAGCGGGTAATAATACAATATTAAGAGGATTATAAAGTTGATCAGTAAATATAATAATTATATTTACATTTGGTCGTAAAAATTTAGTAATTAAATCACGATAGGTATATAAAAAAGTATTAAGACTATTTAATTTATGAGTAGTATTAATGTAAATATCAATAGGTTTTAAGTGTGTACTTATCTGTAAATAGAAATATTTCCAAGTATAAGAAATGGGTTTGCTAATAATAGAAAAATCATGATGTAATTTAATTTTCCACCAATATTCATCTTGACTTAGATTATACATTGAAATATTACTCTGTAATAAATTTAATAAGTCCTTAGTCTTAAGATATTTCATAATACTAAATATAATTTCATTAGGACACGACAATATTGTTGCCATTAATTTATTTAAGCTACATAAGATAAAAAATATCATTTTTAATCTTGTAGGTTCTAGTAGTTTAATGGATCTTAAAGTCACAATAATGATTATTAATCTTTTCAATTATTACCTGTAATTGTGTTTGATTTTTAGTTGATAATTTATCAGCTATTAATTGTATTAAAATAATTGTATTAGTAGAATACCATTTGCGGATATATGGATTATTAGTAAGTTCACTCAATCTAATATTAACACACAGATAATCATATATTAATTTTTCTGGTATGTTGATAACCTCTGCTAATTTAATTTCTTCAGTTAAATGACTCAAATATTGACCATAACTTTTAACGTAATGACATAACTTATTATATATATTTTTTATTGAGTTATTGGCTAAACTATAATTATAAATTATATCTAATATCAGATTATGAATTAATTTAAAAGCACTTAGATATAACGCAAATGATTCATTAATTTGTCCAAGTTGATAATAACAATCGGCTATTTTAATTATTAAGCAAATTTTTTTAAATTGGTCTTCATAGACATCAATGAAAATACAATCTTTTTCGAATTCATAGAGATCACAGGCTACAAAAGGATGCGAAAAAAATTCTTCCCAAGTTATTCTTCTTTTTATATTAGGTTCGAGTAATCGTTGGAGTAAATTTAAACTTTCTTTAGTTGTAGTAGTTGGCATTATAATGGGTTGATTTATTTGTGTTAATAATTGTTGATAATCTGAGACCTTAACTATTGATCTTCCTGTTAATAATTCATATAAAATACATCCAACTGACCATAAATCTGATTTAATATCATATTTATTTTCATTTAAGATTTCCGGTGCTAGATATAATGGTGTTCCACATAATAGTTCTTTATTCATCTTATTCTCATTTATTGTCATTCCAAAATCAGCTATTTTAATAATAGCTGTTAGTGGATCATCAGTACTTAATAAGAGATTTTGTGGTTTTAAATCCCTATGGACAAGATTCTTACTCCTTAAAAATTTTAATCCACTAGCCAATTGACTTATCCAATTTTTTATTTGCTGTTCGCTGATTTTTTTATATTTTTTTATCACTATTGATAAATCTCCACCTCCACAATATTCAAATATCAAATATATTTTTTTCTCATTGTGAATGGCTTCATATAATTTAACTATGTTCTCATGATTTAAATTGGTTAATATCTTTATTTCTAATTTCAAATGTTTAATATATTGATAGTTTCTCTGATATAATTTATCTTTATCTATTATTTTGATAGCTGCCACTATTTTACTATCTTTATTGTAACCTTTAAAAACTTCTGAACATGTACCTTTACCAATTTTATCAGTGTTTGAATAAATCCAATTACCAACATGTTCCATTTTATACTTATCATTATTAATTTTGCATTTATTAGTTATATTAAATTTAAAATCTACAGTTAATAATTATGTCTTTTATTTTACAATAATTCTGATATTGTTGAGAAATTTTTTATCACTCTTCAATAATGAAAGATCTCAATTATACTTTCTTTATCTTTACTAATCTAAATATACCTCTTGATCCATTCAAAAAACGCTTACATCTTTTAATTATATAATAATAATTATGAGTACTGAAGAACAGTTGATTATCAATAAATTTAGTAATTAGAAGGAAGAAGACCATTAAACTATTAATAGTTAACAATTATTAAAGTAGTAGATCAGAGAAAAAGTGATGAATATAAATTGTGATAATGGACATAATAATATTGGTTTATAAAATAAATAGTAATTAGCTGGGAAAAGAAATTAGGTGATAATAATCTAAATAAATTGACTAAGAATTAGAAAAATCGAGAAATCAAAAAAAAAATAAAATATTTTACAAAAATGGGTCCAGTATTAACTATTGCATTTGGTATTGCATTAGGGTTTATTATATTATTTCTTTTATTATGGTTAATAGGTATAATTATTTATTTATTATTTGGTAACAGTATAATGTCATCTGCAGGAGCCACAATTAATTCATTTGTCAATAATGTGAGACCTCCATTAACCAGATAATATTATTACAGTTAAGATATAAACTCAATATCTAAACTGTCTTAAATAAACCTAAAGATAATAGATATTGATATTGGTGTTATATCTTTTTTTAAATGTGTCAATAGCATAATTAAAGACTTCTTTAGCTTTTAGACTACCGTTAGTTTCAAAATTGATGTTGATCCGTAAATTAGGACTGTGATTAATTTGATAACCAATATGTTCTAAAGGTGACCATTTAACATTAATTTTAGATATACCTTTTTTAGCATAAGCCGTTAACTTTAAACTTTCACCTTTTCTTAATTTTACTAATAGGATATTGACCATTGGTGTTATATTATCATCATTACTAATCAAATGATTAGTAACTACATCTTCAATTGTGTCAAAACAATTGACTTCTAAGGTAAATTTAATACTACATAATTCACAATGACCTGAACAAGTACATTCGGAGGAATAAATATAATTATTAACATTGACACCTAAAATCGGTATGAATCCAAGTCGATGAATAATAAATTCATCATTTAAAATAGAAGTATTTTCTTCTATTATTACTTCATCAATGGCCATGGTTGGAATTTCGGTCATTATTAATCTTCTGAGATTGTTAGCCCATTTAATTTCTGTATGGATTAAATTGAAACTCATACAATTATCACTTTCGGAATCAATCTCAATTATCATCGCCAAATTAAAAAAAATGATGTAATTTTGGTTTTTTAATTCAATTTTAAGTATTTATATTTTTATCAATATTGTTAAATTGTTATGTCATTAATATTATTAATTTTTTAATTTAACTTTTATAGGCTTTCTCAACTTATTTATCTGATGGTTTTTATTTTTATATACAGATCTTAAAAAGATAATCTTAATAGTTAAAAAAATATTTTTAATCTGAACTATAAATATGGAACAATCCAATGCACTTGATTATTACACCCTATTAACCTTACCAATGGAGACTTTATTAAATATTTCTCAAAATAATAATAAATTTAATTCTATAATTGATAATGATACTTTTTGGAATCATAAGGTTCAGAGAGATTATGGAAATCAAATTAAATTAGATAATATCAACTGGAAAACTTTTTATACCAAATTACATAAAAATAGTCGAGATTTACCTTTATTTGTGGATGGTAAAAAAATTGGAGTCTTATGGATTACTAATAACACTACTCTTTCTCAACTTATTAATGATGTTATTATGTTATTTAGATTAGATGATCATAAATATAAAGAATTTATCTTCAATGACAGCAATAATAAACATATTTTCACCTTTATTTATCCTATTTTGAATTTAGATACTTCACTTAAACTTGAACAAACCCCTATCTGGTCCAGTGCTCATAGTATTGAATTATCACATATTACTTGTAAAATTTGTAATACTAATCTAACTGATTCTTTAATCAAGAATCCTTCTGACACTAATGAAGTTTATACTCTTTATATGTTATGTCCTAATTGTCAAACTTATAAAGTTTATACTTAATTATGATCATACATTATACATACTGATCATTTTAAATATTATATATCTTAGATTAATTTATAGTAACATAGCAAATATTAACTATCATAATGATAGTCAGGCAATTCTATTATAATTGTAAAGTAGTTATTAATATCACACTTAAAATATTACAACAAAATTAATCATACGTTTGTCAATTTATCAAGACTAGATAAATAATCAAAAACAGATTAAAGTTAGAAATGTTAAAGCAGTTTAATCATTAAAATCCTGTTAATCAACAAAGCCTAATTAATTATCAAGACCAGATTAATCTTCAAAAGAAAATTTGATTAATCATCAAACCCTGATTAATCATTCAAATAAGATTAATTATTAATCATTTAATCCTAATTAATCATTGAATTTTGATTAATTATCAAAGTTTGATTAATCAACAAACTTTGAGTAATAAACAAAAGATGATTAATCCTCAAACCATAATTAATCAACCAAAGAAGATTAATTATCAAAATAAGATTAATTAATCTTTTAAATAAAATTAATCATCAAAAGAAGATTAATCTTTTAAATAAAATTAATCATCAAAAGAAGATTAATCTTTTAAATGAAATTAATTGTCAAAAGAAGATTAATGATCAAAAGATGATTAATCATCTAACTCCAATTAATGATCAAAAAAGATGATTAATTCTCAAACTCTGATTAATGATCAAACCTTAATTAATTATCAAAAGAAGATTAATCATCATCAAACTACGTTTAATTATTAAACTAAGTTTAATAATTAAAAGAACATTACTCATCATCAAACTAAGTTTAATAATTAAAAGAACATTACTCATCATCAAACTAAGTTTAATTATTAAACTTAGATTACTCATCAAAAGAAGATTACTTATCATCAAACTAAGTTTAATTATTAAACTAAGAGTAATCATCAAAAGAAGATTACTCATCAAACGTTGATTAATGATAAAAAGAAGATTAATCATCAAAAGTAGATTAATTATCAAACTCTAATTAATCGTCAAAAGATGATTAATGACCAAACTGATTAATCATCAAAAGAAGATTACTCATCAAACTCTGATTAATTATTAAAAGAAGATTACTCATCAAACCTTGATTAATCGTCAAAAGAAGATTAAAGTGTTTCACACTTCGAAGTGCGCTGCGCAGCGCACTTTAATCAACAAAAGAAGATTAATAATCAAACC